>ERZ773147.207-NODE-207-length-74157-cov-6.675812_pt1 | contig 74157 bp, 67 predicted proteins | sample MGYA00580851_ERZ773147 | MGnify/ENA primary metagenome ERZ773147 (study PRJEB29015, sample SAMEA2737818) | human gut metagenome | biome: human gut; feature: human-associated habitat; material: faeces | place: China | collected 2012 ... | reverse complement strand
CCGCCGCTCCGGCCCAGACGACACCGTACATGCAGCGCAGGGCCGCAGCCGGCGCCGCTCATCCTGCCGCCGCGCCCGTCACGGCGGCCGCGCCCCAGAATCCGGCTCCCGCGCCCCTGCAGACCGCACCGGCAGCGCAGGCTCCGCGTCCGGCCCCGCTCGTTACGACGAAGCCCGCCACGCTGACGCCCGTCAAACAGCCGCCTCTCACCGCCGCGCCGAAGCCCGCAGCCACGGGCGTTCAGCACGCCGCGAAGCCCGCGGCGCAGAATCCCGCCGTGAAGGCTCCCGCGAAACCGGCCCAGAAGCCGGCCGCGGCGGCTCCGAAACAGAAGGCTCCCGCAGTCCAGCAGGCAGCGAAACCGGCCCAGCAGAAGCCGGCTGCTCCCACGGCGGCGAAGCCCGCGCAGAAGAAGCCCGCAGCTCAGGCCGCGAAACCCGCGCAGAAGCCGGCCCAGCCCAAAGCCGCGGCACCGAAAGCCTCGGCCCAGAAGACAGGGACAGCGGTGAAGGCTCCGGCGAAGCCGGCCCAGAAGAAACCCGCAGCGCAGAAGCAGAAGACAGCGCCCGCTTCGGGCCAGATCGGAAGAAACACTGCCCAGACGAAGCAGTAACAGCTGCCTGACCCCAGGATCAGAAAAGGCCGGAAACGGAATGTCCGTTTCCGGCCTTTTTCTTTTACGCGGGATGATCAGGCTTCTACGCGAGGGTTCTGACCCAGGCCTTGATTTCAGGATCTGCGGCATGGGCGGCGAAGCGGATGCCTCCCTTCCACTCCGCCTTCGGGGCGAGCGGCTTCAGGATATCGACAGTGCGCCCGAGCGGGCTGCTTCCGGACGTGCAGAACACGGACACCTTCCTGCCGGCGAAATCGCCGCTTTCAAGAAAGGTCTCGATGATGTGCGGCGCCTTGTACCACCAGAGCGGGAAGCCGATGATCACGGTGTCATAGGGAGTCACGTCGATTTTTTCAGCCATGGGGGGACGGCAGGCATCGTCAGCGTTCTCGCGGCAGGAGCGGCTGCCCTTATCGGTCCAGTCGAGATCGGCCGCGCTGTAGGGCACGGCGGGCCTGATTTCCCTGAGATCAGCGCCACAGGCCGCGGCGATCCTTTTCGCCACGGCCATGGTAGTACCGGTAGCGGAAAAACAGGCGACAAGAATCTTGCTCATAAAAGCCTCCTGAAAATACGTATCTTATTTATTCATGCCGGCAGCGCGGACCAGAAGCGGATCCGGAACGCCGGCCTCGTCAAAGCCGTGCTGGCGCAGGACGCAGGAATGGCACCTGCCGCAGGGCGGGAACGTGCCCGCGTAGCAGGTATGCGTCCAGGCCATGGCCTCCATGCAGCCCGGCAGGGACTGCGCGAGGCGCACGGTGTCAGCTTTGGAAAAATGAATCAGCGGGGTCAGGATCCGGAAACTGTCCGTCCCGAGGGCCTCGTTGATGGTGCGCTCCTGGGAGCGGATAAAGGACTCACGGCAGTCGGGATAGTTGGCGTCGTCCTCCTCGTCCACGCCCGTCACAAGACGCGTGCAGCCAAAGGAATAGGCGATATTGGCCGCGAGCGTCAGAAAGAAGGCGTTGCGCATGGGCACGAAGGTGGTCTCCACGCGTTTGCCGATGATCCGGTCCATGGTCTCGTAGTCAGGGTATTCCTCGAGCTTCTGGCTTCTGTCCACAAGCGGGGACGTGCTTCTGAGCACAGGCCCCACCTTCACGATCTCGTGTTCCGTGATACCGGCCATGGCCGCGACTTTCTTCGCGCTCTCAAGCTCGATGCTGTGCGTCTGCCCGTAATCGAAGGTAACGGCGCAGACCCTGGTGAAGTGCTCCTTCGCCCAGTAGAGGCAGGTGGTCGAATCCTGGCCGCCCGAGAGCACGACGAGGCAGGAGGCGTTTTCTTTTTTCTGGTCCATGATGACTCCGATAGGCTGCGGCCGGACTTACTTCTTCCCGCCGAAAAGGCCTTCGAGCTGGGTGCGCGGACCACGGTTCACGGGCCAGACGACACGGGTGAGGGTCTGGGTGTAAAGTTTTTCCCTGCGGATTTTCACGATTTCCTTCGCCTTGCGGCTCATGCGCAGCACGTGGCGCACGCGGGCGCACACATCCTGAAAGGAAAGCTCGGAAAGCCCCGCGGGCGTCAGGCCGAGCAGGGACGCGGTTTCCTCAGCGAGAGGACCGAGATCCGGCAGCGTGCCGCCTTCCTGCTTCAGGGACTCATCTTCCTTCGCGAGTTCCTCGAGATCGCGCAGGCATTTCTCTGCCTTCTTCGCCATAAGCTCCAGTTCTTCCTCGCTGCGCTCCACGTAGGACGCGGCGCCAGCGGAAATCTGCTGGGGTTTGCTCATATCAATGCGCAGCATGCCGCTGCGATCGGTTCCGTTACTCATATATTCCTCCGGACGGCGCCAGGCGCCGTCCCGTACCCGTCCCAGAAATCCCCCGGAGGGGACGCCGGGACGGAGAAAAAAGCACCCGCGCTTCACTTAATTGACGCGCCTCGGATCTTCCTTTCCCTGCGCCGCGAGGGCGAGGCTCTGCAGGGAATATTCCACCATGTCGGCTACGGCCTCGCGGGTAAAGAAGGCCGTGTGCGGGGTGAGCAGGACATTGGGCATGGAGGCCAGGGTGTTCATCTCCCTGTGCGGCACGGGCCTGCCCTTGAAATCGCGGTAGTAGATGGCCGTCTCGTTTTCCAGCACATCGAGGGCCGCGGCCCCCACCCGTCCGCTTTCGAGGGCTTCAATGAGAGCTTCCGTATCCACCACAGTGCCGCGGGACATATTGATGAGAATCACGCCCGGCTTCATGGAAGCCAGGGTATCCCTGTTCACCAGATGGAACGTGTCCGGAACCGCCGGCGTGTGGAAGGTGATGATGTCACTCTGCCGGAAAAGCTCCTCACGGGACACGTATTCCGCCAGTCCCTGTACTTCGGGATTCTCCCTCACGTCGTTCGCGAGCACGCGGCAGCCGAAGGGCTTCAGGAGATGCACCACCCAGGCGCCAATGCGGCCCGTTCCCACAACGCCCACGGTGCAGCGGCCGAGCTCGCGCCCGCGCACGCCCCTGAGACCGAAATCCCCGGCGTCAAAGCGGCGCATGATGAGCTTCATGTTTCTCAGGCACATAAGCATGGCCATGACCGTGTACTCCGCCACGGTGTGCGGCGTGTAGCTCACGTTGGAAACGGCGATGCCGAGCCGTGTGGCGGCAGCGAGGTCGATGTGGTCAAAACCCACGGTGCGCGTGGACACGGCCCTGATACCCCGCGCGGCCCAGGCCTCAAGCAGCGCCGCGCTGACGGGCTGGGTGATAATGCTGAGCCCGTCCATCCCCTTCACGGCGTCGGCATTCCCAAGAGAAGGCGTGTCATCGCGCAGGACAATGTCCGCGCCAAGCCTGGCAGCCGTCTCCTCAAAAAGCTCCCTCTCATCCGGACGCACGTTGAAAGCCAGAAATTTCATCCCTGTCCTCCACGGGCCGCAGGAAAGAAGGGGGAAGGCCCCTGCCTTCTTCCTCTGCGCTCCCGATTGCTGTACACATTCTTCCGATAAGGTAATCACGCCACGCCGCGGACGCAACAGGGCACGGACCGCGGCCCTCCCATCCTCCCAACAAAGCCCCCTCATCCATCATGCGCACCATCCTTCTCCTTACCCTGGCCCTGCTGACCCTTTCTCCCTTCACGGTCTGTGCTGAGACACCCCCCTCAGAACCCCAGACCCAGGATACGGCCGGGCAGGCCGCACCCGAAAACGCGGACTCCGTCCGGGCGGACTATGATCTCATAAAGGAAGCCTACGGCGGGGATATCGGGCCGCTCACGGAAGAGACGCCGGGACACTGGGTCTTTACGGCCAGGGGAAAGAAAATCGCCATGAACGGCGGCACGGTCACGGAAAACATCGTCTCCTCGGACATGGCGCTGACGCTCACGCAGCCCTACAATCTGGAACCTGACCGCACCTTCCCGGCCGCGGGCGTGAACCCCGGCCGCAACCGCTGCTACGACTTCTTCATGGCCATGTACGGCGCCGACAAGAAGGAAGTGCTCTCCCAGATCGTGAACGTGAAGTTCCTCGGCCGGAACGTGCCTTTTTCAAAGAATGGCGGCGCAGCGGCGGCTCTCCGCCGCGTGGCCGCGGAACTCGAAGCCGCAGCAGCGAAGAACCCCGGCCTGAAGCCCCTGCTCATCCCCGACGGCGGCTTCTACTGGCGCAGGATCGCGGGCGAGACCTGCCTCTCCCCGCACAGTTTCGGCATCGCCATCGACCTCAACACGAAGTACGCCACCTACTGGAAATGGCAGAAGAATCCCGACGCCCCGCATCCCCAGCAGACGTCCTACCCGTCCGTCATCGTGAAGGCCTTCGAAGACAACGGCTTCATCTGGGGCGGCAAGTGGCACCGCTTTGACATCATGCACTTCGAGTACAGGCCCGAGATCATCCTGCAGGCGAAGAAGAAAGCCGTGGAAGCCGAGCCCTGCATCCCCGTCCGGGAAAGCGGAGCCGGGGCGGGAAAAAATGAGTCTGCCCCCTTGCCAGAATAGAAAGAGAACTTATCTCTCAGAAGGATCGGAAAATCCTGTTTTCCGGCCGCGGCTTCATCTGCCGCTTCACCTGATACCAACGAGTCCCGGCCCCGCGAGGTCCGGGACTTTTTCATTGTCCTCTCCCCGGCGGGAAGGGCAGGAGCGCGTCACCATGACTTCAGTTTATCTTCTCAGCGGTTTTCTGGGGGCCGGCAAGACCAGCCTCATGCAGCATATCCTTTCCACCGGCGTCGGACCGGACACCGTGGTCTTCGTCAACGAGTTCGGGCGCCTCGGCCTCGACGGAAAACTCATCCAGCGCGAGGGGCTCTCCATGTACGAGCTCAATAACGGCTGTATCTGCTGCTCGCTGAAGGACGAGCTGGAGCTCACCCTCGAAAGGGCCATCCGCGAACGCAGACCCCGCAAAATCCTCATCGAGGCTTCCGGCGTCGCCGACCCCGGAAGCATCGTGCGCCTCATCGCCAGCCTGCCGAAAGTGCAGCTCGCTCCCACGCGCACCATCACCGTGGTGGACGGCCGCGCCTGGATGCATCAGCGCTCCATCGGCAAGCTCTACCTCTCCCAGCTCGAGCAGGCCGACCTCACCATCTTCAACAAGACCGACCTCGTTCCCGCCCGCAAACTGGAAGGACTCATCGCCTCGCTTCAGGAAAAGTATCCGGATACCCGCGTGGTTCCTGCCGTGCGCGGCGTCATCGATCCGGCCGTGTTCTGGGGCGTTCCCGAACCCGGCAGGGCGGCCGTGGAAAACGCCGGACAGGAAGAAGAGCATGATCATGAGCACGAGCACGATCATGAACACGGGCATGACCACGAACACCACCATCACGACCACGAGTTTTCCGAGGTGGTGTTCCGCACTGACGGGGTCATGGACAGAAAAGGCCTCGACGCATTCCTCTCCAGCCTGCCCGAAAACGTGGACCGCGCCAAGGGGCAGGTCGTCTTCCCCGGCGAAACGCTCTATCTTGACGTGGTGGGTGACGAAATCAGCTGGCGCAGGCCTCCGGAAGGCCTCACCGGCACCTGCCTCGTCTTCATCGGCAGGAAGCTCGACGAAAAGAGCCTGCAGGACGGCCTCAGGGCACTCGTGCTCCCCGCATAGGAACGTTCCGGCCCCCAAAAACAGGGCCTTCAGGAATCTCTCCATGCCGGAGGGCGCTGTCCGGACAGCAGCACAGGCACTGTTTTGGAGACAGGGCAAAAAAATTTTGTCATTTTTTCTCTTTTCGCTTGACGGAATCCCCTCTCTGGCGTAGGTTCCGTCCCGCACCATGAAGATGCCTTTGTAGCTCAGTCGGTAGAGCGCGTCCTTGGTAAGGACGAGGTCTCCAGTTCAATCCTGGACAAAGGCTCCAGAGCAAAAAATCAGGCCTTCTCGTTGAAAAACGCGGGGGCCTTTCTTTTTTGCCGGAAGAGGACAGGAAGCGCCGCCCTTGCGCAGCGCTTCGCGCCAGAGAGCCTGTTTCTCCTACATGTAACCGGCAGACTGCTCGCGCACCACTTCCATGGCCACGCGGGCGTTCCTGGTGAGTTCCCGGGACTGAACCGCGGCGCCGCTCACGCCGCTCATGACCTGGTTCATGTAAATATCGGCGTACTGGAGGAACCGGCGTCCCGTCTTCGAGCCCATGTACTGGGCCTTGTCACGGATGCGCTGCTGGATCACCCAGAGGAGACGGTATTTGTCGGCGCTTGTGCGGCAGATGGACGCCGCGGCCGGACTCAGCACGATGTCCGCATTTCTGAGGGACCAGCCGATCTGATCCGCGGCCGACTTCAGCGCGCCCATACCGCCGCTCATTTCCGTGCCCTGGACAAAACGGGCGCAGGCCAGCCACTTGTCCATGGCAATATCCGAGTGCGCGCTGTTGTAGATAAGCGCATCAGCCGTCACAGAGGAAGAAGAAGCCGCCGGCGCGGGCGTTTTCTTGTGACCGCAGGCGCCGAGCGCCAGAGCCAGGATAAGCAGAACCGGAACAAAACGATACATGAAAACCTCCTCCCTTGCCGGTACTCTTCCTGCCCGGCCGCGTGCTGTAAAACCGCCCGGCCCCGCCTGCCGCCGGCGCCGGAACGCCCTCTAGTCTGATCGGGTTGCGCCGTGAACGCAACCCCGTGAACCGTTTTTTTTCATTCCCGTGCATCCGGACATGCGGGAAGATGTCACCGGAAACACGAAGGGCGGGGAAAAATCCCCGCCCTTTTACCTGTTTCAGGCTTGCCGCATTACGGACACTACCAGAATTCAGGCCTGAAGAAGCCCTGCGCGATGAAGCAGGCGCCGAAGATGGCCACGAGAGCTCCGGCGATACGTCTCGCCGGAGGCCCGAACCTGGCGTAGTTCTTTGTCTCCATGACGCCGATGCCGCACCCCGCGAGGACGATGGGCAGACAGTGGCCAAGGCCGAAGACCACAATCATCACGACCCCGAGCGCCATCTTCCCCTCGAGAAAGATGACGCCCAGCATGGGCGCCAGAAACCCGAAGGTGCAGGCTCCGGCCAGCAGGCCGTAAAGGAGCCCCATGAGGAAAGCCCCTCCGAAACCCGTAAAGTTCCAGCGGGAGAGTCTGCTGTAGTCCATGTTGCAGCTTCTCATGACAAGCATGGTACGCAGGCCCGCCGCGAGAAGCACGAGGCCCGTGAGCGCGTAAACAAAGCCCGGCACGTCGCCGAGCATGCGCCCGGCCGCCGCGCACACGCCGCCCACGCAGAACACCGCCGCGAAGAGCCCTCCGCTGAAGCAGACGGCGTAGCCAGCCGCCCTGCGCGGCTTCGTGGACACGGGCTGGCCCGCCACGTAGCAGACGAGAAGCGGAATGGACGCCAGATGACAGGGGCTCAGGAGCGTGCTCACAATACCCCAGGCGAAGCACCCCAGCATGGACAGCCAGAACTCGTCCTGGATGAAGTCGTTGATAGTGATGAGCAGGTTTTCGAGCATGCTATTCCGCCAGCAGGCCGTCCAGGATGCGTTTCATCTCGCCTTCCTTCAGGTAGCCGGTGCGGCGGTCCCGTTCCTTTCCGGAGGCGTCATAGAAAACGAGCGTGGGAAGAATCTTCACGCCGTACTTTTCCTTTTCTGCGGGATGCTTTTCCACGTCGAGGAAAATGAAGGCCACCCTGTCCGCGTACGTTTTCTTCACGCGGTTCACGATGCGGTCCTGCAGATCGCAGGGAATACAGTCGGACTTGAGATTCAGGAGTGTCACCTTCCCCCTGGCCGGGATTTCCTCCGCCTGTCCCTGCGCGGGCAGGCAAAGAAGAAGGGCCAGAACGGCCGGGATGAGGAAGGTCAGATATTTTTTCATAAGCTTATGCCTTCGTTATTTTCACGCGCGTGCTGCTGAAGTCGGGGATTCCGCCCACACAGTCCACAAGCGGGGTTCCCCCCATCGAAACGTCGAGGCGGCCCAGCCTGTTGAAGCTGACGCCGGTGCCCATTTTTCTGTCGGCGCGCACGGGTCCGCCCATGACGGCGTGTCCGGCGTCCCTGATAGACAGGGAGGAAGCGCCCATCTGCCAGTGGCCGTAGTGGAAGGAGATGGCCACACACCCCTGGCGCACAAGTGTGGACGGTTCTGCCGCAGCCACAATGCCCAGGGCGCAGCTGCGCGAAGTGATGCGGATTTTGTCGCCCGCCCTGATGCCCAGTTTCCTGGCGTCCAGCGCGTTGATGACGGCCCTGTTCTCGGGGAAGATCTCGAGAGCCCAGGTATGGCAGGAAGTACGCGACTGGCAGTGCACGTTCATCTTGTAGGTCACGGCCGTGAAAGGCCATTCCCTGTCCTCATCGGTGACATCCCTGCCCGAGGCCTCACAGGCCGGGGCAAGCGTCAGGGTACCACTGTTGCGTTTCCCTGTTATGGAGTTGCGCGAGCAGGCGAGCTTCTCGCTCCAGAGCAGGATTTTTTTGATGCCCTTCTTCTGCTCGTCCCCTGAAAAGACGCTGTCGTAGCTGTCCCTGAACACGCCTCCGCGGGTAAGCAGGGTGCAGACCTGGCGCCAGAGGGCCGGAGGCAGCATCCAGTTGTAGGCGAAGACGGGATAATTCGCCCGGACGAGATCTGTCTCAGAGGCCGGCGCTTCCTTCAGCTTACAGTTGGAAGCTAAGTTCCCGAGAGCGCGCACATAGAAGTCTTCGGCACAGTGCAGGGGGTACATCTTTCCGTCGTTTCCCGGAATGGCGTCCTTTCCGAATCCCGGGAGTTTCAGATACTCGGCAAGGTCGATGAGGAAGGTCTCCATGGAGAAAGGCCTGCCGTCCGCCGTCTTCCCCGTAAGCGGCACGATGGCCGGAACGCGCACCGTGGTGAATTTCAGGGCAGGCGCGTGCGGGGACATGAAGGAATACATGCCCTCCAGCCAGGAGAGGCTCGGCACGATGTAGTCAGCGTAGATATTGGACTCGTTGACGCACACATCAATGGAGACGTGCAGGGGCACCTTCTCCGTGTCCTTCAGGGCCGTGACGTAGCTCGTGCCGCCGGGGATGGAGTACACGGGGTTGAAAAAGAAGGTGAAGAGAACCTGGCAGGCGTACGGATAGCCCTGGGCAATACCGTTCATGGCTTCCACGCACAGGCCGCCGCGGGTCACCGGGAACCACGGACGCCTGGCCGGATAGCCCGTGCCGCCCTTTGCCTCCTTCTCTTTATATTCCGCGCTCTTTTCGTAGACATTCTTTTCCCTGGAGATGCGTACGCCGCCCGTCTTTCTTTTCCCTTCAAAGTCGGTGAGGCTGAACACGCCTTTCTTCCAGTCGCCGGCGGAACCGCTGCCTCTGAGGTAGCCGCCCTTCCGGTTAATGCTGCCCGTGAGCACGTTGAGCATGGCAACGGCCCAGGAGGCGTAGGTGCCGCCCACGTAATTGCCCGCGCCATGGTACTGGCACACGGCGGCTTTGTGGCCGTGCGAGGCGAATTCCCGGGCGACTCCGCGGATCACGCCGGCGCCGATGCCGCAGCGTTTCGCGTAGTCTTCAAGAGACGTTTCCATGACAGCCTTCTTCATGAGGGTGAAGGCCGTGGCGCAGTGCACCGTGGTTCCGTCAGCGAGCTTCACCTCGCCCTCTGCCTCAAGAAGCGCGCTGTCTGCGCCGGCTGCTATGGCCGCGGAGCCCGGGGCAGTCATAACGCAGGGCCCGGCCCCTTCCTTCTTTTCATCGAGTCCTGCCTGCAGATCCGAGGCGGTGAGCTTCTTTCCGTCCTTCCCGCTCTTCCCGTCCGCCACCACGAGATGGCAGGAATCGGTAATGCCGCAGAGGCCCATGGCCTTCGCCCCGGCGTCATTAAAGCAGGAGAGAAAGTCTTTATCGAAGAGGTTCTCCTCAAGCATGACGCGGAGCATACCCATGGCCAGGGCGCCGTCCTGGCCGGGGATGACGGGCAGCCACTGATCCGCGTGGCAGGAGGCGTTCGTGGCCCTGGGGTCAACGACCACGAACTTCAGTTTGCCGGCCGCGTGACGTTCAGCCATAAGCGCGCCGTAGAAGTTGATGCCGGGCTGCAGGGCTTCGTACACATTGGCCCCGAAGACGAGCATGTACTCGCAGGACATGACGTCGGCCTTGAGCTCAACATCCTGGCCGTCAGTGAGCACAAAGTTCCCCATGCGGAAGCCGAGGCCGCAGATATCCGTGTGGCTGATGCGGTTGACAGAACCCACGGCGTCCTTCACGAAACGGTTGGAAAAATCCTGGTAGCCGACCTGATCGCGGCCGCCGATGAAGATGAAGCCGTTGCGCCTGGACCCGAGCGAGGGATCGGCGGGATCAATGGGATCGTCGGAAAGCACGCTCCTGAGGCCTGGATATACGGTTGTGTCGCCGATGCCGGCGAAGAGTTTTCCGCCGTCAGCCACTTCGCGGATGAGCTGTTCCCACGGTATGGGCCCGAATCTGCCCGAACCGCGGGGCCCCGTCCTCTTAAGAGGCTGCAGGATGCGGATGGGGTTGTAACAGTCATGCATGGCTTCCTGTGCCTTGCCGCAGGCCGGCGAGGGCACGGAAAGGGATTCTTCTGCCGGAGTGTCATAGGCGAGGGGCCGGCCCGCCATGTTGTAGGGGTTGTAGGGATTGCCGGTCACGTGGTCGAGCCTGCCGTCCTTCACAAAACAGCGCACGCCGCAGCGCGCGTTGCAGCCGAGGCAGGTGCTGGCGACGCATCCGGCGGGCTTTTCCGGAGCCTTTTCCGCCTCAGCGGGAGCGGCCGCGGCTTTTCCGGAGCCCGCGAGGAGCGAGACAGAGGTCAGGGCCGCGCCGCCGAGAAAATGGCGGCGGTCCAGAGTAAAAGCGGATTTTTTCATGCTAACTTTTCTCCTCCGGCAAGCGGCACATACAGCGTTCTGAACGCCCCCTTTTCCCCTTTGCCGGGGTTCGTAAGCCCTGGCTTCTGCAGAGCGAGGGCGAAGGCGCCTTCGGGTTTGTCAGCGTCGCCGAAAAGCCTCGCCCCGGAGGCGCAGGCTTCCACACAGGCGGGAACGCTGTGCACCCCGTCCTGACAGTATTCGCATTTGAAGGCCTTCCGGGACGCCCTGTCGACGAAGATGGCGCCGTAAGGGCAGGCCTTTTCACAGGAACGGCATCCCGTGCATTTCGCCGCGTTCACGCGGACCACGCCGTCCCCGCCGTACGCGAGGGCTTTTGAAGGACAGGCCTTTATGCACGCCGCGGGATGGCACTGATTGCACAGGCGCGGGCGGAACACGGCCCTCGCCTTTTCCCTGTCCTCGCCGTGATCCACACGGGTACGGAAATGTCCGGGCACGTCCAGGGCAGCACGGCAGGCGAGCACGCAGGACTGACAGCCCGTGCAGCGGTTCAGATCAATGATCATGGTCAGACGGGGCGCGGAGCCGGCGGCGCGGGCTTCTCCTCCCGCAAGGAGGGCAGCGCCGCAGAGCGCGCCGCCCAGGAAGGCACGGCGCGTCACGCTGTTTTCTACACTCATTTTTCATTCCCCTCTCTGGGAAACCTGCCCGCGCCTGATTCCAGAAAGACGCGGGCAGGCGCGAAAATCTAATCAGCTTTGAAGCTGACCGCGAACTCGAAGTTCTTGGGATCAAAATAGTCGAGGGCTTTGCCGTCGACTTCGGCATAAGGATACATGAAGTAGCCCACGGGCTCGGCTTTCATGCCGTTGAAGAGGGCGCCGTGTTCGCCGCGGTTGAGGGCGATGCGGAAAAGATCGTCGCCGTTCCAGAAAAACTCGGTGTATTTTTTGGTGGCCTGGTCTCCGAGTCCGAGCTTTTCGTTGAGCATGGCCTTGCGCACGTCAGCCGGATCAACCTGCACCCAGCCGGTGCCGGGCAGATAAAATTCGGCCCAGCAATGGAAATCACCCGTGATGGCGCCGTCCTTGCCCTTGGTGCGCAGACCGAAGACGTCGCGGGCCGGGATGCCGGCGGCGCGGGCGACGGTGATAAAGACGGAGCTGATGTCAGCGCACTTGCCGCCGCCGTTGGCTTCCGTCAGGGTACGGATGGCCTGGCCGAGTCCGCAGCCCTTCACGCTGTTGTCGCGGTGGGTGTTGGCAATGGTCCAGTCATAGACAGCGCGGGCTCTGGCGAGCGTCCCCTTCTTTCCCTTCACGGCCTTTTCGGCGAGGGCCTTCACCTTCGGGTTGTCGCTCGGCAGGTAATCATTGGCCGCGAGATAGGGGAGCACGTCGACGGGCATCTTCGCGCCGCTGTCCTTAAGCGTGCCGCCCTTCTTATAGTGAGAGTCCACATGGAAGCTGAAGGTCAGCTTCGGCGTTCCGGAGATACTGCCCCAGGTGGCCATGAGATAATTGGAGCCGGTTTTGGGGTCATGGTACACGGCCTGATTGTCATAGTTGCCGGAAACCCGGACATCGGAGATATCCTGGTTCTGATCGGACATGGGATACGGCAGGTACACGTTGGCCGTTTTGGCGCCGTCGGGGGTCTTAAGGTTGATGTCGTAGGTGACGGTGCCGGCTTTTTTGGCCCCGTCAGCCAGAGCGGTGCCTGTGGTACCAAGCGTGAGGCCCAGGGCGAGGGCCAGAAGAAGAATCTTGCGCATACGCTTCTCCTTGAAGCAAGACGGTTAAGGGGGTTTATTCCCGTGAGAGGGGCGGAGCCCTCGTCTCCCAGGTCTGTCAGCGAACATACCGTCCTGATGAGAGAAGCGCTTCAGATATCAGATACCGGGAACGGACAGCGCGGACGCGCACTGCGCACGCATGCCGGACCGGTCAGAACAGCGCAGGGGAGCCTCCCCCACCAGGACACATGGTCAGGTGGGGCGGGAAAAACAGGAAATCCGGGCTGCGGGCCCTGCGCAGAATAAGGTCATGATGCTCCTGAAAGCGGAAAGCTTCCGTCCTGTCCTTTTTCATTCCCTCAGCCCGCTGTCAAGGCAGACAGGAAAAAAACGGCATCCATTGCAGCAATCATCACAGAAGAATCATAGCGGGAAAGCCCCCGGGATATCCCCTTGCGTCCTCATTGCTATGCTATTATTCAAAAGGTGAATTTCTGTATTCCGCGCGGAATCACGCCGCGGAGACATTCTCAGACCGACACCACCTTCTCCTGCAGAAGAGACAGCCCACCTCTGTCCCGCTCCCGCGGGGCAGGCATGTTTTCTGAGCAGGGGAAAGGACATGAACTGCAGGGAGAAACCCGATGAACAAAATTCTTGCGCTGCTCCTCCTGTCCATGATGCCCCTCTTCTGCGCGCAGGCAGCCTCCTCTGCCACAGCGAAATCACGCCCAGCTCCGGAAAGCGCCTGGCAGCTCGCGGCTGAAGCGTACGTCTACGCCCTGCCGCTGGTTCTTACGGACGCGACACGGCGCGTGTCCACCAACACGGACGGCACGAAGGCCGGACGGGCGCCGGCCAACCAGTTCAATCACGCCACGAAACTCGCTGACGCCTCCTTCAGGACCGTGGTGACGCCCAACGTGGACACTGTCTATTCCCAGGCCTGGCTCAATATCCTGCCGGAGCCCGTCATCTATGTCATGCCGAAGGCGGACCGCTTCTTCCGCATGCAGGTTCTGGACGCCTGGACCAACACGGCGGCCGTCCTTGACCGCGCAGGCGTCTACGCCTTCACGCTTCCGGGCTGGAAAGGGAAGCTTCCCAAAGGCGTGACACGCGTGAATGTGCCCACTGCCACGGTCTGGCTCCTCGGCCGCATCGTGCTCTCGGGACAGGACGATCTGCCAAACGTGAAAACCATTCAGCAGGGAATGAAGCTCATGCCTCTTTCAGCCTTCGTGAAGGGAGGAAGCTTTGTCCCGCACCGTGGCTCGTATTCAGCCGCGGATGAGTTCGTGCCCGTGGGAAAGGTGCTGTCCATGAGCCCGGCGGAATTCTTCAGTACGGCCAACGCCCTCATGAAGGTCAATCCGCCCGCAGCGGCCGACGCCCCGCTCATGAAGAAGCTTTCCGCCATCGGCGTGGGGCCGGGCCTCACGTTCAGCGCCGCCTTGCTCGGGGAAAACCCCTCAGCCCGCTGGAAAGCGATGCAGAAGGAGCTCAGGCCGCAGCTCACGGAGACGAGCGGCCGCTTCAGCCGCAGGCTCGGGGGCTGGGTCTATTACGGCAGGCCCATCGGCGACTTCGGCACGGAATATCCCTACCGCGCCATCATCGCTCTGGCCGGGCTCGGCGCCAATACCGTGGACGTGGCCATCTACCCGAAGCGCGACACGGACGAGAACGGAGCGCCGCTGACAGGGGAAAAAACATATACCCTGCATTTTTCGTCCTTTCCTCCCGTGCTGAAAGAGGGATTCTGGTCCGTGACCGCTTACGGCAATGACGATTTTCTCATCGACAATCCCCTGAACCGCTACTGTATCAACGACCGCACAAAGCTCAGAAAGAATGACGACGGTTCCGTGGACATCGTGCTGTCGAAGGACGCTCCGTCGGACACCTCGAACTGGCTTCCCGCGGCTAATGGTCCCTATCACCTCTTCATGAGGATTTATCTGCCAGACACAAAGGCTCTTGAAACCTGGAAAGCCCCTGTTATCCGGAGAATCAATTAAGGAGAAGACCCCACATGAAACACCTTCCCTCCATCCTTGGGGCGGCAGCCCTTCTTTTTGCCGGACTGGCTCCGGCCCCATCCGTCAGCGCCGATCAGACTCCCGGAAAAACGGCACCCGGAATGACCGCGGACGTCAAACCCGCCACCTCTTTCACGGCGAAGGCCAACGCCAGTGTGTACGGGGAGCTCGACTTCGGCAACAGACAGGAGCACGAGTTTGCCACGCGCGGCCTCATTGACGCGCCCGAAAAGCTGGAACTGAAGGACGAAAGCGGCAGGATCATCTGGAGTCAGGCCGCCTACGCCTTCCTCGATAAATTCAAAAAAGCCCCCGAAAGCGCCAACCCGAGCCTCTGGGAAAACACGGTCAACAACCACGCCTACGGCCTCTTCAAGGTCGTGGACGGCATCTACCAGGTGCGGGGCTACGACATGGCCAACCTCACCGTGGTCAGGGGCAGAACGGGATGGATCGTCTTCGACACGACCATGTGCGTCGAGTGCAGCAGGGCGGCCATGGAGCTCATTGAAAAGAACCTTGGAAAATTCCCCGTGAAGGCCGTCATCATTTCCCATCCCCACGTTGACCATTACGGAGGTATAGCCGGCGTCATGGACAAGGAGGACAGAGCCGACCCCTCCCAGCCCATCGAGCAGCAGCTCGCAGGCGGAAAGATACCGATCATCGTCCCGAAGGGCTTCACCGAACACGCCGTGAAGGAAAATGTCTACGCAGGCAAGGCCATGAGCCGCCGCGCCAACTACCAGTACGGCGTTCTCCTGACTCCCGGCCCGGAAGGCAGGCTCGCCCAGGGCATCGGCATGGGCCAGTCCACGGGAACCGTGTCCTTCATGGCACCCACCTTCGAAATCACAAAAACCGGAGAGAAAATCACTATCGATGGCGTGGAGCTGGAGTTCCAGCTTACGCCCGGCACCGAAGCTCCGGCGGAAATGAACACCTGGATTCCGAAGTACAGGGCCCTGTGGGTGGCGGAAAACTGCACGGCAACGCTCCACAACCTGTACACGCTGCGCGGCGCCGAAGTACGCGACGGCGCGGCCTGGGCCGGATACATTACTGAGGCCGTTACCCGCTACGGCAGAGAGGCCGAGGTCACCTTCCAGTCCCACAACTGGCCGCACTGGGGCAATAAACTGGTGAACGACTACCTGGTGAACACAGCCGCCGTGTACAAGTTCATCAACGATCAGACGCTCACCTACATCAACCAGGGGTACACGTCTGACGAGATTGCCAACATGATATCCCTGCCAAAAGCCCTTGCCGCAAACTGGTACACCCGCCCCTACTACGGCACCGTGTCCCACGACAGCAGGGCCGTTTATCAGAAATTCATGGGCTGGTACGACGGCAACCCCGTGCATCTCAATCCCCTCATGCCCACGGCCAGAGCCAAAAAGTGGGTGGAATACCTCGGCAGCACGGATAAGGTGCTCGCAAAGGCCAGAAAGGACTTTGAAAATGGCGAGTACCGCTGGGTGGCCGAAATCACCAATACCCTCGTCTTCGCCGACCCGAAAAATACCGCGGCGCGCCTCCTGTGCGCCGACGCGCTGGAGCAGCTCGGCTACCAGTCCGAATCCGGTCCCTGGCGCAACGAGTATCTTTCCGCGGCCCTCGAACTGCGGAACGGGAACACCCATCCCGCGTCCCCGGCCAAAGGCGGCAATGACCAGCTCATGGAACAGACCGCGCCCATGATCTTCGATTACATGGCCATCGTCCTGAACAAGGAGGCGCTCCAGGACGCTGACTTCGTCATGAACGTGACGCTGCCCGACGTGAATGAAAAGCACATGCTCCGCGTGAAGAACGGCGTGCTGCTTGTCTTCAGGGATACGCTCTCCGACAGCCCGGACGTCTCCATCACCTGCCCGAAGAACGCCCTCTTCGGGATCCTCTCCAATGACAGGGATGCCGTGGCGAAAAATGTGAAGGTGGAAGGAAAGGCCGAACTCCTCGCCCTTCTTATGAAGAACATGATGGAGTTCCCCATCAGGGGATCCGTCCCCTTCAATATCGTGGAGCCATAGAATCCGTGGTATAAGAAAGGAAAAAACACGCGGGGGGCCGGACACGGCCTCCCCGGAGGAAACCATGGAAAAAACTGAAGATCGCCTGCGTCTCGTCGAAGGGGACATCACAGAACAGCACGTAGACGCCATCGTCAACGCGGCCAACAACGGGCTTCTCGGCGGAGGCGGCGTGGACGGCGCCATCCACGCTGCCGCAGGGCCGGAACTCCTCGCCGCGTGCCGGCCTCTTGGCGGCTGCCCAACAGGCGACGCCAAAACCACGCCGGGCTTCCGCCTGCCCGCAAAATTTGTCATTCACACCGTGGGACCGGTGTGGAAGGGAGGCACGCACGGCGAGCCGGAACTTCTCGCCTCCGCCTACCGCCGATCCCTGGAGGAAGCCGTACGCGTCGGCGCGAAGACCGTCGCCTTCCCGGCCATTTCCACGGGCGTCTACGGATACCCGAAGGATCTGGCCGCCAGGGTGGCCGTGGACACCATCCGCGATTTTCTGGCCCGTCATGATGAAATACGGGAAGTGAGGCTCATGTGCTATTCCGGCGCCACAAAAAAGGCGCTCGAAAACGCTATGAAGAACTGAGGCGCACGGGCAGGACTTCCGGCCTTCAGCGTTCCTGACATCCTCCCCGGCTGAGGCCGAAGGCTTCCTGACGGGAGTGGCTCTGCCGGGCTGCGCCCGCATGGGGAGGCCTGTTTCCAGGCCCCCGCCTCTATAGGCGGGAGGATTTGACTCTGGCGAGCTGTGATCTGTATCTGCTCTCGAAGTTATTCCAGAACGAAGCCGGGGCACCTGTTACGCGCTCAAGCTTATCAGCCATTTCCTCCGTGATGCGCTGCGTTCCCCGGAAGATGCGGTTCAAAGTCTGCACAGAGGTATCCAGCCGCATGGCGAATTCCCGCTGCGTCAGTCCAAGGGATTCCATTGTCTCGCGCACAGTCTCTCCCGGTGCGACAGCATAATCGGGATGATACGGATATTTTCGCACATTCATGGCGTACCTCTCAGTTTTTGCGTGTGTCATCAATGAAATAATAAAAATTTTTGTTACCAGCCTCAGTTAATGGCACAGGCTCATGGTCAGGTGTGAAAATCAGACGGTATGGATGCATCAGATCAACTGAGAACTGCCCGGAACGATTTCCCTTTAACGCGTGACACCGGGGCGGATTCCGGCAAGGCTGCCTGCGCTGACAAACTCCTCCAGTCTCCGGGCCAGCCTGTCCGCCATCCTCCCAAAAGACCCCGCCATCTTATTTTCAGAGGAACGTATAGCCTGCAGCTTTTTTGAAGGGAAGAAATCTTCCCATCATTTCTCTGTCAGTTACCCCCGCCTATAGACGGGAGCCTTCCGGGCGGGATGATAAACAAAGCCCTGCTGAAAAGAAATGCCATCTTTTCTGCAGGGCTTAAATTCCGCCATTGCTCATTCACATATGGCGTTCATATTCTATCCCCGCAGAGACGGAAGAAACGCCCGGGGCCTTTTCCGCAAACGGGGGAACGGGCTATTTCACAGCGGTTATTTCAAGACTCACGATATAGTCGGAAACATCAGAGCCCGCGGGAAGGGCTTCCGCGATTTCACGGTACAGGGGATCCTCCATGGACTGCATGCTGCGGATGTATTCGGTCCTGGGCGTGAGCTTCACGGACGAAAAACCGGCGTCCTTCAGCATGGAGCGCGTGTCATCCACGAGAACCGCGCCGGCCACGCATCCCACCCAGGCTTCGACCTTTCCGGCGATGGATTCGGGAAGAGGCTTCAGGAGATGGAGATCCGAAACGGCGGCGCGGCCGCCCTTCTTCAGCACGCGGTACACCTCGCGCCAGACCTGCGGTTTGTCAGGGGAAAGGTTGATCACGCAGTTTGATATGACAACATCCACGCTGGCGTCGGCCACGGGCAGATGCTCAATCTCACCGAGCCGGAATTCCACGTTGTCGAGACCTGTCATATCCCTGTAGACGGCGATATTGTGCCGGGCCTTTTCCAGCATCTCCCAGGTCATGTCCACGCCGATGGCCCTGCCGCTCTTCCCGACCCTGCGGCCGGCCTGAAACACGTCAAAACCGCCGCCGCTGCCGAGATCCACCACGGTCTGCCCCTCCTTCAGGGAAGCTATGGTCAGAGGATTGCCGCAGGAAAGCCCCATGTTGGCGCCTTCCGGCAGATCCTTCAGGCTCTCCTCATCATACCCCACGGAGCGGGCGAGCGCATCGGCGCTCACCGTGTTCTGACAGCAGCATCCGCCGGAACAGCATCCGTGCCCTGGGCAATGGCGGCATACCCTTCCCTCACGTTCTTCTTCACGGTTTCAGGATCTCTCGTTACAGCCATGTTCATTCTCCTTTTATTTTAATATTTGTAAAACTATTGAAATATAAAGGCCCAAAAAACTGCTATTCCGATCCGCTCTTTTTCTGAACGGAATCAGAACCCGCAGGTCCCGCCGCCCTGCCGTCCCGTGCAGCATTCTTCCGTGAGGTAGGCGATAACGCCGCGTATGAGGACGATATCCGCCCTGTAGCGCTGATAGCGCCCTTCCCTCTCCACGGTCACCAAGCCGCAGGCCGTGAGCTCGCGCAGATGAAAGGAAAGATTGGTGGCGGGAATATGCAGAAGGCGGGCTATCTCTCCGGCCACAAGGCCGTCCGGCGCGTACCTGACAAGGAGCCGCACGATGTCGAGCCTGATGGGCGAGGACATGGCCCCGAAAATCTGACTGGCTTTTATGCTTTCCATATTTCAATATTTCAACACTATTTGAAATATGTCAAGAGAAAAAATGCTGCAGGAAGACAGGGCATCTCCTGACCAGAGCACAACCAGAGGGATTTCTGACCCAGCCCCGCTCTTCCGGGGAGGGAAACGCCAGGAAGCCGGAGCTAAAGGTAACCCCTTACGCGAGGCCAAGCGCCCGCGCGAAGTTCCGCACGCCCGCCTCAAGGGTGCCGGAATTGTCCACGTGAAGGGTGCCTTCGGGAAATTCCTGAAACATCTGTCCCCGGCGCAGACGCTCGCTCAGGTCGAGCCCCTTCTCCCGTCCCCGGGAAATGAGGCGTTCCTCGAGCAGGGACTGCGGCACGTCCACGAGGAGCGGCTCAAGGAAGGGGAAGGTCTGTTCCGCCTCGGGAAGGTAGCCGCGGGAACCGTTGACGAGCACGATGCGTCCGGCCGAGAGGTCGTCCCTGATGGCCGCGGGAACGCCATAGAACAGGCCGTGGCTCTGCCACTGCATGCAGAAGGCGCCGTCTTCCGAAAGTTCCGCGAAGCGCTCCGGCGTAACGGAAACATGCGCTTCCCCGCCTGCGGATTCAGGACGGGTAATGTAGCGGCGCGCGGCCACGAGGCCGGCATCGGGATATGCGGCCAGAAGCCCGGACATGAGGGAGTCTTTCCCGCTTCCGGACGGACCCATGACGTAGATAAGTCTTCCCCGCATACGCTTTTCTCCGGAAACCGGCCGCCCGGCGGGCGGCCGGCCAAAAACGTTTGTTAAAAGACGCGCTGTCCCTTTCTCCAGACGCTGCACACGAGAGGCCTGCCGTCGCGCATGCGTACGTGAACCATATCCGCGGAAAGGCCCTTTGTCAGGGATCCCCTGTCCGTGAGCCCGATGAGGGAGGCAGGAGTGGAGGTCACGAGAGCTATGGCTCTGTGAAGGGGCATGACGCCCTCCCCTGCCAGGATGAAAACCGCTTCCAGAAGGCTCACGGGAACGTAATCCGAGGACAGGCTTCCGAGGCAGCCTGCCTTTGCCACGTCCATGGCGCTCACGTTGCCGGAAGAGGATTTGCCGCGCACGATGTTGGGGGCGCCCATGGTGACGCAGAGTCCGCTCTGCGAAGCCGTTTCCGCCGCCTCCATGGTGGTGGGGAACTCGCTGATGCACATGCCGTCGCGCACGGCTTCCCTGACCTGATCCGCCGTGGTGTCATCGTGGCTCGCCATGGGGATGTGATGCTCCCTGGCCCAGCCAATGGCAAAAGCGGCGTTGTCGTCGGCGCAGCCGTCGCGCTGTTCCTGGAGTTCCTTCACGGCCTCCCGGAATTCCTCGTCCGTCCAGGTCTTGTAGTCGCTGTGATAGATACGGTAGCTCGCGAGGTTGCGCCACTGGCGCTGGCCCGGCGTATGGTCCATGAGGGATATCAGCCTGAGCACAGGACTGTCGCAGACCTCCCTGAAGAGAGTCTGCATGCGATCGTAAGGCAGTTCGCAGCGCAGGTGCAGATAGTGATCCGAGCGCAGCATGCCCGTGCCGCGGGCTTCCGAGAGGGCGGCGATGGCCCTGCCCATCATGGCCACGCGGCCCTTGTCGTAATACTCGCCCACGCTCATGGCGTCGCAGACCGTGGTGATACCCGCGGCGATAATCTGGGCGTCGTGGGCGAAGACGGCCGAACGCGCGTCAGGCCAGTCTATCTTCGGACGGGGCATGAGGTGTTTTTCGAGATTGTCAGTATGAAGCTCGATGATGCCGGGAATGAGGTAATCCCCCTTCAGATCGATGACTTCGGCGCCTGAGGCTCCCTGGGCACCCCCGTCGGAGATATCCCGGATGATACCGTCCTCCGTAAGGAGCTCACCCTTCTTCACGCCGTCCGGCGTGACCAGGAGCGCGTTGGTAAAAAGCGTTTTGTCCATGCTGAAAATTTCCTTCCGGGCGATGAGAAGCCCGTCCTCTTAAAAAACACGCGTCCCGGCCTTCCACACGCCTCTGACGATGGGGCTGTTTCCGCAGAGGGTAACGAGGCAGAGATCCGCCCTGAGGCCTTCCTTCAGTGCACCTCTGTCCGTGAGCCCCGCCGTGCGCGCCGGGTTCAGCGTGACGAGGCGCATGGCCTCAGGCAGGCTCATGACGCCCCTGTCCTTCAGGATAAAGACAGCCTCAAGGAGGCTCGCGGGGACGTAATCAGAGGAAAGACAGCTGAGAAAGCCGGCCCCGGCCACGTCCATGGCAGAGACGTTCTTCGTGGAAGACTGGCCGCGCACGATATTGGGCGCGCCCAGGGTGACCATGAGTCCGTGTTCCGCGGCGCGTCCGGCCGCCTCCATGGTTGTCGGGAACTCGCATATGACCACGCCGTCACGGACAGCCGCGTCAACCTGTTCCGCCGTGGTGTCATCGTGGCTCGCAAGCGGAATGCCGTGCTCCTTCGCGAATCCCAGCACCATGGCCAGATTTTCATCGAAACAGGCATCGCGCTGAGCCATCAGGGCCCTGATGTCCCGCTCAAACTCGGCGTCGTCCTTCCAGTTCTTGATGTCGCTGTAGTGCGTGCGCCAGCTCCCGAGGTCCCGCCACTGCCTGTCCCCGGGCGTATTGTCCATGAGAGAGAGGAGACGCAGGGCCGGGCAGCCGCTCACTTCAGGGAAAAGAGAGGCGAGGCGCGGGTCTGCCAGCTCGCAGCGCAGGTGAAGGAAGTGATCCGCCCTGAGGTACCCGCTTCGGCGGGCCCGCTCCAGGGCGTCGACGGAGCGGGCGAGCATGGCGATGCGGCCCTTGTTAAAGTATTCGCCCACGGCCATGGCGTCGAAGACCGTGGTGATGCCGGACGCGGCTATCTGGGCGTCATGGGCGAAGAAAGCGGGCAGCGCCTCCGGCCAGACGACCTTCGGGCGCGGGATCATGTACCTTTCGAGGTTGTCCGTGTGCAGTTCCACGAGACCCGGAATGAGCCACGCTCCCTCACAGTCAACCACGTCCGCGCCTTCTGCGCCGCAGGAGCCGCCCACGCCGGTAATAACGCCGTCACTGCAGGCGAGATCCCCCTCAGTGACGCTCTCCGGTGTCACGAGCAAGGCGTTTTTAAAAACGGTTTTCTTCATGATTAACTCTTAAAGCCATTCCTCTAGGCGCGGGCCATGTTCAGACAGCGTGTAGCTACGGCTTCACGCGCCGCGTCATCGTGGAAGATTCCGATGATGGCCGTGCCCGCTGCCTTGGCTTCCCTGATGAGATCAATGACGACTCTGCGGTTTTCGCCGTCGAGCGAGGCCGTGGGCTCATCGAGAAGAAGGACGGGAGTCGGCCGGATCATGCCTCTCGCGATATTGACGCGCTGCTGCTCGCCGCCCGAGAAGGTGGCTGGAGCGAGGTTCCAGAGGCGCTCGGGAAAGTTGAGCCTGTAGAGCATGTCGCGGGCCCGGCTGCGGGCCTCCTCAGGATCGACGCCGACCTCGGCCAGAGGCTCGGCCACCAGGCTGAGCGCCGTGACGCGGGGAATGACGCGCAGAAACTGGGTGACGAAGCTGATAACGCCGAGGCGGAGCTTCATGACGGTGCGCGGCGACGCCTTTCCGATGTCGATGGTCCCGGCATCAGTGCGCACAAGGATCTCACCGCTGGACGGCAGGTAGTTGCCGTAAAGGGCCTTGAGCATGGTGGACTTGCCCGCGCCAGAGGGGCCGGAGAGGGCCAGGCACTCGCCCGCGGACACGCTGAAGCTCACGTTGTCGAGAGCGTTGATGACAACTCCGCCCTGCTGGTGCAGCGTGAAACGCTTGCAGAAATTGCGGACTTCAATAACGGGTGTATTCATGACGGCTATACCTGCAGAATCGAGGAAACGAGGAGCTGTGTGTACGGGTGCTGCGGGTCATCGAGAACCTGGTCAGTGAGACCGGTTTCCACCATGTGGCCCTGATGCATGACGATGAGCCTGTGGGAGAGCAGGCGCGCCACGGCGAGATCGTGCGTGACCAGGATGACGGCGAGTCCCATGGTTCTGACGAGACTGCGCAGCAGGTCGAGCAGACGGGCCTGCACGGAGACGTCCAGTCCGCCAGTGGGCTCGTCCATGTAGACGAGGCGCGGCGAGGTCTCCAGGTTGCGGGCGATCTGCAGGCGCTGCTGCATGCCGCCGGAATACTGCTCGGGACGGTCGTCCACGCGCGCGGGGTCAATTTCCACGCGTTTGAGCCAGGTAACGGCGGACTGCCTGAGATCCGCGTAGCGGCGCACGCCAGCGGCCATGAGGCGCTCGCTGATATTGGCGCCGGCGCTCACCTGCATGCGCAGGCCGTCCCGCGGATGCTGATGGACGAAGCCGAGCTCCGTGCGCAGAAGACGGCGGCGGTAGCCTTCGCTCAAATCGTGCAGGCTGCGCTTCATGCCGTGGGCATCGCAGTAGATGACCGATCCGGCCGTGGGCCTGAGACGTCCGGAAAGCATGTTCAGAAGCGTGCTCTTGCCGGAGCCAGACTCGCCGACGATGCCGAGCACCTCGCCCGGATAGATTTCCAGGCTGACTCCCGTGCATCCCACATGGGTGCCGTAAAGCTTTGTCAAATCCGTGGCGCAGAGCACCGGGCTCTGCTCAAACGCGTCAGCCATTACTGCGCTCCTCCCTCTCCCTGCGGCGTCTGGCGCAGCTGTCCGTGTCGGAGCAGACGAACATGCGCCTTCCGCTGTTGTCGAGAATCACTTCGTCGAGATATGTATCCGTGGCCCCGCAGAGTTCGCAGGGGTGATCCCAGTGCTGCACTTCAAAGGGATAGTCCTCGAAGTCGAGACTCTTCACGTCCGTATAGGGCGGCACGGCGTAAATGCGCTTTTCGCGGCCGGCGCCGAAGAGCTGCAGCGCGGGACAGTGGTTCATCTTGGGATTGTCGAACTTGGGTATGGGCGAGGGGCTCATGATGTAACGGCCATTGATGCGCTCAGGGTAATCAAAACCCGTAGCAATGGTGCCATGGCGGGCTATGTCCTCATAAAGCTTCACGTAGACGATGCCGTATTCCTCAAGGGCGTGGAGCGTACGGGTCTCCTCCTCGCTGTGCTCAAGGCAGCGCAGGGGTTCGGGAAGCGGCACCTGATAGACCATGATCTGCCTGTCCGTGAGAGGCAGTTCCGGAATGCGGTGGCGGGTCTGGATAATGGTGGCGCTGCCCGTCTCGGTGGTGGTTCTGACGCCAGTTGTCCTGCGGAAGAAGCCTCTGATGGAGACGGCGTTCGTGGTATCGTCAGCGCCCTGGTCGATAACCTTGAGCACGTCGTCCCTGCCTATGATGCTGGCCGTAACCTGAATGCCGCCCGTGCCCCAGCCAAAGGGCATGGGCATCTCGCGGCTGGCAAAGGGCACCTGATAGCCGGGTATGGCCACGGCCTTCAGAAGGGCGCGGCGGATCATGCGTTTCGTGCCTTCGTCGAGATAGGCGAAATTGTAGCCCTCGAGCGGCTGACCGGCCTGAGAGCTGTTCTCGGTATCTGTCATTCCTGATTTTCCTCTTTCTTCCCGGACTTTGCGCGCAGGCCGCGGATCAGGGAAAGCTGGGCCTGGAAATCGACGTAATGCGGGAGCTTGATGTGCTGGACGAAGCCGGAAGCCTCGACACTGTCCGAATGCAGGAGCACGAATTCCGGAATCTGGGACGGGACAACGATGCGCTCTTCCAGTTCCCTGGCGCGCAGCGCACGGTCCACGATGGCCATGGACAGGACCTTGCGCTCGTTGTTGCCGAACACGAGGCCGTAGCCGCGGGCGAAACACGGCTCCATGGCCGTTCCCACGTACTGACCGACGATCTCGCACTCCGTGATTTCGATTTCGCCTATGGTCACGCTGAAGCCGAGTTCCTCAGGGGTAAAGGAAAGCTCGGCCGTGCCGCGCCTCAGTTCGCCCACAAAGGGATGGTTGGCGCCGCGCTGCACGGAATAAGCCATGCTCAGGAGGAAGCCCTCATCAGCGCGGGCGAGCACCTGAAGGCGCACGGATCTGTCCTCCGGCCTGTCGCAGGGAAGCTCAAGGGGATGACGGGTGATGTCCGAGTCCTCCGTGCATGAATTCGCCACGGGCTCGAGGAGTCCCTCGCCGGCAAGCACGGCCATGGCTCTCGGCATATGGCCGGCAAGCATGCCGTCACGTCCGTCGGGCTCAGCGTCCCCGCTGAAGGGGGTGTTTTCCGCCGCTTCGTCAGGGAGAAGCTCATCCTGAGCCTTCGCGCCACCCTCCCCGGCCAGGGAGAGGTCAAGGAGGCGGTGCGTGTAGTCGTAGGTGGCGCCGAGCACCTGTCCTCCGGGAAGATCTTTCCAGGTGGCGGAAATGCGGCGGTCGAGAATCATTTCAGACGTGTCCATGGGATCGCTCACGCCGAAGCGGGGAAGCGTGGTGCGGTAGGCGCGCAGGAGAAAGACGGCTTCCTGCAGGTCACCCTGGGCCTGCTTGATGGCGATGGCGGCCAGATCCTCGGAATAAAGAGAGCCCTCGGACATGACCCTGGCCACGGCAAGACGCATCTGATTCTTTATCTGGCTGAGAGAAAGTTCGGGTACGGAGACATCGCCGCGGCGCTCTTCGGCGAGCAGCCTGTGAGCCTCGGCTATGGCCTTTTCTCCGCCTTTGACAGCAACGTACATCAGTTATCCTCCCCGGCCGGCACGAGACGCGTGGTGCGCGGCAGTCCGGCGAAACGCTCTCCGTCGCTCAGGAGAAGATCCACACCGAGCTGGAAGCCATGCCAGTTTTCGTCAATCTGCCCGAGCAGCCCGTCCGTAAGGCTGCAGCGGAACGTTTTGGCTCCTTCGATGCCTGGACCGGACGCCGTGAACCTGCGGGCATCCTCACCGAAGTTCATGCCTCCGAGCAGGATGGTGGCCGAGCGGTCAGGGTAACGGGGATCGCCCTGGCAGAAGGAATCAAGGGAGGGAAGCCCGTCAGGCGAAGCTGACAGGGCGAAGACGGCCTCCTCCGGTCTGTCCGTGACGCGCACGCTGCGGTGAAACCTGAGCCAGGCCACCACATCGTCCTGTCTGAGGGACGGGGAAAGCCACAGCGGCGTATCCTGATCCATGAGCGTCATGCACACGGCGGCGAGGGCCGGGCTCAGTGCGGCATGCGGGGACGCGGGCAGCACGGGACAGGGGACGGGGCCGGCCGGATAGGCGAAGGCACGCAGTATGGCGCGGAACACGGCCTGCGCGTCGCGCACGGGTTCCTGAAATTCTGGCTGCATCAGTCTTCACCTCTCACCATCGTAAAGAAGTTCACACGCGTGCCGGCGGCACGCTTCACGCGGGCGGCGCGCTTTTCCTCCACGGCCTTCTGCATGGCCGGCAGAAGTTCCCTCTCGAGGAAGGGACCGCACTCGGGATCCTGCCAGAGGGCGTCGAGAAGCGCGGCGTCACGGGCGTGGTCAGAATCCGCGCCGAGTATCCAGGCGTAACCGGTCTGCCCGCCCGTGAGGGAAACGGCGCAGCGGGTAACGAGAACCTCGCCCACGTTAAAGGGCGAACCCGTGCCGCTGATACGGCCGCGGGCCATGATGAGACCCGTTTCGGGTTTTCTGATGAGTTTGCAGCCCCTGGCCCTCAGGGCCGGAAGATCCTTCTGCAGGGCTGACTCGAGAAGCGGCGCCGGCGCGAGGGCCAAAAGCCGCATGACTGTTTTGCGGGATGTCATTGTCGTCCTGATTGTTTAGTCGTTGCCAAAGGGAAAGCGTTCCACAACAACAAAGGGATCCCGCCTCGACGGCTGGCGGCAGAGGGCCACGGCGTCGATAACGAGGGGCCGTCCCGTGAGGGGGGCGAGATACGCGGCGAGCCATTTCGTGACACGGGCGAGCAGATCCGGATCCTCAAAGGATCCCGAGAGCGTGATGTGGAAACGGAAAAATTCGAAGACGAGGTGGTAGCCCCAGGTGCGCAGATACCGGGCCTGTGCTTCCGGAAGGGGACCGCGGCGGGCGATGTCAGCCTCGCCGATGGGAGCCCTGAGACTGTCGGGCTCACTCACGCAGGCGCGCTCCAGGGCCTGAAGGGGAGAGTCCGTTTTCGCCGGAGTAAGGGCCAGGAAGCCTCCGCCGGCCGGGATGTAGCGGAGTTCGAGAGGCGTGGTGCGGATGGGGCTGAAGCGCCCCGCTATGCGCCGGCCGGCATCCCTGAGATCGTCATCCGTGACGCCGAGCTTTGTCTCAAAGGGCGCCTTCAGCGTAGCGTGCACCCCGTAATGGGCCGCGGTTTCTGTCATGGCCGCCCAGGAGGCGGGATCAAGGCCTTCCGGCACAATCTGCGGCACCGTCTCCCCTGTCAGGATGTCGCGCCCCAGAAGGGGCGTAAGGAGCCTGTGCTCTTCCGAGCCGGGAGCGGGAACCCAGTAGAAGGCGCAGCGCTGATGGGTAAAGCGTTCGTACATGCCTACACCACCATTTTGCGCAGGCGCTGGGAGAGCATGTCGAAGATGGTCACGACCACGACGATGCAGATGAGCACGGCGCAGGTGCGCGGGAAGTCAAAGCTGCGGATGAGCTCCCAGAGAACGAGGCCGATGCCGCCGGCGCCGACCATGCCGATGACGGTGGCTGAACGGACATTGGATTCAAAGCGGTAGAGCGAATAGGAAATCCAGAGGGGGAAGACCTGGGGAATGACGCCGAAGACGACTTCCTCGATGAAGGAGCAGCCTGTGGAGCGCACGCCCTCAACAGGCTGTTTCTTGATGGATTCCACGGCTTCGGAAAAAAGCTTGGCCAGAACGCCGGTGGAATGCGCCCAGAGGGCGAGCATGCCGGAAAAGGGGCCAAGGCCCACGGCGCAGACAAAAAGCATGGCCCAGATCATCTCGTTGATGGCGCGGGAGCAGTCCATAAGGCGGCGCGTGGGCTGGTAGATCCAGGCCGGCACGATGTTGGAAGCCGAGAGGATGCCCAGGGGAACAGCGCAGATGATGGCGAGCAGGGTTCCCCACACGGCCACCTGGATGGTGACGAGCATCTCTCTGACGTAGTCGCGCCAGTCGGAAAAGTCCGGGGGAACGAAGTCGGCTGCCATGGTTTTAATGTTGCCGCCGTCCTGCAAAAGCTGCAGCGGGTGGATTTCAGCCCCGTGCCAGGCCCAGACAAGAATGGCGAAGATCCCCACTGCCCAGGCCACGCCCGAGGGAGAGATGCGGTTCAGTATGCTTCCGGGATTCTGTACTTCTTCCATTGCGTGAAAACTCCGTGAAAAAGGCGGCCCCTTCCCTCAGGGGAAGGGGACCGCATGAGACGCTACTTGCTGAGTTTTTTCATGGCCGCATCGATCTCGGCGATTTTGGCCTTCTTCTCATCCGCGGGCATATCGGAGTCCTGAATCTTGCTCTTCTGGCGGAAGTATTCGAGCACGCGCACGGAATCGAGCTGCCTGTCGCTGGAGGGGATAAAGCCGCTCCACTGCAGGCTGTTCAGAACCTTCATTTCGGCCTCGGCGTTGGCGCCTTTGCCGTAGCTGAGGACAAAGCTCTTAATCTTGTCCTTGGTCGCCTGATCGAGGTTCTTGCGCCACACGAGCGGGTCACCCGGGATCAGCGGGGACTTCCAGACCACGCGCAGTTCCTGAGCCTTGGCAGGCTGGGTGATGGTAAGCCTGCCCATGGCCTCGCTGTTGAAGGTGGCCACGTCAGCCTTGCCGTTGGCGACAGCCAGGCCGTTGGCCTCATGGCTGGCGTTCAGCGTGCGCTTGAAAATCTTCTTCGGGTCGAGGCCTCTCTGGCCGAAAATGTAGTAGCCGGGCACGAGGTAGCCGGAAGTGGAGTTGGGGTCGCCGTTACTGAAGACGAGGTTCTTCGCATCCTTCAGCACTTCGTCGACGGTCTGGTATCTGCTCTTCTTGTTGACGATGAGGTAGGAGTAGTAGCCGTGGGTTCCGTCCTTGCCCACAACCTGGGCGAAGACCTCGCCGCCGGAGCGGTCAACCATCTCGATGGCGCCCTTGTTGCCGATCCACGCGAAGTCGACCTTGCCGAAGCGCATGGCCTCGATGATGCCGGCGTAGTCGGAAGCGAAGTAGGCCCTGACGTCAAGGCCGGTCTTCTCCTTCATGGCGCTGATGAAGGGATCCCAGGCCTTCTTCAGGTTGACCGAGGATTCCGTGGAAATGATGCCGAAGGACACCGGCTGGGCCTGGGCAGCGCCCTGACCGCAGATGATGGCAGCCGCGGCCAGGAGAGCGGCGGCGAAACGCTTGAGCGACATGAAAAACTCCTTGTTATAAATGGGGAAGTGACTATCAGGCTGCGCAGTGATCACCAGTGAGAGCGTCATCGTCATCAGCAGGCATGCCGCTGCCGGACATGATGAGATCACTGCCGCCGTACAGCTTCTTCAGGAAATCAGAGGTGAGCGCGGCGCTCGGTCCGTCGTAAACCACGCGCCCGCTCCGGAGAGCGATCGTCCGCCTGCAGAAATTCAGGGCGTAGTCAACCTGATGCAGGGAGACGAGCACGGTAAGACCGTCTTTTTCGTTGAGGTCGCGCAGGATCTGCATGACCGTCTGGGACGTGGCGGGGTCGAGGGAAGCGATGGGCTCGTCAGCCAGGAGCACACTGGCCTTCTGCACGAGGGCGCGGGCAATGGCCGCGCGCTGCTGCTGGCCGCCGGAAAGATTGGAGGTGCGCTCGGCCGCCTTGTCGAGTATGCCCACGCGGGCGAGGGATTTCTGCGCCAGCTCACACACCTCGCGGCTGTACAGTCCCGTGAGCGAGCGCCAGAGAGGCGTACGGTGCAGGGCGCCGAGGCAGACGTTGCCAAAAACGCTCATTCTGTCGACGAGATTGAACTGCTGGAAAATGACGCCGATTTGCGAACGGATGCTGCGGATACGGCTGCTGATGACGCCTTTTTCCTGCACAATATGGCCGTTGACGCGTATGCTGCCACGGTCTCTGTCAGCGGCGCTCAGGCCGCAGATGTGGCGGATGAGGGTGGATTTTCCGGACCCGGAAGAACCGATGAGGGCCACCATTTCACCGGGTTCTATGCGTATGCTGACGTCGTCGAGTCCCCTGGTGCCGGAAAAGGTCTTGCTGATATGGTCGATTTCAATCACCTGATACAACTCCTTGGGCCGCGCGCTGCGCATGCCCTTTCAGTTACGGAGTGCATCTTCACCGGCAAATGTTATGGTTTCGTGACGCCTTTATGTCTCTTCAATTGTGAGAAAATTGCGGCTTGATGAAAAATAAAACAGAGCCGTAACGATAAATACAGCGTGTATTACGCTTCTGTTACGTATATTTTACATTTTTATAAGACGGATATCCTGTATTTTTAAATCCATCATTGAAAGGATTACGGACACTGATCCGGCTTTTCCCTTCCTTATATATACGGAACCCAGTGTTAACGGGAAGGCGGACCGGATCCTGCCGGAGCTGACTGCGTGTTCCGGAGGAAGAAAACGCACGCGGCCTCTTCACGTACCCGGCCCGGAGTCGTATCCTTAGAGGAATGGCTCCTGACAAAACCGCAGCCGGTCCTTCCCTCCCCCATTCCCATCCCGCCATTTCTGGAGACGCTTCCCATGAATATTGTCGTATGGTCCGATATAGCCTGTCCCTTCTGTTACATCGCCGGCACACGCGTGCGCCGGGCCCTGAAAGCCCTGCACGCAGAAGATCTCTTCACCATTGAGAGGAAAAGCTACGAACTTTCTCCGCAGATCACGGTCTCCGAACCCTGCCTCAGCTTCTACGCGAAGAAGATGGATGTCACGGAGGAGGACATCGCGCCCGGACTCAGAAAAATCGAACGCGAGGCCGCCCGGGACGGGCTTGTCTTCCACTACGACAGAGCCATCGCCGCAAACACTTTCAACGCCCACAGGCTCGTCAAGTACGCCGCGGCGCACGGCGTGCCGGACATGCTTGACCGCCTCTTCGAGGCTCATTTCCGCGACGGTCTCGACGTGGGAAGCCGCGATGTTCTCGAAGAACTCGCCCGCAGGGAAGGGCTTTCCGCCGGTTTTCTGGACACGGAACAGTACGCCGCGGAGGTCCGCGGGGACGAGGAAGAGGCGAAGAAACTCGGCATACGCCTTGTACCGCACTTCATCATTGACGGAAAGCTCACGTACAAAGGGGCCCTCTCGCAGGACTACATGACAGGCGTGTTCAGAAACATCATGCAGAAGAACAACCTGCTGCCCCCTGAGGGAAAGGGCATCACATGCGGCCCGGACGGCTGCACGCTCGGATAGACAGAGGGAGGGAGCGCGGGAAGAAGCTGCCCTGACGGACAGACCTTCCCGCGCCCCCGGAAAAGGGCGGCAGACAAAGGAGGAAAAGGCCGGCGCCTTCCCGCCTAGTCGCCGTATTTCTTCATCTGCGCGTTAAGTTCGGCGATTTTCGCCTTCTTCTCTTCGTCAGACATGGTCTGGCTGTCCTGGATCTTCACTATCTGACGGTAGCACTCGATTTTTCTGAGCGGGATAAGCTGGCTGTCGTCCGAGGCCCTGAACCCTTCCCTGTTAATTTTCTGAAGCTGCGCGCGTTCGGCAGCGGCGTCCGGCCCTTTGGTGCCGTAGTCGAGCACGAAGGCCTTTATCTTCGCCCTGAGATCGTCCGGCAGAGCCTTGCGCCACACCATGGGGTTATCCGGGATCACGGGAGACGTCCAGACCACGCGCAGCTTCTCCGCGACATCGGGGTGCGTCCCGGTCAGCCTCTTCATGCTGGAACTGTTGAAGGTGGCCACGTCAGCCTTGCCGTTGGCCACAGCCATGGCGTTGGCTTCGTGGCTGCCGTTCAGGGTGCGCTTAAAAATTTTCCTCGGATCGAGGTCACGTTTCGCGAAAATGTAGTAACCGGGCACGAGGTTGCCGGAAGTGGAATTGGGATCGCCATTGCTGAACGTAAGATCCTTCGCGTGGCTCAGCACGTCATCGAGCGTCTTCAGACTGCTGTCCTTATTGACGATGAGCAGGGAATAGTATCCGCTTTCCCCTCCGGCGGAGATGGCCTGGGCGAAAATTTCGCCGCCCGAGCGGTCGACCATGCCCATGGCGCCCTTGTTGCCGGTCCAGGCCACGTCGACCTTGCCGAAGCGCATGGCTTCGATGATGCCGGCGTAGTCAGAAGCAAAATACGCCTTCACCGGTACGCCTGTCCTTTTGGACATGGCCTCGATAAAGGGCTCCCAGAGCTGCTTCAGCGTGATCGACGACTCGGTGGAAATGATGCCGAAGGAAATGGCGGCGGGCTCCTCCGCGGCGCGGGCCTTCCCTCCCAGGCAGAGCACGGCCATGGCCAGCGCGCAGATCAGAAAACGCGAAAATTTCATTGTTCTTCCTCTTTTCATTTTTTTGGACGCATCCTGCGCCCGCTCTGCCTTGTAGCCACACTCCTTTGCCGCAGTGTTACGAAAGCATGCCCGTCCGGTTACCCCGTCCTGCCCGCAAAATTTCTTGCCCTTAATTAATCGATTAATTAATTCTCCATGAACACACACTCTTCTCCCCGCAAAACACCGGGGCGTCCCTCCGAGGGCGCAGGCGACAAAAGGGAAGCCATTCTCAGCGCGGCTCTCACCCTTTTCGCGTCACAGGGCGCCGCGGCGACGTCTCTTCCGGAAATCGGCCGGGCCGCGCACGTGACACCCGCCATGGTGCACTACTACTTCGGCGGACGCTCCGGGCTTATCGACGCCCTCATGGAGGAACGCATCCTGCCCGGCATACGCGAACTCTGGCAGAGTCTCGATGAACACTGCCTCGATGATCCCCGGGCTTTTCTCGTCTCCATTCTGGATCGCGTGCTCGCCAAGGTGGACAGCATTCCCGTCCTTCCCCAGCTCTGGGTACGGGAAATCCTGACTGACGGCGGCGTCCTCAGGGATCAGCTGCTGGCGCATCTCAGGGCAGAGAATATGCAGCCGAAAATTCTCGAAGCTGTCCGGAACGCCCAGAGGAAAAAACTCATCAGCTCCGGCATCTGCCCCGGTCTCTTTATCCCCTCCGTGGTGGGCGCCATCATGCTGCCTCTTGCCGCTTCGGGCCTCCTCCGGGAACTTCCCTGGAATCAGGATTTCACCCGCGCCGAGCTGCGCAGACATATTCTCACCCTTCTCCTGCACGGGCTTCTTCCCGGTCAGACGAGGTAATACCCATGAAATTTTCTGTTTCTCTCTTCTGCCTGCTCGCCCTTTCCGGCCTTCTTCAGGGATGTTCCGGAAACGACGGGAACGAATACCAGGGCTATGTGGAAGGGGAATACGTCTATCTTTCCTCCGCGCGCGCCGGCAGGCTCGAAAAGCTTCTGACCAGAAAAGGCAGCAGCGTTGAGTCCGGCGTGCTTCTCGCCTCGCTCGAAAGCGAATACGAGCGCCAGGCCGTGGCAAAATCAGAACGCAGTCTTGCCCAGACCCGCGCTCTTTACAACGATATGCTCACGGGAAAACGCCCGGCGGAAGTGTCCATGGCAAAGGCCCAGCTCGCGAAGGCCAGGGCCGATCAGGCGAACGCCTCCGCCGAACTCGCCCGCGTGGAAGCCCTCTACCGCCAGAACGCCGTCTCGAAGAAGGAACTTGACAACCAGCACGCCGTGTCCCGTTCTGCGGACGCCACCGTGGTGGAGATGCAGAAACAGGTCGACGTCTATAACCTCCCCGAGCGTGAACAGCGCATCGCGGCCCAGAAGGCCGCCGTGGAAGCGGATGAGGCCGCCCTCGCCCAGGCCCGCTGGGAACTCGGCCAGAAGGAAATCCGCCCGTCCCAGGCCGGCCTCGTCTACGACACGCTCTACAGGGTCGGCGAATGGGTGCCCGCAGGAAGCCCCGTCATCCAGCTCCTGCCCCCCGGCAACGTGAAGATCCGCTTCTTCATACCGGAAAAGCGCGCGGCCGCCCTGCACATCGGGGATACCGTCACCGTCTCCATGGACGGCGCGTCTCCCGTCAGCGCAAAAGTCACCTATATCGCCCAGAACGCCGAGTACACGCCCCCTGTCATCTACTCCAATGAAACACGGAGCAAGCTCTGCTTCATGGCCGAGGCTGAGACAGACGAGCGCACAGCGGCCGGCCTGCATCCGGGGCAGCCCGTCAGCGTGGTTCTGCGATGAATACCCAGGCTGAAGAACGGCCGGAGTCCGCGGCGCCCGCCATCGACGTGCACGGCCTGACCAAACGGTTCGGGAAGAAAACGGTGGTGGATAACGTGTCCATGACCGTGAAACGCGGCGAGATCTACGGCTTCCTCGGCCCCAACGGCAGCGGCAAGACCACCTGCATACGCATGATGTGCGGCCTGCTCACTCCGGACGCGGGCACAGGGACATGCCTCGGCTGGGATATTATGAAGAACAGCGTGGAGATACGCCGGCACGTCGGCTACATGACCCAGCGCTTCTCCTTCTGGGAGGATCTCTCCATCCGGGAAAACCTGGATTTCGTGGCGAGGCTCTTCGAGGTTCCGGACAGGAAAGGCGCCGTGGAAAAGACGCTTGAGGAGCTCGGCCTGACCGGCCGCGCGGAGCAGCTGGCAGGCTCGCTCTCCGGCGGCTGGAAGCAGCGCATGGCCCTCGGGGCCTGCATGCTTCACAGGCCCGATCTCCTGCTTCTCGATGAACCCACGGCCGGCGTCGATCCCACGGCCCGCCGCGACTTCTGGGACGAACTGCACGAACTGGCAGCCCGCGGCATCTCCGTTCTCGTAAGCACGCATTACATGGACGAGGCGGAACGCTGTCACAAACTCGCTTACATCGCCTACGGCCGCCTCATGGCCACGGGCACGGCTGACGAGGTCATCGCCGGCCAGGGACTGACCACTCTGGCCGTTTACGGTCCGGACCTGTCAGCACTCCAGACAAAGCTCAGAAAAACGCCCGGCGTGGAGCAGACTGTCATGTTCGGCACGGTTCTGCACGCGAGCGCGCGCGACGCGGCCGCCCTTGAGAGAGCTGTCACCTCCTGTCTCGGCGCCGGCTGCCGCATGGAGCCCATTTCCACAGGCCTCGAAGACGTCTTCATCTACATGATGGCGCATTCTCAGGACAATTTCGGGAGCGCAAAAAAATGACGCACCGCGTATTCTCCCTCAGGCGATGCCTCGCCATAGCCTACAAGGAAGCCCTTCAGCTGCGCCGCGACCGTTTCACGTTCGGCATGATCATCGGCATCCCCGTGGTCCAGCTCCTCCTCTTCGGCTACGCCATCAACAACGACCCCAAACACCTTCCCACAGCCTTCGTGCCGGGGGAGGAGACCATATTCACGCGCAGCGTGGAATCCGCCCTGCGCACTTCCGACTACTTCAGAATAACCGGGGTCATGAGCGAGAAAGACGCGGAGAACGCTCTCAAAAGCGGCGACGTCTCCTTCGTCATCAATATCCCCACTGACTTCACCCGCCGCCTTCTGCGCGGCGAAAAGCCGGCTATGCTCATTGAGGCAGACGCTACGGATCCCACGGCTACCACAGGCGCCATCGGCGCCGTGCAGGGCATCGTCGAGTCCGTGCTGAAGCGGGACATGAAAGGGCCGCTCTCCTCCCTGGCTCCCGTATCCCAGTCCTTCTCCATCACGGCCCACAAAATGTACAACCCCGAGGGCCTCACCCGCCTCAACATCGTTCCCGGGCTCATCGGCGTCATCCTGGCTCTCATGACCTGCATGCTCACGAGCATGGCCCTGACGCGCGAGCGCGAGCGCGGCAACATGGAAAACCTGCTCGCCTCGCCGGTCACGCCCGTCGAAATCATGCTCGGCAAGATCACGCCCTACATTGTCACGGGCCACATCCAGGTGGGCATCGTGCTGGCCCTGGCCGTCTTCCTTTTCAAAGTACCATTCACCGGGGATCCGGCCGCCCTCTATGCGGCGTCCGTGCTCTTCATCGCCGCCAACCTCACCGTGGGCGTCACCATTTCCGCCGTCGCCAGGAACCAGCTCCAGGCCATGCAGATGACCTTCTTCTACTTCCTGCCCAACATCATGCTCTCGGGCTTCATGTTCCCCTTCTACGGCATGCCCGAATGGGCGCAGTACATCGGTTCCGTTCTGCCCCTGACCTACTTCAACCGCCTCGTGCGCGGCATTCTCCTCAAGGGCTGCGGCTGGCAGGACATCTGGCAGAATCTCTGGCCCATCGCCGCTTTCACGGCTGCCCTCATGGGCGTGGCCGTCCGCGCCTTCAGGCGCACGCTCGACTAGATCCGCCTCTCTCAGCGGATGGCTGCGGCAAGCCGCCTCAGCCACAGGTAATCGTCAGCCGCGGCGCAGAGCAGAAAGCCGCCGGGAAGGACATCCTGCCCGCCAATGACGGCAAGATTCTCCCCGTCCCGGACGGGAGCGCGGACGAGCGCGAGATCGGAAAGCCCGAGACGCAGCGCGAGATCCCTCTCTCCGCCCCGGACACGGTATTCCTCCACGGGCACGCCAAGTGCGGCGCCGAGAGCCCGCACGCGCGGCAGGGATGAGGCGCCCGGGAGATCCGGCGGCACGCCAAGCATCACGCGCCCCGCGGCTTCCACCCGGTCAAGCGCGGAAATCACGGGCAGGCCGCGGGCAAAGATATTCCGCCCCGCTTCCGAGGCCGGACGCACGGTCACAAAGGCCGGATCCTCGCGGGACACGATACGGCCCGCCTCCATGATCAGAATGCTGTCGGCCATGCCGCGCGCGAAGGACGCCTGGTGGGTAACCACGATAATGGTGCGTCCCCCGCCGCGCAGGCCGCGGATGATGTCCAGAACCTCGCTCACGTTGGAAGGATCGAGGGATGAGGAGGGCTCATCAAAGAGCATAAGCTTCGGGCGCATGGCCAGCATGCGGGCTATGGCTCCGCGCTGCCTCTGGCCGCCGGAAAGCTGTCCCGGATAGCAGTCAGCCCTGTCCCTGAGACCTACTTCTTCAAGAAGGCGCATGGCCTCTTCACAGGCCTTTTCCCTGTCCTCCTTCAGAACGGCCACGGGAGCCAGGGTGATGTTCCGCAAAAGAGTGAGATGACTGTAGAGCTGCTCGCCCTGGAAAACCATGCCTACCTCGCCCCTTCCAGTGGTGCGCCATCCCGGCCGGCTGCGGACCTGTCCGCCGAGGCGCACTTCTCCGGCATCGATGGGATCGAGGCCGGCCACGGCCCTGAGCAGGGTCGTCTTCCCGCACCCGCTCGGACCGCAGAGGGCGAGGCAGCGCCCCTCCTGAAGAGTCAGGCTCACGTCCCTGAGGACGGGAAGTCCCCCGCGGAGAGACGTGACGCGTGAGACTTCAAGAAGCGGGGCGCCTGCGTTCATGATCCCTTCCTACTCTGCCCAGACAGGGAGTCTGCCGGAAGCAGGCGGCAGGGGATAGCGGCCCTCGGGACCAAACCAGACATCGTAAATCTTCTGGTAGGTGCCGTCCATGATGAGACTCCGCAGAGCCGCGTTCACGCGATAGCGCCACGCGGACTGGTTGCGGGGCACGCCGATGCCGTAATAGGTGGGGCTGTAAATCTCGCCCACGGCCTCAAAGCCTCTGTCTCCTCCGGACACGCCGGCGAGAATGACGGTGTCGTTGGTCCAGCCATCGACCTTGCCGGTTTTGAGGGCCAGGAAGCACTCTGAATCGTTCTGGAAGGACATAACGCGCGGTGAGGGATCACCAAGCTTCTTCAGGGCCTCGGTCACGGCCTGCTGGGCGTTGCTGCCCTGGCACACGGCCACGCGCCTGCCCACAAAGTCCTTAAGGGCGTGGTATCTGCCCTTTGCCGCCAGGACGCGCTTGCCGTCGAGCAGGTAGGTATCCGAAAAATCAATCTGACGGGCCCGGCTCATGGTGTGGTTCATGTTGGAAAGCACCATGTCCGTCTCACCGGAAACAAGGGAGGTAATGCGCGTCTTGTTGTTCACTTTGGTGATCGTGTATCTGAGCCCCATTTTTTCGCAGAGGGCTTTGGCAAGATCCACATCGAATCCCGCGGGCTGCCCCTTGTCATCGAGATAGTTCATGGGCGGCGTGCTGTAGCCGATGCCGATGCGGACCGTGCCGCGCTTCATGATCTCGTCATCGAGGTTTGTCCATTCCTCGGCCATGGCGCCGCGCGCGAAGAGGAGCAGGGGCAGAACAAGGGCCAGCAGCCATGCGGAGCGTTTTTTCAGAAAATCCATCGGTAAATCCTTTGCTGAAGGTGAAGGAAAAAAGCCTTTACATTGTTTCCGGAAATTTCTCAGCCTGCCTGCGCGCGATGACTCTCGCGAGTTTCGCGAGCAGCAGGGAGACAGTCATGTACCCCGCGCCGATGAGGACATACATGGGCACGAGCATGTCCGGATAGCGGTTCGCGAGGATCATGCCCGTCTGTGTCAGCTCGATGAGGCCGATGACAAAGACGATGGAGGTGTCCTTGAAAAGAGAGACCATGACGCCGAGAAGAGCGGGCACCATGCGCCGCAGAACCTGCGGAGCGAGCACGCGCCGGAAAACACCGGCCCCGGAAAAGCCTGAAAGCCTGGCCGCCTCGAGCTCGCTCTTCCGCACCATGTCCGCCCCGCTCAGGAAGACTTCAGCCACGTTGGCGGATCCGTACATGGTGAGAGCGGCTACGGCCGTGAGGAAAAGCGGAGGCCTGAGCCCGAGAAAAGCGGGCAGTGCGTAATGCAGCCAGAAGATCATGAGCAGAACGGGGATGCCCTTGACCGCCTCGATGAAGAGAAAGGCCAGCCAGTTCAGCGGCCTGACACGGAAGAGACGGACGGCGCCAAGGAGCGACCCCAGAACGAGGGAGGCAGGGAGCACGGCCAGCGTGATAAGAATATTGAGGCACAGGCCGCCCGTCCCGCTGCCATCGAGCCCGAAGAGCAGGGATCCCGCGTACGGCAGGGCGTCACCAAAGGAAGATATCACGCCGGTCATGGAATCATCCCCCCAGCCGGCAGCGCCGGCGCACGGAGGAGCGCAGCCAGTGCAGGAGCAGAGAAAGGACGCCGCCCATGGCAAGGTAGATGCAGGTGGCCGCCGTGGTCACCTCGAGACCAGCGAAACTCAGGGACTCTACCTCCTGGGAGGCCCAGGTAAGTTCTGGCACGCTGATGACCATGGCAAGGGACGTGTTCTTGAAATTGTGCAGCATGCGTATGGAAATGGCGGCCAGCGAAGCGGCCACAGCCTGGGGCAGGACGACCCGGCACCAGAAAACGGCACCCCTCAGCCCGGCGAGACGCGCGGCGTCCATGGCGTTCTTCCCGCTCACGCCCATAACAGAATACAGAATGTCCGCTATGTACGGGGAGTTATTGACCGAGAGGCCGAGACAGGCCGCGAAAAAGGGAAAACCGTCCCAGCCGTTGAGGGCCAGGCCGGCCCCTTCCGGCAGAAGCACTGGCAGGCAGAAGAAAAAGAGCAGGAGCCAGAAAACGCCCGGCAGGCTGCGCACGATATCGCAGAAGAAAGTGCACGGGATGCGCGCGGTCCGGGATCCCGAGGCGCGCCCCACGGCAAGCATGACGCCAAGGAAAAACGAGGCCACAGAGGAAATGAGGGCCAGGAGCACGGTGATCCAGACGCCCGTGAGAAGAATGGACGGATAGGGAGGCTCCAGAAGGACCTCCCAATGGGGATGAAACATGCCTTTTCGCCTTTGCCGGCTGTCCGGCGTTTATTCCTGAACGTAGCCTACAGTCAGTTCCGGTTCAAGGTACAACCCGGAAAACAAAACGTTCGTGTGTCCGTGTATGGGAGTGTTTTTGTGCAGAAAAGCACAATGCGGTGCTGTAATGCCACATACCTTCACCGTGTTTTTCATTAACTTTCCGGAATGACACGGTTTTCACGGAGGAAACGGAGCCGTGCAAAAAAACAACAATCCCCGGCCGACCCTCCCTTTACAGCATAACTATTTGAAATAATAAATTAAATACTATCATACTCTCCCGGACAGGTCACGTGAAAAAAATACGCCGGCCAGAGGCGCGTCTGTCCTGCCGGGGACACGATGCACGCTCCTCTTCCCCCGGAAAAAACGTATTTTCACCAGATTACGGGGTGTTCTTCCACTCTTCCCCGGCCCGTCTCCTGCCATTTTCATGGCATATTTCTTGCTCATTGCAGAACGACATACCGTTTTCTCCTTCTTCGTCCGGCAGCAGAACTGCCCCGGTTCTTCCCCGGGGGAGTTCCACTTCCGGAAAGAGCCGGACGCCCTTCCCGCTTCCGGCTTTTTGCCAGCACGACGCACAGCGCAAGGAATACACCATGAAGATTATCGACTTCCGTTTCCGTCCCAGCACTCCCGATGCCGTCAAAGGCATGCTCTCCAAGGGAGGCCCATTCAGCCCCATGTTTGAATATTTCAACTACAAGGACCGCGCGAAGCCCGAGCCCATCGGGCAAATCGTGAAGGAGATGGAAGCCCAGAATGTGGTGAAGGGCGTGGTCATCGGCCGCGACGCCGAAACCACCTACGGCCTCAAATCCTCCAATCCCGGCATACTCGAACTCATGAGGCAGTATCCGGACCGGTTCATCGGCTTCGCAGGCGTTGACCCCATCAAGGGCATGGACGCCATCACCGAACTGAAGAACAGGGTTGAGCGCGACGGATTCAGAGGCGCGGCCATCGATCCCTACCTCGCCCGCATCCCCGCGGATCACCGCCGCTTCTATCCCATCTACGCCAAGTGCTGCGAGCTCAATATTCCGATCGTCATCACCACCGGCCCGGCCACACTCGTGCGCGGCGCCGTCATGGAAGACTCCGCTGTCTGCCACATCGACCGCGTGGCCTGCGACTTCCCGGATCTGAAAGTCATCATCAGTCACGGCGGCTACCCGTACGTGAGCGAAACCATCATGGTCGTGCAGCGCAACGCCAACGTTTATCTCGATATCGCCGAATACGAGCAGCAGCCCTTCTCCGAAAAGTATATTGAAGCCGCCAACACCATCATCAGCGACAAGGTCATCTTCTCGAGCGCCGCGCCGTTCATGGACTTCCAGGAGCAGATCGCCCTTTACAGGAGCCTGCCCTTCACTCCTGAAGTGCTTGAGAAAGTCATGTACAAAAACGCATGCAGGATACTTGGCCTTCCCGAATAGTTTTCCTCCATTCAGTTTCCTGAAAAATCCCCCTTTCTTCCCGCACGGGAAGGAAGGGGGATTTCGTGCAGTCCCTGAAACAGCGGGAGAAGCCGCAGGACTGGCAGCCTGGGGCATGCTGTACTTCTCAGCACCAGCCGATGCCGGACAAAAATCGCGGCAGGATGCAAAGGCGAAGAGAAAACCCCTTGGAACGTTCCGGGGCGTTCCTGAAACCGCAGAAACGCTTAATCTGGCGCTCTTCAGCCTGTCCGGCATATCTCAGACAGATCACAGGACCAACGTGCGGGCTCCGGCTAAATACGGATCCCGGTATTGGCCTCGATGGCCGCAGTGTAATCTCCCGAAGCAATGGCCCTGCGCTCTGAACAGAGAACGTTGCGCATGTTCGCCCGAAAGGACGCAGGCCGCATAACGTCAGACATATTCATGGCGGCAAGCGTCTCAGCGGCGATGGATGCAATGGCCTGTTGCTGGACATAGGCGCGTCCGGCTACTCTGGCCATAAGCTCCCGGGGGGGCTTCCCCGCCTGCGGCTGCGGTAAGGGCGTCCCTGTTGAGAGGAGTCTTGCGCATAGCCGCTTTAGCCTGCGAAGACGGAAGCGCATCCACTTCTTTGGCGGCCTTCCTGCGGTAACCGGCCAGACGCCGGGTGCGCCCGTACTCCCGCCGCTGTGCGGCTATGCCCCTGGCCGTCTGGATACCCCTGCGTGTGACTTCCTGCTGGGGATTCGACACGCCCAGCGCATCGAGTCCGCCGGTAGTCAAGTCTACAGTGCCATGCTGGATGGAGGCCTCCTCGGTTTCTGTGTCTGTGGCCAGCATCCTGTCGGACATGCCCTGCACCCCGTCGTTCAGCTCAACATTGAGCAGGGAAAGCTCACGGTAAATCTTTGTGAGCCACTGGCGGAACCTTGCAGACGCCTCTTCCAGCACGGAGCTGAGAGCCCTGCCTTCACGCAGATAAGTCTCCTAAGCTCGGGCCAGTTTCTCATTCTGGTCGACACTCCAGCGGACACCGGGTTTTGCACCGACATAGGCGCACAGCTTCCCGTAGTCTTTCTGCATCGACTCATCGGCAAGGCCATTCTCCACGGCCCTCTGCATCTCGAGAAAGCAGACATGCCCCACCTCGTGGGCCAACGTGGACAGGCTGGCAGTTTTGAAGAGCTCTACAACGAGTTGCCTTGCCCCCATCGGAACGCACCTGGCCGTTGATAACCTTCTTGGCATCTCCTGTTTCCTGGTAGAGGGCCGGATTCGCTGTATTTTTGTTGTCAAGATCTCTTCTTGTGTGTATTCTTCTTCCCGAGGCATTAACTAGGCTCCAAAGGGAATTGGACCCGGAGGCTCCTAGAGCCTGTCTATGGGCAGGATGTTGCCTGGTTCCGCTGGTGGACTCCGTACGTTTGATGACGGACTGATGCCAGCGGTTTTCTTTTTCCTATTCATTGCATATACCGCTCGGACTGCTCCAGACTTGTATCCAGAGCGGCGATATCTCCAATATCATTGGAAGAGGGGCCCGATAAAACTTCAACGCCATTATCGGAAAAATGCAAACCAAAATAACGCGCCTTGGAAAGCTTTTTCTGCTTCTGCAGGATCTCCAGTTCCCTCAGAAGAAAAAGGCTGTGCGTGGCAACGGTGACCTGCATGACCTTACTGAGTTCTACCAGGCTCCCCGCAAGTTCCCTCAGCAATCTGGGGTTCAGATTGGCCTCCGGTTCGTCCCAGAATAACGAGGACTTATTACGCAATTCCCCGTTCATTATCAGATAGGTCAGCATACCAAGTTTACGATGGCCTTCCGCAACAAGCGACGCCTCAAACTGTCCGCTGGTACTTTTTGATGAAAAATAAAATCTGTTATTTTTTTTTAAAACTGAGGCTTTCAAATTTTTTTCTAACTCATTAACGAGTCTCGCTGTTTCTGAGGGTCTCTTCCCTTTTAATGGAGCAGGATTCAGAGCCTTTGCCAAAGCAAGATACGTTCCATCGAAAGCAAGTTCTCTTTTTTCCAGGGCTCCCTGGAATCCCTCAAACACAGAGATGATCTCCTTGGGAGGGATAAACAGTGTAGAAGACCCCAGAGGGACATACTGCGGAGTCGACAGTATATCCACTTTTTCCGTTTTTCTTGTGGAAAAAGAAAAATCAAGCCTCCCTTTCTGATTCCATGTGGCAGAAACGGAGGAACCCGAGCTACCCTGGACACGGGAAGCGAGTCTGCCCAGAGTTTCGGGGCGGAAAATATCCACAAGGTTTCCGGCGAGCCAGCGCTCTGCTATTTCCTTGGCCGGGAATTTTTCTCCAAACGATTCCAATGTTTTTAATATGGCATAACCCAATTTCAGCAGGTGGCTTTTACCTGAACCATTATCGCCTGTTATAACATTGAGACCAGAAGAAAACTCAAGATCGGCTTTTCGAAATACCGTAAAGTTTTCACTATGCAGTTTGTTAAGCATGGGGAACCTGCCCAAGTATTCTATGTCTGAAAAATGCTGGCCGGTGGATAGCGCAAAAATAACTTGGATAGAGAAGGGATAAAGGGAAAAAATCCATTTGTTTCAGCTCTGAGCTGCCAAAACACGAAAAATAATTCCTATATCTAATCGTACAGCGAAAATTTTCCAAACGCTATTACAAACCGCCACACAGGGGACGAACGCGTCAGAGCGGGCACGCAGGGGCGGCCAGAGCCGGAAGCCCCAGATACCCGGCCTGCCTCCCCGGGCCGATTATTTTCCTCTCAGCCTGGCGAAGAAGGATTTTTTCTTTTCTTCTCCCGCGGCAGGAGAGGAAAGCTTCTCTTCCATGTCCTTTTCCCCGTCCCGCCTTGACCCGAGCGCGCCGCGCATTCCATCGGCGAGTCCCACGGCCGCACGGATAACGCCGCCTGCCGCGTTTTCCGTGGCTTCAGCCGCTGCTTCGGCCATGGTGCCGGCCGCGGTGGCCATCTTTTTGCCCGTGGCGGCAGAGACGGAGAGCATCTGCCGTTTCACGGCCTTCACAATGGCTCCCATGGTTTCCTGGGTAATGTCCATGAGCAGGCCTCCCGTCTCCTTCATGCTCACATGCAGGCTTTCGCCGCCCGAGGCGCCGTAGCGGAACGCGCTGCGCGCCGCCACACCCGCGCGCACGGCGAGAAGGCAGTTGGAGGCGCCGTCAATGGCCGCGGCCGTAAACACATGCAGGGCCGAGCCCATGAACGGCACGGAAGCTGCTGTCATGGCGGGAGCTGCCGAAGGCACGATCTGACTCACCGAGTCCGTGATGGTCCTCGGAATGTCCAGCGCGTCCAGGGAAAAAGCCACGAAGGTGGCGGAGGACACGGCACCGTAAACGCTCATAATCTCCCTCGGAGCCGGACGCTGATTGTAGATGGAGGACACGCGCCAGACGAGCCGCACGAGGGAGAAGAAGACAATAAGCGCATCCAGTTTGCCGTTCTGGGCGAGCGCAGTGCCGAGGAAAATGCGCTTTCCCGCGCTTCTTATTTCGTCGTCCGCCTTTTTGTCGAGCAGCAGCATGGCCTTTTCAGCGAACTCCTCATCTGAAGGAACAAGCCCGGCCTCCCGCACGATCTGATTCCTGGCAAGGCGCTTTTCGAGTTCCTCCGCGAAAGCGAGACGCTCATCATCATCGGGGTTGTGGCGGATCACGAGCTTCGCGGGCCTCAGCCTGAAGGAGAGATACAGCCAGCAGGCTCCAGCCGCCTCCGATGCCAGGAGGATCAGGCAGACCACACGGCCGCTGCCGGGGAAAAGCGCGTCAGCCATGGACATGGCCGAACTGTCAATCTGGAGCAGAAGGGCCGCTGTCACGCAGATGATGAAAATGGCGAAGCCATAGAGTACTCTCGAAAGGTAGCGCATACCGCCTCCGTTTTTTCCCGCGGCACGGATACCGCGGCGCCCTCAGTATACGGACGAGGAGCGCTGTCTGCAAAGGAACAAAAAATCCACACCGGAAACGCCCGTGTCCGAGTTTATTCATCTGCACTGCCACTCCGAATACAGCATGCTCGACAGCGCCATACGCCTGCCGGCACTCTGTGAACGCGCCGTCTCCTTCGGCATGGAGGCCTGCGCTGTCACGGATCACGGCAATCTCTGCGCCGCGGCCGAATTTCAGAAAGTATGCCGCGAATACGGCATACGGCCCATCTTCGGCTGCGAGATCTATACCTGTCCGGACCGCCGTCTGCGGGACGGGGGAGCGCCCCATCACCTCATCCTCCTCGCGCGCACCCAGGAAGGCTGGTCAAATCTCTCGCATCTCGTATCCGAAGCCTGGATTTCGGGTTTCTGCGGAAAGCCCCGCGCGGACTGGGAGCTCCTCTCCCGCTTCAGGGACGGTCTTACCTGCCTCTCCGCCTGCCTGCAGGGCGCCGTGCCCGGGGCCATCCTGCGCGGGGACATGGACGGCGCGAGGGAAAGAGCCCTGCGCCTCGCATCCCTTTTCCCTGGGCACTTTTATCTCGAGCTGCAGCGCACCGGGCTTCCGCGCCAGGAATACGTCAACCAGCGGCTCATGGAATTAGGAGAAAGCCTGCGGCTGCCCCTCGCAGCCACCAACGACTGCCACTACCTCGGGCCCGGCGACGCGGAGGCCCGGGATGTGCTTCTGTGCGTCCAGGCGGGAAAGAAGCTCAGCGGGCCCGGACACCCGCATTCCGGCACGAAGAGCCTTTTCTTTAAAAGCCCGGCCGAAATGGCGGAGGCCTTCGCTGACTGCCCCGAAGCCATTGCCAATACGGTGCGCATCGCAGAGGACTGCCGCGCGGAGATTCCCTCGGGAAAGCATTTTTTCCCGGCCTACCCCGTGCCGCCGGGCACGACAACGGAGCAGGAATTCCGGCGCATCGCGGAAGAAGGATTAAGAAAACGTCTCAGCGAAAAGCCTTCAGGCCCGCCATCCGACGAAACCCCGTACTGGAAACGGCTGCGGCACGAGATGGATGTCATCACGCGCATGGGCTTTCCCGCCTACTTTCTTGTGGTGCACGAATTCGTTACCTGGGCCAGGGACAACGGCATCCCCGTTGGTCCGGGGCGCGGCTCCGCGGGCGGCTCCCTCACGGCCTGGGCCATGCGCATCACGGATTTCGACCCGCTTGAATACGGCCTCATTTTCGAACGCTTCCTGAACCCGGGGCGCTCCTCCCTGCCTGATATCGATGTGGACGTGTGCGAGAGGAGGCGGGGGCGCATCCTGCGCCACCTCAGGGAACGCTACGGGGAAGACTGCGTGGCCCAGATCGCAGCCTTCAGCACGCTCAAAATGCGCGCCGCTGTCCAAGACGCGGGACGCTCCCTCGGCATGGGTTTTCAGGAACGCACACGGTTAGCCTCGTTCTTTCCGTCCTTCACCCATCACCGCCGCATCGCCGATGTCATCCGTGAGACTCCGCAGCTCAGGGACATGGCAGAGAAGGACGAAAACGCGGCCAGGGTTCTTGCGGTGAGCCTCAGAATCGAGGGGCTTGTGCGGCAGGCCGGCATCCACGCCGCCGGCGTGGTCATGAGCGGCGGCCCCCTCGCCGATCGCGTGCCTGTCATGCTCGGCAGGCACGGGGAACGCGTCACCCAGTTCGACGGCCCCATGGTGGAAGCGGCCGGGCTTGTCAAATTCGATATCCTGGGGCTCGCCAACATGACCATCATCCAGGACACCATCGACGCCGTCGCCAGGGAGGGCCGGCCGGCTCCTGACCTCAGAACGCTGCCCCTCGATGATCCAGCTGTCTACCGCCTCTATTCCAGGGCTGACACGGACGGTGTCTTCCAGATGGAAAGCGCGGGGATGAGGAAGTACCTGACACTCCTGCGGCCCGAGCGCTTCAGCGACATCGTGGCCCTGCTCGCCCTCTACCGTCCCGGCCCCCTCGAATCCGGCATGTCCCAGGAATTCATACGGCGCCGCCACGGGGAATCTCCCGTGCGCTATCCCCACCCTGCCCTCGAAGCCTGCCTCAGGGACACCTACGGCGTCATCCTCTATCAGGAACAGGTCATGCAGATAGCCGAAACCGCTGCCGGCTACACGGCTGCCGAGGCTGACACGCTGCGCCGCGCCATGTCCAAGAAGAAGGCTGAGGAAATGGCCGGGGAGCGCGCACGCTTCCTCAGGGGCGCGGCGGAACGGGGCTTTGACAGAAAAACCGCGGAAACCATCTTCGGGCAGATGGAGACCTTCGCTTCCTACGGCTTCAACAAGGCCCATTCCGTGGCCTACGCCCTCACCTCGTACTACACGGCCTATCTGAAGACGCATTATCCGGCCGAGTTCATGGCCGCCCTCCTCACCGCGGTCATGCGCCAGCCGGAACGGCTCGCCGGCTACCTCTCCCGCTGCCGGGAACGCGGCCCCGAAGTTCTTCCCCCTTCGGTTAATACCTCCCTTGGCTTCTTCAGCGCCCAGAAGGGACGCATCGTCTTCGGCCTCGACGCCGTGCGCGGCGTGGGTTCCGCCGCTGCCGGTGAAATAGTGCGCGCCAGAAAGGACGGCCCGTTCCGCTCGCTCGGGGATTTCCTCTCCCGCGTCAGCCTCAGGACCGTTACAAAGCGCGCTGTCTCCTCCCTCATCCGCTGCGGCGCTCTCGATGACACAGGAGAAAGCCGGGAATCCATGCTCTCCCGCCTCGACGCGGCCATCAGCAGGGCTCGTCTCCACCCTGCCCGCGGGGCCGGCCTTCTGCGTTTTCTCCCGGACTACATCCCGGAAGGTGGACGGGCCCGGAAAGACACGTCCGGTCCGGCCCCCGATCCCGCGGCCAGGCTCAGGGACGAGAAGGACATTCTCGGCGTCTACCTCTCGGGACACCCCCTAACCAGCCTGAAAGGGGAAGCCGCCCGTCTCGGCTGCCTGCCTCTCTCCGCGCTTTCCTCCCTGCGGCCCGGCGCGAAGGTCAGGCTCTGCGTCATGATATCCGGCTTCCGTGAAATCAGGGACAGGCAGAAGCGGCGCATGGCCGTGGCCAGGCTCGAAGATCAGGAGAGTTATGCCCACGCGTACATTTTTTCACAGGCTTACACACCCTCCGTGCGGGAGCTCCTGCGGGAAGCTGCGGACAGCGACCTGCCTCTCTTTATAGAGGGACGCACAGAGGAGGATGCCGGGGACGGGGAAGATGAAGAAAAGCGCTCCGCCGTCCTGGCCGAACAGGTTCTGCCTTTTGGGGAGGCCTGCGCCAGAAGCAGGAGGCCGGCCGTTATCCGCGTCTCGCGCTGTCTCGTTACGCCTGAAGGTCTCGCCGGCTTCAGGGAAGTTCTTGAAAAATTTCCCGGACCCATCGCGGTCTGCGCCTCCATCCCGGGGCCGGGCGGGGACACGCTTCTGCGCCTCGGGAGAATCCGGGTGCGCCCAAGCCCCGCGTTCTACGAAGCCATCACCATCTGGCGGAAAGCCGCGCCGGAAGACAGTCAGGCAGAGCCGCCCCTCACGGAAAAGGAAGCGGAGGCCGCCTTCGCAGCGGCCGGGATACCGGCTTCCGCCGGAAGGAACGGAAAAAATTCCCGCTGAGACGAAAAAAGCCGCGGCGCGTCCGGAAAGAATGCCGTTTCCGGCCACGCTCGCGGCTCTCCTCCGTTGGACAAAAAACTAGAAGCCGAGCTCCTCGCCCACGAGAATCACCTTGATGCGGTCCTCAAACTGGCAGCGGCGCACGATGACAAGCTGGCTGCACATGGACTCCGGCCCTTTGCAGTCGCCGCAGACACCGGCCACGGCGCAGGGAGTCCTGCGGCCCAGACGGATTGCGTTGGCCGGGCAGGCCATGGCGCGGATGCGCTTTACGCCCTCATGGATGTCCGTCACAACCTTGTTCATGCCCGCCACGACGAGCACATGCTCCGGACCGTAGCACAGCGGTCCCACGCGGTTGCCGTTGCCGTCGATGTTCATGAGCTGGCCGTCCAGGGTTATGGCGTTGGCGCTCATAAGAAAGTAGTCGGCCATGACGATGCGGCTGAACATGACCCGCTTTTCCTCCGGCGTCTTCGCCTCGTCCCTGTCGATAATCTGGTAGCTGCCTCCGCGGATGGCCTCCATAAGGCCTGTCTGCTGCACGGTCGCGGATCCGCCCCAAGCTATGCTGCAGCCCTTCGGCATGAGTTCCAGGGCCTTCGCCACGGCGCTTCTGCTGTCAGGGCAGTAAAAGCCTTCCATACGGCGTTTGGCGAGATTCTTGATGATGGTGGAAGCTGTTACTTCGTATGCCTGCTGTTTCGGTGTCATGGGCAATTTTCAGTGCCGTGTTCCGGGCACTGCCTCCATTCAGGGTTATAAAAAAAGCCTCTTTCTGGTACGTTATCCAGAGAGAGCCATTGTAGATCCATTGATCCGGCATGGCAAAAAAAAGACTCCGGGCGCGCCTGGGGAACAGGGGCGCCCCTTCCCGGAAGGAGAGACGCATGATCCTCAACGTGAGTTCGCGCACGGACATTGTGCACTATTACACGCCCTGGTTCCTGGAGCGCCTCAGGGAAGGCCGGGCCATAGTGCCCAACCCGGAAGTGCCGGACCACGCCATGGAACTCGATCTCTCGCCGGAAAGCGTGCAGGGCATTGTCTTCTGTTCCAAGGACTACCGCCCCCTTCTGCCGCATCTCGCGCGCCTCGCCGGGAAATGGCCCGTCTACTGCCACTACACCATCACGCCCTACGGCAGGGATGTGGAGCCCGGGGTTCCGGACGTGAGGGAAAGCATGGCCACGCTCCGGGAGCTTTCCCGGATTATCGGAAGGGAGCGCGTCGCCTGGCGCTACGATCCCGTGCTCGTGAACGGAGCCTATCCCGTGCAGCGCCACATGAGGGACTTTACGGCCATGGCCGGGATCCTCGCCCCCTTCATCAGCCTCTGCGTCTTCAGCTTCGTGGATCTCTACGGGAAAGTGCGCAGGGCTATGCCTGATCTCATGCCTGTCTCCACGCGGGACATGGACACACTCGCCGCATGGTTCGGACAGACCGCGCAGAGACTCGGATTTCCCATTCAGACCTGCGGCCCCGCCCCGGACTATACACGCTTCGGCATCGGCCACTCGGGGTGCATCACGGCGGCCCTCCTCGGAAAGGCCTGGGGCCTGTGCCTCGGCCGCGCACGCCCGGGGAACAGACGGCGGGGCTGCGGCTGCATGGCAACAGTGGACATAGGGACCTACGACACATGCAGGGCCGGATGCCTCTACTGCTACGCCTGCCGCAGGCCGGGCGGGACGGCTCCGGCAATCCAGAATCCGGCTTCGCCCCTGCTCTTCGGAAGCGTGGAGGACTATACAGTCACAAAGCGCCGCAGGGGCGGAAGCCGGATCCGCCAGATACGGCTCCCGGGCCTCGGGTAGGCCCGGAGGCCGGCGCCCCGGACAGGGGAACCGGGGGCATCCCGGTCCTGCGCCACGTACAGCACATATTCCGTTTTCCGGAAACGCACTGTCCCTTCCTTCAGCCTGCCGGAATTTTTCCTTCAGGCGGAAGTTCCGCGTTATCCGTTCTGCCCCGTGAACACGGATTCGAGCACACTGCCGCAGTCGCCGGCGTGGGCTCTGGCCCAGGCCTCGGGCGTGAGTCCGTCCCTGGCCGCGAGAGAGGCGTCTGCCCCGAGCCTGAGCAGGGTTCTGCAGGCCTCCGCGCAGTCCTCTTCAACGGCCAGCCTGAGCGGCGTGCGGCCGTCGCCGGTCATGGCGTTGACATCGGCCCCGGCCCCGGCAAGAAGTTCTATGGCATCCCCGTCATCGCGCTCGGCCGCCGTGTGCAGCGGGGTCTTGCCGAGGGCGTCTCTGGCCTCCACGTCAGCGCCGGCCTCAAGAAGCAGGGGGATATTGCGGCAGTCAGCGAAATGCAGGGGCGTGTCACCCTCCCCGTCCGTGGCTTTCACATCGGCGCCCGCCCCGAGAAGCATCTTCACGGCCTCCGGCGTATTATGGCAGGCCGCGCCGAAAAGCGGCGTCCCGTCAAAATCTGAGCGGATGTTCACATTGCCGCCGCATTCCAGGATAGCGGCGATGACCTTTTCAGTCCCCCTGTGCCAGGCGGCGAAATGCAGACAGGAACGCCCGTGGTCGGCCTGGGCGTCGGGATTTTTCATGGCACGGACAAGGCTCACGGCCCTGTCCATATCGCCGTCGTCTATGGCGCAGCGGACATCAAAAACTTCAGACATGGGGTCCTCCAGGGATTTTTCGTGTGCGGAGGGCTTGCGCGCCTGCTCCGGTTCAGGGGCATGCTACTCCCCCGCGGACGAACATGGCAACAGCGCGGTACGGAAGAGCGCAGAAAAGCCCCCGCGGGAAGCCGTTCATTCCCGCGGGGGCCTGGATGAGGGACAAGATTCCTCTTTTCCGGTCCGAAGTTAGACAGCAGGCTCCGGCGAGCCGCCGGCATCCGCCGCCTTCTTCTCCGGCTTCGCGCTGTACCTTCCGGCAAGTTCCTGCTCGAGGTACATGACCATGGAGAAGCGGTTCAGGGCGTCACGGCCGAAAGCCAGCATGGCCAGGTAGAAGTCGCTGCTGCGCTGGGAGAGACGCATGGGGGAAATCTGACGCAGGAGTTCCATCTGATAATGGGTAATCTCGGCGCTCACCGTGTTCACATATTCCCTGAAGGCATCCATATTGCCGGAGCGATCCTTCGCCATGGCGCGGAAACGGGACAGGCCCGAGACCATGTCCTGCAGATTCCGGCGCAGCACGCCGGTGAAGGCCCTGTGATTGTTGATGACCTGGTCGTAGGCGCCGTCACAGACTGTCTGGAGGTTTCTGGCCACGATGCGCAGGTTATTGAAGACTCGGTAATGGAAGATGTGGGCAGCGTCAGCCTTTTCGTTCTCACGAGAGCCGCTGACAGCGAGCCTGTAGTACTCGTTGCGCTGCGCGTCAGTCCTGTCGAAGAAGGCGGCCGCCTTCTTTTTCGTTTCAGCGAGCACTTTTGCGTCCTCGTTGAGGAGTCCCTTCAGGCCATCGTTGGCGATGGCGATGATTCCGGCGATGCTTTCATCGGCATCCTTGTTGAGCTGAAGGCTGAGAGCCTTGGGATCATCGGTTTTGGCCGTGACAATGGCGTAGCTCGTTTCCTCGTTCTGCTTCCTGATGAAGTTGGAGCGCACCAGGAGGAAGACAGCAAGGGCCATGAGAAAGACGGACATGGGAACACCGCCCCAGAAGATGCACAGCGTCACAATGGCGCAGGCCGTGAAGGCCGTAAGCGCGGTCAGGAACCAGCCGCCGATGACGGTAATGACGCCGGAGACGCGGTACACGGCGCTCTCGCGGTCCCATGCGCCATCAGCAAAGGAAGACCCCATGGCCACCATGAAGGTGACGTAGGTGGTGGAAAGAGGAAGTTTCAGGGATGTGGCGGACGCGATGAGGATGCTGGCCACCACGAGGTTAATGCTGGCGCGCAGCTCATCGAAGGGGAGCTCGCGGCCTTCGCTGTCGAGCAGATGGTCGGGTTTCCTCATGCGGTTTCCGATGGAGGAAAGCACGCTGGCGGGCATGATCTGCTGGAGTATCTCCCCCGCGGCAAGGCCGCCGCGCACGATGGCCCGTCCGGGCAACGTGGAAGAGAACTGCTCTTCCTGGCTGGTGCTCGCGGACAGATTGACCGTGGTCTGGACAACACGGTGGGCCTTCTTCGAGAACCACAGTGTCAGGGTCATGATGACGCCGGCGAGGAGCAGATAGCCTGTGGGAGTGCGCATGGCGTGCAGGAGGCAGTCCATCTTCATGCCCGGACTGCTGCCGGCGGCGAGATAGTTGTTATAACTGTCGAGGGCGGCCAGCGGCACGCCGACGAAGTTCACGAGGTCGTTGCCGACAAAGGCGAAGGCCAGGGCAAAGGTGCCGGCCAGAATGATGAGCTTGAAGAGATTGACTTTGAAGGCGCGGATGCACACGTGGAAGATGACGGTCAGCACGCAGAAGGTGACCGCGAGGATGGGCCAGGTGTTGGCGTCAATCCATTTGATGAATCCGGGATCCATGAAGGAGGAACCCTTGGCACCTTTCATGATGAGGAAGTAAAAAATGGCCGTAATGGACACGCCGCCGAAGACGGAACCCACGCGGCGGTACATGGCCGCGTAATTGAAGGTGAAGATGAGGCGGCAGAGGTACTGCACAATGACGCCGGCGATGAAAGCCACGGCCACGGAAATGAGGATGCCCGAGATGATGGTCAGGGCCTTGCCGCTGTTGATATACCGGCCGATGTCCGCCAGCGCCTCGCCATGGCTGTAGATGCTGTAGAACGCGGCGCAGACGGCGCCGCCGAGCAGCTCGAACACCATGGACACGGTGGTGGACGTGGGCAGACCCAGGCTGTTGAAGGCGTCAAGCAGCAGGACGTCCGTGATCATGACCGCGAAGAACACGATCATAAGATCCGAGAACTGGAACATCTGGGGGTAGAAAACGCCCTTGCGGGCTATTTCCATCATGCCGCTCGAGAAGGTGGCACCGGCGAGCACACCGACGCTGGCGACCAGCATGATGATTTTGAACGGGGCAACGCGGGAGCCGATGGCCGGACTCAGAAAGTTCACGGCGTCGTTGCTGACACCCACGAAAAGATCAAAAGCAGCCAGCAGGGCCAGAAACACCAGCATGACTACATAGAAGGATTCCACGGAAAAACTCCTCTCTGTAAAGAGTGCACAAAAAACAATTCCCTTCATTCAGTCAGGCTCTTCATGCCTTTCCTTTGTGACAATTGTGTGCCGGAAGAGTGATAAGCGCGTGCCTTTCCTTCCCCTGTTACGCTCAGGTAAAAATTCAAGTAACGATTGAAGAAATATCTTGACGGACGCAGCGGCGAAGATAATGATTGACAAAAAGGAGCTGCACCATGCGGGAAACAAATCGCTTTTTTCCCCTCCGCGGGCGGCACAGTCTCGTCCTTGCACTGCTCCTTTGCCTGACCGCACAGGCCGGCGTTTCCGGGGAGCAGGCCATGGCCCAGCCCGGACCAGCGCTCCACGCTACGGCCTCACTGGCACCGATATTCAAGGACTCCGACTGGGCTGCAGCACGCGCCAGACGGAACAGAATCTGCAATGAACAGTCGCCCGACTCGGCCCTCGGCCGCAAAAAGGGCGCGGAAAGCTACCACCAGAACGTTCTGAACGACGCCATACGGCGGGCGGACATGGAATTTGTCCAGGGCCGCGACGGCACGCAGATCGGCGGCGTCAAAATGCATCCGAAAGCCGATCCGGATCTGACCATCGGCTTCGGCATGCCCGGAGCCGCCGACAGAAAGGGCGCCGGCAGCAACGTTCAGATGCAGCTGGATTTCTGAAGTTCTCTTCCCTGTACCAGAAGGGCGGGACCGGCACACAGCCGCTCCCGCCCTTCCTCTGTTCCAGGCTCCGCCCGGGAAGATCAGCCGAGGGCATCCAGAAGAAAACGGACAATGGCCGCGGCGATGGTGAGGCAGAGCAGAATCCTGATGGCCCCCGCCGGAACAAACTTCTGCGCCCTCGCGCCGCAGTACATACCGAGAAAGCCGCCCGCGCCGAAAAGAAGTCCCAGCAGGAAGTCGGGAGCCACGGTCTGCCCGGGGAAAAAGGGCGCCAGCACACTGTAAAAAATGACGCCGGCCACAGAGGTCAGGAAGGTGCCCATGAGCGTGGCGCCGCCCGTGGTGTGCACGGGAAGACCGTAGACGGACACGAGAAGCGGAGCCATGATGGAGCCTCCGCCTATGCCGTAGGCGCCGCCGGCCGCCCCGACCGCGAGACTCACGAGGAAGAGCGGCACGGTCGGACAGGAATACGCCCTGCCCCTGTAGGCGTAGCTGACGCGGGAAAGAGACCAGGAGACACCGTCCACGCGCTCCCCGCCCGGCGCCTTTTCCTTCCGCTTCCCCGAAATGACACCGAGGAAAAGCTTCGCCCCTATCCAGAAAAGAAAGCAGGCCGCGAAAATTCTGAAGGAAGCGGCGTCAGGGAGCCAGACGAGCCTCGCGAGAGCGCCCAGAAAGACGCCGGGAAGCGTGCCTGCCGCCACGACAGCGGCGAGCGGCCAGACCATGCGGCCCTCCCTCACGTAACGGATGACGCCGCCCGGAATGGCCACCACATTATAAAACTGATTGGTGGCGCTCACGGAAGGCGACGTATAACCGAGAAACGTCATCTGGAAGGGCAGCAGAAGAAAGGCCCCGGAAACGCCGCCCATGGAACAGAAAAACGATACGATGAAAGCGGCCAGCGGGGGAACGAAGACAGGAACGTCGACACCGGAGACGGGAAACAGCATGACAGTCCTCCTGCGGACGCGATCCCTCTTCCCCGCGCCCTTGTTTGTCACGAATTTAATCGTTTTCGTGACTATATGTCAACACCCCCTGAATAACAGAAAAAAAAGAAGGACAGCCTGAGTATGGGAACTCCGGCTGCCCTTCTTTTTTCCGGTTCCTTTTTCCCCGGATCTCAGTAAAAGTCGCCGATGATGCGGTCCGCGATGATGGCCGCGGCGGAACGCACGGAGAGATGGTTATAGTCCATGAAGCGGACGGGGCGGAGCACTGCGCCGCAGGCCTTCACGAGTTTCGGGGAAAGGCCGTGGGCCGTGCCGAGGAGGATGAGGACCGGGCGCTTCCGCGCCATGGCCCGGACATCCCGGAAGCTCACGCAGGCAGGCTTCTTCGGCCAGTTGGCCGTTGTGGCGATCACGAAGGGCTCTTCGCCGTAGCTCTCTGTCATGCGGCTCACGGCCTCCTCCACGCTCTCCACGGGGCAGGCCATGCGGAGGGCCTGAAGGCGGTTTTCATGGCCCATGACGCCGGCGCGCTCCCAGTGCCGGATGATGCCGGTGAGGAGAGCACGCTGATCCGCTGCCGACGTGGCCACGTAGAAGGTGCCCATGCCGTAGGTGCGCGCCGTGCGCGAGATGTCGTGCAGATCGAGATTGGTCACGGAGGACATGCCCGTACGGTGCCCGGCCAGAACCACGGGGGAGTGGACAAGACAGAAGGAAATGCTCCTCGCGCAGCTCGGCCGCGTAAAGGTGGCGAGGAGTTCCCCGTCCTTCTTCGTCAGAGGGGCCCCCTCCAGGAGATCCGGCCTTCTCGCGAGCGTCGTGGCCAGAGCCTCACCCCTGCGCCAGGCCGCGATGGCGCCGTGATCCCCGGACTCGAGGATTTCCGGAACGGGATGTCCCTCGAGGACGGGAGGCCGCGTGTAATGCGGATATTCAAGAAGCCCGGCGGAAAAACTTTCCTCGTCCCCGGACGCCTCCCTGCCCATGAAGCCGGGAACAAGGCGGGACACGGCCTCCATGATGGCGAGGGCCGCGGTCTCGCCGCCATTCAGGACGATATCTCCCACGCTCACGGGCTCGAGGGGGAAGAGGCCGTAAAGCCTCGCGTCAAATCCCTCGTAGCGCCCGCAGAGAAGCGTGATATCTCCTTCCAGGGAAAGCTCGCGCATGAGTTTCTGATCCGCGGCCCTGCCGTTCGGCGCCATGGCGAGCATGCGCCCGGGCCTTTCAAGGGATCTCAGGGCTGCGGCCACGGGTGCGGTCTGCATGAGCATGCCCGGTCCCCCGCCGTACGGACGGTCGTCCACGTGGCGGTGCCTGTCTGTGGAAAATTCCCGCGGATCATGAAAGTCCACGGCTATGATTCCGGCGGCAATGGCCCTGCCCATGAGCCCGGCCCGCAGGGCCGAGCCGAAAAAATCCGGAAACAGCGTGACAATGTGGAAGGTCAGCACGTCGCAAACAACCTCTGGGAAAAAATCAGGAAACGGAGCGGGGCTCCTCCTGTCTGCCCGCATATCTTCCATTTTTCCCCGTTTTTCGCAAGAAAGGGTCCCTTTCTCCCCCGGAAAGCCCGCCCGGCGGCCCATTTTACGGATTTTTTTTGCCGACTGTGCCCTTCTCCCCTTGCCATTTGCTTTTTTTTGGGTATCTATGGGCCTGTGGCTCAGGACAAGGAGCCGCAGCGTATTTTTTTATCATGTTCCGCGCGGGATGCAGCCTTCTGGTTCCGGGGAGGCTTCTTCTGTTTTATCACCCCGGCCCGCTGGGAACATCATTCAGGTTCGTATCACGGCAGAGAAAACAACGTACTGCCGGATGCGGCCTCTTCATCATATCGTACCTGCCCGGAGAGCGGCAGGAAATTCCCGTGCCGCGCACGCAGTTTTCTGCTGTACGGCCAGAGGAAGGGAACCCATGGCGGAAAAAAAAGACACCGAAGCCAGCATACCTCAGGACGCCGCTGAAAGCGGCGGCGAAAAAAGCCAGACGCCCCGCGTCATTGTCCGCAGCCATAAGAAATCAACGCTTGGCAGCCAGTCAGGCAGAATAAAAACCAGAAAGGGAGCCCTGACGGCCCAGGAAGAAAGCCTCAGAAAAACGCCTTCCACCGTCTCCGCGAAAACTTCCACGGTCAGACCCCTGATTCACGGAATCCTCCAGGCCGTGGATGATGTGCCTGGAAGGCAGTCCGCTTCCGCCGGCAACAATACCTCCAGGGCCTCGGCCTACGGCCGCTTCCTCAAAACCCACGGCAACGCCACGCACCGGCGCAGGCCCGCGGCCACATCCCAGAGTTTCGCGCTTTCCGGCTCTCCGGAGAATGACGGCACGGAGCTCCCCTCCGAAAACGGGCCCCAGGCCTCCGCAGCGTATGAAATTCCCGCCGGATCTGCGGAAACGGCCGCGTCTGAAGAAACTCCCGTCACTCCCGCCGCTCCGTCAGGTGAAACCGCCGGAACGGAAGCCCCCCTGGCGGCCGGGAAATCCGATGTGACGCCCCAGGCCGTCGGAGAAAATCCCGGGTACACGCTTCCCGGAACGGAACCCGGCACGGAAGAAGAACCTGCAGCGGAAGGGAACGATACCCCCGCGGATGAACTTTCCGGCGGTCAGGACGGAATCACGGCTCCCGAGGCAGACGAAGTCCGGGAACAGGATGAAAACGGGGAACCCGCAGCCTCATATTCCGGAGAAAGGAACATCACTGCCGGAGACGACACGCATGCCGGCCGCATAGGCAGACTCAATTTCCCGGTTCCCGGCGCCGCCGGACCCGCCGCCGCTTCCGCTGATACCCCGGAAGCCGCAGAAGAGACGGTCCCCGCCAGGGAAAGAGAAGAAAAAATCAGCGAAGCGGTCCGCGAGCTCACGGAGAACGACGAGTTCAGCCACCGCATCTTCCGCGACTTCCACATTCCCGCCAGCCTGACGGCTCCCCTGGAGCCCGCTGCCCCCGTGCAGGAGGCCGCATCCGCCGACGCCGCGCCCGTCACCACGTCCACTGAGGACATGGCGAGGACACTCAAGGACAGCCCCCGTGATATCTCCGGCGGCTCCTTCCGCGGCCTCGTGGAAAACCTTCAGGGCGGTCCCATCCCCGGGGAAGAGCCTGTCCCCGCCCCGGCTCCCGCCGCGCACGCCGGATCCCCCCGCATCCTCATCTGCTGGGTGGGCAAGGTCGACATCGGCGCTGCCCTGCGTCACGATCAGATCAACCCCGGCCCCGTGCGCATGCTTCTCGAACGCATTGAGCGCTTTGATCACATCATTCTCCTCACTCCCCAGAACCAGAATGTGGAGGATCTCTTCCGCGAGTGGCTCGCTTCCTGCGCTGACGAAAACACACTGGAATTCCGCCGCACCGGCGTCCGCGACCTTTCCGATCACGCGCTCATCTGCTCCGCTGTCATGGACGTGGTGGACGAGACAATCCGGAAGTTCGGCCTGCCCGCTGACGGCACAGGCATCACCTTCCATCTTTCTCCCGGTTCGCCCGCGACACACGCCGTGCTCATGCTCCTCGCCGCGGACCGCTACCGCGGCATCCGTCTCGTCCAGACGAGGCTCCCGGGCATAGGGCAGCGCCCCGAGGTGCTCACCATCGAGGTTCCCTCCGCGGCGCTGACGCCCGCCGCTCCCGGAGACAGGCTCCCTGTCTCTGCCAGCACGGAACCGGAGGAACAGCCTCCTGTCTCTTTTGACGAGCGCGTCCACCAGCGCTACGGCCGCGGAGGCCGCTATCTGCACAAGCGTTCCATCGGGCGCGGCATGGAGCAGGAAAGGACGGACGATGTCATTCCCGAGCCTTACGAGGGCATCAGAAAGCCCACCACGGCTCCCAACATGCAGGCCCAGCCCCAGGAAGGCGAGCCGCCGACAATTTCCGAGGCCCTCGGGAAGGTCTACGCCCGCGTCCAGCGCATCGCCAGCATGCCTCTCCCGGTCCTGCTCATGGGCGAGGACGGCACGGGCAAAAGCCGGCTCGCCCGCTTCGTTCACGAATGGAGCGGCCGCGGCGGCAAATACGTGAGCATTGAGTGTTCCGGCCTCACGGACGCCATGTTCACGAGCGAACTCTTCGGCCAGAAGGCCGGTGACTATCCCGGCGCCTGGCGCGCCCGCGAGGGCGCTTTCCGCCTGGCCAACGGCGGCACCATCTTCCTCGAGAACGTCGACATGCTGACGCCCTCCCAGCAGGCCATCCTGCTGCGCGTCCTGTCCCCCTCCGGCGAGACCGTTGTCGTCCTGCCCGGCCAGGGCCCCCGCCAGGGCTTCACGAGCCGCGTCCGCATCGTGGCCTCGGCCAGCGAACGCATCCTTGAGAAGATCCACAGCGGCGAGTTCCGCCCCGCCCTCTTCTACCGCCTCGCCGGCGTCAGCGCCGAGCTTCCGCCCGTGCGCCGCTACACGTCCGAAGAGCGCCAGAACCTTCTCAGGAGTCTGCTCGTGCGCCTGCAGCACAGGCTCGGCGTCTGCTGGAACTTTAACGGTGACGCATGGCAGGCTCTCGTGGAAGAGGAATGGCCCGGCAACCTCAGGGAACTCACCCGCATGATGCAGCAGATCTGCCTCATGGCCCCGGCTGACGGCACCATCACGAGGGATTACGTGCTGAGCCAGCTCAGGCTGGCCCGCATCTGCCCGGGGGAAAAGCCAGCCCCCGCTCTCACCGAGCCGGCGGTATCCGCCGGACTCCCCGCCGTTCCCGAACAGGATCTGCACGGCTTCACGGCCATGGAACTGCCCCTGCCCGGCACTGCCGGAAGCGCTCCCGTGGAAGACAAAGAACCGGCCGGGCGGAGCGATGACGACTTTGAGCCCGGCGGCGACCTCAGCCTCGATGACTGGCTCCGCCAGCTTCGCCTCAAAAAGGTGCAGGAAGCCATGGAAAAGACCGGAGGCAACAGAAAGGAAGCCGCGGCTCTCCTCGGCATGTCCTACATCCAGCTCAATTACACGCTGCGTCAGCTCAGAAACAAGGAAGAGAAATAGCTTCCCCTCCTGAAAAATACAGGCGGCCCGCTCCCCCATGGGGGAACGGGCCGCTTTCTTTTCTCTGCCTGAGCCCCCGGCCTACCTGCCGGAAAGAACTTTCGCGGGAGCGTTCACGTACGTGTCGAGACCGCAGTCACCCGCGTCACTGTCCCAGTCGCGCACGCGCTCGAACTGCACGCCGATGCGCTGCCCCTCGGAAAGCTTCACGCCCGCTCCGGGGAAATGCGGCCCGGCGCTGAAGGACATGGCCTTTTCCGAATCCAGGAGAATTTCCCAGTCCTCCGTGGCGCCGCCCCTGCCTTTCACGCCGTGCCCCACACGCGTGATCACGCCCTGGGCCTCACCGGAACCCACCACAAGCCTGCTGCACTGTTCTTTCGACTGCGGAAGGGGGGACGCCCCGCCGATCACCCTGCCGCCCTGCAGGCGCAGGCTCTGCTCGCAGAAATGACGATCCGGATTCCACTTCTGCTCCACGTTGTACACGGCGCGCACGCGGACGCCCTCCCGCGTACCGAGCCAGTTGTCCGCTTCCTGCTGTTCGGCGAAGAGATCCCTGTCCGTTCCGGAATCAAGGCGGATTTCGGCGGCGCAGCCCTCGTCGCAGCCAAACCCCTCATACGTTCCTTCCAGGGCGAGGCCGGCGCGCAGAACCTTGGTTCCGCACCATTTTTCGGGGTAAAGGGAGGCCGCGTAAAAAGGTTCCTCCGGATCCGGAGCGTCGAGCTTCGGGCAGACAAGAAAGCCTTTCCCGTCCTCCGCGTACGCAAGATAGTCCACGGCGCCGTCCTCATCGAGCACGGCGCGGAAATGCCCCTTCGTCATTTCGGCGTAGGGCCCCGGCGTGAAATCCCTGTCGAGGCGCCTCACGATGGCGCCGTCCGCGCCCAGGGCGTAAGGACCGAAGCCTACGGGCGGACGGCCGCAGACCACGGCTTTCACGATACGGGCGCTTTCCGCGTCAGGCGGCAGCTGCTTCCCCGCCGTTTCCCTGAAAGAGATGGCCACGCCGGGCCAGACAGCCGTGTGCACGGAGGCGCCGTCCGCGCCATCCTGCACCGTGTCCTCTGCCCAGGGCATGCCGAGCCGCTCCTTCCAGATCTCAGGGGTGATGCCCACATCGCTCAGGAGCCGCATGAGAATGCGCTGCTCCTCCGTGAAACGCCCCGGATTGTAGGCTCCCGAAGGGCCGGTGAATGTCACATCGCTTTCGCGCATCCAGCCCCGCACGGGATAGATGATTTCGTACCAGCGGCCCTGGGCGTTGCTGACCACGCCCCCCACCAGAAATTCCCGCTCTCCGGCATTCGCCACGGTCCTGGCTCCCCGGTTCGGCATGACGAAGACAGAAGGACCGCGCACCGAAGCCCTGGCCACGTCAATGGCGAGGCTCGCGGGGCTTTCTGCGCGGGCCCCCGTGCACAGAAATAAGAGGATCACGACACAGACTGAGGCAGCGGTACGCAGCATGGACACACTCCGGAACACAGAAAAAAACAGCGGAAAAAGACGCAGACCCTGCGCATGGTAGCAGATTGCGCGGAGGCGCGCACCGGGGAAAGCCTGCCCCTTCCCGGCACGGAAACGAAAAAAAAGAAGGTCCGGCGTTGACCGGACAGGCCCGGCACCGTACATTTGAAAGATACGGAGTCCGTCTGTCAGGATCCACCGCAAAACAAAGGAAGCCCTCATGGAACTTTTTACCGATGCCGCCACGGATCACGAATTTTCCGCCATCACCGGACAGATCCCTGGCGAAGCGCAGAAAAAACAGGTCAGAGAACAGCTTGAGAACAATCCCGAAGCCAACGCCGAATGCATGGCCTGGCTCTATACCCTGCGCGGCGACAGCGCCGGAGTGTCGGAAATCCTGAAAACCCTCCCGAAGGACCGCGCGGAGGAACTCGCGCAGAAATTCGCCATGGTGGCCCCGGATCTTAAGCTCATTCACGAGGAGGCCATGAAACAGGCCTCACGCCAGGATATGGAATAACAGGAAGAGGGGAGTCCGTCCCGATGGGCAGACTCCCCCTTTTTCTATTCGACGCTGCCAAAGGCAAGTTTCGGGTTCGTCATGCGTATGCTCTTCACGACGCTCTTAATCTGATCCCCTTCCCCCACGCAGAGGAGAACGCCCACTTCCTGATGCGGCGCGTCAAAGGTGGCCACGAGAACGGCCTTTTCATCCTTTATGGTACCTCTGTACTCAATGCGCTCAGGAGTCTGGGACACGATATCCATCTTCGTTTCCTCGCGCTTCAGGCTCCCCGCGGACTCGCCGGCGATTTCCTGGAGGGATTTGCCGAGGCTCGGGATGACTGAGACGGTCACGGCCACGCGGCTGCCTTTTTCGCGGCCGGTGAATCCGGCCATGCAGCGGCCTTTCGTGCACTGCATGCCGTCAGGCACGTTGGTCTGCCATCCGTCCGGCAGATCCAGACTGAAGGCTTCCATGTTCTCCGTGCGCGCCTTTGTCTCATCGTCGCTGCCGAAGCAGCCGGCGGCGAGGCAGGAACAAATCAGAACAGCGGACAGGACGAAAAAACGCATACGCGACTCCTTGTTTTTCGGAAAAAAGACAGCGCCGGCGCGCGCCTTGCGGCTGCGGGCGCTCACGGACCGGGAAAAAAGCGTTCGATGATATGGTATACGGATCCGGCCGGCGTCAGATCGCTTTTCACGAGGGCTGACGAACTCACGGGGAAGGACTTCCCGGCCCAGGCCGGACTGGCATTTTCGTGAAGAAAGGCTTCAGGAGAGGCCCGGGAAGCCCCGCGCACGCGTGCCAGGGTCACGTGGGGCCTGTAGGCGCCGCTCTCCCTCAGACCGCACACGCGCCTGAGGATATCCCCCTCCGCGCGGTGCAGGGCAGTGAGTTCTTCCGGCAGGGTAACGCCGGCCCACAGGGAAGCCCTGCCCTGGCGCAGAAAAAAACCGGGGGCTGTCAGACTCAGGGAAAAAGGCCCCGCGCCTGAAGCCGGAAAGACGCCGGAGAGCGCCCGGCGTATCTCCGGCAGGCTTTCGCGCGGCACACTGCCGATGAAATGGAGGGTGATGTGCATGGAACGCGCGGGAACCCAGCGGGCTCCAGTCAGCTGCGCCTTAAGGGAGCCGGGGACAGCCGCGAGGGCGGAGCGGAGACTCTCCGGGATCTCCAGAGCCGTGAAAAGCCGTACCGTTTCCTGCCGCATTGTATCCTCCTGCGGGTGTACTCTGCCACCCGTCCGGACAATAGCAGGATTCGCCGCGAAAAGGCAGTGCCTGGCCGGAGAGGTTTCCGGGACAGACTTCTCAGACGATGCGGATTTTTTTCATGCGCTCCACGTACCAGAACATGACCACGCTAATCCACGACTCCACAGCCAGCATGACGAGGGCACTTCCCGTGCCCCCCCATTTGAGCACGAGCGGCACAACCAGAATGAGATCGAGCACGGCGCCGGAGCAGATGATACGGTTGAAGGCGCCCTGCAGCCCGAAGTTGAGCATGACCTGGATGCCATACACGTTGCTCACGGCGATGATGGCGGGCAGGAAGGCCATGAGCCTGAGAAGGTACGCCGACTCATCATAGCCCTGACCGAAGAAGATACGCACGATGAGATGCCCTCCGGCCAGAATGACGCAGCCGCACGCGAAAGCCGCTCCCGCGTAGGCGAACAGAAATTTCCGGATAAAGCGGCAGGCCGCGTCCCTGCCTTCCGCGAGCTTCGTGCTCACGTACGGGTACACGGCCTGATTGAAGGCGTACATGAGGCCTTTGACGCAGTCGATGAGCCTGGACGCGGCTCCGAAGTACCCGACCACGGTGTCATTGGTGAGGATTCCCAGCGCCACGGTATTGGTGGTCGTGTAGATGTTGATGGCCACTGTGGAAGTGAAGACGTAGAAGCCGTCGGCAAAGGCGTTCCGGATCCCGCGCCAGGACGGGAGAACAAAGATATAGCGGAACTTCTTCAGGAGCAGCACAAGGGAACAGACGCCCGCCGCGGGCAGCGCACAGGACAGGAACAGGGCCGCCAGAACGTAATCATCAGGTCCCCGCACGAAGAGAAGAATGAGAACGAGAGCGATCGCCTGCGCGCCCACATTGAAAATAGTGATGTAGTGCATCTGCTGTATTCCCTGAAAGAACCAGATGGGGAATACGGCATAGCCCATGACAAGAAGATAGGACGCCCAGAAAAGCTTCGCGTCAAAGGCTGCGCCCATGCTGCCGGCCACGGTGACCGCCACGGCGGCCAGAGCCGTTATAAATAAAAAAATCAGCAGTTTGCAGGTAATGATACTGGAGAAGACACGGGCTGTCTCCTCCCTGGACGAGGCCTGCGCCACGTTCCTCGGCCCCGTGAGGTTAAACCCGTACTCCACGAGAACCGTGCCGTAGCGCACCACGCCCTGCATAAAAACGAGAGCGCCGAAACGATCGACGCCCAGAACACGCACGAGATACGGCAGAAGCACGAGTCCGATAAGGAACTCCGCTCCCCGGAGGCTTACCATGGAAAGGATATTTTTCAACAGCCTGCCGAAACGCAGTCTCATAAACGGGCCACCAGGGAGTAAATCGTTCGGAAAACGCCGCGCTGATCCGGGGATACGCCGGATCAGCGCGGCTGACGGATTACCTATAATCTAAAAACGATGCCAGTCTCAAACCTAAACTGGCGCCATCAAATCAGGCAGCTGCCAGAAGCGAAAAACTACTTCTGGTGATAGCCGGCGAAGAAGTGGGCCAGGCGGTTGCAGGCCCTGTTGAGCAGATCCACGTCGGGCAGATAGACAATGCGGAAGTGGTCGGGGTGGATCCAGTGGAAGCCGCCGCCGTGCGTGATGAGGATCTTCTCCTGCTTGAGCAGATCGAGAGCGAAAAGCTCGTCGTCATGGATGTTGAATTTCTTCACATCCATCTTCGGGAAAATGTAGAAGGCGGCGTCGGGCTTGGTGACAGAAATGCCGGGTATGGACCTGAGCCGGTTGTAAATCACCTCGCGCTGCTCGTAGACGCGGCCTCCCGGAACGAGAAGCTTCTTCGTCTCGTCCCTGTGGGCCAGGGCCGGAGCGATGATTGACTGCGCGGGCACGTTGGAGCAGAGGCGCATGGCCGAGAGCAGGTTGATGCCCTCGATGTATCCCTTTGCCCTGGATTTATCGCCGGCGAGGCACATCCAGCCGCACCGGTAGCCGGCGGCGAGATGGGATTTCGAGAGGCCGTTGAGGCTCACGGTCAGAAGGTCGGGAGCGAGGGAGGCCAGAGCCGTGTGCTCCTTGCCGTCCATGACGAGGCGGTCGTAAATCTCATCGGCGAAGAGGATGAGGTCGTGCTCCCTGGCGATGGCAACGATCTGTTCAAGAATTTCCCTGGGATACAGGGCGCCGGTGGGGTTATTGGGGTTGATGACGACAATGCCCTTGGTTTTGTCCGTCACCTTCCTGCGCATGTCCTCGATGTCCGGGTACCAGTTCGACTGCTCGTCGCAGATGTAATGCACGGCCTTTCCGCCGGCGAGGGTCACGGAAGCGGTCCAGAGGGGATAATCGGGCGTGGGGACGAGCACCTCGTCACCGTTGTCGAGCAGGCCCTGCATGGAAAGCGTGATGAGCTCGCTCACGCCGTTGCCGGTGAAGACATCGTTGATGCCCACGTTGGGAATGCCCTTCTCCCGGCAGTACTCGCAGATAGCCTCGCGGGCGCTCACCAGGCCGTGGGAATCCGAGTAGCCCTCCGTGTCGGGAAGCTTGTCGGCCATATAGTCGAGAAGCACCTCGGGCGTCCTGAAGCCGAAATAGGCGGGGTTGCCGATGTTGAGTTTCAGGACATCTTCGCCGCCGGCGATCATTCTGTTGGCTTCTTCCATGATCGGGCCGCGAATATCATAGCACACATGATCAAGCTTATGTGATTTTTCGTACACTTTCATGATTTCTTCCGCCGCCGCTCCCCGGCGTGAACCAGTACCGGTCCTTTCCGTGAGCGCCGCCTCCCTCTACAAAGTTGTCCCGATTTCACTCTTCTCCCGCCGGTTCAGTCCGCCGGGTACGAAGGAAATCTGGAATGTTATGAAACTCTACCATTAATGCAAAGCGTGTTCCCTGTCCATGAAAGAAAAGCGGCACAACAGGGATACTCCGCCTGGCCCGGCAGAGGAAACGGGCACTGGCGCGGACTGCCGCCGGATTCTCCGTGCTCTTTCCACGGCACCGGAGGGAATGACAGCAGCCGTGCAGCCCCTCTAATCAGCGGGCCAGGGAATACCCGCCGCCGTCCGGCGGGGCTGCCCCGGTTCCGCAGGCCGTGGGAGCGCTGCAAAGCGATGGAGGACGGAATATCTATCCCAGCGGTATTGTCCGGGAGGATCCCAAAAAACAGAAGGGTCTCCTTCCCCGCAGGACGGGAAAGGAGACCCCGAAATCCGAAACTCTGCAGCCGTCCGTTACTTCTTCACGGGGCTGAAGCCATACTTGTGCAGGATGTCCTGGCCTTCCTTGCTCACGACGAAGTCGATGAACTTCTTGCCGTCAGCATGGTTCTTGCCGGTGTTGCCAACGGCGATGGGATAAAGAACAGGGGCATGGCCTTCCACATTGCAGATGATCTTCACCTTGTCCCCGGCCTTGAGGGCGTCAGTGCGGTACACAAAGCCGGCATCGACCTCACCGCGGGAGACATAGTCCAGAGCCTGGCGCACGGAATTGGCCAGGATGTACTTGGGCTGCAGCTTTTCCCAGAGCTTGACGCTGTTCAGGGAATCCTTGGCGTAACGGCCGGCAGGAACGGAATCAGGATTGCCAATGGCGATCTTCTTCACGGAGTCGCCGGTGAGGCTCTGCACGTCCTTTACGCCGGCCTTGCTGTCGGCGGGAACGATGAGCACAAGATCATTGAGGGCGAAGTCCTTGCGGGTGGCGGGGTCAACGAGCCTGTCGGCGGCGGCCTTGTCCATGGTCATCTGGTCAGCGGAAGCGAAGACGTCCACGGGGGCGCCAGTTTCCATCTGCTTGAGGAGCGGATTGGAAGCGGCGTAGTTGGTGTTCACCTTGACGTCAGGGTATTTCTTCTGGAACGCGTCCTTCATTTCATTGAAGGCGTTGGTGAGGCTGGCGGCACCGGAGACAAGAAGCTCGGCAGCCTGAGCCGTGGCGGAAAAGCCGGCGAAGAGAAGAGCGCCGGAAAGAAGCAGACAGGAAACCTTGCGGGAAATGTTCATAAATCCTCCTTACTGATAAAAACGGTCCGGCCGGAACCGCCGCTCCCGGCGGACGTATACGCCGGAAGCAAAAAATGGTATGAAAGGAAACACGCCTGTGCCGCGGCGGGAGAAGGCGCTTCCCGGGCGGGCGGAATTTTTACAGAGACAGGACGATTTCCCATGAAGCAACTGACGAGCGAAGAGCTGAAGAAACTGACTGCCGCCTGGCAGGAATGGACAGACGCCCCCCGCTCCGATTCGCAGAAACGCAGCAGGCAGCGCCTGCACCTCGTCTTTCTGCTTATCCGCTACGGCGCCCTCCGGCTCAGCGAAGCCCTGGCCCTGAATGACCTCAAAGATCTTGACTACTCCACCTGCACCATCCGGATCACGGGTGTCAGGGAACGGGAAGTCCAGGTTCCGGACAGGGCCATGCAGAAGATCCGCGATATCGTGAACGCTCCGTACATGTTCGGTCTCAGGGGTGTCATCACCCACCTCGACCAGGGCTATGTGCGCAAGAAGTTCTACGCCTTCTCCACTGTCTGCGGACTGGACAAGGCCCTGGTCGGGCCCCAGGTCATCCGTCATTCGCGCGGGCGGGAGCTTCTGCACAACAATATCCCCCTCAACATCGTTCAGAAATTTCTGGGCCAGCGTTCCCCCGTGCAGGCGGCAGGCTTCATCAGCTTCTCCGACGAGGACGCGCGGCGCATCGTGCACAACCATCTGCGTCAGGAAACCCTGAAGCGCACGTCGGCACGCAACGCGTTCACAGGCACCATCACCCGGGTGGTGACGGGCACAGTCTCCGTCATGGTGGAGCTCACCACGCTCGGGAACCTGAAGGTGCACACCCTCATCACAGTGGAAAGCGCCCAGCGCCTCGGGATCAGGGAAGGCATGCTCATCAGCGCGACCATCAAGGCCCCGTACGTCATGCTCGCCAGGGAAGGCGGGGTCGCGGACAGGACCAACTGTTTCACGGGAAAAATCTCCGGCATCAACCGCGGCGATGTGGAGAGCTCCGCTGTTGTCGATATTTCCGACGGCACGGCGCTCTGCTCCATCCTGCCCACGGAAGAGCTCGATGAACTCGGCCTCTCCGAAGGGGATCAGGCCAGCGTGTTCTTCAGCCCGTTCTCCGCGGTGCTCACCCTGCCCGAGGAATAGGCGGAAAGGCCGGGGGGCCATCCGCTCAGGCGCTGGCGCGGGCAACGTTTTCCACTCCCCGGACCAGGGGCAGGAGGAAGGCTCTCGGATCCGTTCCCTTCTCCCTGTACGGGGTATAGTCGACACATTTCACGGTTCTGCCTCCGGAGTAGACAACCAGCGTTTCCGCGAAAGCCTCCACATCATCGGGATCGTGGGTGATGATCACGACGGGGATGTTCCACTCATCGAGAAGCTGCCGGATCTCCTGACGCATGCGCACGCGCAGGAGCGGGTCCAGGGCTGAAAAGGGTTCGTCCAGGAGAAGCACCTTCGGCTGCGCGGCGAGGGCCCTGGCGAGCGCGACCCTCTGCTTCTGGCCGCCGGACATTTCAGAGGGCAGGCGGTCTGACAGATGATCCACCTCGAAGCGGGCGAGGAGCTCGTGAGCCCTGGCGCGGCTGGCGGCGGAAAGATGGCCGAAAGGACCGGAAAGGGAGAAGCCCACGTTGCCCAGCGCCGAAAGGTGGGGAAAGAGGGCGTAGTCCTGCAGAAGGTAGCCCACGTGGCGGGTTCTGGCGGGACGGCAGATCCGCTTCGCGCTGTCATAGAGAACATCGCCGTCAACGCTGATATGCCCGGAGTCAGGGTTGATGAGGCCGGCGATGGCCTGCAGGGTCAGCGTCTTGCCTGAACCGGACGCGCCGAAGAGCACCATATGCCTGGCGCTGGAATCGAAATCGGCAGCCAGCGAAAAATCGCCATGAAAACTGTGCAGTTCCTTTCTGATATGCACGCTGATCATCACGCACTCTCCCCAGCCGCGGCCTGCTGCTTCTTTTTCTTCCTGCCCCCGCGGCCGATGCGGGACGAGAGGAAGGAGTCTGCTCCGATAAGAATGGAAAGGCAGATGACGGACGTCAGAAGGACGAGGGACATGGCCTTGTCGTCATCCCCGGCCTGGAACGCGTCGTAAATGGCCAGGGAGAGCGTCTGCGTCTTGCCCGGAATGTTGCCGGCGATCATGAGCGTGGCGCCGAACTCGCCCATACCGCGGGCGAAAGCCAGCATGCTGCCGGCCAGGATCCCGCGCCAGGCGAGAGGAAGCGTCACCGAAAAGAATATCTTGCCTTCTCCCGCACCCAGGGTGCGGGCCGCGGCCTCAAAGCGCGGATCCACGGACTCGAGGGCCGCGCGCGCCGACTTGTAGATGAGAGGGAAGACGACAACGGTCGCCGCCACAACGGCGCCCTGCCAGGTAAAAATCAGCTGAATGCCCATTTCCTGGAGCCAGTGGCCGAGCACGCCGCGCCGGCCGATGATCAGAATGAGATAGTAGCCGAGAACGGTGGGCGGAAGAATCATGGGCAGGGTGCACAGGGCGTCCAGAACCTTGGACCGCATGGTCTTCTTGCGCATCTGGTATCTGGCCACGGCCACGCCGGTGATAAGGGCCATGAGCGTGGCCAGACCGGCGACCTTGAGGGACAGATAGATGGGAAACCACGGCGGCGCGGGAAGATTCCAGAACATGGAGAAACCTCAGACAAAAAAATTATCTCTTCTCACGTATATCATGAAAACCGTGTGCCGCAATTCACTCACGATTTATTCAGCAATCGTGCACGTAAAGGCCGCGTACGGACTCACAGTCTGACCCCAAATTTCCGGTGTTATGCTCCAACAAGCCGGAATAAAACAAAAAAACGGAGGGCGTTTTCCCATCAGGGGAAACGCCCTCCGCCACAGCACAAAAAAGGGATACTGATTACTGCCCGGCCTTTTCATTCACGACAAAAAAAGGATCGCCGGGCTTCACTGTGCCTCCTTTAAGGATTCGGCAGAAGACGCCCTTCTTGGGCATGATGCACGTGCCCACGAGGCGGCGGATCTCACACCCGGAATGGCATTCCTTTCCGATCTGGGTAAGTTCAAGGAGGATATCCTCCCCGATGCGGAAATGGGTGCCGATGGGATATGTGGAGAGCTCGACGCCCTCGGTGGTGATATTTTCGGCGAAATCGCCAGGCTTCACGTCGGCGCCCATGCTGCGCATGTAATCGATGTCCTCGATGCCGAGGAGGCTCAGCTGGCGGTGGCTGCCATCGGCATGGGAGTCACCCTCGATGCCCCAGTTGGTCTTCAGAACGGCCTCAGGCCTGCTTACTTTGCGCGTGCCCTTTTTTTCACTTATATTCACGGATACAACCCGCATGCTTCATTCCTCCTGTCCGCCGTCACGGCGGTACCGGCTGGGCGCGAAACGCGGCAGCCTTTTTTGTTTTTTTATATCCCAACTGATACCTTCTGAACAGGGGGATTTTTTTCTTTCCCAAAACCGGAGCCGCGCGGTATAGGAATGCATTCCACGGACACGTGACGGCAGCGGGGACCCAGGCCCTCCCGGCCGCCCTCTTCACAGGAGACAAATATGATTGGCAAGCTGACCGAAGAAGAATTCATGGCGAAGGTGCTCGCTTTTCACGGACACGCCGCTCCCGGCGTCATGCTGGGCGGTTTTCTGGTGGAGGCCGCGCGGGCCGGACTCCCGGAAGGGTGTCTCTTTGACGTCATTTCAGAAAGCCGGCAGTGCCTGCCTGACGCCGTCCAGATTCTCACTCCCTGCACTTTCGGCAACGGCTGGCTTCAGGTTCATGACTACGGTCTCTATGCCGTGGTGCTGTACGACAAATACACGGGCGAAGGCTTCAGGGCCGCCATCGATCTGAAAAAGCTGAAGAATTTCCCCGAGACCTGGAACTGGTTCCTCAAGCTCAAAACGAAGCAGGAACAGGACGACAAAGCCCTGAGACGGGAAATCCTCGAGCACGGAGCCGAAATGATAAGCGTGAGGCCCATACGTATGAAAGAAGAGGCCCTGAAGCACAAAAGCAAGGGCCCCATCGCTGTCTGCCCTGTCTGCGGCGAAGCCTATCCCGCCATGTTCGGGGACAAGTGCCCGCTCTGCGCCAAAGGACGCAGTTACGACCTCCTCTGAGAAAAAACCTTCAGGGGAAACGGCAGCCGCTGCCGTCTCCCCCTCTCACAGACCGCCATTCTCCCCGTGCCTTTCAGGATACCGGAGAGAATGGCGGTTTTTTGCGTCTGTGTGACAGAAGTCACATCAGGCAGGGGGCGGGAAAAGCATAAGAGGAATTCCCCTTTCCCCTGCGTGCCCCGGGTCCGGCTAATCAGCCCTGGGCAGGTGAACACAGTTCCGGTTCCGAAAGGAGTGGTTCTGTATGGCTGGAAAGGACGCGGCGGCCCTGCTTCCCCCTGCCGGCCGCAGACAGGGGATATTCAGCCTGCATGATGGAAAAACCTTTATTTCCCGGAAAAACCGCCTCTGCGGATTCTTAAAAAAAGGCATAAGACAGCCTGAAGTTTTTTGTCAGCCACCCGCGCCGGGCTTCCGGCGGATGAAAAAAAGGAAAACACCGGTCTGCCTTCCGGAAAGACAGCGCCCGGGTCTTTTCAAAGTCTGCAAAAGACAGCCTGAAGACTCTTCTGTCCCAAGTCTCTGGATATACCGATATATTGCATTCAGTGCTGAGACGGACAAAGTAAAATCCGCAAGGAAATCAGAGTAAGTAATCTTTTCGCTCTGGGAAAAAATTCCTTTTTTACGATGAGAATATTCATACAAAACCCACAAGAACTGGCATTACAAACATATGACGGACAGGCCTGCACGGGATGTGAGCGCTGTCGTCAAGGAAAGTAGCAATTTTGACGCGCCATTTTCTGTCACGTTCTGTAATTTTGTTCGACTGCTCAATAAAGATGTTTTCGGTTAAAAAATGATATTGACTTTAGTTGTTTTGCAAATTATTCAACAACAAAGATACAATAACGTCTTGGAGGTGGATGAGGATGAATATGGACGATATAATGCAGCAGGCGCTGAACATCACCCGCGCACAGGCTGGCGTAAGGCCGATGTCTGCTTCCGAAGTAGCGGCCTATGCGGCTGAAATTGCAAAAGGCATCAGAACAATTCTCGAGAGTGAACCTGAAGAGGAAGATTTCGAGAGTGGGGAAAATACCGCTCCGGCCTGTGATCCCAAGCGGTCAATCAAGGAAAATTCCATTATATGCCTTGAATGCGGCAGATCATTCCGCGTGCTCACCATCCGTCATCTGCGCACGCACGGCCTTGATGCCAGAACCTACAAGGAAAAATACGGATTCAAGAAGAATACGCCTCTGGCCTGCAAATCGCTTATCCGCGTACGCAGAAAGAAAATGAATGACATGCGCCTCTGGACACGTAAGAAAAACGTTCCGGAAGGTCAGCCGGAAGAAGCCCCCAAGGCCAAGGCCGAATAAAACGTCTGACGAAGAACAGCCAGGGAGACAGGTTTTTTGCCTGCCTCCCTTTTTTTGTGCCTTTCCCAGGATCCGGGAAAATACAGCACAGGAAGAAGGCGGACGACCGCGCCCTTCCCCGCCAGGCAGGGTCCCAGGCTCAGGAAAAAGGACAGGGAAGGAAAACTCCCACCCAGGGAGGAAACACGGCGCCTCCCCATGAAGCGCGGGAGGCACTTTTTTATGGATCTTCCTTAATCCCTGGAACCCGGCAGCAGGCTCAGAGACAGACATCGGAGAAACCCCGGAGGCCCTTCCGACGGGACGGGACATGAAAGAGATGGCTCTCCTGTCTTTCTCATATTATTGCCCTTCCGGCGCAGCGCGGGTGTCTGGCGGCAGGCCGCGGGAATTATCGCCGGTGCCGGAAGTACTTTTATAAGGAATAGAAAGGGACGTTTTCTGTCTGTCACCCTTTTTTACCGCCTCCGGATCGTACTCAGAGCCTTGCCTGACGCGTCTTCCGAAAATTTTTCTCACTTTTTTTCAAATTTTTATTGCCACAATTTTCAGAAGCGTGTATGTTGTTCTTAAATCTGAAAAGGCTTATGTCCGCACGCTTTGCATGCAGTCCGAATACAGTATAACTGTTATTTTAGGCACAAGCATGTAAAATGTGCGTATGTGAAATCTGTAACTTATAATAAATTACAGGAGAGATGGGATGAGTTCCGAACTGAAAAGCATGCACATGGGTCAGGTTACTTCCTTCTTCATTCCCAACGTCACCCTCGTTGGCCAGCACTGCTCGAAGGA
>ERZ773147.206-NODE-206-length-74278-cov-6.340784_pt1 | contig 74278 bp, 57 predicted proteins | sample MGYA00580851_ERZ773147 | MGnify/ENA primary metagenome ERZ773147 (study PRJEB29015, sample SAMEA2737818) | human gut metagenome | biome: human gut; feature: human-associated habitat; material: faeces | place: China | collected 2012 ... | reverse complement strand
TTCGGGTTATGAGCCCGACGAGCTACCGAGCTGCTCCACCCCGCGTCGTGTTTGACATAAATGCCTCAGTATCGAGAAAAAGTCAACACATTTTCTGTGCAGACTTTTTCTTTTTTGGGAAACCGTCAGAAAAGAAGCCCTTCTCCGAGTGTAGAAACAAAAAGGAGGGACAGCCGGAACTGTCCCTCCTGTGTCTGGTATTGAAAGGAAGTGCCCGGATTAGGCCTTAGCCTTCAGATCTTCCTTTTTTCCGATGGGGCTCATCTTACCGCTGGTACAGCCGCAGGCCGTTGCCGTGAAAATAACGTCGGAGGAGCTGTTCAGGGCCGTCTCGCAGGAGTCCTGGACAACGCCGATGATGAAACCGATGCCCACGACCTGCATGGCGATGTCATTGGAGATACCGAAGATGGAGCAGGCAAGGGGAATCAGCATAAGGGAGCCGCCGGCGACGCCGGAACTGCCGCAGGCGCAGAACACGGCGGCCACGCACATCAGAAAAGCCGCGCCGAAGCTGACGTTCACACCGAGGGTGTTCACGGCAGCCATCGTCATGATAACGATGGTGACAGCCGCGCCGGACATATTGATGGTGCAGCCGAGAGGAATGGACACGGAGTACGTCTCACGGGGAATGCCGAGGCGGCTGCAGAGATGGAGGTTAATGGGCAGGTTGGCCGCAGAGGAGCGGGTGAAGAAGGCATACAGCCCGCTGTGGACAGTGCAGGTCCAGACCAGAGGATACGGATTCCTGCGGGTCATGAGGAAGACCAGGAGCGGGTTGATGACGAAAGCGATGAAGAGCATGGTCACCACGAGAACGACGACAACATGCAGGTAATTCAGCAGGTTGGAGAAACCGCCGGGCTGGGTGCAGGAACTGAAAACAAGACCCATGACGCCTAGAGGCGCGAAACGGATGACAAACTTCACGACGCCGCTCACGGTCACTGCCAGATCCATGAGCACGTCCTTGGTGGCGCTGCTGGCGACGCGGAAAAGAATGCCGAAAGCCACGCCCCAGACCAGGATGGCAATGTAGTTACCTGTGGCGAGAGCGTTAATCGGGTTATCCACGGCGCTGCGCAGCACGTTCAGGATCACCTCAGAAACCGCCTTGGGGGTAGACTTGTTGACGGCCTCCGCCAGCGTGGGGAACGTGCTGGGAAAAGCGTACGACATGCACAGGGCTGCCATGGACGAGAGCAGCATGGAAATAAAGTAAAGCAGAAGAATGGGTTTCATCTTCGCAGCGGAACCGTTGGGTTCCTGACGCGCAATGGCCGCGGCGACGAGAACAAAGACCAGAAGCGGCGCTATGGCTTTCAGGGCTGAAACGAACAGCACGCCGCAGACGGGGACGACAACCTTGTCGCCCGGAACAATGAGGGCCAGCACTACACCAAGACACATGCCAAGGATGATCTGCAGGATAAAGGGTATCCTGTTGATGGCCCGACAGATGGTTCTGAATAACTCCATGTAACGACTCCAATTCACTCCGAGCTGGGCCATTACACGCAGAACTTCATGCCTGAATGGGCAGGCCCCTCTCCTCTTTTTTCGCAGCAAACGCTTACGATAACTATGTTGTGTAAAACGAAACGGACTTGGAATCAAACAGTGATGAAAACGTTTCTGGCCGGAATGGGGCAGACCGGGCTTTTGTCAAGGAAAGACTCTTTCTGCTGATAGGAACGGCATCCCAATATCAGCTTTCCCTTCTTTTTTTTTCGAAACCGGCGGCCAGGAGGAACAGCAGATGTATCCTGAGGCTGTGAACTTCCTGCCCTCCGGGGAGAGCATGCTGCCCGATCAAAAAAGGCGGCGCACCCTCCCCTTATGGGAAAAGCGCGCCGCCCCGCCTCTTGGAATGCCCGGAAAGCCTATTTTTCCTGGTTTCCGGAGTAATAGTATTTCTGCAGGAGTTCCTGGGCTTCTTTGTTCCCCTGCTGCGCGGCCCTCAGGTACCACTCGGCCGCCTCCTGCTTGTCCTCCGCTATGCCCCAGCCCTCAAAGAGGCAGTCACCCAGGCGCTTCTGCGCTGACGGAAAGCCCTGCACAGCGGATTTGTAATACCATTTCGCGGCAGCGGCCGGATTGACGAGCACGCCGTCACCGCGGGTGAAGCAGTCGCCAAGCCATTTCTGCGCTGGCGCGTGCCCCTTTTCCGCAGCCCTGTGCACCCACTGCACGGAAAGCGAGAGATTCTCTTCCACGCCGTTGCCCTTGGCGTAGCAGATGCCAAGAAAAAGCTCGGCATCGGGGTTGCCGGTCTGCGCGGCCTGCCGGATAAGGGCAATGCCCTCTTCCTTGTTCTGGGGGACATCCACGCCGTTGAGAAAGCAGATGCCAAGATAGAGCTGGGCATCGGCATACCCCTGATCCGCGGCCCTGCGTATCCACTCCATGGCGATCTCCGGGTTCTTCGGCACGCCCGCGCCTTTCTGGTAACAGTTTCCGACGGCGAACTGCGCCCTCGGATATCCCTGATCGGCCGCCTTCTTAAACCATTTCATGGCCTCGGTGTCGCTCTGCTTCACTCCGTTCCCGAAGGAATAGCACACGCCGAGATCCATCTGGGCGGAGGCAAGCCCCTGCTCCGCGGCCTTCGTGTACCAGAAGACAGCCTGCTCCGGATTCTTCTCCGTGCCCGCTCCCTTCATGAAACACTGCCCCACGCGGTGTTCGGCAATGACGGAGCCATGCTCAGCAGCCTTCATATAGAGCTTAAAGGCCTCATCCATGTTCTGCGTGCCGTTCTGCGCCTGCGTGTACATGTCGCCGAGCATACGGAAGGCTTCCACAAACCCCGACTCCGCGGCCTTGCGGTACCAGGCCATGGCCTGATCCCTGTCTCTGCGGACGCCCTGCCCGAGGCTGTAGCAGCGGGCCAGATCGGCCTGGGCCTCAGCGTCTCCGTTTTCGGCGGCTATCCGGAACCAGTGCACGGCCTCGTCAAGATCCTCCTGCGTTCCCCGGCCCCTGAACAGGCAGAGACCCAGACGCTGCTGGGCGTGGGCGTTCCCCTCGACCGCCTGCGTCTGGTAGCCCTCGGCAGCCCTGTGATACCAGGAAGCGGCCTTTTCCCTGTCCGCCTCCACGCCGATGCCCCCGGAATAAAATTTCCCAAGTTCCGCCGCAGCGTCAGCCTCGCCGGCCCCGGCCGCTTTCTGATACCAGGACACGGCCTCAGCCAGATCCTTTTCGTACACTTCCCCGCGGGCGTAGCAGTCGGCTATGTACTTCAGGGCAGTCCCGTTCCCCTGCAGGGCAGCGTCGCGGTACCATTTCACGGCCTCGTGCATGTCCTGTTTCACGCCTTCTCCCCGGGCGTAACACCGGGCGAGGCGGCACTGTGCGTCCGGCACACCGTCTTCGGCGGCTCCGCGAAGCCATTTCAGGCCCGCTTTCTGATCCCTGTCAACGCCCGCGCCATCGAGGTAACAGCAGGCCAGCCTGTACTCAGCCTCACTGTTGCCCTGCTCCGCCGCTTTTTCATACCAGCCGGCGGCCTCAGTCATATTCCTTTCCACGCCGCTTCCCTGGGAACAGCAGACGCCAAGACAGCACTGGGCGTCCGCATTTCCCTGATCGGCGGCCAGAGAGAACCATTTGACAGCCTCACTGACGTTCTTTTCCGCGCCTGATCCGTAGAAGTACGCGTAACCAAGTCCCACTTCGGCTCCGGCATGCTGCTTTTCAGCTGCCCTGCGGAACCATTCAGCTGCCTTAGCCGGATCCTTTTCCATGCCTATGCCGTAATAGCAGCAGAGGCCTAGACGGTACTCCGCCTCCGTATGCCCCTGCGCCGCGGCAAGGCCGTACCATTTTACCATTTCGGCGGGATCCTGATCCAGCTTTTCGCCTTCCTCGTACAGGTAGCCGAGGTAAAACTGGGCGTCCGCGTCCCCCTTCTCGGCGAGCTTGCGGTAATGCCCTATGGCCTTCCCGCCATCACGGCTTTTTCCGAAGAAATGGTGCAAAGCGCTGGAAATCTTTCCTGACATGCGTAACCCCTTTCTGCAGCCAGTATGCGCACCGACTGCGCGGCGTTTGAGTGTAGTTGGTCATTTTGACCCCGCGCGCCGTCAAAATCAACACCCTAAAATTCCAGTGGCAGAAACATCAGAAAACTCAGGACAAAAGCATTTCGGGAACTTTTCGCCTCTTTTTCGGATATCTCCTCAGGGGAATATATTCCATACCCCCTGAATCTCTGATGAGACTCTTCACCCAGCCTCTTTTCTGTTCCCCGGATAAAAAACGAAACTTGCTGTCTCCGGAGCTCTGTTGCAGTGGCCCCCAGACTCTGGACAAAGAACCTTCTCCGCTTTTATAAGGTGTATCTTGAAACATGGCACAATGTATCCATGAGGATACTGAACATCAAAGTAGCCGTCATGAAGATTTCCAGGGAAGAACGAGAATCCGACAGTTATCGCAGGATCCGCCAGGCTGTTCTTGACGCGGTGGCCCATACCTATGGAGATGTCTCCCCCCGCAGGATAGCGTGGGATCTTTCTGCGCGGCTGCACACGCCGGCCTATAAAATTTTCCGCTGCTGCGTGGATCTTTCGGAACGGGGAGAAATAAGCATCAGAAATGACAGGATCCACGGGACGGCCAGTCTTCCCTCGTACAGAGAAAAACCATGCCTTCTGAGCAGCCCTGGAGAAAAAATTTGCAGAGAATTCTTCCCTGCAAAAGAGAGTGATGGCCGGTGGTCATTCTTTCGAAAGCTTCTTTCCTACTACATCAGCTGCGTGCGTCTTGAAGAGGGGATGGCGGCTGAAGTCTTTCAGAAAAATATCGGCAAACAGTTCATTTTTGTTTCAGACGCGGGCCACTGGTACCCCAGAAACAATACTCTCTGGAAGAAATACCTTCCTTTCGCGGGGCTTTCCGACACACTCAGGACCCTATGGCTGAACCCGGATACGACCGTGCTGACGCTGGGATACCCCGTCAGCGCCACAATCACGAAAGACGGCGAAGTCATGCTGGAGCCGATATTCTGCTACACGCTTGACCACCGCATCACCAGATCCGGATTCGAGCTCCAGTCCAGGCTGACACAGCCAGGTGTCAACCTGGAGTGGCTGGATCGCAATTTTTCTCAGAGCAGCGCTAAAAAAACGTTTCTTGAGGCCTGTGGAATGTATGCCAGCGGAGACGGCGAAGAGCAGCCTGAGAGCGGAGACTCTCCCGATTTTGCCATGCTGGCCGGAATTCTTTCATCCATCTGCGAAAAACAAATCAGGGAGGTGCTGGATCCATCTCTCGTTCTGGATACGCCTATCCTGCCGGCAGGGCGGAGCGGCATTTATAACAGAGCCGTCATTTCCGCCGGCCGAAGCAGCCCCTACACGAAAAGCCTCCTCGCGGAGCTTGAGGCCATTGCCAAAGTTCCGGACGACCAGCTGGACAAAACAGCTCTCGCCTTTTTCTTCACGGACACGCAGGTGGACGCCACACTGCGCCCCGCCCCCGGTTCTGTCGCCACTGACTTTTCTCTTACAGGCACACAGCGGAGAGCTGTCGCCTCGCTGCTCAAATCTCCACTGACCGTGATTCAGGGACCACCCGGAACAGGAAAAAGCCAGGTTGTGTCGGGCGCGGTGATCAATGCCCGGCTCCGCGGGCAGACTGTTCTTCTCTCAAGTTACAACCATAAGGCCATAGACTCTGTCATGGAACGCCTTCCCGACCAGGATGGCATCTCCCCTGTCGCCCGCTGCAACAGCAAGGATGACCCAAACCTTTCCTTCGGTATCCGGGAAGCCATCAGGTCCATACTGACCATGCCCTCCGGCAGACCGGAACCAAAATCCACACCGCACTCTTTTCCCAAAAACAGGGAAGCCATCAGATCCATACTGACCATGCCCTCCGGCAGACCGGAACCAAAATTCACACCGCACTCTTTTTCCAAAATCAGGGAAGCCATCAGAGCCATACTGGCCATGCCCTCCGGCGGACCGGAATCAAAATTCAACCTGCACTCTTTTCCCAAAATCAGGGAAGCCATCAGGTCCATACTGACCATGCCCTCCGGCGAACCGGAATCAACACTCAAACTGCAATCCTTCCTCGAAATTCTGGAAACCTGCGGAGAAAAAAGTCTCATCGCCGAAGATGAGGAGGTCCTCGGCTGCGTCCTTGCCAACCGCCGGGGAGAACTCGATTCCGATTTCATTGTACGCCCATATCTTTCACGTCTTCCCGTGAAAGAAGCGGGCAGGGCCGCTCTCCTCCATACAGCTTCCGGGCTTGCCAGACTGTGCGGGAACCAGCCCCCCTGGCGTACATTCCTTATGCGCGGCAATCTTCACGCGCTCCTGCGGCTCTGGTGCGCAGGCCGGCTTCTGCGGGCGTACTGCCCGGAGGCGCCGGTCTGTTCCCTCGGCGGTGACATACATGCATTCGCTGATATCTTCGAAGCCGCGTCACGCGTCCTGAGGCTCAAAGGGGATATACGTAATCTCGAGAAGCGTCTGAGAGAGATGCCTGACCTTGGAAAGCTTGAGGAAGAAATCGCACAGTTAGACGACGCTGCGAGGAAACAATTCCCTGAAATACTCCGCACAGACGCTGCCGCACGGCAGAAAATGCCTGCGGACGCTGACCGATCCCAGTTAAAGGGTGTGGAGAGAGCCCTCTCCGCCGCCCGCGGCTCCTCGTTCTCCGACGATGTCCGGACGATGCTCGTCCAGGAACTCCCCAAGAGCCTCACCACGGTATTTCACTGCTTCCCCTGTTGGGCCGTGACGAGCCTCTCCGTGAAACGTTTTCTGCCCCTTCTGCCCGGCCTTTTTGATCTGGCGCTCATTGACGAGGCCAGCCAGTCCAGCATTCCTTCAGCCATTCCGGTGCTGTTCCGCGCCCGCCGGGCGGGCATCATCGGCGATCCCAGCCAGCTGCGCTTCGTCTCCCGCATGACAGCTGACCGGGAGGCTCTGCTGAGAAGGGAACTTGATCTGTCATCTCTGGCAGATCTGCGTTTCACGTTTGCGGAGAACTCCATCTATGATCTGGCATCGGGCTCCCCCTCAGCTACTCCGTTTCTTCTGGACTGCACCTTCCGGAACACCGGAGCAATTGCTGAATATTCCAACCAGCTTTTTTACGGTGGCCGGCTGCAGGTGGGGACAGACGGGACGAAGCTCCGCACTCCCGGGATCACTCCGGGTTCCATTCTGTGGCAGAACGTCCGGGGGATGTTATGCCGCGGAGAGGGGCAAAGGAGCTTCTGGTGTCCGGAAGAAGTTCAGAAAGTCGTGAAGATTGTGAAAAAACTCCTGCTTTCAGATCATTACAATGGCACCATCGGCATCGTTACGCCTTTCAGGGAACAGGCCAGGAGCATCGAGGACAAACTACAGGTATCCGGCATTCCCCAAGACCTTCAAAGGAATGCCTGCCTTCTCTCGGACACAGCCCACGGCTTCCAGGGCGGAGAACGCGATGTCATAATCTTCAGCCTCTGCTCGGGGAACGGGCTGACTGACGGGGCTTTGAAATTCCTCCGCGAGAATCCCAATCTTTTCAATGTCTCCGTAAGCCGCGCCAGAGCTATACTCTACGTCGTGGGAGACAGGGAATGGGCAGCGGATTGCGGCATCCCCCATATAGCACTCCTCGCTGACACGGAGAAACTCCACCCGCGCCCTCAGAGGAAGCCCGTGTGGTATCCCTACGAATCCCCCTATGAGAAACTGCTTGCTGAAGCTCTGGAAAGGTTCGGACTTCATCCACTGCCGCAGGTTCCGGTCGGCTACAGGAGACTGGATCTTGCCCTCCGTGACGAATCTCATCCCGAATGCCGCCTCGACATAGAAGTTGACGGGGAAAATCACAGGGATGCCTGGGGGCGCAGGAAAAGCGATGACGTATGGCGGACCCTGGAACTGAACGCGGCCGGCTGGAAGGTCATCCGATTCTGGACTTTTGAAATCAGGGACAACCTGCGGGGATGCACGGGCCGCATCCAGCGTGAGTGGGAATCCATGCTGTCCCATGCTAAATGTAAGGGATAAAATCCATGGCAGAAAATAACAGCAAAACAAAAAAAACGGGCAGTACCGCGCTTGGGAAATTCTTTCCTCCCATGTGGCTGCTGGGCATATGCGCGTTTGGCGCCGTCGTTCTCTGCATCTTTATTTTTGGGTGGATGATCAACTTCGAACAGCGCTATGCGGAACTTCAGGAGCACAGGGATATTCTGGCCAGCCTGCCAGGCTTAAAGCAGCAGCAATCCGAAATTCAGAAAGATCTGGATTCAAAGAATGAAGAACTCAGACTGCTGCGCAGCAATATCAGGGAAAAAACCAGCGAACTGAACGAGCTGATAGCCCGGAAAAAAGAAGCCGAACTTCAGAAGCAGGCTGAGGAAAAGCTGGAGGCATTCAGTCAGGAACTGAAGCAGAAGCTCTACAGCCTCTCTGCCAGCGTGGATTCCCTCTCTTCATCGGCAGCGACGGTGCAGGGCGCAGCTAACAAAATCAGCAGCCAGGGTACCAGGATGGAAGGAGACGCGGATGTTTTTTCAGCAACAGGGAAAAAAATGCAGGAAAAACTCACGGATCTTTTCAATGCTGTTTCTGAGAACAACATCAGACAGAAAACGCAGGATTACAACCGTGCTATCGAGAATCTGGAGGGCAGCCTCAAATCACTGTCCCAGCAGATGGAAGCGGGCAAAGGCAGTATTGCCAGTATGGCTGATTCTTTGCGGGGCATCAATATGGATCTGCAAAAGATAAAGAAAGATCTGAATGACGCCGCGCGTTCAGCCGGAAAAAATATCGGAGCTATACCGGCTGATCTCGATAAGGTGCAGCAAACACTGCAGGACCAAAGTCTCAGGCTCGAAAAATGCCTGACGCGGCTTTCCGAAAGCGCAAGCAGACTTCCTTCAGTCAGTGGCAGCCAGGAGGAGACCCTCGAGGCACTTGAAAAGCTAAAAAAACTCCTGAAGGAAAACGGCGAGAAACAGGGAGACACTCCGGACGTACCTCAGGGCAACGGTTCAGCTCCCCAGAAGCAGGAATAAGGAGTCTCTGACATGAATGGAAGTTTTTCTATTCCACCGCTGGTAAACGGCTCTCTTATCGCCGTCCTGGCTCTGGCTGTTCTCATTTTTTTCGTCTTTGCCATGGTGCTCTATCTCAGGCGCTGCATCAGTACAGTGTCTCAGCAGTACCAGGACGCGGCGGATCTTTCCAGTGCCGTCACAATGCTGAAATCCGACAAAGAAAAGCTGGAACAGTATATCTCTGGGCAGGAAGATGAATTGCGCAAGATCCGGGGGGAGAGAGAGGAGCAGGAAGAACTGCGTCAGGCCATTCTTGTCCAGCAGGATAAACTGAAGGGACTCAGGGACGCCGTCGAGGCACTGACAGTCATGCAGGTCGAGCGGAAAGAACTGGAAGCCAAAATGGCAGAACGACGCTCCGACCTCGAGAAACTTGAAGAACAATACCAGAATGCACTGAGTATGAAAAATTCGCTTCCGAAAGTCCGCAGGGAATACGAGGCGCTGCAAAAAGAACTTATCAAGAAGGCCGAAATTGATACCGCCATCACCACAGGCGAGGCCCGACTGAAAAAACTTGAAGAACTTATCCCGGACAGAGAACAACATCTGAATGAACTGCGGAAGGAGATTGATCAGAAGGAAGAAGCTCAGTCCGAACTCAGTCAGCTGAAAGACGACATTGCGTCCCTGTTCAGGCAGAAAGCCGAGGCCGACGCTCAGTTCGCAGCACTTAATACACAGATTCCAGCACTCAAAAAGCAGAGCATAGATGCTGAAAATGAGTGCAACAGCGTTTCTCTGAAGCTGCAGGAGCTTAAAGTAAGACAGCAGGAGGAAGAAAAAAAGAAAAACGAATTTGAAAAAAAGACCGCCGGAGCCGAGCAGCAGCTCACATCGATCCGGAAACAGGTCGCTGAAGCGAATACCGAGTTTACAGCCCTGAATGCCCAGCTGCCCGAACTCAGGAAACAGGTCCATGAAATGGGACGGCAGGCATTGGGCCTTGAGCCTGAAAAAGATGAGGCGCTCGGTGATCTTCTGCGCGCTCCCGAATCTCTCCGTTCCGTGCCGCTTGTGGATGAGGCCAGTGAACAGGATATGCTCCAGGACTTTACACGCGCGCTGCGGGAAGCCCGGCTGCAGTTTCCCCAGAGAACCATCAACGCTCTGCACACCTCTCTCAAGTGCCAGGACATCAACCCGCTCACGGTGCTGGCCGGCGTGTCCGGCACGGGCAAAACGCTTCTGCCCGTCAAATACGCGGAATTCATGGGCATCAATCAAATCATTCTTTCCGTACAGCCCCGCTGGGATTCATCCCAGGATCTGTTCGGCTTCTACAACTACCTTGAAAGACGATACAAGGCTACAGAACTAGCCCGCTGCCTGCTGCGGATGGATCCGTATATCGGCTTATTCAACACCCCCGGCGATGCCAATATCCGCAGAGGAATGCTCATGGTTCTGCTGGATGAAATGAACCTGGCACGCCCGGAATACTATTTCAGTGAATTTCTTTCCAAACTAGAACTCCGCCGTACGGTGGAGCCCGGGGATCAAAAATCCCGCAGCAGGGCTTCTATAGAATTCGACACCGGAGCCGGAAACAAAACGTACTCCGTGTGGGTGCCTGATAATATTCTCTTCGTTGGCACAATGAACGAAGACGAGACCACTCAGACACTCTCGGACAAGGTGCTGGACCGTGCCAATGTGCTTCGCTTTGGCAAGCCCGCGGAACGCAGAGATCACGAAAAGCCAAGCATGGCCCGTTTGGACAGCGGTCAGTCCATCTCCGCAAAAGCCTGGAAGAGCTGGAAGAAGAACGATATCCGTCAGTACGCCGATGCCTGCAGCGGATGGACAAAGACGCTCAACAATGCGCTTTCCGCACTGGGGCGCGCTTTCGGGTTCCGCGTCGAGGAAGCCATTCTGAGCTATGTGGCAAACTACCCGGGCGCCCGTCCCAACAGCCGGGAAATGCGCTGGGCGTTTGCTGACCAAGTGGAGCAGAAGATACTTCCCAAGCTCCGCGGCTGCGACATGAACCTGCCCGCAGCAAGCAGCAGTCTCGACCAGATCGAGAGCGTCATCGCCGCCGTTGACGACGAAGGACTTCTGGACGCCTATCGGCTGGCGCTCGGAAACGCAAAGGATACCGGCATCTTCCTCTGGCAGGGTGTAACGAGGTCATAAACCGGCCATGTCCAGCAGAGCCATACAGTTTCATTACTGGCCATGGTCCGTCATTGTCTGTCCCAGGGAAAGCATTTCTCTCGGAACAGAGGACGGCGCGACCATCGAACTGCCCTATTACGGAAGTCCTCTGTTGTCGGTACCACAGGATTTCTCCATCAGTACAGATGCCCGACATGAGCCTTTCCACCCTATCGGCTGTCCCTACTACAACGGCCACTTTCAGCTCTACCGCGTGCCGCATGCCATAGCTTCTTCCCGCCGTACGCTGGGCGCATGCAGCACCATGACGCTAACCTTTTCCCATAACGGCATACGTGAATGCGTGACCGTTGTGCCCCGGGGTGCGGTACCGGGCAGTCTGCGGGATAAAGGCTGGTTACAGAAAATGGTTCTGGAATGGGGATCTTTTTTTGATTTCTGTCATCAGAAAGCGGGATTACAGAGAAAGGGAGCCCTGTCTCTTCCCTGGGAAAAAATGCCTGCCTGCATACGCGAATACGGGGGTGACACCTCCGTCCAGAAACGTTCACTCATTGTCTCCATAGCGGAAGAAATGTCACAGCGGGTCCAGGAACTCGTTCATGCCGCTAGACGCATGCTTGTCCACGAGAGAAAGCTCCTTCCCGCGGCCAAAGCCGGAGAAATGGATGCCGGATGCATGCACTGGTATTTCAGGCAGCCTGGAAAAACTCCCATTGAAAAAGCTTCATCCAACAGGCAGAGGCTGAAGGCGCTTTCCCGGCGCGAGACATTCAACACTCTCGAAAACAGGGTCCTCAAAGAATTTCTCCAGCGCTGCATACGGGAATGCCAGCAGTACATCAGCGTCATCTGTTCCGGAAAGACAGACACAGGCTATGCGAAAGAAGTCGGCCGGTACAGCAGCATATGCTCTGACCTTCTGAAGCGCCCCATGTGGGAGGATGTGGGAACGCTTGAAAGCGGGGCGCGGCCTAATTACGTGCTGCAGAACGATGCGCGCTACCGCAAAATCTGGGAACTCTACCAGAAGCTCCTCCGCAAGCAAGACGAAGAGGACTGGATGTGGGCCTGGCAGGGAAATACCTGGGCTGACATATGCAGACTTCTCCTCGGAACCGCCCTTTTTTCCATGGCCAAAGGCAGAGGTTTTCACGTCAGGGTCACTCCTCTGGCGCGTGCCGCATGCGGCTTTCTCGGTGAACAGACACAGGGGAACCGTATTCTGCAAGGAACGGATCCGGGCCCGTTCCTGCTCTCAGGCCCCCACAGCAAAGCAGTGCTCGAGATAGTCCACGCGGACGAAATGGAAAATCATGTCCCGGCATCGTCTCTGGGCAGCACGGGCGGTTCTATGTACTTCGTGATTAAACCTCTGCGGGATCTGCGGGAAAAGCCAGCCCTGGCGCGCGTCATCATCGTCTGGCCTGTGCACAGCCTGGCATCCACTCTGAAACTGAATTTCTACGCCCTGAAGCACTCGGCGGAGTCCGGCCTCGCACAGCAGAACAGATTCATCAACAGTCCGTCTCCGGTAGCCAGACTTTCCGGACTTGTCATGACTGACGTCTTCCCGGACGATAAACCTGATTTCATAGACGGAGTCAATACTAATCTGGCGTGTCTGGCCGCTGATCCCTGTCTCTGGGCGGATAACGTTGATGTTCTCTCCGTGCTTCTTGACGATCTCTTTCTCAAACTCCTGGAGAAAAACGATGCCTGATATCCTGGGTCTGTCAGCCTTCGGACTGGGGGATACGTGTGCGGGAACCATATCCCTGCGTATCAATGCCTTTCATCCCTCAGCAGTCATTTTTCCGCGCACGTGGCGGGGGGCCTTCCAGACCGGACGGGATGCATCGGAAAGCCGTATTGAAGCCGGAATGAACTGGCCCCTGGAAGCCAGAGTTACAGAAAAAACAATTCTCCGCCGGGTTCCCGTGGCGCTTCTCTGGAGCAAACTTGTCGTGGATGGTGACAGGCTGTCCTACTGGACTCCGGGCCAGAACAACATCAGATTTTCAACGGGCGATGCCATAGAGGCTCACCTTGCCGGACTTCTGAAACGCGCGGAATGGAGAGATCAGAGCGTTGTAGTGGCCATACCGGATACCCTCGACGAAATGGGGCAGGAAGAAATCCTCAGGGCTTTCGGGGAACGCCGCGGGGACGTTCAGCTTCTCTGGCGTCCCGTGGCCGCAGCCATGGAATGGCTTCACGGGGTCGGAACGGACTTCCGCATTCACTCTGGTGACTGGATGCTCGTCATCTACCTTGGGCCGGACCTATTTGAATTCACGCCGTTCGGCCTTCAGGCTGACGGGGAGACAGGATATCCGCTCCCAGTACGTTCGCGGGGAATAAAAAATACCTTACTCACCGGAATGGACTGGGCCTGGAGCTGCTGCCCCGGAAATACGCCAGGAGAAATCTGGCAGCAGGTCCTGCGTTTCCCCGAAGTGTGGGAAGCCCTCGTCCGGCCCACCCCACCCGAATGCAGGCACCTCTGGAGCCGCGGAGACGGCTCCTGGAAAATATGGAACGCGAAGCAGGATCTTCTTCCGAAACGTTTGGCCAGGGCGGACACGTCATCCTGGCTTTCCACACAGATTGGAAGGAAAGACGCCGGCTCCGGTGCAGTATGGGACAGTTTTTTCTCCACACTCCTGAAACAGGCAATGTCAAAAAGACAGGAAGGGGGTCACCTGCGTGGCGTGGTACTGTGCGGACCGCTCGCGCCCTACGTCAAACCCGCATGGCTTAACCCCATTGCCCTCGGGGTTGCCCGTCTCCCCAGTCCGGACACTATCTGGATTTCAGATAAAACAGATTCCGATATTATAGCCGAAGGCGCGAAACTCTATGGTGAAAGACTCCGGGATAATCTCCCCACATACCTTGATACTCTGCCTCCGCTCAGAATCATGACGCAGGACAGAAGAAAACACCGCCTCTGGACTGACCTCGTGGCCGCTGACACGTGCAGAGGAGGACAGGTATACACCAATACCGTGGACGGATTCAGCTATCAGAAACGTTATGCAACGCTGACCGTTTATCTGGAGAAGGGAACCGAAAATACCTACAGAAAAGAAGTAGTTCCCCTTCCGTACGCGCCGAAAGAGGATGTCCCCATCACCATGCATGTCCGCATGAAACCGGCGAGCGGCCTTGCCGAGGTCTGCCTCAGAACCCTTGACGGCTCAATAGAGGAACTGCTGTTCGATTTTTCGCGCATGGAGGAAATCACGGAAGACGAACTGCCCCAGGAACACCTGTTCTGTCCTGACGAGGGGCATATCGCGCTTGCCGAGGCGCCAACATTCCCCGATGAGTACTGGGTCAGGGTTTACTGCAGGAAATTTCTGAATAGTGTCTGCTCCATGAGCGCAGTGGAGGACTCGTTCAATGCCATCCGCACAAAATGGCTTATGCCCTCCAGTAAGAACAAAATAATCGATGAGAACGGAGATACCCTTCCCGAATTTAAAGATCTGATAGGCCAGGTGACGGATCGTCTGGTTTTAATTGGCAGGCACGCAGACATTCCGGATGTCAGACTCATATGGCACGCTTCTTTTCTGTGGGGGCGTACGCCGGAAACCTTCAGAAAACAAATCGTTCTCGCCATCATTGAAAATTCCGGAAAGAAAATTTCCAAATACTACATAGAGGCTGCCGGAAGATGCTTCCAGACAAAGGAAGAATACCAGCTGCTGTTCAATTATATCTTCTCCCTGGATCTGCATTACGCGTACGCTCTGCTGGCCTCTTTCCGTATCCTGAACTACCGTCCGCAGGCCTGGGAAGCCCTGAACGACAATACAGCTTATGGCCTCCTGAAAATAGCGATCGACATAATGGAAGAGCAGCGTGAAGATAAGAAAATAAAATTCAGAAACGCAGCCTCGCTCATTTTTGTGCTCCTTAAATACCGGCTCAAGAATGGGCATATGGACTTTCTGGGAAAAAACGACCCAAAGGCACGCGTAATGCACTTCCGTGAAAGGCTGGAAGCCTATATTCAGGAAATACGCAGCACGCTGGATTACAGGGCATATCCCCCGCTGTCCCCTGCCGCGAAGAAAAATTTAAAGATTTCACATGATTATCTTCAGGGTATTTTAGGCTACATCGACTATGAAGGCGACCCGAACATCGTTCCCATTATGGACGAAGACAGTTAGGACTGATGCCGGCGGCAGATGCAAAATACCATTCCGGGCCAGGCAGAAAGAACAGGAGCCGGCTCCGGCCTCGTCCTCCTTTCCAGGGACCGGACGGCGGAACGGCTGAACAGAAACACGCAAAAAAATTCCTGTACTGTGGGGGGCGAAACTCCCGTCCCTCCCCTGATTCTATCCCTGATTCCCCGGGCTCAGCCCGGGGAATCCTCACTTTGTTTACCTATCCTTTCGCCCGCTTTCAGCGAGCAGTTCCTCAATGATGGCGCCCGCGATGTCCGCTGACTCCGCTCCTCCGGCGGCGGCTATCTTCTGCCTGCGCCGTTCGATTTCATCCCTGACTGTGCCATCCGGATACCGTTCACGCAGAAGTCCGAGCGCCTTCTCGCAGCCGAGTTCATCGTAGAGACGGTTTCTGACGCGCATATCCTCGGCCGTCGTGGAGAAGGCCCATTTGGCGTACGCGCCGGCCGTATTCGTAAGATACTGCACGGACTCGCCGTCCACAGTTCTGAAGAGGGCCACAAAATCCGCGCCAGCGCTGGTGGGCCTGGTAATGCGCCGGAGGGCCTCCCCTGCCGCCCTGCTGAACCCGAAGCGCTCAGCGATTTCCCCGGCTTCCCGGGCATTGCCCGCGCCGAGGGCGTACACGCTCGTGGCGAGATCCACGAGGACGGAGGGAAAGTCATCGAGGCTCTGGCTGTAGAGGCCGATGGAGAGGTTCTGCTTGCGCGATTCCCTCGAGGCTGTGGTAAGGTCGCTGATAATCTGACGGGAGAGAGGATTATTGAGATCAGCGCAGGAAGCGCGGTGCAGCTCGTCATAGCAGAGGCGTTTCGGGGCGGCGGCCATCTCCTCAAAAACAGGCCTGTGATAGGATCTGTAGAGAGGAGGAATGCGCCCGAGATCGGCCACGGTATTGAAGAAGCGGGCCGCTCCGACGAAACGGGCGAGCATATACATGATGCCGGACTGGCGCTCAGCCGCCGGACCTCCCCTGGGCGTCACTTCGGCGAGATCAAGGCTCACGATGCGGGCGGGCCCCAGGGAAAAGCGGGACGGGTTTGCGAGAATGGGATACTCCCTGATAGCCGAGGTAAGCCTGCGCACGCACGCGTCGGGCACGCTTTCGGAGCTCTGGGAGACGAGTATGCCCTGAAAGCGGTCCCGCACGAGAGGGTTGTTGATTTCGGCCATGATATCACTCAGGAGAGGCACGGCGTAGCGCTGGGCCCTGACCGCGGCGTCCGTCTCCCCCGCCCGGAAGAGCGTCTCGACGGCCTCCCACCAGGAAGCGCCGGCTTCCGGCATCAGGCCGCGTTCCGTGAGCCTGCGGGTGACATCGGGATCGCAGAACGGGTCGAAGCGGCGGGGCGCGTCCCCGTCGGGCGAAAGCCTGCGGTAGGAGGCGTCCATGGCCTCCCTGAGCAGATCGGCGACGCCGTCGCCGGGAGCCGTCTCATTGAGCGGCGTGCACAGGAGAGACAGGAGATTGACGAGGAAGTCCGCGTGGTTCGGGAGGGGATACGGACAGCCGAGGGGCGTGTCAAAGACATTGACTGCGGCCTCGCTGGTATTGCGCAGGCGGGCGAACACGGCGAGGCCGCGCTTTTCGGGAGGCAGGGCTGCGCGGATGAGGCTGATGACGCCGGAGGAGCTCATGCCGATATCGATGACGGTGAGCCAGGGAAGTTTTGCCTGCCCGGGGCGCAGGATGAAGAAGAAATTCAGGGTATTGAGAAAAAACGATTTACCCGCGCCCATGCCGGCAAAGCAGATTTCGTTCCAAGAGGCCATGCCCGGGGAGAGAAGCGCCAGGGGCATGAAGCGGCCGTCCGAGGTGCGCAGCGGAAGGTCGCAGTTCTTCCATGGCGAGCAGGGACGCGCAAAGGGAAGGAGACGCACGGCGTCATCGAGCGGCGCGCAGGCCTTCGGGGCCGGAGAGGAGCAGGACATGGCGGGAAGCGTGGCCGCGTAGAGGGAGAGCGGATCGCCGGTAAAGGCGGACGTGTCCGAAGACCCCCAGGACTGCACGGCCGTCATGAGCCTGGCCTGGCGCCGGCTGAGGGCGGAGAGCGCACGGGAGAGTCCCTCCTCTCCCGGCGGATAGGCCAGCCTGTCGGTCCACGTGACAAAGCACATCTGAAAGAGGACAGAGGGCTCCCCGTTCTGGGCAAGGGCCTGCAGCTCCCTCATGGACTTCCTGTACATGCGGTTAGATGCCGAGAGAAAGGAGAGGATGGAAGCCGCGGTGAGCCGCAGGGACTGGCCGGAGAGTCCATCGCCGGTAAGGAGGACAGAAGCCCGCCAGGGCAGGCTTTCCGCGAGGAGCGAGCGGAAAAGGGCGTTGAAGGGGCGCATGGTCTGAGGCGGCAGGCTCATCACGAAGGGCGCGTAGATCCTGTCATCGGCGAGAAGGTAGCGGCCTCCGAGCACGGTCACGCCGCAGGGCCAGATCTGGCGTGAGAGAGAGGGAAGAAACGCCGCGGAAAAATCGTTTCCGGCGGTGCCAGGAACCGGAGCAAGAAAGGGAAAGGGATCCCCGGGGAGGAGCGGACGCCAGTCCGGAGCCGTGAGACGGGGCACGTTCATGGCGCGGATGAAGCGCACGGCGGCGTGGCTGTCCAGAATATCAGCGCGGAAGGAAATCTGCCTGAAGGTTTCCGCGATCCCGCGTACGAGCGCCCAGTGCACGCTGCGCATGCGTTCGAGAACCACGCGTGAGCCCTGCGCCCCGGAAAGACGCGCGGGAGGGAAGGACTCTTTCCCGGCAAGACGCCTCGCGCGGCGCAGTTCCGCTCCTGTCATGACAGAGGGCTTTGTCCAGACGGCGAGGCAGATTTTCTCGACTGTGCAGTAGGAAGCCAGCGTTTCTCCCCACTCGTCAAGCACGCGGCCGAGGTTCAGGCCGAGGAGGCCCGCGGATTCACGCACGGGTTTCATGGCAGCTGAGATATGCTCCTCCGCTGCCCCGGGATCGCAGGAAAAAACCATCTGCACGGCATGGCAGCGCCTGGAGAGCGGGGTCTTCAGGACGCCGGTGAGGGCCGAGGCCGCCTTCTCGAACTCCTCTTCCCCAATGAGACGCAGGCTTCCGCCTATCCCGATGAGCGACACCATGGAACTGTCGTCAGCCACCAGAATGCCGTCCGTGTCGGCTGTAAGAAGGCGGCAGACCGAGCGCGGCGACGTGCCGGCGAAGTCAGCCGCGTCCTGACAGAGACTGTCGAGCGAGGCAAAAAAACTATCCCAGGACATGGTTCCTCCCTGATGATTTCCCGGAAAAGAGACCGGAGAAAAACGCGTCACGCACGCGTCCGGAAAGCCGCACACCCCGTGAGCCTCATGGCGTTCTTCCGGCGTTCTCCCTGTTGACGGTGACGACGGAGGACAGGGCCACGCCGGCCGGACAGTCCGCGGCGGGCATGCGCCTCACCTGGCAGACCACGGTCACGGCGTTGTTGGCGACGCGGCCGCGGGACGTCTCGTAGGTAACGAGAAGCGGCACTTCGAACTCCCAGATCAGGGCGCCGCGCACCACGCCCGAGCGGGTGAGCACGGGCGTCCCCTGGACAACGGAGTGCATGAGCGCCCTTCTCTGCCTGAGGAGGGGGAGATGCCCTTCTCTGTCGAGGGACACGGCGAAACGCGTGAAAGCCTCGCCCGTAAAGTAGGGACGCAGGTCCGTGAGCTGGCTGCGCCAGTTCAGGTAGTCGAAATTGAAGGAGGCGCTGATGGCTCCGGCCACCCAGTTTTTGAGCGCCGCCTCGTTCATGACGGGTTTGTCAAGCGGCGTCATGGGCAGGAGCTTCATATCCTGGCTCATGCCGAAATAGACGGGCTCCGGCCTCGCGAGAATGGCGCAGAGACCGGTTATCAGTCCGGCGGCCGCGAAGCCGGCGAGAATGAGACAGAGCTTCTGGGCCGAGCGCAGGGCGCTCCGGTAACAGGAAAGGGAGACAAAGACCTCTTCCGCCCCGCAGGCCGGCACGCCAGGATTCTGTCCGGTTCCCTTTCCCGGAGCGGGGGGCTCACCCCGCCCCGGGAGCAGCCCGCGGAGTTTCCTGAGGACCGCGTTTTCCGGAAAGGCGGCCGTCCCATGCCCCGTGCCGGGACGGATTTCAGACGGCATGGCCGGATTCCCTTTTTTCAAGGAGCGCCTCCAGGATCAGACGGTCAAGTTTCAGGACAGCCGCGAGATCCCCGGAAAAGAGGAGCCGCCGCAGAGCCTCCGGGCCGCGGGACGGATCCTCCTCAACGGCCCTGAGAAAACCGCCGGGTGAGCCGGCGCTGAAGGACGGAGGAGGAAACGCAGCCGGATCAAAGCGCATGACCGGAGGAAGAAGACAGGCCTTGGCGCAGAGCTCTTCCAGCTCCGGAAAACCGGCCCCTGCGGTATTGATGCGCACCATGCCGGAGCTCCAGCCCTGCACTTCAAAGCCAAGGCTGTCGGCCTTCACGGCCGCGGGAAAAAGGAGAGCCTGATCCGCGGCGTAAAGGAAGGGAGCGCCCGCTGGCTTTGAGACGCGCCCGGGCTCCCGGACGCGTCCGGGATGCTTCGAGGCGGAACTGTGCCAGAGCGCATCCAGGATAACGGACATGGTCAGGGACAGTCCGGCCCAGGGCGGAAGCGAGGCGAGAAAGGACAGGATCCTTCCGGGACGGCGTCCGGCCGGACAGACGCGCGCCTCAAAGACGTCCACGTCAGCGTGACCGGCGAGGAGCGTGAGCTCGGGACCGGTCATCCACAGGCGCTGCATGGAAACGGCGTTCCAGCCGCTCCCAGATGTCCCGCCTGCGTTCAGGAGAAGGCGGACGGAGGCATCGGCCGCGCGGGCCTCGCAGCGGAAGAGCCCCGGCTTCACGCCTTTCTCCGTCACGGCATCGAGCCAGGCACGGACAGCGGCCCTGCCGGAGCCGCGCGGAGGCAGGGAATCACCGGGCACGGGCCTGAAATCGCCGTCCGGAAGGGGTGTTTCCAGAACGGCCTTCGCGTGCGCGAGGGGAAGCGCGGAGAAAGACTGCCAGACCGGGGAGGCGGACCTCGGGCCCGGCGTAAGGCATCTGTGGCTGTAGCTCAAAGCGTTGTCGAGCCTCTCCGCGTCCTCCTTCAGGACGCACGGATCCGGGGCAGGATCCATGAGGACACGCAGGCCGCCCTTGAGAAAACGCGCAGGCAGGAAATCCTGGCGTCCTGAAAGGGAACGGCAGGCGTTCATGACCCGGGAAAAGAGGACTGAGGCGACCCGGGCCTGCTCCCCCGCGTCATCATCGGGCACGCCGAGGCGGGCGAGGAGCTTCTGCATGGGCTGGCGCAGGTAGGCGCTGTTCAGGAAGCGGGAACTGGAGGATAGTCCCATTTCCGCGGCCTCGCTGAAACTGAGGCTCGTGTACCAGACTGGTCCCGGGGGAAGGCCTGCCGCGCCATCGTCCGGAAGGCGGCCGGGTTCCCCCTCCCCGAGACAATACCAGCCGCGGTCGAGCGATTCCGGTCTGTCAAAGACGATGGCGCCGAAATTTTCATTGCCGGGCATATCTGCCTCCGTATTGGGTCAGACAGTTCATCCAGTCCTCCTCCCAGCCGCGGGGGCCAAACCAGGCGCGGCAGTCCGCGTACACGCCGGCCTCCGTATCCGAGCTGATGCCGTAGAGCCAGCGCAGGCCGCCGAGGCTTCGCTGAAGACGGCCGGGATCATAGCCTGGCCTTTCCTGAAGACGCGCCAGCGCGGCGCCGAATGAGGCGGGATCGGTTTCGAGGAGGCGGACTGTGTCGCCGCCTTCCGGATCCATGAAACAGCCCGCGGGAAGCCGCTTCTGGGAAAGCCGCGCCAGAGCGGGGACACCACGCGCGCCATATGGCGGGCCCCTGCCGTGGCCCCGGGCAGATTTCCCCTGAGGCGGGCTATGGCCATGACGTGGACGAGCAGGTTGAGGGCGGCCTGGCTCACCCCGGGAAGCCAGATGAACTTCCCGGGGCGTCTGCGGACCGTGAGGCCCATATGGAAAATCCCGTGGCACAGCGGGCAGAGCGTGACGAGGTTCTCAGGCCGGTTGTCCGCGTGATCGCCATTCAGATGATGCACCTCAAAACCGCCCGAAGGGGCGCCTTCGCTGGGCCAGGACGGCAGTCCGCAGGCCTGGCAGACGAAATGATCCCTCTTCAGGCACCTGAGCCGGACACCGCGGAAATCCGCGTCCGCCACTCCGGCGTGCGGATCATCCCTGCGGTACGTGCCCGCCTTAACCTGGAAAGTAAGGGGAACGGCCACAGGACTACAGGCCGATGGCGTTGAGCTCGGGATCGCCGACCGAGAGGGACCCCGAGGTCATCTGGGCGATGGTGGCCGCGGCGAGGAGACAGGCGCCGATGACAATGGCCATGAGCGCGCCGCCCTTGGGACGGCCGGGCTGCTGGGAGAGGCTGTAGAGCTGCCACAGCCCGAGACCGACCAGGAAGAAGCCGGCGAGCGCGAAGCCCGCCTTGAGGGCCGACCCGAACTTGGCGATTTCACCGCGCACGCTGTCTGACATGTCGCCGAGGCTTCCCGCGGCGCGGGCCGTGGCGCAGGGCATGAGGAGGACAGGCGCAGCGAGGGTATGGAAAAGATGTCGGAAGAAGCGCATGAAAAATCTCCTTTTGCCCGTTCAGCTGCCGAGAAGGCGGGTGACAACGTCCCTGAGGACGCCGCCCGCCGAAGCGCCGAGCACGAGCATAAACTGACGGATATTGACGCAGAGCGTGCCGCCCGCGATGTGGGTGACGGCTCGCCAGAAGCAGTCCCCGCCCTCGGCGGAGCGCTTCAGGAGCACGAGGCCCTTCGCGATCTGGTAAAAGCCGACAAGCATGACGATGACGAGGGCAAGCCGCACCATGTCCGCGTACGGCCCGGGTCCGGTTTCCACGGTGGCGAGGCCTTCGGGAGCCGAGGCATTGAAGAGGCTTTCCGTCAGCATGTCGGTGACGGCGCGGAAACTCAGGAGGAGGGAGCCCGCGGCGATTCCCGCTGCGGGCCCCGCGGCGGAACGCCCCTCCCTTCCGGCGGAGCGGAGCCGCAGAAGCGAGGCGCAGAGCATGCCGAAACCGGTGAGCGCGGCGCAGGCGGTGATGAGATCGTAGAAGGAAGCGAGTTCGCCGGCGAGCCTCGCGCAGACAGCCATGAGATCATCTGTCACGGGGAAGCCCGGCTATTCGCCGTAGCGGATGACGCCGCGGTCCGTGCTGACATTGCCCGTGGCGAGATCCACGTCCCGGATCCTGAGCCTGCCGGCCCTGTCGCCCCTGGCCACGGTCCAGATTTTACCGCCGGGATCCTGCACGATGGCCCGCGTGGCGGAAAGTCCGAGAACGGACCAGCCCTCGAGACCGCCGGACGGCGGAGAGGAAGGCTCTCCGGCTTCAGCCTTTCTGGGAGCGGAGCGGCCGGAGGAGGACGCGTCAGCGCGGCGCGCGCTTTTCTCCGCAGCGGCCTGCAGATCGCGCGCCGCCCGGCGCAGGGCACGGATGTCCTCCTCTCCCGCGGCCTGGCGGGCGGCAAAGCTCTCGCCGAGTTTTTTCAGATCCTCCCTGAGGGCCGCGAAGCCGTTTCTGAGATCTTCAGCCGTGGCAGGGCGGCCGGCTTCAGCCATGAGCGGCTCCCCGTCCGCCGCGGAAGGGACATCCGTCACGGCCGGACGGACCGGGGCTGCGGGACCGGCAGCGGACGCTGACGGCGCTGTGCCGCTTTCAGACGCGGGAGAAAGAAGCGCCTCCTGCGCCGCGGCCTCGTCCCTGTCAGCTGCTCGAGAAGAAGACAGCGGCCCTCCGCTGCCATCTTCCGCCTGAGGCAGAGCGCGCAGGGCGCCGGCCTGTCTGCGGACGAGCTCGGCCTCGGCCGCCGTGGTGGGAAGCCCGGCCCCGCCGTCCCCGCTTCCCGATCCCGAGGCGTACCAGACGGCAGCTCCGGAAACGAGGAGGGCGAAAGCGGTGAGACAGACCCGGCGGCGGACGGCGGATCTTCCGGAGCCCCTGCCCCGGCTTTCCTCTTCCTGGTTTTCAGCGTCTCCATCATCGTCTTCTTCCTCCTCAGGCGCGGGCTCCGCCTCTTCTTCACGGACGGACGCTGCCCCCTCAGGGAACGCGCCGTCTTCCGGGCCGCTTTTATTAATATTGTTATAATAATGAACGTTTTCTTTTTCGGGATATGGCACATCCTGCCGGCTCCCGAGAAGACGTCCGAGGGCCGCCACGGCGGCTGAGCCCTCATTCTCCTCTTCCGCGATACCCTGATCCGCCTCGCCGGGATCCCCTTCAAGCGCGAGATCAGGAGCGGGATCGGAATCCGGGGAAGCAGCGGCTCCTGCCGGTTCCGCATCCCTGACGCCTGCGAAGACGTCAGGCTCTTCCGCCGCGTCCGTGGCAGGCGCGTCCGGATCCCCTCCGGATCCGGCCACCTCCTGCTTTACCGGGGTGCCTTTATTTCCGTAACCCTCTTCCGGTCCGCCGAAGAGATACAGCGCCGCCGCCTCCTCAGCGGAAACCGCAGGCTCCCCGGCCGGGGAGCCCGGAGCCGCTCCGGCTGCCCGCGGCGCAGGAGGCGTTTCCTTCAGGGGCACGGTTTCCCTGAGCCAGGTGAAGCCGCCGTCCAGGAGGCTGTCTTCCCCGGAAACGGCACGCTCATCCTCCCTGTTTTCTGCCATACAGTTCCCTCACTCTCCCGCGCGCCGGGCGCGGGGATAGGTGTTTTCGCTGCCACGATCCGGAACGGCCGGGGCGGCAGCCCTCCCCTGTTCACGCTGACGCGCGTAGGCCTGTTCCCGTTCTATTTCCGCCTCAGCCCCGCTCCGTCCCGTCCCTGTGCCGGATCGTTCCCGGACCTCAAGGAGCAGCAGCCCCATTTCGGTGCCCGATTTGAGGATGACAGTGGGCGGCATCCCGAAATTCTGCTCCAGAAGGCCCGCTGCGCGTCTGCCCACGCGGGCGCCGCCGAGCCACAGCTGATCCCCGAGGTCGTAGCGCGGGTAGCGCTCCGAGCTCCCGTAAATGGTGCTCGTCGAAGAGACGCCGGAGCGGGCCACCGCGTCTCCGAAGCCCTCCAGGAAGGACGCGGCCACAAGGCCGCCCCAGCGGGCCAGAAAATGCCTGTCGACGCTGCCCGAAACCGCGGTTCTGTCTGTGGCGGGATCGATGGCGTACGCCTGCACGGCATAGCGGCTGCCGTCACGCAGGACAAAGGAGCTGAAGCGCAGCACGAGGTGCTCGCCGAGCCTCTGGAAGGAACCAATGGCCCTGGCTCCTCTGAAAGGGCCCATGATGACCTCCACCATGGCCGGCCCCGGCGCGTCGGAATCGAGCGTCACCCTGTTCACGGCGTAGAGAATGTCCCCGGGCAGGACGCCGGGCACGCCCGCAGGGGGAGATGCCGGCGTCACGGCATTCCGGGAAGTGTCAGTCTGGGGAGAGGGACGGTTCAGCACCATGGCCGCCGGCTGGCCGAGATCGCTCCTGAGGCCGGCGAGATACGAAATCACGGTCTGATCGCCCCTTTCCCGGCGCTCCGCCGGACGCGTCCGCACGCGGGGCTGCGGCGAGACGGGCGTGAAGACGGGCACGTCCTCCCGTTTCGCCGCGGGAGGCGCGGGGGCGGGAGCCGGCGGCTCCCGGGTCACGCGCGGCGCCTCAAAGGGCTCGGCAGGCACGGGCTTTCCGACGCCGGAAGCCGGCGCCACGAAAGTGCCGCCCTTCTCTATGGCCTCGCTGCCCCTGCGCGCCGAATAGTCGTCAAGGCGGCGCTTGTACTCGGGACTCGTCTCCGCGGACACGCCCTTCAGATCGCTTTCGCCCGGAGACAGCCCCGAGACCTTCATTCTGCCGGCCTCACTGCCTGACAGGGCACAGCGCCCGGCGAAAATCAGGGAAAGGACAAGGGCTGTGAAGAGCCCGGCCCGTATGAGTCCTCCGGAAAGGCGGCGGCCACGCGCAGGAGCCGCCTCTACCGTTTCCTCAGGTGAAGGAAGGGTCAGATCCGGAAAATTCCTAGCGTCACGCCCTGTGTCACTCATGCCGCCTCCCCGCTTCCCCGGACGCGAGTCCGGTCATGAGTTTCACGCGCTCTCCGCCCACGCTGAGCACCACGAAGGGCGCCCGCGGAAGGGCGTAGACGGTGAGGCCTCCGCAGCCGGCCCGGGAGAGCCAGGCCGGCCAGACCGCGTGATGGCCTGTCCTCAGATAGATCCTGTCCCTGTAGAGCCACGCCCTCGTGCCCGGATATTCAGGCTCGAGACGGACGGGCCTCGCGCCGTCCGGCGGCACGCCGTGCACGAATTCCAGAAGATCGGCGGACACGGCCTCAGGGGCCGGCGGGGCCAGCACCGCCGGCTTCGCGTTGGGGCCGCCCCGGTCGAGGCGGAAGACCACAAGCGCGTCGCCCACGCGTCCGCGCCTCGCCTGCGATTCCGTGATGAGGTGCAGGACGACCGGATACGGCGCGTCCTCCAGGGTAACCATGAGGTTTGACGAGGCGTGGTTCGTCAGAGGCACAAGGCTCACCACGTTGGAGGCCACGTTCGCCCGGGCCGTGCCTGTCCGGTTTCTGGCGCCAGACTGCGCTTCCCCGTCCTCCGCCTCCACCTTCGGCTGCGTGGCCTGAAAGGCCCGGGCGTTGCCGAGAACGATGGAGAGCACGGGCCAGGGCTCGCCGGTGGCGTCCTGAAACATGACTGTTGAGGAATAACCGGCCGTGAGCCGGATGACCTGGGGGACGGCGCCGGGCACGGCGCTTATCTGCCGCGTCCCTGTGCGCATGCGCGCGGGCCCGGGAGCGGCGGCGCCCTCCACCCTGTCGCGCTTCTCGATATAGGTCCGTATCTCGCCGGGATCCACGGGAAGGAGCTTTTCCACGGATTCCTCGAAGATACGGGAGCGTTCCTCGCCCCCGTCCTCTTCGGACGCCTTCCCGTCTCCTGCGGCGTCAGCCGCGAGAACAGAGGCAGCGGGAAAAACCGCGAGAGCGAGGCAGAGCGGAAGCCAGCATTGCATTTCGGTCGTCTCTCCTTGGGGAAAACAGGCTCACGCCCTTTCTGCCGTACGTACGGCAGGAGCGCGGAAAGGCCCTGACTCTTCCGGGCCGCGCAGCGGGGCACTTCCCGGCGCGCGTCGGAAAATATAATAACTATATTGACATGTCAATCGTTTTTCTTTAATTTCCGCCCCACGCCCGGCGGAAGTATCGGGCGCCGGGAAGTTGTTCCGTATTGAAGGATATAAAAAAACTTTCGTCGCTCCATATAAAGGAGGGAGTTTTATGAATCCGGCAGTGCTTTTTCTCTTCCTTCTCTCAGCGCCCGTGGCGGGGTGCGCCCTGCGCTCCGGCGCGCAGGCCGGCGAGGAGCCGCGCTCGCGCGTGGACATGGCGCTCGCTGACGCGTCGGACTCCATCACCAGGGATCTCGCCATCCTGACAGGGGGAAACCGCGTGACAGCCCCGGCCGCGCCGGGAGGATCCCTCGCCGCGCCCGTGAGCCTCGTCTTTGACGGCCCCCTCGAGGAAAGTCTTGAGCGCGTGTGCGCCCTCACGGGCTTCCGGCTTGAGGCGAAGGGGGTGAAGTCCGACATTCCCACCATGGTGCACGTGCGGATGACGGCCAGGCCGGCCATCGCCGTGATCCGCGAAATCGGCCTGCAGGCCGGCCCGAAGGAAAAAATCACGGTGGACGAGGCCGGCCGCCGCATCGGGCTGGAGCGGGCCGGGGCATGAGAAAACTTCCCGGATTTCTCCTTTTTTCTGCTCTCATCCCTGCCCTTGCGGGCACGGCTTCCGCTTTCGATGACGGCAGGCACCTTGCCGCGGATCAGCCGGCCTGGGGCGGCCGGATCATGACTGCCCCGCGCCCGGGGGATCTCAGGCCTACCGTCACGTCCGGTGACGGGAGCGGGGATGCGGCCCGCGAAAAGCTCCTCCGCATGGAAAGATCCGGAGGGCGGGAAACGGCCGCTTCCCCGGAGAAAAGCAGCCTCCGTGAAAGGGCGCTCGGCGAGGCTGCGTCCACCCTGGCCTTTCAGCAGGGGCTCGCCTGGCGCTACGCGAAGCTTATGGACGCCTGCGGGAAAAGGGAGCACATTTTCGATCGCGTTTTCAATTTCGGGCCCCTCCTCATGGACGGCAGGGTTCTGCCTCCTGTCATACGCTGGGCCGGCAGGGGGGTCAGTCTCGGCGGGAACGGCGAGGCCAGAAGCGTAGAGGCCAGCTACCGCATCGTGCGCCCGGCCGCCATCGTGACGAGGGCCCCCACCTGGCGGGACTATCTCATGACAGGCGTCCCGGAAACGGAAAACCGGCCGGCCATTCTGTCGGCCACACAGGCCGAGAAAAAAGCCTGGAAGCGCGGCGTCACGGAGGGCTGGGCAGCCGGCGCCGCGGCCGCGGACGAACTTTTTTCCGTGAACATGAACCGGCTTGTCGCCGACTACCGCGGCATCCTGCGCTTCAGGATGCTGGCGCGCAGGGGCATGGTCAGCCTGCCCGTGCTGGCCGAGGGACGCCTTGCCGTGCGCGTGGAAAAGCGGACCCTGGACGTGGGGGAAACCACGTTCCGCATCAGCGTGCCTGCCGAATTCCGGGATATGGAAAACTGGTCAGCCGGCACGGACGGGAGGGAGGAATGACAGAACTCTTTCCCGAGCCCCTGCGCCACGAGCTCACCCGCTCCCAGATGGACCGCATCCTGCTCTGGTGTGTGGAAAAACGCGCCTCGGACATTGTTTTCTGTCCCGGAGATCCCGTGTGGATGGAGCAGGACGGCGTATGGCGCAGGGTGACGGACGCGGGGCTCACGCCTTCGGAGACGGAGCGCATCGTCAACGAGACGACCATGCAGGCCTCGCGCGCAGGATACGTGCGCTCCGGCAGGAGCACGGACTACGCCTACCAGACCCGCGTGCCGGAAAGCCGGGGCGTCTGGCAGCGCTTCCGCGTCAACGCGACCAGCACGAGCAAGGGCATCTACATTGTCATGCGCGCCCTGCCCCGCGCCATCCCCACACTCGGCGACATGGAAGGCATCAGTGACAGTCTGCGCCGCGCCCTCTACCCCGCCTCCGGTCTCGTCTGCGTCTCGGGCGTCATGGGCTCCGGCAAATCCACCCTCCTCGCCGCCGTCATCCGCACGGGCCTCTCCGGGGCAGCAGCGGGGCGCCAGGTCCTCACGCTCGAGGATCCCATCGAGTTCGACTTCACGGGCGTGGGCGCCAGCCAGCGTGAGGCGCCCATAGCCCAGTCCCAGATCCACACGGACGTGCCGGACTGGCCGTCAGGCGTGCGCTCCATGACCCGCCGCAAGGGGGAAATCGTCATGGTGGGCGAGTGCCGCGACCGGGAAACCCTGAGCGCCCTCCTCTCCTGCGCCGAGCAGGGCGTGACCGTCTACACCACCGTGCACGCCCAGGACGTGCCCCAGACCGTGACGCGCATGGTCGACGCCTTTCCATGGGAGGAACGCGCCCAGGCCGCCTCCGTGCTCAGGGCAAATCTGCGGCTCATCGTGCACCAGCGCCTCGTGCCCCGCGTGAGGACGGAAGAGGACGTCCGTGCCGGCGTGCCCGGCCGCGTCGCCCTGCGCGAGTACCTCGCCTTCGGGGAGGACGAGAGGCAGTACCTCTATACCGTTCCCCTTCAGGATCTCATCCCGGCCGTGCGCCGCCTCGTGACCGGACGCGGGCACTCTCTCCTCGCTGACGCCCGCGAAAAATACAGGGAAGGCAGCATAAGCAGGCCCGTCCTTGCCGCCATTGAGCAGGAACAGGCCCGGTCAGGTGACGGCGTATAAAAATAAAAAACGTTTATCTCTTTAAAAACCATAAGGAGACACCTTGTATAGCACCAGTGTCATGTGGCGCGACACGGCGCGGCCCGTGCGCATCGGCTTTCTGGACGCGCGGGCCGCGGCAGGGGCCTTTGTCTGGCTCCTGCACATGTCGTGGCCCACGTTCTGGCTGTCGCTCTTCCTCGCGGCCGGTTTTGTGGCGCTCGGCCACTTCGGGATAACGCCCCCGGCCTTTCTGCGCTCCCTCCGGTTCGCTCTTGCCGGAAGTGAGCGCCCCTGTTTTTCGCTTTACCAGGAAAGGAGGAGACAGAGATGACCGCCTACCCGGCCGGCCGCACCCGCCGCCCGTTCTTTTTCTGCCGCCGCGCTCCCGCCGTGGCCGTTCTTCTCACGCTGGCCCTGCCGGCCCAGGGGCACGCCGCCTATGAGGAAAAGCCCGTGAGCGGCGTTGTCCGCGGAAGCCTGCCGGACGCCATGCCTGCACCGGGCCGCGCGGGGTTTCCCTTCAGCGGAGCCGCCTTCGCGGATCCCGTGGGGTCCCGCGGCGCCGACGTTCCCTTCCGCTTCGCCGTGCGCCTCATCGTTCCGGAAAAATGGAAGCTGACCCTGACCGGACGCTTCCGCAACGCCCGCCGCGTTTCCTGGAAGGCGGACGAGTCCTGGGGATCCGTCCTCGACAGGGCCTGCCGCATAGCCGGCGCCGCGGCGCGCGCCGATCCCGTAACGAAGAGCGTCGCCGTCACGGGGCTCTCCGGAAGCTGCCTGTCCCCGGATCCCGCCCTGAAGCCGCTCCGGCCTGGTCTCGCCGCCGTCACGCGGCCTCTCACTGTCACAGCCTGCGCGGCTCTTCTCGGCATGGATCCTGCCGCCTTCCTGAAGCTGAACGGTCTCTCAGAGGACACAGTCCTGAGACCCGGATGGGCCGTCCGCACGGGAGGGGCCGGACCGTCCCTGACGCCTCAGGCGCATGGGGCCGTCATGCCGGAAGCGGAACCCGTTTCCCGGGCTGCGGAGGAAACGGGGCTGCCTGCTGACAGCCCCGGCGCCGGGGAAGCGTCCCCCGCCGCGGATACCGCAGGAAATGGAGATCCCTCCCCTGAAGAAGAGGCGCCGGAATTCCGCGTCGTGCCCGGCGCCCTGGCGCCGCAGCTCGCTGACTGGTGCCAGGACGCCGGCTGGCAGATGGTCTGGAGGGCCGGCAGGGACGTGGCCATCGTGAGCAGCGTCTCCTACAAAGGCCCCTTCGCCTCAGCCCTGGAGGCCGTGTTCCGCGATCTCAGGGCCGTGGGTCAGCCCTTCCGGGTCACCGTTTTCGAGGGCAACCGCGTCGTGGACGTGGCGGAGGAATAGATGACGCATCGCGCACATGCCGTCCTCGCCGCGGCTGCCGCGGCTTCCCTGCTCCTGCCTGCGTGTTCCGGCCGCGTGCCGCACGACGAGGAGGTCATACGGGACAGGGCCGCGGATTTTGACAGGCTGACCTCCTCCCGGGACTTCAGCGTGAGAAAGTCGCCCTTTCTCGGCACGCGTTCCCTCCCTCTCTCGGACGAGAACGCCCCGGCGCTCATGCAGCAGGTGACCATGAAGAGCCGCGGCTCCTTTTCTGACATCGTCGAGGTCCTGCGGCGCATCGCGCCCGTAACCGTCACCGTGGCCGCGGATCCGGACGACGCCGCTGCGGAGAAGCCCGGGAACCCTGCTCCGGCTGGCCGGGATGAACCCTCGCTCGACGACCTGCTCACGGGCGGGGATATCCTCCCTGCCGGGACATCGGCCTTCAGCATCAGCTACGACGGCCCCCTGCGCGGCCTCCTCGATCAGATAGCGGCCCAGACGGGCTGGGGCTGGGACTTTGACAGGGCGGCCAACACGGTGACGCTCGCCCGCATGATGGCGCGCACCTTCACCATCAGCGCAACGCCGGGAGCCGTAGCCGTGGACACGCGCATCACCAACTCCACGAAGCAGGCGGAAGCCGCCAGCGTGTCCCTCTCGGGCCAGGTCGGCAGCACGGTCTCTTCCCGCGCCGCCGATTCCCAGACGGCCCAGACCTCCACAAACCGCCTTTCCTACGACACCTGGAAGGAGATACTCGAGAACGTGCGCATCCTTCTCTCGCCAAAGGGCCGCGCCACAGGCTCCCTCTCGGCCGGCACTGTCACCGTGCACGACCGGCCCGAAAACATCCGCAAGGTGTCCCGCTACATCGCCGGCGTAAACGAGAGCTACTCGCGCCAGGTGGCTCTCAGGGTCAATGTCTATTCCCTCGAGACGAACAGGAACTCCCAGGCGGGCATCGACGTACAGACACTCTTCAGCAGGGCTTCCGGCGCAGACGTGAGCGTTGTGGCGGGAGCGCTCTCCCTGGCAGCGGGGTCCGCGGACACCACCTCCGCGGCCATAGTAAAGGGCGATCTCAAGGGCTCTTCCGGAGTCCTGAAAGCGCTCGGCGCCTGGGGAAAGGCCACCCAGATCACGAGCGGCGGCCTCGTGGTGCGCAACAATGTGCCGGCTCCCCTCCAGGCCATACGAAAAGTGGGTTATCTCGCCGGGATCTCTTCCCAGACCACGGACTACGGGCAGACCACCACGCTGACGCCCGGCGAGGTGAGCACGGGATTCTCCATGACCATCCTGCCCCATATCCTGGACGGCCGCCGCGTGGCCCTCTCCTGCTCGGTCACCCTCTCCTCCCTCGAATCCCTGCGCGAGTACACGGCCGGCACAGCGAAGGTCCAGCTCCCCCAGACAGCGAGCCGGGCCTTCAGCCAGTCGGCCACGCTCCATATGGGACAGACTCTCGTTCTGGCAGGCTACCAGCAGACCGGGCAGGACAGCGCCAGTTCAGCGGGCCTCTTCCGCTTCTCCCGCACAGGCGACGAATCCCGCACCCTGCTCATTATCACCATAGGAGTGGAAAACGCGGCCCCCGAACTCGCAGGAGGACAGCCGTGAACGCTCTTCCCATCCCTGAAAAATCCCCGCGCCCTGTGCCGCGCGTGACGCCATGACGGGGAAAATCCTTTTCCTGGGCGGACGCCCCTGGCGCGCGGGCCTTGACTGGACCGCGCCGGGACCCGCTCTTTCCGTTTCAGAAATCCGCAGGGAAGCCGCTCTCCGCGGCGCGGACCTCGTTGTCCTGCGGGGCCCCCGCGGATCCCGCCAGACGGGCTGCGCCGAGGCCGGCGGCGGACGGGCCCCTTCCCTCGCGGCCGCGCTCTGCCGCGCCCTTTCCGGGGAGAAGGGCGTTCTCCTCTCCCTCCGCCTGAAGGACGCCGGGGGCGCCTCCTTCTGGTGGGTGCTCGGCATACTCGGCGGCGCCGTGGCGCCGGGATACGGCGACCAGGTTCACGCCACGGAGGAGGACGCAGGACAGGCGGCTGTACGGCTTGCCCGGCTCGCGGGCGGCAGGGAAGCCTTTTCCCTGCGCGCAGCCTCCGCCGATCCCGGCGAGTCAGCGAAGATCCTCACGCGCCTTCTCGCGCGGGGCGGCGTGCCCGGACGCGCTGCCCGGTTCGCCTGGCGCTGCCGGCCCGTGCGCTCGCTGCGCTCCCCTCTCCGTATCTTCCTTGAATCCGTCCTCTTCTGCGCGGCCTGCGGCTTCTTCCTGCCGCCGGCCATATCCTCTCTCTCGGAAAGGGTGGACGCGCTCACGGGCAGGGGGAAACCCGGCGCCCTGGCCCTCCGGGCCGGGGAACACCCTGAGAAAGTCTTTCCTCCGGCGTGGTCCTCTCTTCCGGAAACGGCGGCCGCGGGGCGCTCCTGTCTCGCCGGCATCTACAGGGCGCCGCGTGAACTCTCGGGCTGGGTTTTCCGCAGGGGCGCGTGCCGCGCGCGGTCCGGAAACGGCGGGGACCCCGGAGTGACCCTGCTCCTCACCTACGCCCGCACCGCGGCCTCAAGCTATACGGGCCTCCCAAAAGACGCGGCTTTCCAGGATTCGCGGCCCTCGGAAATGACGCGCAGGGTGCCTCTCCCCGCGGCACCGGGTCCGGGTCCTGACGCCTGGAAAACCTTTCTCACGAAAAAGGACGCGTCCGCCCGCTTCCTTGATCTTCTGCAGCGCGCGAAAGCCCGCGGCGGCGTGCGTTTCAGGGACCCCGCGAAACTGACGGACGGAAACGGCACGTCCATAGCCTGCCCGTGGGCGGCGGGCGCCTGGAACATAACCGGCCTTCAGGGAGACAGCCTCAGGAACGTCTTTGCCGCGCTTCACGGTCTGCCCGGCTTTTTCCTGACCGAACTCACCGTACAGGGCGGCAGCTGGACCGCCAGAGGAGATGCCTATGCCCGATGAAACCAGGGAAACCGCTTTCCCGGACGACAGCAGAAACGCCATGGAGGAAAGTCCCGGAAACACCGCGGACGATCTGTCCCGTCTTTTCGCGGACACGCCGGGGAAAGGGGAAAATCCCGTCCCCGCTTCCCCCCGGCGCCGGCCGGGCCGGCGCGTCCTGATTGTGGCGGCCTGTCTCGCCGTCCCGCTCACCGCCTGCGGAGCCGCCTTCTTCCTGCAGGGAGACCCGGACCCGGGGTACGGAGTCTCGCCGGGTCCCGCTCCCGCGCCGCGCGTTCACAGGAAGCCGGAATCTCCCGCAGCGAAGGAAAGAGCAGGCAGTCCCACTCCTGAGACAGGAAAGTCAGCCGCGGAACCGGGTTCTCTCGGGGAGAACGCGAGGCTCATGAACGAGCTCGAGGCGATGCGGCTCAGGACGCGCATCGCCCGGGAAGAAGCCGATTACCTCAAAGCGAAGCAGGCCGCCGACGCGGTGCGAAACGGAAGCGGCACAAAGCCCGCGGAAAGCCGTCCCGCCGCTCCGGCCCCAGCCAGACAGGACGGAAAAGCCTCCCGTCCCGCTGGAAAGGACGCCATCATTTCCGTACAGGGCGCCGGGAACAGCCTGTGGGCTCTCGCGCGCACCGCGGAAGGACGCGTTGTCTCCCTCAGGCCGGGCAGTCCCTTCGCCTGCGGCAGGGTAAGCGCCGTGACCCGCCAGGGCGTGCGCGTGCGCTGTCAGAACTCCACGCTTTTCATTTCATTCTAGGGGAGAGAAACATGCCGGATACCGGAAACAGTCAGACCCTGCGCCTGCGTCTCGCGGAACTGATGGCCGGACTCGACGGCGCGGTCCGGGAAAAAATCCGCCTTTCGCCTGACAGGAGCGTCCTGGACTATTCCCGGGAAATCGCAGGGAACCTGCCCTTCATGGCGCTCGCCGCCTTTCTGCAGGAGAACTGCGGGACACGCGCCGTGCCGCATCCGGCGGCCGAGTTCGCCCTGCGCTTCGCCGGGCGCGGCGGGGAGACGGAGACAGGCCGCACGGAGGTGCAGAGAAGGCTCGTGAGCCTCCTCGCGGAAGCCGGGGAAAGCGGAGCCTCGGACGTGCATATCGCGGACATGGGAGCCTACGGTCTCGTGCGCTTCCGCGTACGCGGCGAGATGCGCCCGGCTGCCGAAATTTCCGGCACCCTCGCGAGGCGCTTAATTGCCGTGGCCTTCAACGGCCTCGGCCAGCAGAACGGCACGCCGGGCTTTTCACAGGCCTCCCGCCAGGACGCGCGCATCGTGAGCCGCTCCGTCCTGCCTCCGGGCGTCCATTCCGTGCGCCTGCACGCGGAGCCGATCCAGTCCGACACCGCGTCCAGGGGAACCTTCCTCGCCATGCGCCTCCTCACCGGAGCGGACGGCGTCACGGGAAGCCTCGGAGAACGCCTTGCCGCGCTCGGCTACTCTGAGGACCAGTGCCGCCTCATGGCCTCCCTCGCCGGATCACGCGGCCTCACCCTCCTTGCCGGCCCTACGGGACACGGCAAATCCACAACCCTGCGCCACGTCATGGAGTCCATGGTCATCTCCCGTCCCGACCAGAGCTACCTCTCGGTCGAGGATCCCCCCGAATACCCCATGGCCGGCGTCAGGCAGATTCAGGTGCCCACGTCCGGGGGAGACAGGGCATCAGCCTACGCCGACGCCATAGCCGGCGCCATGCGCTGCGACCCCGATGTCATCATGATTGGCGAGATCCGCTGGCCCGCGGCCGCAGCCGCTGCGCTCGACGCCGCGCTGACCGGCCACGCCGTGTGGACCACAGTGCACGCGGCCGACGCCTTCGCCATAGCCCGCCGCCTCACGGGCATGCTCACGTCAGCCGGCGTTCCCGATCCCAGGGAAACCCTCTTCGGGCAGGGCGTCTGCGCGGGACTCATCTGCCAGCGCCTCATGTCCCTGAACTGCCCCCGCTGCAGCCTGCCGCTCTCCTCCCTTACAGGTGAAGCCCGGCGCAGCCTCCTTCCAGAAGAACTTGAAGAATTTCTCGCCGGCGCCATCGGCCCCTCCGCCATGGGCGGCGTGCGCCTGCGCAATCCTGACGGCTGCCCAGCCTGCGGTGGGCAGGGCATTCTCTCCCGCGCTGCCGCGGCCGAGATTGTCGACTGCCGCGGCGCGGTGGGCAGGCTCCTCGCCAGGGGGGAGGACGGGGCAGCCAGGGAGCTCTGGAAACGGAACGGCGGCGTCACCATAGCCGGCCGCTGCCTCGGACTCATCGCGAAAGGGCTTCTCGATCCCGTCACCTGCGGACACAGGCTGGGCGGCCTGTCCGATCCGGACAGCGTCTGACAGCCGCGGACATGTCATCTAACATCCTGATTTTACTAAATAAATATCATATAATTAAAGTAATGCTTTATAATTCGGCTGTCCCTGTGACGGCCGCCCGTCCCGGACGTACGGCGCCTGTTTTCAAGGAGCGCCTGAAGAACTCTGCCCGCATGGAGGAACCATGTCCCTTATTTCCGAATACGCCCTGCGCCGGGCTTTCCGCCCGTCCGTGCGGGCAAAACTGTGGAGGCGTCTCGCTGCCAGGGCGGCGCTCGGGCTTCCCGTGTGGGACGCCATCGAGGACGCGCGCGGACGGGCCGAAGGGAAGAATCCCGGCTTCGCCAGGGCCTGCAACAGGCTTCTCCTGGCCCGCGACTCCGGACTCGGCCTCGCCGACGGGCTTGGCGGACTCGGCGCCCCGGGCGAAGGACTCCTCCTTTCCGCCGGCGAGAGCTCAGGCCGCACGGCCGAGGGACTTTCCCTCGCGGCGGAGCTTCTCGAGACACGGGGGCGCGTGGCGAAGGAGGTGAAATCGGGGCTCGCCTACCCCGTATTCCTGGTTCTGCTTTCCGTCATCGTGCTTGTCCTGACCTCGGGGCTCATTGTCCCCCAGCTGGCCGCGGTGCTGGATCCGGAGTCGTGGACCGGCGCCGCGGCGTGGCTCTACGCTCTCTCCGGATTTCTGAACTCGTCACGCGGCTTTTTCCTGGGACTCGTCCTCATTCTGCTCATTATCCTCACCGTGACAAGCCTCGGCACCTGGACCGGGCCTCTCAGACAGCGCCTCGATGCCTTCGGTCCGTGGAAGCTGCACGCCCTCTCCGAGGGATCGGCCTTCCTTTTCACGCTGGCCACGCTGTCCAGGGCCGGCGTGCAGACGCGCGTGGTGCTTGAGACCTGCCTCGCCTCCCCCTCCTCCTCTCCCTGGCTCAGGGAACGCCTCAGGGGCGTTCTGCGCGTCTACGGAAACGGCACGAATCTGGGGGACGCCCTGGCCGACGCCGGGCCGTCCTTCCTGCCTGAGGAGGCCATCGAGGATCTGCGCGCCCTGGACGGACTGGACGGCTGCGGGGAGCGCCTTCTTGAGACAGCGCGCGCGGAAATCCGGGAAGGCACGGAACGCGTTCACGACTCCATGCGGGCGCTCGGCACGTTCCTGCTCCTTCTCGTTTTCGGCCTCGTCCTGATCATTCTGGCCGGCGTCTTCTCCTTCCAGCAGCAGTTCGCGTCCGCGATGTAGCCGTCTATCTGCGGCCTTTCAGAAGGAAGAACGTCCAGGGGATCAGCGCGAAGCAGAGGACGAAGGGGAGAAGAAGCGCGGTGGCAAGCCCCACGAGCTTGGCGATGCCGCCGAGAAGCGGCGGGAAAAGGAGAAGCGAGCTGTAGGCCAGAACGGAGACGGCAGAGCTCGCCCGCTCGAGGCTCACGCCGGGACACCTGCCCGCCTGACTGAAGAAGATGGGCCCCACGGGCGAGATACCGGCGCCGAGAATGGCGTAACCGGCCAGGCAGATCAGGGGATTTCCCGCGAAAAGCGCCACGGCGAGCCCGCAGAAGGCAATGGCCGAGCCCGCCACGGACAGGGTCCGGTCCCCGAAACGCGCGCGCATCCTGTCCCCGAAGAGCCGGCACACGGCCGCTGCGGAGCCGTAGGCGCCGTACGCCAGGGCCGCTGTCTTCTCGTCCGCCCCCTTGACGCTGAAGAGGTAGAGGCTGCCCCAGTCACCTGACGACCCCTCCACGGCCTCAATGAGAAGATACCCGAGGCCGCATCCTATGACGAAAAGAGGTATGCGGCCGCTCTCCTTCGTACCGCCTCTGCCGGCCTGAGGCTCATCTTCGTGCTGCAGGGAACGGCAGGCGGGCAGAAACAGGAGGAAAAAGAGGGCGGCGAAGAACGCCACGTTCGGAAGCGGAGAAAGGGACAGGGAAGAGAACACGCTGCCCGACGCGGATCCGAGGAAGATGCCGAAGCCGTAGAAGGCGTGCAGAAAGGACATGCTCGGACGGCTGAAGTGCTTTTCTATGAGCATGCCCTGTGTATTCACGCACGCGTCCAGCATGCCCATGAAAAAACCGAATATCCCGACGCCGATGGCCAGCTGCCACACATTCACCGCGAACATGGCCACGAGAAGGGAGACGACCATGAGCGCGGCGCTCCAGCGGCAGAGCCGTCCTGACCCGAAACAGCGCAGGGCACGGGCACTTCCAAGAAGCGCCGCGAACCCGCACAGGCCCATGGACAGGATGATCAGACCGACCTCCGCCTCATCCGCGCCCACCTGGGACTTGAGGGCCGGCATACGCGAGAGAAGGATGGCGTAGAAAATCGTTGAAGCGGCGAAAAAGAAGGAAACGGCCAGACGGGCCTTTGTGTATTCGGAAATTTTCATGATGGATACGGGCTGGATGTTGTGGAATAGAAGACTATAGCCCGGCCGGCACCAGCGGGCAATGCCGGTAGCCCATAACAGGTTCGTCAGCCCCCCGGATACGGAGCTCTTCTGACTCGGGCTTCCTCCCTGAAGAGACAGCAGGAGGAAGGAGCCTCACACTTCCCATCCTTCAGAAACCGGCCCGGCTGCCGGACCGTCAGCGGTATGATGGGTTCCGGGAACCTGAGATCCCGGACGGACCTCAGCCAGTCTTTCCTGTGAAATCCGGAAGAACAGGCCTCATCCGGCACCGCATCCGGAACAGGCGTATTCCCGAGCGGCATCTTCTCCATCAGGCATGCCCCGCAGGCAGCCGGATTCCTGTTTGACCGGCACGCAGAAATGTTATAAATAAAAAAACATCTATTTCCTGGATATGCCTGACTGGCTTTCCGCTCCCCCGGCAGCAGGGACATCCGTCCGTACCAGGGGCATCACGGAAAGAGCAGGAAAGAACAACGCAAAGGAGTATTTCTATGAAAATGAAGAAAACGGCTCTGGCTTTTATGGCGGGACTGAGCCTTATGGCGGCCTCCGCTGCCTGCCCGGCGCTGGCGGCAGACAAACTGCCGTCTTTTGGGAATAACAGGCAGATGGTGGAATATTTCTGGAATGAGATTTTCAACAAGCACAATACTTCCGTGATCGACAGCCTGACGTCCCCGAAATACATCCAGCACAGCCCCGGCTTCGCCGACGGCCGTGAGGCGTTTAAGGCCGGCGTCCAGGGATTCCTCAAAGAATTCCCGGAAAGCAGGGCGGAAATCAAACATATCGGCGCTGACGGCGATCTCGTGTTTATCCACAATCACATCACGCTGAAAGCCGGCGATCGCGGTCAGGCTGCTGTCGATATCTTCCGCGTCAAAGACGGCAAAATCGCGGAGCACTGGGATGTCATCCAGGATATCCCGGAAAAAGCCGAAAACAACAATACCATGTTCTAAGCTGGGACATGGACTTTTCAATTAATTCAGTAACTTAAACAAAAATCTGTACCACGGTGCGCCAGGCGTCAGGTGCAGACCGGAGAGACCGCCGCACTTTCCTGCATTTCTTCATTTTGTTTTTCCGACACAGTCCAGCCTCCCTGAAAGATTTTTAATCTTTCTTCGGCGGATAGATTTCACTCAATTAGCCCCTCCCCGAGGGGCTTTTTCTTGACGCCCGTCAAATATGTACATATTTCTGTACTTAACCAAAGACAAAAAGGAGGACACCATGCCTGAAGCAGTCACATACACCGAAGCCCGCCAGAACTTTGCGAAGTACATGGATCAGGTCTGCGACGATCACGACGCGCTCATCGTGACGCGCCAGAAGTCCCGTCCGATTGTAATGATGTCTCTGGAAGACTACAACGCCATGAAGGAGACGGCCTACCTTATGAGCACGCCCGCCAACGCAGAGCGCCTCATGGCTTCCATCAGGGAGGCCGACGAGGGGCTGGCCGAAAAGCACGAACTTATCCGACCGGAGTAGAAGCATGGAACTGAAGTTCACTTCCTACGCCTGGGAGGACTACAAATACTGGGAAAAGCAGGACAGCAGGACGCTGAAGAAGATCAACGCTCTCATAGACTCGTTGCTGAGAGAGCCCGGCGCCAGCGGGATAGGCAAGTCGGAACGTCTTAGCGGCAACCTGTCCGGGTGGTGCTCCAAGCGAATCGACACCAGGAACCGCATGGGCTACAGATTTGAAGGCGTCAGCGTTCTGTGCATAGCCCAGCTTAGATTTCACTACTGAAAGCCGGAAAAATCCTTTGCCCCGCCCTGCCGGCCTGATTTGGTGCGGAATGATGCGGGACTTTTACGCAGCATATTGAAAACACAGAATAAATTACAAAAGTACTTATCCTAAGCTGCACAGGGTAACGGCCTGAGCGGCCTCCCCTGCGTATGAAGCACAGACGGCCGGGAGAATGCCTCCCTGCCGTTTTTTATTTCCCGTCATGCCGCATGAGATACATGGTCCAGGGAATAAGAAGGAAGGTGATGCAGAGAGGCACGAGCATAGCCTTCTGGAGCCCCACCACGCCGGCCAGACTGCCGATGAGAGGCGGAAAGAGCATGAGCGGGCCATTGGCCATAAGCACGACCACGGAGGTGGCTTTGGCCGTGCTCACGCCCGGACACTGCCCGGCCTTGCTGTAAAAGACGGGGCCAAGCGGAAAGAGCCCGATGCCGAGCAGGGTGTAGCCGATGAGCGCGGTCACCGGATCCGGGGCGATAATGACGAGTCCCATGGAGAGGAAGGCCACGATGGCGCCGCCCGTGGCCAGGAGACGATCGCCGAGCTGGGTGCGCAGCCAGTCGCCGAGCAGGCGGAAGAAGGCCAGGGACGTGCCGCAGAGCCCGTAGGCCAGCGCTGCCGTCTCCTCGTTGGCGCCCTTGCAGGTGTACATGAAGAGACTCCCCCAGTCGCCTGCCGCGCCGGTGACGGAATAGGAGCCGAGCACGGTGAGGCCGCAGAACCAGACAAGCCTGGGCACGCGCTCGCGTTTCTTTTTGCCGGGGACCGGCTTCTCGAGGGGAGGATCCTTCTCCACGTGCTTCCAGGCGGGATAAAGGAGCAGAACCGCGGGAATGGTCATGAAGCCCAGACTTTCCGAAGGAGACAGATTCAGGGCCGCGGCAAGACCGCCAGCTGAGGAGCCGATGAGGAGCCCTATGCCGTAAAAAGCGTGCAGCATGGACATGGTCGGCTTCTTATACCGCACCTCCACAAGAACAGCGTGCGTGTTCGCGCAGAGATCCGAGACATTGAGGAAGAACCCGAAAAGGCCGGCGCAGACGGCGAGTCCCGGCACTGTGGTGGCACGGGTGCCCAGAACGAGAACGACGCACATGGCCAGCATGCTCCAGGGGCAGAGACGCCGGCTGCCCACGCGCCGCAGAAGCTGGTTGCCGGACAGGAGAGCGCAGAGGCCGCACAGCCCGAGCGTCAGGAGCACCCAGCCGATCTCGGTCTCCGTAGCGCCAGTCTGGGCTTTAAGGGCAGGCATGCGCGAAAGAAAGAGCGCGTCAAAAAGATAGGGAAACGTAAAGAAATAAAAGCCCGAGATACGGGCCTTCTCAAAGGCGCTGAAGTGCATGGGGGATGACCAGATGAAAAGGGGTGAAGGACGCGGGGTACGGGAGCGGGGAGCGTTCCCCGGACTGCTGATGCTGTTCCGCTGCCGGAATTCTGCCGGGGCCGGGTATAAGACCATACGGTGTTCCCTGTCTCCAGGTTTCTGCCGGAGCCGGGTATAAAGCCAGTACGGTGTTCCCCGTTACCAGGTTTCTGCCGGAGCCGGGTATAAGGCCGGTACGGTGTTTCCGTTACCAGGTTTCTGCACAGGCCCTGTATAAAGCCAGTACGGTGTTTTGTTACCGGACAGAGGCTGCCGTTCCGTTAAGGAGCCGGCAGTCCGGTACAGATCCGGTCTTCATACTCTTTTTCCGCAGGGCACGCAAAAAAGACGTCCGGCCGCATCAGGGCCGCCGGAGATCATCTCTGTCAGGATGGTGGAAGAGACCTCTATTTCGCGGCTTTTTTGCGCGCCAGGGAAAGGTACTTGCCCTCTTTACCGGTCACGTGCTCAATCTTCAGCTTCAGGATGACAAGGTTTCTGCCGAAAATGGAGAATTCCTTTTCCAGGGCTTCTTCCGTCGTTTCGGGAGCGAGATGCAGGCTGAATCTTCTGACGATATCCTTTCTTTCGGCTTCGCCGGTCACAGAACTGACCCTGCCGAAACAGATCACGCTCTGGAAATCCGTGCTCAGCTTCGGCGCATTGATCACGCTCCTGCCCACCACGCAGAAACTGGCACGCTCATCGTGCTTCAGGCAGTCTATTTTGTGGCCTTCCTTTCCGCAGTGCATATAGATGCACCCGTCTTCATAGAAATAATTGATGGGGACGCCGTACGGCCAGCCGTCCGCGTCCGTGACAGAAAGAACACCGTACGTTCCTTCCCTGAGGATCCTTTCAGCCTCTTCCTCCGGAAGAGCCTGCCCCCTGCGGCGAAGTTCCCTGAACATGCCATTTTCCTCCATATGAATGTTGTCCGGCCGTGGGTCGTTTTTCTCTGCCTGTTACAGGGACAGGCGGTCCCTGTCAAAGGTCCGGTCTCATTTTAAAAAATTATTTCATTATTAAAAATTTAATTGACTTTTCCGGAAGACTGCCGCATCCTGCGCGGCGGAAGGACGCCCTTCTCCTGCAGGTACCCACCCTATCCTTCTCTCTACGAGTCCGTTCATTCACGAACGGCAGGAGGTTTGCTTGAACCTGACAGAGGTTCTGCTCGCTGTTATTGTTTCCCTGGCCGTCATTGCCGGCGGCTACACCCTCTACACCAACGTCTCCGACAAGAATGAAGTGGCGCAGGTCATGCAGAATGTCTCGCTCCTGCGGGCCAACATCGAGGACGCCTACGACGGCAATTACGAAAACCTGTCCTCCGACGCTTCTGACGGGAGCCTCTACGACCTCGGCATTCTGCCTGAGCGCCTCGCCCGCGTCAGCTCGGGCGGAACGACACCTACCACCAAGTGGGGCCCCATCACCATTGAGGCCGGCGACGATCCCTCGACCTACACCATCAGCTTCAGCGGCCTCAGCAAGGATATCTGCCTGCACCTTGGCAGGTTCCAGTACCGCAGCTGGGCCAAGGTCGAGGCCGGCGGCACTGCCGTGTGGACCCGCGGCACGGATACCGGCCTGAAGACGGCTGAGCTTGTCCAGGCCTGCAAGGCCGGCAACGTAGCCGTGACCTTCACCGCTCCGTAGTTCCTTTACTCTTTTCACCATGCCCCCGGGCTCCCCGGGGGCATGAGGAACGCCATGCGCACGCTGCTGGCTCTTTTCGTTCTCACTGCCGTCACCGCGGCCCTGCTTCTGCAGCTCCAGATCCGCCACCCGCTTCAGGCCACGCGGGGATCGGATCCTGAAACGGCTTCCTTTCTTTCCCTCCGCTCAGCCGTCTTTGCCGCCGTCACGGCTCTCTCCCCCTATGAACGGCGCGCCCTGGCCTCGCACGATGGCTCTTCTTTCACGGAACTTGTCCTTTCCGATATCGGGTCCTTCGCGGAAAACGGCTTCCGTATTCCCGGAGAGGATGACGGCACGCCTTCCCTGCGGGCCTTCCTCGCCATGAAAGGGGATACGTGTCTCATGGCCGTCTTCAGGACGCGTGAGGACGCAGCGCTCGCCCGGGCTCTCGGGAGCTCGGCCGGCTCAGGCTCCGCCTGCCGGAGCGCTTCCTGCCAAAAAGGCGGCGTTGATCTCGAAGGCTTCGTTCCTGACGGTTTCCCCGCGGACGGGCTTACCGTGAGTGCCGCGTATCTTGCCTGCCCGGCCTTCTCCTTTGTCTCCGAAAACTGACAGGTCCCATGAATCTGACCGACTCCCTCCTCGGCGCCATCTGTCTCGTGTTCCTGCTTGTCCTTCTGGGGACTCTCACGCAGGAACGCGCCGCTTCCCTCGAACTCGGACGCTCAGCTGAGCTCATGGACGATCTCGCTTCCGCGGCAGAGGCCTGCGCCCGGGATCATGAAAGTGAGCTCTCCCTCACCACAGGACCGGAAGGAAATCCCTCCGTACTCCGGGAAGCCGGGTACCTCCGCCCCTCCTTTCCGGATTCCCTCGCCGACGGCCGGCCCCTGCGCTTCTTCCTGCGCCGCCTTACCGCAGACAGCGCGCCCCTGATTCTGGCCGTGGCAGAGGGAACACCTGCCTCCTGGAAGGGAAACGCCGGCTCTGAACGGCGTTTTGCCTCTCTGTACGCGCTTCCGCTTGCGAAAAAACTTCCCGGAGGAGGGTACGTTTCCACAACGGGAAGCGGCCGGGATGAAACCACTCTTCAGGGAGCGCGCTCCTCCTTTACCCTGTCCCTGAAATCCCTCGGGATATCCCTGCCTCCGGGCACAACGGCTCTCCTGCGCCTCGCTGACACGGACGGGACTGAACCGGGCACGGCCGACAGTTCAGCTTTCCTGCACAGGAAAGCAGAGGAAAGGCTGAACACCATGCTGTCGGACCTCGGCTTCAGCGCCCACGCCCTCAGGGATACGGGCGCAGCCGTCTTCGCTTCCTCCTCTCAGGGCGCTGATACGGCCGCGGCTGACGGTTTTGCAGCCCTGTGCCAGGCGGGAGACACGGGCTCCGGCTCCCCTGAGGGACTCACCAGGTACATTCCCGGAGCAGGCCTCGCCGTATGCCGGAACGGGCGCGCCGCCCTGCTCGGACGGGACAGCGCGTTTCTCAGCGCTGCCGGTGTCTTCTTCGCCGGCCCTTCTGACGGCGTCATCACGAATCTTGCCACACCGCTCCGGACGTTTTCCCGCCCCGTGCTGAAACCTGCCTGCCCTGAAGGCACCCAGGCCGCCATTTTCGCGGTTCCCGCCCCGGGCTTCAGGGAGAAGGAAGTCAGCGTGGAGGACGCGGGGGATTCCTGGCTCGTCACCGTGAAGGGCTCCCTCCTCCAGGGAACGGAAAAAACGGATTCCCGTTCCGCCGCGGAAAGCTTCTCCGCCTCCGAAGAAATCCCGGAGCCTGCCCCTTCGGGCAGTCTGCAGCTCGGAACGGGCACGTCCTCAGGGGAGGATGTCCCGCAGGACACGTATTTCTACATGGCCGTTTCCTCAGCCCTCGTCATGACAGGCTGTTTTCCCACACCCTAGCCCGACAGGGACGCCTCATGCAGCTCGCTGATACTCTTCTCGCTCTCTTTGTGCTCTGCGCCGCTTTTGCCGGCGCGGCCACACTGCAGGGAGCCGAACGCTGCCGGGATGACGCCGGGGCCGCGGCCTGGCAGGCCGACACGCTGCGCATCGCGGCGCGTCAGCTTCCGCCATCCTCAACGCCGGAAACAGTCCGGCTTTCCGTCCCGGACGATCTCACCTCCCTGCCTCCCGGCTTTTCCGCGGAGGGCGCAGGCGGCCGGCCCTTCCTCGTGCTCGTGAAGAAGACGGCCGGCGGCACGGACATCCTTGTCCTGGCCAAAGGCACGGCTTCAGGAAACGATGCCCTTCCGAGAGCCGCTGCGCTCCGCCTCCAAGGCGGCTTCTACCGCCCGTCAGACCGGCGCGCCCGGGCTCTCGGTCTCTCCGCGTCATCCGTATGGCTGCCCGGTGAGGGCAGAACCCTTAACCTCGCCTCATTCGGCCTGACCGCCGTACCCGAAGGCTCCTTCGGCATTCTGGACGGCCCCGGAGCGGGACAGACGGACGCCCTCAGAGAGGAAATCCTGCGCAGGGAGCCTCTCTCCGGACACGAGGAGCTCTCCGTTATGGAAACGGATCTCGGCCTTTCCGGACACGCGCTTGAGGACGTTTCCGCGCTCAGGTTCCTGAATACCTATTCCGGCCCGGCCTCCACGCTCAGTGGCTTCGGCTCCCTCCCCGCGCCGGAGGACTACAGCGGCCCCGCGGAAACGCCGGCCGCCCTCTGCGCCGGAGAGAACAACACGGGGCGCCTCATTCTGGATTCCCGTTTCGGCCTCGGCCTCTGCCGGGACGGACGCTTTGCTCTCCTCGCTGACAGTGAAAACAGCCTCTCCGTGCGGAACATGGGCGTAACCAGCGCCGTGAGCCTGACCAGTAACGGCGGCGCGGCCTTCACCCGTGGAACCATTCCCGTGCCTGTCTGCCGGTCCGGCGAAGAGCCCGCCGTTTTCTTCGCGCCCATGCGTACGGGTATGGCCGTCTCCTGGATCCCGAAGGACTGCCTCTCCGCCCTCGCCTCCACAGACGGACAGAAAGAAGCGCTTGAAAGGACTCCCGCCCGGTATTTCCGCGCGGCGGGGCCGGCCCTCCTGCGTTCCGCCGTGTCCCGGTCAGGTTCCGTCTGGATGCTTACCTGCAACCTTTCTCCCGACTCGCTGGCCATGCGCCCGGCCGGTTCCACGCTGAAGAAGAACAGCCCGGATCTCGCCGCCGCGCAGGATCTCATCGCGGACTGGTACTACGCCTCGGGGCAGGTAACACGGCCAGCCGGCTCTTCCGCGCCGCGCACCCTTCCGGCCGCCTGTCCGTCCCCGGGCTTTGACAAACCCGTTCCCTTCGCCTGGTTCACTGCCTGCATCACGGAGGCTGTTCCATGAGCATCCCTGAAACGCTTCTCGCCGCGGTCTGCCTGCTCGTGACCTGTTCCGGGATCGCCGCCATGGCCGAAGACTGGCGGGATACAGCCAGCGCAAACCGGGCCGCCGCGGAATTCACAGTCACGGCCAGGCGCGCCGCGGCATGGGTCCTCTCCCGCCGCACGGATCTCGCTGAAAAGGCAGAACACGCTCCTTTCAGCCTGACAGAGCTGTGCCCGGAAACGGCTTCGGCCCGGAACAGCGTCACAGGCCAGCCGTATACGGCTTTCCTCTTCACTCCGGAAACGGGGCAGCTCTCCCTCGCGCTCTTCGCAGCCGGCGGCTCCGGGGACAGGGAAATGCTCCGGAAAATCATCCGTCCCGCAGCGCGCCGCATCGAAGCGGGCTTTTTCGTGGCAGAAAACGGCCTTCTTGTCCGGGGAAACGAAAAGCTCAGCCCAGCCTCTCTCTGTTCCGGATGCGGCTCTCTCTCCTCAGCCCTGCCCGCCGGTTCCTGGGGAACCATCCTCACCCTTCCCGAAGGCCGCGCCGTCTCCGCCGTGCCGGCAGACGGCCTCGTTTCCCGTCTTGCCGTACCCGGAGGAGAAGAAGCGCGCATGGACGCGGCGCTCGGCATGAACGGCAATGCCGTCACAGACCTCTCTGCCCTCTTCTTTTCCGGTGGTAATGGCGGATCGGCTTCCGCCGGGGACGCCGCATTCCGGGAATCATGCGCGTCGGGATCCGGCGAAGGCACGCTGACTTTCTTCAGCGGAAGCGGCCTCCTCCTCTGCCGGGGAAAGGAAGCCGTGGCCCTGCCGGACTCCCTGTCATCCCTTCTCCTCCGTCAGGCCTCGCGTCCCGACATCAGCGCCAGCGCCTCAGCCCTCAGACAGGCTTCCGCGGCCGGAACCTTTCCAGCCAGCGGCACAGGCGCCACAGGATCCGTGACCTGCCCCCAGGGAATGATCCCCGCTGTCTGGTCCGCCGCCGTCCTGATCCAGAAAAAAACCTCGGTCAGAAAAAACGGAGAGGAAGTTCTCGGCGCGCCCCCGGCGGGATACAGCGGAAACGCCATGCGCCTGCGCGTCTGCCTTCATCAGGGGGAATAAAACATGCGCCTTTTTCTGTTTCTGTCACTGCTTCCGGCTTTTTTCCTGCACTTTCCGCTCCCCGCCGCAGCCGCCCTGAACAGCCGCGAAAAAGCGCTGGTCCCGCTCTTTGAGGAACCCTGCCGGCGCTTCGGCATTCCCCGTGTGCTCGCTCTGGCCATAGCCCGCCAGGAGTCGGACAGCCGTCCCCTGCTTATCAATATTCAGGGAAAAGATGTCCTCCCGCGTACCCCTGCGGAGGCTCTGCGCATGGCGGAGTCCTGTCTTGCGCGGGGGCTGTCCTTCGATGTCGGACTCATGCAGATCAATTCCTACTGGATACGCCGTTACCGCATCCCCCTGCGCCGGCTTTTCCATCCCCGTGACAACATTTACGTGGCCTGCTTTATTCTGGCGGAGAGCATGCGGCGCGACGGCCCGACCTGAAAAGCTGTCGGGCATTACCACTCGCGTACGCCATGGCGCCGTGACGGCTATATCGCCCGCGTACGGCACCATCTCAGGGATATCCTCGAAAGGTAGGGACAGCGTACGGGGACGCATATATTCAGAGAAAAATTCATCCTTCCCTGCCGGACCGTTTTCTCCTGAAAGTCTTTCCTGCACACGCATCCGCGCCGCTCCCGGTGAAAAGAACGCAGACCGGGCACGGGGGACCTGATGTTCCTCCGCCGGGCCGCCTGGTTCCGCATGCACGGGGCCGGGCTTCCGGCAAAAAAGAGTCCTGCATAAAAAGGAGACCTTTTATGCAGGACTTTTTGGTACGGCTTTCCCGTATGCCGTGGTTTTCTTCTATCTGACAGCGCTGGCAAACTCACGGCCATAATCACGGCAGAGCTTCTGTGTGGCTTCGTCCGGGGCCCACTGGCAGCGCAGTCCGTCGTTGACGATTTCAAAGCCGGCGCCGTCAAGAAGGGCAGTTATCTGTTTGACGGCCTCACCGCTCCATCCGTAGCTTCCGAAGGCAGCGGCTTTCTTATTCCTGAACTTCAGTCCGCGGATCATCTCCATGATGCCGCCTATGGAGAACAGGTAGCCGTAATTGATGGTCGGAGAGCCGACGAGGATGGCTTTGGATTTGAAGACTTCCGTGACGATATCGTTTTTGTCGTCAACAGCTGAATTGAAGAGCTTGACCGTCAGGGACGGATCGGCCTCACGCAGCCCCCCGGCGATGCATTCGGCCATGCGGCGAGTCGAATTCCACATGGTATCATAAATAAGGGTGATCTGATTTTCCTGATAGGCCCCGGCCCATTTCTGATAGGTGCTGACAATCTGCAGGGGATCCCTGCGCCAGATGACGCCGTGACTCGGACAAATCATGCTGACGGGAACATTCATTTTGAGGATTTCATCGATCTTGCGGGTGACCATGGGACTGTAAAGATTCAGGATATTTGCGTAGTATTTCATCGCCTCCCGATACAGTTCGGCCTGATCCACGCAGTCATTGAACAGGCTTTCACTGGCATAATGCTGCCCGAAGCCATCGTTGCTGAACAGGATGTTGTCCCCCGTCATATAGGTGAACATCGTGTCAGGCCAGTGAAGCATGGGCGCCTCAATAAAGACGAGCTTTGTGTCGCCGATCTCCAGCGTATTGCCGGTCTTCACCGTGACAAAATTCCAGTCCTGATGATAGAGGCCGCGCAGAATCGCCTCTCCCTTCTTCGTGCAGTAAATCGGTGTATCCGGAATCTTCCGCATCAGAGCCGGCAGGGCACCGCTGTGATCATTTTCGTTATGATTCATGACGATGCAGTCAATGTCTTTTAGATCGATTTCCTGCTCCAGGTTAGCGACGAATTCTTCGTCAAAGGGCTTCCAGACCGTGTCCATCAGGACGGTCTTCCTGTCCCGGATCAGGTAGGAGTTATAGGAAGATCCCTTCTCCGTAGAATATTCATGGCCATGGAACTCGTTCAGTTCCCAGTCAGTCTTGCCGACCCAGGTTACTCTGTCCGTGATTTTCTTTCCCATTTCGGACCTCCGTATTTTTCCCCAGTATATCCCAGACCGGCCCGTGTCCTTCCTGTCAGTGCGGTCTGCCGTGACAAATGACACGTGCTTACAACAAAAAAGACGGCCCCCTCACCGGCCTGATCAGGGGGCGGGTTTCCTTCTCCGGACTGGCTTATCCCAGGGACAGAGTTATGCCCGCCCCGGGAAGCCCGGGGCGGAAAAAGAGATCCCAATGACAGGGAGAGAAAAGAACAGAAACGGGCAGCGCCAGACTCAGAAGTCCCACTTTACGCCCGCGGAAACATTATATTCCCTCGTATAGTGATCGCCGCTCTCGCGCTCAGCCTGCATATAGAGACGAAGCGTATCCGCGGCCTGCCAGTCCACGCCCAAGCCGTAGTACACGCGCGTGCCGTGCATGTTCGCGGTCATGTCCTCGCCGTTGAAGGAAGCCTTCTGCCGGCCCAGGAATTCCCTGTTCACGCCGCCCTTCACGGAGGGCTGGATGTAGTGGCCGCCATCGCCGCCGTCGAGGGCAAACTTCCTGCCGAGGACAACGCCCGCGCGCCCGGTCAGGGAATCCATATCCTTCTGGCTGATCTCCATGCCGTTGCTGGCTTCGAAGTCTCCTCCCTTCACCCAGAAGTAGGAGAGCTCGAGCTGGGGTTCGAGAAACCAGAAGTCACGTCCCTCATTGCTGTAGGCGAAGTCAAACCTGCGTCCTGCCTCCAGTGAGGCGCCAAGGCCGTATGAAGATCTGTCATCACGAACCCGGGTTCCGTCGAGCATGGTGCTGCGTATCCTGTGATTGTACCAGTCTATGGTTCCGACAGCGTCCGCGTACCAGCCGCCGTCTCCAAGCCATGTCGCGTACAGCCCGCAGCCGGCGCTCTTCAGATCGCCGTTTCCGCCCCAGGAGCCGTTCACGTTCTGACGCGCGAGGGCGCCGCGGAGCTGGATACCAGCAGCCAAAAGGGAATTGCCGCTCGCAAAAACCGGCGCGTCATAGCCCAGGGAAGCGCCGTACGTCGTCTGGGTAAATGTCGTGTCCGCGAAGCCTTCGAGACGGGCAGTATCGGCGAAGCCGCGCACCCACAGGCCCGTCTGCGTGTCTGAGCGCATTTCGCCGAGGCGCTTGCGCAGATCCGTGAGCTGGCCGTACCACATGGCGTAGTGTCCGGCCAGACCGGAGAGCGCGGCTTCCGCCTCGCCCGTGGGAGAAAGCGCTGCGTGTCCTCCTCCGCCGCCAGGAGTATCGGGGGTTGAATCACCTCCGCCGGGAGTATCTGGGGTGGGCTTGTCTCCGTCCGAAGGTTTTGCAGAAGGATCCCGGGACAGAAACCACTCCGTGGAACCGTTCTTCTGCCGGCTGGCGAGCCTGTAGATATACATACCGAGATCCACCTGCTGCCCGGGGTTGGCGAGCGAGAAGGTGCCTTCGCCCTCATTCCGGCGCACCAGCCAGGTATTCATGTCGACGGCCGAAATGTCGGTTCTGCCAGAGGAGGCCACGAAGACTTTGCTGCTTCCGGAAGCGTACCGGCTGATATCCACCTGATCGACGCCTTCCGTACTGTCGTGTTCCACCTTCAGGCGGAACAGGCCGTCTGATCCCTCAAGACTGCCGACATTGAGCCTCTGAAATTCCGCAGCCGAGTCGAGGGAAACGGTGCCTCCGCTGAGGCTGAGAGAGGAAACCGCGGAAGGTCCGTAGTTTGTGCCGTCCGTATACACGGGTCTCACGTTCCAGATATTGCCGCTCCCGAGCGTTACCGAGACTGACGCCCCGTCGGCCTTGTCCGAAAAACCTGTCCATACGGCCGTGCCGCCAAGGGAAACGGTGGCCCGACTCGTATCATACGCCCCGATGCCGCCCTGAAGCGTACCCGCTTCCTGAGCTGTTAGAGTGGCCTGTGCGCTGTCCGCCGTGCGGACAATATCCGAAGCTTTCAGGTTCAGCGTGCCGCCCGTTATGGACACGGATGAGCTGCCGCTGGCATCGATGCCATTTTCCGAAAGATCCAGACTGGCGGTACCAGCGCTGACCGTGACCGTGGCGTTCCCCTCTGCCTTCGCCGCTGTCTCGCCGCCGGTCATGGTGAAGGCATCAGTCGTCAGCGAAACAGCTGCATTGTCCGCGTACATGCCGCAGGCTACATTTTCAAACTTCGTCATACTGTTTGTGACAGTGATAACGCTCTTTTGGGGATCTTTTTCATCCACCTCAGCATAGAAGCCGTAGTCAAAATCCTGAAACAATAAATTCGTGCCGGTAACCGTTATTGCTGCGGTACTGTATAGCCCTATCCCACCTCCAAAAGCTCTATCGGGATTGGGATCAGGGTTTGGAGCGTGGGATATTCCAACGAGCGTTCCACCTTTTATGCTGACATCGTCATTCACACGGTCATCGTCATCGCCCTCCACGGTCATAGCGATGATCGCGCCAGGATTGGCTATCACGTATGGGGATTCTTTATTCTTAAAATCAAAAGTCAGGGTGGCACCATTGCGTATTTCCAGCGTATCTCCGGCATGGATGACCCTGCCCATTCCAATCCCTTGTTTTTGGCGATAATCGTCCCAGCCCGTATCTGAGTCGACAATATAATGCAGATCCATGGCTCGGGGCTCGTCCACGTTCACAGAGCCCAAAAATCCCAACACGGCAAAAAAACAAAAAAGGCTCAGTCCACAAATCTTCTTCAAAGCGGACCTGTGCCCGGGAAGCAGATTCCCTATTTCCCTTTTTCCCGGCATTTCATTACCCCGCATTTATTCAGACAGCTTATTGAAAAAATTCAAATACTGTCAATACTATGCTCTTTAAAAATTCTTCGCGCACTAAACAATCTCTTGTCATCGCTATAGCTGCCAAAGATGCCGAGAATGTCTCTCCCGGGGAGCAGAAGAGTTGTGCAGAACATCATTTTCAGGAACGCTGATTCTTTATAATGCAAAATTTCAAATATACATGTTGATAAATTTAGCCACACCCCTGACATCCCCCCGTCCCTTCCTCACTGCCGGCGCTGCGTACTTCGGGGAGAGAAACACCTTGTGGCGGGCCGGTTTCCGGGATGGCAGAGTTCCTCAGCTTCGGGGTGATGAACCCGCCGGAAAAAAATGAAACCGGGTTCTCTCCGACTCCGGGGATGATGCCGGATCAGACCGGTATGGGGCGCTTCCAGGGGGTCTCAGGCTGTCTGTAGGGCATCCTCATATGAAAAGACCTAACGGGAAAGAAAAGTACCGCTCCAGCGAAATCTGTTCTGTCTCTTCCCAAGCCCGGGAGATGCCGAGGGACCTTGGCCACTGTCCTGTTCGGGAACATCAACGGAAACAATCAGACAAAGCCGTTATCAGACCTGAAACGTTGAAGAAGTTTATGACGACCGAAGCTTCCGGGCTGCTCCCGGCTTCAGGAACGCCGAACGCCGCGGTCGGCCACTCCGCTCATCCATGTCAGCTCTTGGTGCGCTCAATGCCCTAAAAAATACAAGCAGGGGAAACTGCAGCCGGCATGCGTGATACGGGTCCCTATGCGCCAGCCCCGCCGCCGTCCGCGCCGGAGCCAGAACAGACAGAGAAGCCCGTGTACGAACGTACACGGGCTTCTCTCCAATCAGGCTGTCCGCCTTTCTAGAACTCGTAGTGCACCTGGAACAGTCCGGAAACGCCCTCCCGGACTCCTCCGTAGCCAGTGGCACCGAGCGTAAAGAAGAGCGGCTCCCCTTCAGAGGGTCTCAGCCTGAGGCCTGCCTCCACCATAGCCGTATCGCCCGTAAGTGAGGCGGACGGCGTATCGTGACCGTAAATGTCGGATGTACTCCTGCCGTTAAACTGGCGCTCGTAGGCCGCGCCGAGGTACCAGCTGAATACATCGCTGCCCTTAAAGCTCAGACGCGCTCCGCCGCGCAGGCGGTTCGAATCCATGGCGTCGAAGTTCACACGGCTTCCGCTGATGGATCCGTCGTCCTCGCTCACGTGCGACCACAGATACTTTGCGTAAATATCAAGGTCAACGTTGTCCGTGACGGACTTCATCCAGCCGATGCCGCCGTGGGCAGCCATATAGGGAGACTCCGAGCTGTAATCGGCTTCGGAGCCGTTGACGCGCCAGCCGTCCGTATCCCAGTTGTAATTCAGCATGCCGATGCGGAAAGATCCCTCAGCGTAAAGGCCCTGCATGGCCGTCTCATTGAGGTAAAGCTTTCCGAGGGCACCGACGCCGTAGTACCCGGCGTTGCCATCGCTGTCAAAACTGTCATACCCGGCATGTTCGTGCTCAGCGTTAAAACGGGAAAGCCCCGCCTCAAAGAACACACCCGCCAGGAAACCAACCGAGCGCAGCTTGCAGTAACGGGCGAGGCCCACCATGGCATTTCCGCTTGTCATGTTAAAGTGCGTGCCCGTCTTGTAGGTTGAGTACCCACCGGTAACTGTCATGAACGCTCTCGTGCCGCAGGGCTCTTCGCCGGGAAGACACATAGCGCTTTCCGCAGCGCTTTCCATGCCGGCGCCGGCCACCATGTCACCGCCCTGATCCACGAGAGCGAGACCGGGAAGACGATCGACGTTGAAGGCCTTCGTACGGTGATCGGCCTGCACATTCTTCGTCCGGGCGATGAGATCCTGGCCGTTCTTGATGAAGTAATCCACATCGAAGGTCAGGAAGCCTTTGGAGAGTCCGGACTGGGAACTGGTCATGCCGGCTGTGCCGGTCTCATTGTCCATGGTGCCGTCATTGGACACTGTGCCCGTATACGGCACATAGGAACCGTCGGAACCGATGGTCACGGTGTCCGCGCCGTTCACGTAGAGGTTCGTGCCAGTGAAACTGGACGAGGCCGCAGGCGTGTGGACGAGGACATATTCTTCGGGCACATCCCCGGACTGATTTCTCAGATTCTGAATGGAGACATTGGTGAAACTCCCCTTCCCGTCGCCCAGGACGGCGGATTTCACGAGATCCGCGCTGGGCGTCCCGTCGGCCACGTCGGAGAAGTTCAGGTTCTGGAAGTTCTGCAGGCTGTCCGCCTGAATCTGGCCGTGCAGATTCAGGGTATTGCCGGTGAAAACGTCAGTGGACGTTCCGTCTGTCTTTCCGCCGTACAGGTCAGATCCCGCGAAACTGGCCGTGTCATAAAGCGTGACCGTGTTGTCCACAGCCGTGCCATCGTCGTAGCCGCCGACCACGGCGGCGCGCACCCGGCCGGCGGTCACGGTGATGTTGTTGCGGCTGGCCGATCCGTCCTCTGTATAACCGCCATAGAGACGGTCGAAGACCGTGCCGCCTTCCATGACAATGACGTTGTCCGACGCGTCGCCGGAGCGGGTATGCGAGGCCTCCACGCCGCCGCCGATGCCGCTGTTGATATAGACATAGTTATGGCCGGCATCGCCAGTGCCGATATAATTGCCGTACACGCCGCCGCTCACGGACGTGTTGCGGACAATGACCGTGTTGCCGGTGGCGTGTCCTGCTTCACTCTGGCCGCCGTACACGTAGCCGGACACGTGGCTGTCCTCCAGAATAACGGTATTGCCGCCTGCGAGGCCGCTGACGGTGAATCCGCCATAGACATGGCCGCCCACGCGGCTGTTCCTCACGAGAACCGTGTTGCCGCTCACGTCGCCGCTCTTCGTCATGCCCGCGGCCAGGTGACCGGAAAACACGCTGTCGGAAACGGAGACGCTGTTGTTCTTGGCGCTCGAGCCGTCGCTTATGCCGGCGGAGGCCCTTTCTGCCGTAACACTGGAGGAGGAAATGATCATCATGTTGCCATCGGCCTCACCGGCGCGCGCCTCTGCCGTGGCCAGGACCCCGGCGTTCACTGTCGTTCCCCGCATCACCATTGTGTTGCCGCTGGCAGAGGTGCCCTGATCGCTTTCCGCACAGCGGAGGTCGGCGTTAATGGTGCCACCCTCCACAAGAAGGCTGTTGTTGTTTGCCCGGCGCTCGGCATGCACGAAGTAGAGCAGAGGCACCGAAATCTCCACGTGATCGAACCAGCCCGTATTTTCCGTGCCGCGTGCGAACGCCCGAATCACATCGAGGGAACCAACAGGGGCGATGAAGGAAAGTTTTCCGCCAAGCACACCCGTATTGCCGGAAGCATTTTCCGCGACCAGGCCGCCGGCATCTCCGTTCGTATCCCCCTCGGCCTTTACGTTGCTGTCACGCAGCTCGAAAGTGCTGTCCGTTATTGTATCCGCCCGGATGCCGTACACGGCCCCCTGCGTGGAAACAATGTCCGAATTCTTTATGGACACCGTGCTGCCGCTGGCCGCACCCGCAGCCTCCACCTCAATACTTCCAGGATTCACCCACGCGGAAATACCCGCCACACCGGCAGCCGAGCTGATGGCCGCCCGGGAAAGAAAAATACTGTCCCTGGCAGACGTCCCGCCCACATGTATGCCAGCAACGCCCTCCTCTCCCGAGGTAATGGAGGAATTATTTACGATAAGAACATTATCCTGTGTGCTGTCCACGTTATACACCAGGCCCGTGTCAGCGGACTTCAGGATCCTGGTATGCCCGGCGCCGTCTGAAGCGGTGGGGCCGTCGATGATATGTATGCCTGTAAGGCCGGAAACCGCTCTGTCCGAACTGATGCGGGAATTCTGCACGGCAAGCCTGTTGCCGGAGGCCACGGCTGCCTGCAGTCCATCTATATAGTGCTTGGCGGAATTGATGGTGCCCTCAAAGGACACCGTATTGCCGGTCACGGACGAGCCGGAGACGCCGACGATGCCGGATACGGGCGCGTACTTCGTGGTGTCCTCGGTATCCGTTATCTCAACGCCGGTCATGGCAACCGTATTGCCCCCGGCCTTCACGGCCTGAATGCCGGCCAGGCCGGCCGTGACCTGATCCTTCAAGGTGAAGGACGTGCCGGAGACGCTTATGACATTGTTTATGGCCGTATCGGAATACGTGAAATTCCCTCTGGGAATATCAGCGATGCCTGCGGCGCCCGTGAGGTGGGTTGTGATACTTCCACCCTGCAGGGTGATAATGTTGTTCGAGGCGTTTTTGGCGGCTATGGCCATGACACTGCCGGTAGGGCCGCCGTAATTGACAGAAGAGACCGGCCTGCTCTGTGAGTCAATATTGATATTTTCCAGACTGATCCGGTTTCCGTCAGCATTCACCGCTGCCCAGGAAACGGGGATGTTGGTGCCGAGCTGCTGACCGATAATGCCGGCAACGGAGCCGCCGGTTTTCAGCATGCAGTCCCTTTCCCCGCTCAGGGAAATGGTATTATTTCTGGCCGTTTCGGCGGCAAGCGCAAAGATGCCGCCTGTGGAAGCCCTGATCCCCCTGAGTCCGGAGAAGCTGACAGTATTATCCGATGCCTCTCCGGAAGCGGCGAAACCTCCAACATAAAGAGGAATGACCCATCTGTTTCCGGCAAATTCAGGTTCCTTGATCTCGATTCCGCTGGCCACGAGGGTATTGCCAGATAACAGGGTTCCTCTGGCCGCATAGATACCCGCGCCGCTGTTAATCTGGCCTTTTTCGGATTCACCGACGCGTAACGTTACGTTATCAAGAACAATAGTGTTTCCGGTGATCGATGAAGTTCCCGTATATGTGATCTGGCTGCCGTCAGTCGTTCTGACTGTCACAGGCAGAAATCCCACACCGACCCCTATGCCGGCCAGGCCCTGAGCACTGTTTATATCGCAGTTCTGAAGGAAGATACTGTTTCCGGCAGCTGTATCGCTGACCTTGATGCCAAGCAGGCCTTCACCACCCTCATTGGAGATCAGGGAGAGATTCCGCACAGCAATGGTGTTGCCGGCAGCTCTGGCGGCAGGCAGATAATTCTGCATCGGCCAGTAGTTTGTGGGGGCGTCTACACCCCTGATCCCGAAGATACAGCCAGCGGAATCAAGAACCGATGCGTCTTTTCCCTTACCGCTGAAACTGATGGTATTATTCTCAACGGTACTGCCCGCCGCGCCATTCAGCCCTTCGACACCAGCGGACAGCCGCGTCACATTCGTAAAGGAAACCGTGTTGCCGGTGACGCTCCCGTCTGCGCTCAGGCCGACAACCTTCTGCGGGACATGATAATCCGATCCGTCGCCAAGGATATTGAAATTGTCGGCTGTGAGGATATTGCCGGTAATCGTGCTGGCCTTAATCCCGCAGACACTGACCGCTGAATTACCGCTCTTTATAGCGCCGTTCCGCAGAATGATGGTATTCCCGTCAGCGCTTTCGGAATAGTGCACCAGGGGTTTATTCCAGCTCTGATCAAAATAGGTGGAACGCATGCCGATGCCCATGAAGCCGAAGCTGCCGGACATGGTCCCGTCGCTGAAGATGATAGTGTTTCCGGAAGCGTTCTTCGCCGCAATGCCGGTGATACCGTTCAGCTGGCCGACAAGATCCATATGCTGCACAGCAATCCTGTTATTGGACGCCGTGAGCGTGCCGCCACTGGGATTTATATAATTATTGCCGCTTACCTCACTGCCGGCTATGCCCGCCATGCCCATAAACGAAAAAATACTGTTGACGTTCGCACCGCTGCTGTCGGTGGCGCCGGTGATGGAGATCGTGTTGTTATCCGCTGTTTCCGGAGCAAGTATGCCAATCACCCCGGAAGTCTCAGCCGCCGCATTCTTTGCCGGATTAATGGTTGTAGAATCCAGAATGATAGTATTGCCTGAGGCCTTTGTGGCAATAATGCCTATCGACGTCTGATGGGGGCTCGAAATGGACGAGCCTTTTACCCATATGGTGTTATCTGTGGCGGAATTCAGGACGTTGTGCCGGCCTTTTCCTCCCGCAAGGTTCAGATCACCGGCAATACCGTACACGCCGCCGCCGGAATGAATTATGGAATTCTCCACCCTGACTCTGCTTCCGGAAACCGTGTACCCGGACGCCGTGCCTGCCCCCAGTTCCTTATCCATGGACATGGCGCCCTGTATGGCCACGATACTCGAATTGGTGCTGTAGCTGCCGCTGTCGGATCCCATGGACCACACCCCGCTGTCCTTCACGGACACCGTGCTGTCCGAAATCTGCCTGCCGCTCAGCCCAACGATGCCGTCCCTGCTTTGAGGGAGCTGAAAACCTTCCAGCGTAACGTTTTCAAGGTTCAGGGTATTGCTGGACTGGACATCAGCCCTGACGCCGAAGAAGCCGCGGTACGCGTCGCCCCTCCGTCCGTAATCTGAGACAGGGGCGGCTATCATGCCGTTCTTCAGGGTCAGGACATTATCAGAGGAAACAGCGGCGGCCGAGGGCATATCGCAGTTGTCCAAAGAGGAATTCATGCGTCCTGCCGAGATGAAGCTGAAGCCCGCTGTTTCGATATCGGCGGAAGTTTTGCCAGGATCGCCGAAATCCAGCGTGAATGTATTGCCGCTGACTTCCTGAGAAGCCGCGGACACGGAGACAATTCCCCAGCCGGCGGACGTCAGTTTTGTTCCGCTGGCTTCAACAGTATTGCCGTTTATTCTCTCAGCGGCACCGGGCCCGTAGGTAAATACATATTCTTCGGCAGTCCGCGTGAAAGGCACATTGCCGAGCAGCAGTACGGCCTGGGATGAGCTGACACTTCCCCCGGACAGCGAGATTTTGTTGTCCGAAATCTCGCCGGCTGTGGCAATAAGAGCGCCTATGGCATTTCCCCAGTCGCCATAGAGCGCCGAATCCGTCAGCGCGATGACATTCCCGTGCGCTTTTGTATCGGCATTGACAATGACTGAAGCGAAACCGCTGTGAATATCCGCATTGCTGGCCGTAAAATGAAGGCCATTGGTCGTTCCCACTCCGGCCCCTTCGGCTCCCTGGGCACTGGTATTGTCAAAAAGGAAGACCGAGCGCCAGCCTCCTTTGGCTTCAACGCCGCCCCCGCTGTTTCCCTCAAACGTGATATCCGGAGAGGAAAGCGTCTGGTTCATCTGCCAGCTGAAATGATCATACTGCGAAGTCTGTCCGCCGCCCGCGATGACAGTGCCGGCCGGAACGACAATACCCTCTTCAGCCCGGGCCTGACCTCCGGGAAGCAGGGAAAACCACGCGGCCAGAGCGCTCGCGAGAAAAATACCGCCCGAAATTCCGTGTTTTCCGCTCTCTTCCGGCAGGCGTCCTTTCCCGGCGGTCCTGATTCCGGGCCGCTTTCCCAAAGATGTAAATGTACAGCCGGTCTTTCTGCCGGACAGTCTTCTGCAGTTTTTCATAATGCCTCCTCAGGTGGCTCTGCCAGCCTTGCAGTTGGAACAGCGGCAGAACGCTTCATCACCGTGCAGCCCACACGGGGGAATTTATCTTTTCCCTACATCCGTTTTTATCATTTTGCACAAAAAGATAAAACAGATACGATCAATAATTTTCCAGTTTATAAAACAAAAAATTATTTTTTATTCAATCCAATATAACATGCGTAGTTGTCATATATTGGACACTATGTTTACTAATAAATAAAACACTTTGTTTCAAAAAACCGCACAACGCAAACAATATCAATGTAATACAAACAAAGAATTATTCACGAAGAGGAAACTTTTTCGAAATATTACAATATTGCTGCTCTATACGACATCTAAAACAGTATCAGGGGCATGCCGTCTTTCCTCCGGATTGCACAGAGAAATCTTACGGTACCGACGCCGGATCTTCACGCCAGAAAGACAGAAATTTCATCCAGATCACCCCCTGACACAGGGCTCTAATCCTAATGAAAATTATAAGCAACAGCTGACTCTTTTCATCTTTTGCGTAAAAATATTTCTCCGCCTGAAGAGGAAGTTCTTCCTGCATGCCTGCTGTCCCTGCCAGCACCGGAAGAGACAGTCCTGCTCCCCTTTCCGGCTATTTTCAGACACCTGGCCGGCTGTCACCTAAACTGTCAGCTCAGAAAAGCTTTTTCCTGTCAGCACGCAGGGAAGAAGCTTCCCCGCTTCATTTCATTCTCTGTGTCCAACGCAGTGCGCCACGCCGCATCCCTGAATCCATTCAGACAGGGCAGTCCAATATGTGCGCACGCCCATGCGGACATACTGCCAATCCTTTCCGGTCAGCACATACAGAAAGCAGGAATACGCTGACACATTTCTGTCACGCCTCTGTCCTGGTGAATGAAATCCCCGGAACTGTTCCGGGACCTGCCCGTTTCCATCATACTTCAACCTGCAGAGGCACCGCCGTTACGGGGACAGGATACGTGTGTCTGCCGGAGCTGGATTTTTGTCATGCAGGGGAAACGGCCACCAGCAGAGGAAATAAACCTTCTGACAGGATCATCCCCTTTCTGCTGTGCGGCAGCAGAGCGGAAGAGGACCACCCCGGGCAGCTCCCTCTGCACGTTCTTCTGCCACGTGCAGATCCCTGACAGGGATTCCCCTGTGGTCCCCAGCCGGCCCGCTGGAAGGCATCACGGCAGTATGTTAATCAATAAGAAACAGGAGGTTTGTTATGAACGCCATTCTCGAAGCTATGGAAAAAAGACGCAGCGTCCGCAAATATAAGCCTGACATGGTTCCCCAGGATGTCATCAGCAGCGTGATCAGTGCCGGCCTGTACGCGGCAAGCGGCATGAACAGACAGGACACCATCATTATCTCCGTCACCAATAAAGAGGTGCGCGACAGACTGTCCGCAGCCAACGCCGAAATCATGGGCACGAAGAGTGATCCCTTTTACGGCGCTCCTGTCGTTCTCGTCGTTCTTGCCAGCAAGGCTTCGCCCACCAGAGTGTACGACGGCAGTCTGACCCTCGGCAACATGATGCTGGCCGCCTCCACGCTGGGCCTCGGCAGCTGCTGGATCCACAGGGCCAGAGAAGAATTTGAACGCCCAGAATGGAAGCAGTTCCTGAAGGAACAGGGGATCGAAGGAGACTGGGAAGGCATCGGGCACCTCATACTCGGCTACCCGGACGGAGAAATGCCCAGAGCGCATGAAAGAAAGCCCGGCCGCGTTTTCTTCGTGAAATAGCCTTTCCCCAAAGCGGCACTCTGATTTCCGCCAGGCCGGAAGACGCCAAAGACCGGCTGGGCGGAACCCGGGAGACAGCAGGGCGGCACATCCCGCCCTCCTCCGCAGAAAAGTTACGGCAGAACTTCCCCCGGAGCTGATGCCGCGCTTTTCCCGGACGGATACCGGCATCAGCCCCATGTCCCTTTCCGGATTCGTGGAAAAGATGGTCTGGCAGGCAGGAATTCAGAGTTCCTGCCTGCCGCTTTTTTCAGAATGCCTGACGTCATGGAACGGATGCGGAGTGCTCCCTGCGCTCCCTCCGGAAAAACCGCAAAGAGAAAACCGGGAGAAAGGTTTTCCGCGAAGGCAGCCTTTCTCTGAGGCGCGGCGCCCGTACACCACGGAACACGGGATGGAGTCCCGCTCTTTTTCCACGGCACAGCGGGGACGCCCCGGCCGCAGAAAAGAGCCGATGCCCGTTCTTTGTGTCCTGGATCGTTGACTTCCCCGTTCTGCTTTCTATTCTGTTTCCAGAACACGCTTTCAGCCCGGCCGGGCGTCTTTCCGGCGCAGGGACAGGGCACACCTCTCACACTCCGCGCACAACGGGGACACCGAAATCAGGAGAATAGCATGCTGCAGTCAGACAGACGCAACCTGAGCATGATGATGGACTTCTACGAAATGACCATGGGCTACGGCTATTTCCGCAGCCAGAAACCCTGCAACCGGGTCATCTTCGACTTCTTCTACCGCCAGAATCCCGACAACGGCGGCTACGCCATTTTCGCGGGCCTCGAGCAGATCATCGATTATCTCGTCAACCTCCACTTCGAGGACGAGGACATAGACTACTTCCGCTCCCTCGGCTGCTTTGACGAGGAATTTCTGAAATGGCTCAGGAATTTCCATTTCAGGGGCGATGTGGACGCTTTCCCCGAGGGGTCCATCATCTACCCCAACGAGCCCGTCCTCACCGTAGCCGCTCCGGCCATTGACGCGCAGTTCGTGGAGACGGCCATTCTGGCCCAGGCCAATCACCAGTCGCTCATCGCCACCAAGACCAACCGCATCGTGCGCGCTGCCCAGGGACGCCTCGTCTCCGACTTTGGCGCCCGCCGCGCCCACAACATGGACGCCGCCATTTACGGCGCGAGAGCCGCCTACATCGGAGGAGCTGTCGGCACGGCCACCGTGCTCGCGGGCAAGGAATTCGGCATTCCCATCAGCGGCACCATGGCTCACAGCTGGGTCATGTACTTTGATTCCGAATTCGAGGCTTTCAAGCACTACGCGGAGACCTATCCTGACAACACCATCCTGCTTGTGGATACCTACAATGTCCTCAAGTCCGGCGTGCCGAACGCCATCCGCACGGCCAGGGAAGTGCTCGAACCGATGGGCAGGCGCCTCAGGGGCATACGCATTGACTCCGGCGACCTCACCTATCTCTCCATAAAGGCCCGCAAAATGCTCGATGAGGCCGGGCTTACGGACTGCTCCATCGTGGCTTCCAACAGCCTCGATGAATTCACCATCGAGTCCATCCTCAAGGAAGGCGCGAAGATAGACAGTTTCGGCGTTGGTGAGCGCCTCATCACGGCCAAGAGCGATCCCGTCTTCGAGGGCGTTTACAAGATGTCCGCTGTCGAGGAAAACGGCGTCTTCGTGCCCCGCATCAAGGTCTCCGCCTCCGCGGCCAAAATCACCAATCCGGGCTGGAAGAAGGTCTGGCGCGTCTACAGGCCGGACGGCAAGGCCGTGGCCGATCTCATCACAGCCCACGACGAGACACCGGACTTCTCCGAGGAATACTGCTGCGTGGATTCCCGCAGGCCCTGGAAAACGCCCGTGTTCAAATACTGTCAGGCGAAGGAAATGCAGGTGCCCGTGCTGCGGCAGGGACGCCGCGTGAGCCCCAAGCCCAGCCTTTCCGAAATCCAGGCCTTCGTGAAACGCCAGCTCGATCATGAAATCTGGACCGAGGAACAGCGCTTCACCAATCCCCACGAGCATTACCTCGACATGAGCCTCGATTACTACGCCATGAAAATGAAGCTGCTCAAGGAAGTGAATCCCAACAGGGACTAATTCTGTTCCCCCAAGCGCCGGTCCTGCGCCGGCGCTTTTTCATATCCTTATATAAAAATCTTTTGACCTTATAAAAATATTTTATTATTCCTCCGGACACACTTTTTCCCCTGGAGGAATATGCCTGCTGATGACGTCCGGGGGCAGGGCGCAGCCCTGCCCCTCGTTTTCTTCATTCTGCTCGTTTTCGCGGCGGCGCTGCTCCTCAGGGCATGGGGGCCGGCCCTTTCCGAAGCCATGCTCAGGCTCTCGGCCGCCCTGCTCCGCCCCCTGGCGCTGTTTGCTCCGGGCTATGCGGAAGCCGCGGCCAGGATTTCCGCGCTCGACCCCGGAACCGTGAGCCCCCGCTCGCTTTCGCCGTGCTCTCGAAGTCTGCGCGCTGGTACGTCTGGATTCTCGGCCTGCCGCTCGGTCTTCTGCTTTTCCGGCTTGGTTCCGGAATCTCTCCCGCGGAACATTTCCGCCGCACACTCGGCATGCGCGGCCTTCTGCGTGAGGATATGCCCTTCAACCCCTGCGTGGCCCCTGCCGTAAACTGGCCGGGCGGTATCCTGAACGAGCCGCTGGACAGCGGCCCCTGGCGCGCGGGCAGACAGCCTCTCCAGCTCTGCGCCGGGGAGGGGCTGCTCAGGGACGGAGAGGGAAAACGCATTCCCGCGGACGAGCTTCTCGACTCCACCGGGCTCGCCAGCCCTTCCTCCCCCTGGCTCGATCCCTCAGCCACGGTCATTTTTGACAGGAAGCGGGCTGCCGCCTACTACGCTGCGGCGTTCAGGGAGCCGTGGCGGGGCTGGGAAAATCTCCCGCCCTATCTGAAGAAGCTCGCCTGCGCCTTCGTTCTGCACGCGCTTGACAGAAAGAAGGAAGCGCAGCGCCTCCTCGACGAAATGAGCCTTTCCTTTCGCGCGCCCGTGAAGGAGAGAAAAGCTTCCCTTTCCCTCAGGCCCCCTTTCTTCCGCCCCGCGCGCCGGGCCAGGGGCTACGTCCTCGACACACATCTTCCCGGCGGGCTCGCCGGACGCATGGGCACGCTCCTGCAGGATCCCCGCGCTGCGGCATTCCTGCGGCCGCACAGCTTCTGGCGGGACACGGCCCTGCTGGCCCTCTACGAGGCAGCCCGCACCAAAGGCGTCCTTCCCACTGCCGAGTTCATCTGGCTGCGGCCCGTCAACAGACAGCTCTGGTACCTCCTGAACAACCTCGGCCGCCGCACGGCCTGGCCCGAGACGGCCGGCCTGTGGGCCCATTACATGACGGAGACAGCCATATCCCGTGTGGATCCGGCATCCCGCGGCATTGAAGAGCCGCAGGTGGAGGAGGCGGTCAGGGCCCTTGAGAGAGCCATGTACGAGGAAGGCTGGATCGCAGCCGATCAGTTATCCTCCCCGGATTCAGAGTCACCGGACAGCAGCTTCCGGTAGAAGGAGTTTGTATGCCCTTCCGCGCCCACAAAGGTTATTACGGCGTTGACCGTGTCCAGGAACACAGCAGGGAGGAGGTGATCCGGGATATACGCCCCGTCTCCTCCCGTTTCTTCGGCGCGCTTCTCGGGCAGGGCGGATACGCGGCGGCCTTCTGCGCGGCCCTGGGGCTCATGGCCTTCGAGCCCGCCACAGCCTTTCCCGTCCTTTCGCTCCTCGCCCTGCTCTGCCTCTGCCGCAGGGTGGCCGTGTCCCGCGATATCCTGCCCATGCGCGTCCCGCAGTCCTGGAAGGGAAAGGACTACGGAGACATGACGCCGCAGGGTTCCTTCCGCCGGGCCCGGGGCATGTTCTATATCGGCAACGATCTCGAGGCCAACCGCGAGCTCTGGATTTCACGCGACGACATCCTCACGCACATGCTCATTCTGGGAACAACGGGATCGGGCAAGACGGAGACGCTCGTGTCCCTGGCCTTCAATTACCTGGCCGTGGGCGGCGGGCTGCTCTACGTCGACCCCAAGGCCGCGCCGAAGCTCGCCGTCCAGCTCTACACCATGTGCCGCATAATGGGCCGAGACGATGATTTTCTCCTCCTCTCCTATATGGTCAGCCGCGCGGGCGGGCCGTCCGGGAAAAGCGGCCTGACGCGCACGCCGCAGCACGAGTCCAACACCCAGAATCCCTTCGCCGTGGGCGGCGCCAACCAGCTCACCCAGCTGCTCTTCTCGCTCATGCCCGGCGACGACGACAGCAGCGGCAACGCCATTTTCTCCTCCAACGCCCAGACCCTCATTTCGGGTCTCATGTTCGTGCTCGTGGAAATGCGCGACCGCGGAGAGATTCCCCTGTCCATCGACGTCATCCGCAGATATCTCATGGATACGGAAGCCATCACGAAGCTCGCTCTCCGGACGGATCTTCCGGAAAAGGCCGTGCTCGCCCTGCAGGCCGGCCTGGCGACAGTCGGCTGGGACAAAAACCTGCCCCTTGACAGACAGCCGCGGGCCTTCGGCGATCAGTACGGCTACGCCAGAGCCTACTTTGGCCGTGCCCTGTCCCTCCTCGTAGACAACTACGGGCGCATCTTCATGACCACACACGGCGAGGTGGACGCTGTCGATGTCATCACGGGACGCCGCATCTACGTCACACTCATTCCTTCCATGGACAAGGATCCGAAGGAGCTCAGATCCCTTGGGCAGATCTGCCTCTCCTCCGTGCGCAACGCCTGCGCCGTGGGTCTCGGCAGCCATGTGCAGGGCCGGCTCTCCGACGTGCTGGGCTCTCTTCCTACGGACGCCCGCACGCCGTTCGGAGTCATCGTGGACGAGTACGCGGCCATCGAGACGCCGGGTTTTGAGATCCTGCTTACCCAGGGCCGCGGCCTCGGCATCGCGGTCATGGTGGCCTCGCAGGATTTCGCGGGCATCAAGCGCGCCTCCGAGGCGGCGGCCGAGCAGATCGTCTCAAACTGCAAGGTCAAAATCTTCATGTGCCAGGAGGACCCGAACCAGACCTTCCAGCTTATCCGGTCCATTGCCGGCAGAGGGCTCGTCATGCAGTCCGGCGGGTTCTCCAGGGGCAGCGGGGAAAGCTACGCGGACAGGCCGGACGCTTCCCTGCAGGAGCTCGACCGGGTTTCCTTCCGTGATCTGCAGAAGCAGGTGGAAGGCCAGATCACGGCCTTCTTCAAGGGAGAGATGGTGCGCGGCAGAACCTTTTACGCGAATCCGCCCCTGGACATGAACCGCCAGATCCGCCTCGTGAGCCACCTCAAGGTGCACGAACCCTCCCCCGATGTCCTGCGCGCGCGTCTGGGAAGCATCTCCAGCCTGGAACGGGCGCTGGCCTGCCTGTATTCCGGGGAAAACACGCCGCCGGCAGGAGTCGGGGATGATGCCTGCCTCGGCGCGCTCACGGAAATTCTTGACGGAGCCGGCCCAGCAGCCGGGGGAAAGGCCGCGTCTCTCGGCATAGCCGCCTTCCTCGCGGCCGCATCGCTTATGGAAGACGGGGAGGAAAACCAGCCGGAACAGCCCTGAGGAACCCGCCGCCCCGGCGTCCGTTAAAAAAAGAGGCCACCGCGGCAAAGCCGGGTTCTCCCGGTTTCCTCCGTCAGGAGATATGCCGGCCTAATGGCGTATGCCGCCGCGGCGCCTGCTTTTCAGATTCCGTCCCACGCGCCTGTCGGAATACCCCTTCTTCCCCGGCCGGTTTTTCGCCGGTTTCACTGCGGCGCCGGCGGACACAGTGGTATCAGCGGTACCGGCCGCGGCGGCCCTGACCGGGGGATTGATCACGCGGTCATACTGCCTGCGCTTGCGGAAAATGACCAGCTTGCTCAGGGCGTAGTTGGTGACCACCACCACGAATCCCGCGACAATCTTGACGATGGCGTCATTGAAATGCAGCCAGTCCACAAATACCTTGAGGCCGCCCGTTTCCAGCACACCCGAGAACACCCGCGCCGCCGTGAACTGCCAGGCCTCGCGGAACACAACCTTCGAGCTCCAGTCAAGAGAGCGGAAGACAAACACCTTGTTGACCACGAAAGCAAAGATGACGGCTACGACCCAGGCGATAACATTGCTGATGAGATAATTGATATGGAGCCAGAGCGTGCACACGAAATACGCGGCGTAGTTGACCACCGTTGTCATGACGCCCCAGAAAAGATACGAAATGATATCCCGGTAGCGATGATACTGACTGAGGCAGAAACGGTATAATTTCAAAAACATGGAGCGTTTTCTCCCGGTGGCTTGACATTCGGCGTGACGCCTTGCGCGGGCTTTTCTTTACCTGTTCCACCCCGCGGGCGCAAGGGCGAAGAATAAAAAAACGCTCATAACGCAGATATAGATATTTTTCAGAAAAAAGCGGCGCCTCCGGTCTCTGCCGGATGCCCGTTCTCTGTCTTTTTACTGAAAAAAGGGATTCATGGTACGTTTTGTCAGATGCTGACTGCAGGGCGGAAAGCAGAAAAGCCTCCGGCAGGTTCCGCGGAGTCAGCCATCCTTTTCTTTCCCGTCCGGCCGGATTTCCTCGATGACGAGCCTGCCGTGATCGAGGAGGCGCAGCGGCCCTGATACGCGGAGAGCTCGGCCGTCCTCTCCCTCAAGCAGGAAAAGGAGACGGAGGGCCCCCGCCCGCGCGGCGGCCTCCTCTGCCACGGCAGCGGTATCCTCCCCCCGGACATCGAAGCGCACGGAACCGGAAAAGTCTATCCTCGCCCTGAGCTCCATCCTATTTCTCCCTGGTCTGGCCGAGGTATCCGGCCACGCGGCTGTTCTGGGCTTCGGTCATGATGCCGAGCATGGCGGAAAGCACGGCGTTTCTATGGAGATCCGCCCTGTATCGCTGGACATTCAGGCTGAACGCTTCCGCCTCGATGTGATAGATATTCCGCAGGACGTCCGCGGCGATCATGCGGTTCACGTCATCGGCCATGCGCAGCGAGCTGAAATACCCCGCTCTGGCCTCAAGGTACTGCATGCTGCTGTAATTGCCCGTTTCTCTGTCCGGGCTGGTCCGGGACGCGCTTTCGATGCCGCTCCTTTCTTCAAGGTCAGGCACGGCGTTCCGGTATCCGGCCGGCGCGTAGGCAGCGGCCACATCTGCCAGGGCCGCCTGGGCCGCGCTCACGGAGGCGCTCTTGAGTTTGATTTCCGCATCAGCCCGGCGCCCGGCCACGGTTCCCCGCTGCCGCTCCGGCACTGACGGCGCGGGATGGGGATTGGAGAGCGCGGCCATCATAAGTACGGTACGATCGAGGTCAGCGCCGGAGATCAGGCGGGATGAGGGCGTGAGCCAGTCGGATTTGAAGACGGGCTCCGCTGCCATGCCTTTCCCAGTCACAAGGGACGCCACCCTGAGGGCGTCCGCCTCGGCCCATGAGGAAACGGACGCGTCCCTGCCTCCCGAGACGGCGAGGGACTCCGCAAGAAGATTCTCCATGGCAGCGCCGAAACGGGCGGAGTGCGTTCTGTCGAGCGAGGCCGCGGCATCGGCGCAGCCGCCATCCGTGCGTGCCGGATCCTGATCTCTCGCCGCGATGGCACCAACCACGGTGGCTGACAGATCCCGGAGCGCCAGTCCCATATCCTTCAGAAGAGCGCGCAGCATGACGTCCTGGGCCGTACCGCTGCCGTGCATCTTTGCCGTAATGGCCGCGGCCGCTTCCGCGATGACCCGGGAAAGCTGCTGCGCCGAGGCCCCTGCCTGCTGCATCATGAGCAGCTGGTTGGTGGCCGAAGCCAGGTTGTCGCCCCAGCAGTCACCTCCGACGCGGCCGGACACACCATTTCCTGGCGAAAACTTCGCGATATTTGAGAGAAGCTCATCCATGACGGCTCCGGCCTGCTGGACAGGACCGTCGAGACCGTCCAGGGAAAGGCCACGCCCGTTGCCGGGATACGGCAGGGAGGATACGCCCGGCTCATAAAGGTTGCCGGCGCTTCCCGCCACCACAGCCGCGGCGTCCTGACTGAGGCAGAAAAATACGGAACAGAGAAAAACAAGCCGGAACGCGGTGCCGGCAGCGCTTTGTGTCAGAGGCATCAGCCATCCTTCAGGGGCTCCGGAAGCGGCCCGCAGCCGGTGCGGGACAGAACGCGGAAGGAGCCTTTGGCAGAAATACTACAAACTTTTATGATGTCAAATAATTTTTATAAATTCCCGGCCGGTGCGTTGTGATCTTCTGCGGTATTAATATAAAATTATTGACGATAATAAAAATTTTCTTTAAACAGCGGCAGACGGGACGATACACGTTCCGCAGACCTTTAGACGGGCGCCGCTCCGGCGTTCCGGAAGGAGACCGTATGTCGGCCACATTCAGCGTACTGAAAACGGAACAGCAGTTTACGGAAGAGAACGATTCCGGCAGGGGGGCTTCCGTCATTTTCGGGAATTTCCCCGGTGACGCCAGGGCTCCCCGGACTGATATCCCTGAGAAGATATCCCGTGCGGAAAGCCAGGGACAGGAGGAAGACAGCTCCGGCGCTCCCGCGAAGCCGGACAGGCTCCGCGATCAGACCGAACGCTTCCTCGAGCAGGCAGCCCCCTATCTCACGCGTCATCGGGAGCAGATCATCGCCGCGGCGGCCAGAGGCCTCGACGCGAAGGGCGTGGCGGAATGCCGCTACTACCTTGGGCGAGCAAGCCTCATCGCTGACAGCGCCCCGGAACCGGCAGGTCCGGGCTCTCCCGTTCTCGACCTCGTGCAGGGCTACGTGGAGACAAGCCGCCTCGAGCCCCTGCAGATGGAGATTGTCTTTTCAGCAAATTCAACAAGTTATAACAATTTCTGCACCAGAGTTATGGTGCAGGCCGGAAAAAGCCGCCGCATGGAGCCCCGAAAGATAGTCCCTTTCGGGGCTTTTCCTGTCTATTCGTCCGCGTCAAGAAGGGCCTGCACGGCCGCTCTCCAGCGTGTGGGTACTTCGTCAATAGTCATGCGTCCGGTTTTGATCATGCGATAATAAATCTTAGCCATTTTTAGCCTCCAAAAGAGCGATTCTCTGTTCCAGTTCAGCCGCGTAGGCGGCGAGGTCAAGGGCAGCCGCATCCGATTCTTCTTTGTCGGAAGAGGACGTCATGCCCAGCTCCGCAACAGCGGCCTCAAGGTCGGGCACTCTGGCCGCCTCGGTCTCTGCCTGCTCGCGTTGTTCTTTTTCTGCGGTCATCTCATCCGCGGTCTTCTCTGGCCGCGTCAGCGATGCGCCGTCAGGAAGTGGCCCCAGCTCCTTCATCTCTATAGACGCGCTGTTGTACGTGGCACCTTTCGGCCAGTACTGAACCCCCCGGTAGTCTTCGATTTCAGCCCACCCCGACCCGTTCCAGATGGCAGTGTATCCGGTGCGTTTGGCCGGAGGTGCCGTGAATGTGGCGTTAGCCGGGAGAAAGTACACCTCACGCCCTTCCATCCGTGACCTTACAGGGTCTGGGAAACATGGTACCGATTCGAGGAACTCATGTGTAGTTATTGAATACATGTATGCTTGCATATTAGCCTCCTATTCGTATCGAATGCAGGGAAGAAGGCAGAGAGCGGGCGGTTGAACTGTAGTAGATGCACCGTAAATATTGTTTGATCTGGAAGCATCAATCATGATGTCTCGTTTCCCTGTACCGCTAATCGTTTGCATCTTGACATTATGAGCGTAGTTTTCCCAATAAAGCGCTCCTCTATCTGGATATTGAGTATTATCTACGCCATCAGAATTTATGAAGGTCGCCTGACCCGTGATATTCGGCAGTCCGGCTTCCATTACTGTGCCGACCTGAGAGCTGGTACCCCACGGGACCTTGCCCATCAAGTTTGGCAGTAGGAATATGTCTGGATCGCTATATTGCGGATTTTCGATTTTGAGGCTCTCATCAAGGTATCGTGGCGTAAACGTCTTGCCGATGGCGGCAAAAAGCGCGGCGTAGTCGGACGTGGACACGGAAGCCCCGTTGCATACTAACCACCCTTCCGGAGGTGTGGACATAGCGAACCAGCGGATCTCACCAATGACAGCTCCACGCCGCAATGTGTTATCTGTGTCGTCAAGGGTATCACACTTGTTTTTGAGCGCGGCCATCATCGCCCGTAAGGCGTCATTCATGTTTTTAGCCGGGCAATGCTCGGCGATATTAATCCCGTCAATGGACGTGTTTTCGTCGGCTGTTGCCGACCAGTCGGATACACTCATCTCTCATTCTCCGGTAGCTGTGTCCGGCTCTTCTCATTCTCATACGCTTTCCGGCAATGCGCATCCTGCCAGAAGAGCATTGCGTCAATCACCCTGCGCGGCCACTCCCGCGCGCCCTCTTCCTGCCAGCGCCAAGCGTGGGCGGAAAGGGTCTCATCGGCCCACGCTTTCTCGCCGAAGGCGCAGGAGACAAGCACATTTCCGAGTTGATCGATAGCAATCGCCAGCTGGTGAAGGTTATGCCGTAACATCTGCGTAGCTGATAACAATAGCGTCCACCTCTTTCTTGGTTGCACAGGCCTCTATCTGAGAGCGCAGCGCCCACTTTCTGGCGTACAGATTGTTTCCGTAGCTGATGAGCTCCAGCTGGATTGCCTTCAGCTGTTCCAGCGTGAGCTCTACTAGTTGATTATCAAAAGTCATGAAACTGACTGTATCTCTTCCGGTAGCGGTCATAGCCGTAATCAGGCCGTCCACGTTTTGTTTCGCGGTTGTGTTTGCGTTGACCGTGTAGCCCACAGAAGACTTGATGCTGACAGAAGAAGAGACCTTAGCCTCTTCCATGGCGCGGTTGAGTTCTGCCAGCTTGCGGGCCTTCACGTTTTCAATCCTGTTATATTCGGCTTCCTGCGCGGCTTTTTCCGCCTCCCTTCTCGCCTTTTCCGTAGTCCAGAACTGCACATAGGGAGCAACGGCGCGGTCATAGTCGGCCGCCGTAAGAGGCTCCCCCGTGAAGCCGTCCAGCTCAAGTGTCCCGCTACCGTAATGCCACTGAATGGCGTGTACCTTTTCGTGGCCGGCTACAGGCGGAAACTTGAACTGCATAGGGATACCGTTGACAGAGATAACGCCATCCCCGGGAATCACTGTGACATGTTCTTCCATCTTTTATTCCTTTATCGCTTTCATTGTGTTGTTGTGGTTAGCCTGCACAAGGCGGGGTTTCCCGCTGGCAAGCGTGTAGAACTGCTCCCGCAGGGCACGGCCTTCCTCGATATTCTCACACCGTGCGGCGCTGACTTCCGCCCCCACCTTCGACATCTCACCGGCCAGCATGCCGGTGACGTTTGCCTGTTCCATGAGAAGCATGGGTGTAAGCGTGAACGCGCACCCCTCGAAAGAGGCGTTCACGCTATCCTTACTCCCGCTGTAGCTCATCCAGAGTTCGCACCCGCCAGCTTTGTTGTGTTCGGGGCACTCTGAGAAATTCCTGAAAGGACATCCCGCCATTTACACCCTCTCCGCTAAAATTGTATCCAGATAGTTCACGTTGAAGTCTATACTGTGGGCATGGGCGTTGTTCCAGGTACCGTGACCATGGGAACCGTTGCCGCCATTCCAGCCTACGGCATCGCCGTAGTAGCTGCCGGAGCCATTCTGCCCGCCATAACGGGCCACGGCCCACGCGTCCCAGCCGCCGCCGCCTGCGTCAACAAAAAGCTCCCACAGGCCGTGAGTGTGCGAGGGAATCTGCGCGAGAGAAAGCGTCGTCTCGTAAACGCCCATGGATATGCTATTGCTTGTCGTCCCCCTGCCAGCGGCAAAACAGTCCGTAAATATTTTTCCGTTTGTCCGGCTTCCGGGCTTGCCGGAAGTAAGCCGCAGCGCGCAGTTGTCGTAATCGGTAATCTTCTTCCATCCAGACGGGGCGACCTCCTGCTGGAAAAGCATCCTGCATCCGGAAGGAAAATATTTATCAAAGTTGGTTTGTGCGCTGGAGACGGCAGCCGCAATATCAGCTGTTACGTCTTCACGATATGCCGCGAGGTCCGCCATCAGCTGCCTAATCGCGTTGTTGACATTGGAGGGCAGGCACCCTTCAGCGACATTAATGCCACTGATGGAAGTGTTGTTGTCTGCCGTCGCGCTGTAGTCTGCTATGGGCATTCTATTTCTCCTTTTTCTTTTTTTTGCCCTGCCGCATGTATCCGAGAAGACCGCCGCCAGCGGTACCTCTTGCCATGTTTTCAGCGGTTCTTCTGAGGTAATCTTCTGCGCTCGGGTATTCCAGTCTGTGGGGGGCGGCGTTCCGCATAAGGTTTACGCCGTACATGGGCGACAGCAGCCCCCGCTCCACTTCATCGAAAACGGCGGTATTGCGGTTGTCCAGAAGCCGGTCAACAGACGGGCCGATAAGCGGAATTTTAGAGAATGTCGGGGCAATAGTGTTGCCTAACCGCCCCTGCCCATACAGGTTGCGGGCTGTAGGCGATCCGGCGGTCGCGCCGAGCTGGTCATTGCGGGCAACGCGTCCTATATCCGCCTGAAGGGCCCGCAGGTTGTCGTATTCTTCCGGGGTAAACGCCGAGGTCCCGTTCTCATAAGGAATGCGTTCAGGGCTCCCGAGGTCAACGCCTCTCTGGAGCGCGTAATTGTCACCGCTCTTCCTCAGCGTCTGCCTGAACGCGGCCTCACGGTCATTCAGCCCGCGCCCGGCGGTCTCAAGCATCTGGAGGTCATTGTTCACTTCTGGCATGTACCGGAGCGCGTTTTCATAATTCTGCCGGAAACGGGCAAGGTTATACGGGTTAAGGGCCCCGTTTTTGTCTATTGCGGCGTTGCGGGCAACGTTCTGTGCGTAGCCTGTAAGGGCGTTCCTGGCTTCGGGGTCATTGGAGAACGCCCGGCTAAAAGCATCCATAGCTTCACCGCCGGCAGGCCCTTTCCGAAAATAGTTGCCGGGGATTGCGGAACTGTCGATTGCGCCGCCGTACAGCTTACTGCCTTTGCGGG
>ERZ773147.203-NODE-203-length-74853-cov-13.122610_pt1 | contig 74853 bp, 63 predicted proteins | sample MGYA00580851_ERZ773147 | MGnify/ENA primary metagenome ERZ773147 (study PRJEB29015, sample SAMEA2737818) | human gut metagenome | biome: human gut; feature: human-associated habitat; material: faeces | place: China | collected 2012 ... | reverse complement strand
GCCTGCAAGCTATGTCTTTTTTTATGCTCTTTTCAATTTGCGCAAGTTATTGTACCTTATCTAGGCACATTATACGATGTTATCTTACGGTGAGCAACCATCTGCTCACTATGGATTACATACCCGTAACGGTGGAACTCTATGTGTGAAATCTACAACACCTACAATAAGTAGATAGCATTTGAAAAGTTTGTAATTGATATCACTAATAATCAAGATTCCTATGTTGAATACAGATTTACGCTTTTCTGATTTTTTTAATCATTAAAACAAGTTGATGTTTGGTTTTGTTTCGTTGCGCAATCTTATTCTGCCTTTTTTCACATTTTCGAGAGAGATATATATAGCCTTTTTTATTGTATTCCTCCCAAAATCTGGATCGATATGAAGGTTTCTCTGTAGGATGTTGTAAATTGGGTTGCATGAATGGCTTCAATTCAACATCTTTTGTGGTTAACACGTTGGTTACATCTTCAAAATATCGATTTCCCTTTTGAGAATTAATAAGTACTAATGAGACTCCCTTTTTCGCATCCCACAAGGGTTCTACCTTGCTTACTCCCCATGCATCAGCTAAAGTAATATCAGATTTTCTGGTAATTGATGCATATGGGCAGACATAACAGGAAGGGCGCAAGCCGCAATGTTCATAAAAAACAGATGTGTACAGTTTGCTATGAGCTTTTCTGTTGCCATAGTCATACGTTTCAACATGAGTGTCCCATCCAAAAGACTTATCTCGAAAGTCAACCCTCTTTAGATCTCGTATATTACCATGAGTAACGGAGTGTAAATTATCATTCCATATTTTGGGGCTCATAACCCCATGGCAAACAATGTCCGTAGTTAGTAGATTTTCATGATTCTCAAGTCCGTTATTCTCTAAATAAGATATTAATCCAGCGACTTGACAACCTGTCCCAGAGAATAACACCTTTCGATTGCCGCGCAAATGGCCTGCAATGTCCTTAAAAGTTTGCACTGTATCAGACTGGACATATTTTGACCCACAAAAAGCATCCCTACACAGTCTTGTTTCAGCGCACTCGTGTCTAACTTTAAATTCACTAGTTATTGTAGCGCCATAAACCACTCCCCCTTTTTTGATAATTAAATCTGAAATAGCTACAAACACTCCTCCTGAGCGGCTTAGCATTCTTACCTGCTCATCATTATGAAAAGCAATCAGTGACTTTAGAGGCATTTTATTATCTCTAATCAGCAAGTCCTTTTTAAACGCACATACATTTATGCATTTATGACATTGCATACATTTTGATTCATCAATACGGGGATACATAAACCCTTCAGAATCACAAATCATGCTAATAGCCTGTGCAGGGCAGATATGCTCACAGGCACGGCAGCCACAGCAGTTTTCCTTATGCGCTGCAAGTGAAACTCCCGTGTGTTTGCTTATTTCGATACTAATACTTTTTAGATACTGAATACTGGCAGCTTGTTTTCTGACCATCTTACTATCTATTGGGGCTGGATTAATTTCAAGAGATGGTATATGAGTCTGTGAGAAAAGATGATCCTCCAATCCAAAATCAACTAAAAAGTCATGAACACGTGCATTGGGGGCATCCTTTCTACTCTGATACGCAATTACAAACTTTTTCCTAAATATAACGGAAAACATTAATCCGTGGAAAGAATTTGTTACTACAATTCCGGCATTAAGAAACCACCCTACAAATTCTGCGGGCGACAAAAAACCACGATACTCGGCGTCAATATTCTTTTTAATCGCATCAGCAATGTTAATTACAACAGTCGAGTTCTTTTTGGCCAATTCTTGCGCATACTTTACCAACGCATCGTTTTTCTCAAGTGTGTAAAGCAAAACATAATTATTTCTATTAGGCAAAACAGCGATTTCAGACCACTGTTTTGAAGTAAGTAAACAAGTGGGGTCAAGGTCAACATTCGAATCTCTTTCGAGTAAGTCGCTAATGATTTTTTTCCCAGATAATTCTCTTACAGATATGCGAGAAAAGTCTTTAAGTAATTCAGCGTATATTTTTTTGCTATCATCAGGAATTCTATCAATTCCAAAACTTGCAGAATATGAGTACTTTTGACGGGGTTTCGCAAATGCCAAAAAATAATTTATGTCATTGCCACTCCACGTTAAATTCCAAACCTGATCGCTTCCAGTTAAAAATGCATCATACTCTTCAGCCAAAGATTTCAATTCATCAGTCGTTGAAACTGTTTCTGATATTCTAAGATTATCAGAAATGAATTGATCAAATTTAGCGCGTTTGCCATGATTCCCCTTATAATAAAGTAACTCGCGTGCTAGAGATTTAGGCTTTTTAATTGAAGATTTCTTAATCGGACGATAAAAGTCTTCAATATAGGGGCATCGATAATCAACGATATCATTTTCAATTCCCAGACTATCCAAGCATTTCTGTAGCGCATATGCTTGCAACACAGCACCATAATTCATAGCACGATGGTAAGTGATAATACCAATTTTCATACGCTATTCTCCATATAGCTGATATAGTTATTTTGAAGCTTAAGTGCATTTTCCTTAGTATCATAACCAGCAGAACAGATAGTCTTGTAGGTATCCATTCTTTTTTCAATCTGGCATTTATGAATCTTTTCTGCCCAGATAGGAGCACCCTTGTCTATTGGTATGAAAGAAACTTTACCGGTAATATTCACCTGGCTAGGAACGACTCGTTCAGAGGCAAAACATGGTAACCCAGCAGCTTGAGCCTCTACCAATACTATTCCCAAGCCTTCAAACATCGATGGTAATACGAAAACATCGGCGGCTTGAAGCAATTCTGGAACGTCAGTGCGGGTTCCAAGTAGCATTACTTTATCGTTAATAGCGTATTTATCAATGCGATTGGTAATTTGTTCTCTGAGAATTCCGTCTCCCACAATGATAAGCTTACAATTCGAATCAAGTTTTAATAGTTCTGCAAATATATCGATTGTGAAAATGGGGTTTTTCTGTGGATCCAATCGGCCGACTGTAATCACAACTTTCTCATTGCGAACACCAATCTCGGCTCTCACTCTTTTTCTTGTTGCTTCAGAGAATCTGTATTTTTCAGCATCAATTGCATTATTGACAATATTTGCATCTCTATGAAACATCCAGTGAGCTGCAAGGTCTGAACAAGCGAAGTATGCGTTTGCTGAACTAGAGAGAGCGATTTGGTTTTTAAAAATAATCAGTTTTTGTTTCCAATTAGGCTCTTTCCCATATCCGGAATTATGGGCATGTGCAATGCGAACAGGAATTCCATACTTTTTAGCATAAACAAGAGGATCTATGTTAATTAAAGATTGTAGGTTGCAATGTATGATTTGGAACTGTTTAGCATACTCTTGAAAGAACAAATTCATACTCTGATAATACGCTTTTAATCCCTTGTGTCGCGCCATATTCAAGGGATATACCTTACCACCTAATTCTTGGATCTCCTGCTCACAGGCTATTTCTTCTCCGAAAACATTTAAAAAGTCAAACTGCACTTTCTCTCGATCAATTCTTCGGTATTGACTCATTATGAACGCTTCTGTTCCTCCGTAATATGGAGACATTCCTACCTGTAGCACATGAATAGGATATTCCATTATTGATGTCCCTTTCCGCCCACTAATTCGTCATAAACGTTCAAATACGATTCGACCATTCGATCAATACTGTAGAGGTTAGAAGCCTTCCTCTCAATTATAGAGTTATCCCAGTTATTTTTGAATACTTCATCAATAGCTGTAGATAGAGACTCAATATCACCGTACTGCACAAATCTACTGTATTCACCTATTGAAATTGACTCAGGTCCCCCTGCGAAAAAACCTACAATAGGTGTGCCACATGATAAGCTTTCAGCGCAAATCATTGAGTATGTTTCACGCTGACTCGTAATAACAGTAACATCTGCCATTGAGTAGAGTTCTGCTAACCGATTTTGATTTTGTACTTTGCCCAACAGTAAAACATTATCTGGTATTTCTCCAGTAATACTGTGACTTCCCGCAATAACAAACTGCAATTCTGGACGCCTGGCAGCAAGCTGAAGGATGTAGTACCCACCCTTCATGTGATTAGGATTGGCTGAAAATTGAGCAGTAGCATGGAAAACGACCTTTTTCTGAGTTGCTATTCTTAGTTCTTCTTTTAGTCTGTGACCATTATGGTATGAATGAAATATTGATGTATCTAGTCCGTTGTAGACTGTCCGATGTGTTTTCTGCATAAGTATAGACGACTTCTTTGCTCTATTCATAAGCCAAGGAGATACTGAAACCACTATAAGGTTATCAAAGTTCTGGAAGGCTTTGCCCATCAATTTCCACATTAATCTTGTCCGGTCGAAAAAGATTGTCTCGGTTTGCTGTTTTAATTGTGGACAGGAACCACAACCAGGAGCATTTTTCCATTTCTCGCAGTCCAAAGCATAGCCACACCCCCCTGTGAACATGAACTCTGCATGGAGTGTCAAAACGGTCGGAATATTATTGCTTTTGAGCCATTCCAATAAGCTGTAGATGTTTACAAAGAAACCATTAATACAGTGCAAATGTACAATATTAGGATCTTCTTTTTCTATTATGTTGATAAGAGCATTTGTAGAGAGTTTACAGCCGCCGTACATTATACCAGAAAGGCGAGCCTTCGCATGTTGAATATCAGAGTAAATTTCCCTACAAGACTTATATATGTGCTCCCCATAGTACATAAAATCTTCTCCGCGCCCATAACACACGATTGATTCAACAGCCTTTTTCTGATATCCCTCATGCAAGTCTTTTACGATTTTTCCTGTGCTACCAGTGTTGTACACACAATTTACTTGAAGTATTTTCACAATTTAACACCTATATACCCCTCAGTAATCATACAATCAATTTAATAACAACGTTTGAAAATGTTTCCGGTTCTTGTCAATGCTATGGTTTTGTTCCGCGAGCCTTCTCCCGTTTTCAGAAATCATTTTTCGCTGATTATCGTCGCTAAGGATAGAACGTAAAGTTGATTCCAACTGTGATTTGTCATTAATTAGGACGGAGGAATTTTTTCCATTCAGGTATTGACTTACCGCCATATTTGGAGGAGCATACACGATAAGGCAGGCTCCAGACGCCAGAGAATCCGCTATTTTGGTGGAAAAAGCATACTTTAAGTCTTCTTTATAAAATGGGTCAAAACTTTCAACATGTACTAGAAACGCTGCTCTTTCTAATTCTTTTACTAAATCTTCGTATTCGACAAAGCCGTGCAATTGAATCCCTTTGCAACTATTCAATTCATGTTCTACAATCTGATTTGGACATTTCCCGTATATATCGAGAACAAGTCGTGCATCAATCTTTTGTATAGTATCTGCTATTTCAATAAGACTTTTATGCCTGTTTAGCGATAAGGTACCGGCGTAAATAATTTTTCGCTCCTTTTGCGTATGAACTGGTATCTCAGTAAAAGAAGATGCGTTCATTATTACCTGACCATTATTGTGAAAAACATCTTCATAATCATCCCGAAGCATATCACAGTTGTATATCGCAACCTTACTCTTCTCTAATAGCGATCTATATGCTTTTTTAAAGGATCGGTTTACTAAAGGATAGAAAATCTGCGTAAAATTATTATCTTGTAGATATGACTTTGTTTTGAAGTAATAACCTTCTGTGTTATAAATCACGATATCCGCATGGTATTGTGCCGATATTCTTTCTGCTAAATTGAGTAAAAATCCTGCATCTCCTGCTTGTACAAGAATAATTTCAGGTTCATACTCATCTACCCATTTTACCAGTTCAACTCTATTCCACAATGAACTTCTCCACACCAATTCGCGTAGAAAAAAAACAAGGGAGTTCTTTATCTTGTTCTTGCTTTTGCGTATATGCTTTCCTACCGGTGTTGCTTTGTGCAAATGGACAACTCTACAACCAGCAGGTTTGTGATTTTGGCATGATCTAATTACGGAAGAGTCTGATAAGCAATAGTATCTTTCGCAGATTTCAAAATCTGGAATATCAGTATGTATGAATAGCTGCGCAATCTTTTCTTTTGGCCATCCGGAAACCAGATTTGCCATTGTTCTACCATTAGACCCTGTCTGGGATAGGCAGTTATGGCTAACAATGAGCAGACGTTTATAGATCATTTTTCACACCTACGTCATTTCTAACATTATAGTATCCACTATGAATATAACTTGGAATAGCGATTACAAAAATGGTTGCTGTCAATGAAGCAACCGGACTATCAAAAAGAAGAACTGATTCCGCAAATGAATATACTACATACATAATAATGGACACTAAGCAAATATTCCCGCTTAGAACATCTACCTTCCGAACCCTCAGCGAATTATTAATCGTATGCATTAGAAATGAGGCAATAATGAGAACTCTTATTAATCCCCCTTCAACAAATGCCTGAAGAAAAGAATTATGAAAGTACTTAACTCCGGTATAGTAGTAAGAAATCCTTCTTGCCGTAGAACTTCCGTACCCAATTATGCGGTACAACCCAGTCACATTAGGGTAAATATCATGAATGAAATCAACTCGAGAATACAGTGAATTTGTATCTCCAAAAATATTCTCTGTAATCAATTTATGAAGACCGGAAAAAATAGCAATAGCATACAAGGCTGCGGAAACTAGAACTATGATCACGAGGTATCTGCGAATACCTTGGCGCTTGTCCCCAGCAATTACGAGTAAAAGAGCAATAATGGACACCACAATTGCAGACCTACACATTGCCATCAATTCGTTGAGAATCATCAGAAGAATAAAAAAAATCCATTTCTTTTCTCTTGTGCGTACTCTTAGTATAGCAGAAGAAAAAATACCGTACATCAAAAAGAAACCAAATGTGTTCTTGTTGTCAAAAAAGGATCGGATTTCGTTTCGGGAATAAACGCTCAAAGAGGTAATATGCAAAAGACCATTATAATTGATTATAATGTTATATACACAAGCTGCTACTATAAAATAAGAAAAAATTTTATAGAACGATAGAACATCAAAACTATTACCATTCAGTATTTCTCTGGGAACAACATAAAACATCAAGAATGTAAGTATTAAAATAAATACATCTTGAAGTGCCTCTGCTGTACTTCCTTCTCCCCAAAATAAGGGGGAAATAATATTTGCAGAATATAATAGAAGAAGGATGAAGTCTTTGCCGACAAGCCGGACTCTAGAATAACCAGTGATTCGAACTGAGAAAGCTAGTATAATTACAACTTTAGCAATTAGACTTGCGATTTTCCATTGGCTGATACTTTGGGGGATTAGAGCGAAAATAATAAGCCAAGCGTAATTTATCGGAATCCTAAAGGACTGCATATATCTACGAATCATCTGTAAGTCTCCATTGCTTTTTGACCTTCTCGAAACATCCTATAAATATCATGTATTCCATATCTCATGCCTTTTTTTCGCAACTTAAAGGCGTAGAATATGAACACGGGTGTTGAAACTCTCTTGAACATTAAGCTATAAAGGCGACCACGATCCACCAATAACTTTTCATTAATTCCCATGAACCAACTAGAGGTTGAATCATCTACATCACCGAGAAAATAAGTACCAGAGTATATTTTTAGTCTCGCCTTTAAGCAATCTTTCAAAAACAAGGAGTCTTCACCGCTACTAAATTCTGCACCACCGCCGAAGATTGTAGAGAAATAAACTCTTTCTCTAATTAGCGCTTTCCTCCTTGCACCAATTAGTGTAGCTCCATATCTAAGTGTGTTGTAGAAATGTAGTTTCTTTATTCTTTTGTTATTTCTATGCTTGCCGATATTCTTAGATGAATTCTTAAGATTGATATTAAAGCATATGACATCGGCAAGTGGCGATGATGAAAAAGCCGAGATTACTTCTCCGGTATAGCCATCCTGATAAACGATATCCTCATCAGCAAATAATATAATGTCTGCAGTAGCATTCAATAAACATATGTTTCTACTTAGTCCGACTCCTCTTTCCTTCATGGAAATCCATTTAATAGTATTTCCTTTGTAGGTAAATGTCTCAATTTCATTTCTGTCACATTGATTAACAACTATAGCATCCGACTGGATATTCATCCGATCTAAAAGGCTATGGTCTACCTGGTTCATTGTGGATATCAGGACTTGTAGCGTGCTCATGATTAGCTCCTAAGTTTTTCAATAACATTTATCAGCTTTGGATATGTTTTCGCCCTGTCAAAAAGTTCATCACCAAGCTTCTTGGAATTTTCTCCCATTTTGCTTCGCAACTCTGAATTGTCGATTAGGGTGCGTATCCCTCTTGCTATTGACTCTATATTGCCGTTATCACAGTTAATACCACATGAATATTCTTCAAGAATATGTCTATACTCTTCGGAATCTTGCGTATTAATGACAGGAATTCCCGCCATCGCGTAATCAGATACCTTGTTTATAATAGAAGAAACCGATTTTCCAACGATTGGATTGACCGCTATATCGCACTTCATCAACGTTCCCATCATTGTCCCGTAATCGAGAAAGCCCAAAAAATCACATCTGATTTTTTGCATCTTACTATAGGCTTGAAATCTTTCTTTAAGCACTCCATCTCCCATTATTTTGAACACAATATTATGATACCCCAAATCATTTAATAGTTTTATTGCATCAATTACAGATGGGATATCATAGCTATACCCTAAAGCACCAACATAGCCAATCCAAAATTCATCTTCTGGCTTCTCAATCCATATATCTTGAATAGACTGCCTAATAAGATTAGAATCTGACCCAATAAAAAGCGGAAAACCTACTGCGTGTCCATTCACACTTAATCCGCGTTTAACATAAGTCGATGAAACGGCCATCATAACATCTGCGGATGAATAGATGTGATTAGCTTGGAGCATCATGGGAAAAAACAGAATATCTGAGATAACTGGAGTACTTATCGCCATTTTAAATGCTTCTGGCCATAGGTCTTGGATATCAATTATCAGTGGAATCTTATTAGTCCTTGTGTATTTAGCTACTGCGCTTCCTACCGATAAAGATGGGACCGAGCAAATAATCATGTCAGGTTTTTTCCTGTTATTCAAATAAGTTCCAACATTCTTTGCAAATGAATGATGGCTATATATTCTACGGATAGAAACATTTTTCTTGTAATCTGGTTCATATAATAAAGTTACTTTATAGGCAGATGGTATTGTTTCAACGTATTTAAGATCACGCTGCTTTTTTGATTGATGCCTAAATGTAGAGGTAATTACTTCTACATTGTAGCTTTTTTCGCATGATAGAATTTCCGCCATTGCTCTGTAACGGCTACTTTTCTTTTCAAATTCGTAGTGCCAGTAATTACATATTAAAAGAATATCCACTTATTGTCACCGCTTATGTATTTGTTGTTAAAGAACTGTAATTAATCACAAAGGTTTATGTTCTTCATAATCAAAGATATGAGTCTCTCCCGATTTCCCTCTCCCACAAAGCTGTTGTGCGGGGTCAGGACTACATTTTCCATTTCCCACAGCGGACTGCTTTCGGGCAGGGGTTCTCCCTCAAAAACGTCCAGCACCGCGTGACCGCCGCTTTGCAGCCACTTGGTCAGCGCAGCCTCGTCTGCCAGCGCGCCGCGGGCGACATTGACGAAGATCGCGCCATCATGCAGGCGGTCAAAGATTTCATCGCTTACGATGCCGCGCGTCTCCGGCGTCAGGGCGATGCAGCACACCAGAATATCGCAGGCCGACGCAACCTCTGCCAGTTTATCAAGCGGTAAAACCTCGTCAAAATCCGACAGCTCCCGCACCGTGCGATTCACGCCGGTGATATGGCAGCCAAAGGCGTGCAGCCGCTTCGCGATCTCGCACCCCACATCTCCGCAGCCGAGGATGCACACCCGCTTGCCGGAAAGCTCCAGCAGGCCGCGATGCTTCTCCCATTTGTGCTGCGCCTGATTCGCCGCAAAAAAGCGGCTCTGCTTATATAGCTGCAAAATGCCGCAGACGGCAAACTCCGCCATCGGAACGCTGTACACGCCCGCAGCGTTGTGCAGCGCAATGTTGCGCACCCGGATATCGTCCAGCGGCACACGGTCAAGCCCCGCGCTGGTGAGCTGGATCAGCCGCAGATTGGTGAAACTCTCGATGGGGTTATATAGAAACAGACCGTTGCACACGACCGCCTCGTATCGCTCCGGGCAGTCTACCGGGGCGCGTTCGTCGCCATGAACGAAGACCTTGTGTCCAGCAACTTCCAGCTGCTCGCGCTCGCCGCTATTGAGTTGAAACGCGCCGGTCACCAGAACGTTCATGCGTTCATACCTCTCACAATGTTCTCAACGCAGGCGCAGACCCTGCGGTGATTCTCGTCAAACTGCTCCTGCGTCCAAGCGGCGCAGTCCCGCTCCACGCTGCGGATATCCTCCACACCCTCGGTAAAAATGCGCCGTATTTCATCCAAGTCCGTCATCTTCTCCGTGTTGCAGAAGCTGCGGGACAGAATGACATACTGCGAGCCGAGACGGTAATGCTCGGCGATGATACACTCTGCCGGAAGCGTCCCCGAGCCGGGGCGGCCTACGCCGCCAAAGCCATAGGGAATACTTGCTTCGCGGAGCTCGGCGCAAAGCCTGTCCACCGTACCGTCCGTCAGGAGCTGGAACATGAATTTCTGATGATAGCACAGGTGCAGGTCGTTGAGACCGATGTGCATCTGGTCGATGCCCCGCACGGCCAACGCCTCCGGCAGATGCTCTGCCGCCGTGTCGGTTTCCAGCAGCGGCATGACCTTCGCGCGTCCATTTACCATGTGTACAAGCTGGCGCAGATCGTCCGCCGTGCGCCACATGGGAAGCATAATAACGTCCGCACCGTTTGCGATGGCATCGTCGATCTCCGTCTGCGAGTTGGGATTCAGTGGATTGACGCGCGCCATGATCTCGGCCTGATCGCCGATGGCGGCACGGACTTTTGCAATATCCTCCGGTGTATGGTGGGACTGCACCGTATCCATCCCGCCCTGACGCTCTGCCTTCCCAAGCACCTCCATGTCGATGAAGATGCGGTCAACGCCCGCGTCTGCCGCGATGTTCGCTACCGCCGGATCATTCGTGATATACATGAGTTTCAGCATTTGATGTACCTCATACCGTCGCGCCGGTATTGACATTGTCCTCATTGCGCAAAACCTTGAACACGGTCATGAAAAGGATCTTGATATCCAGCGCAAGCGAGACGTGCTGCGTGTACCAGACGTTCATTTTGATGCGTTCGTGCCACTCCACACCCTTGCGGCCATGTACCTGCGCCCAGCCGGTAATGCCGGGGCGAACGTCAAACATATGGAATTGATCTTCCGTGTACTGCTCCACCGGCCAGGGGTGATAGGTCAGCGGCGGGCGCGGCCCTACAATGGCCATATCACCGACAATAATATTGATGAGCTGCGGAAGCTCATCAATACTGGTCGCCCGGATAAACTTTCCCACCTTTGTCACGCGCGGGTCGCCCTTTCCGCTGTAAACACCGCTGCCGGTATGCTCCGCACCGTCCGCCATAGAGCGGAACTTATAGATGGTGAAGACCTTTCCGTGCAGCCCCAGCCGCTGCTGCTTGAACAGCACCGGTCCCGGAGAGGACAGCCTGACCGCAAGCGCCGTGAGAAGCAGTATGGGTGAGAGTACGACCAAGGCGATCATCGATAAAGCAACATCGATCGCGCGTTTTCCGAAATTACGATACATATATCCGTCCGCTCCTATCCGCCCCGCCGCATGGCAGGGGGATCTTCATTTCTCCCACAGTTAATCTTTTCCCGCGCGGTGATTGGCGGGACATAAAATATTCACACATGCAATTATATCGCAAATGCGCGGGATAAGCAATGTCATTCGACCAAAATCTCCCCCCTTCTTCTGCGCGAAAGCCGCCAAGCTCTGCCCGCGTCGGCGCGAAACGCGGGACTTCTTACGACAAAACTCTGCAAAAGTTAAGAAAAAATACAGAAATACGCTAAAATGTTGCAAAAAAATCCGAGCTGGCTATAATGAAATAGGCTTTATTGACCGCGCGGATGTGCGCGGCAGAAAAAACCGCGCACGTTTCAGGCGCGGACGATCAAGGGGATGATGGGCGCGAACCGTTGGAACAGGCAACGAACGCTCCCCGCGGCGGGGAAGGAGAGAAAAAAACAGGAATAGGAGGAACAGTCATGGACAAAAACAGGCAGAGCGGCTTTACGCTGGTCGAGCTTGTCGTGGTCATTGCGATCATGGGCATCCTCGCGGGCGTCGGCTCGGCGGCGTACTCAGGCTATGTGAAAAAGGCGAACGAGGCGGCGGACTTACAGCTTCTCGGCGCGGTGAACACGGCGTTTGCATCCGCGTCCTACGACGCGGGACAGTATGACGGCAGACCATCCGGCGGCGCGGCGTCTCTGACCGAGGACGGCAAGGTGGCTCAGGTCATCTCCTCGGTCGACCGCAATGGCGAATTCTTCCAAAGGTATTTTTCCGGCAATCGGGACAGCCGGTTCAAGCTGTATACGAACCTCGCATACGACAGGGCGACGGGCACCTTCCACGGCGCGGTGCTCACCGCGGCGACCGACAAGAACGGCAATACGGTCCTGCACTATAGCATCAACGGGCAGGACTATGTATTCAAGGCTACGCAGGAGCAGTTAGCGGCGTTTCGCGACTCGACCTTCGGCGGCAAGAACATGACCATGAACGACCTCACCGGCAATGTGAACGGAATGATCAATACCTTGAGTACTGCCCTTAACAGCGGCAACGCCCTTGCATTTCTTCTTCAGAACTCCGGTATGCCCCTCGAAAAGTTGGGGATAAAACGTGATGAAAGCGGGAACTACAGCGAGCTTGATAAGCAGCGTCTGGCAAACGCGGCGCTGCTGCTGGTCGCGCAGATGACAGGGGACAAGGATGAAGAATCTAACGAATATCTTGTTAAAAAGGACATACTTAATGCGCTTGTCCTAAATAAAGTAAACGATCTTGTGGATTTAAATGACATCCCCAGAGCATTGAGAAATGTTGGGGCAATCTATGGCGTGATGACCGCCTTTGCTTATTCCGAGCAAGCGAATGGCTGGGAAAAGACCGTAGATGGCAAAGAATACAATGCACAAGAGTATTATGAATATGTCAATCAGCAGATCGCCGCTGCCGCTGTCAGTGAAAAAGAAGGTGCGGAAAAAATTCCTGATATCCTTGCCGCGCTTGGGAAGTTTGGGTCGTTTGTTCAGGACGAGGACGGCATGACGCTACAATTCATGGATTATATCGACGGCACGGAACAGCTGGATGAAAACGCGCAGATCAACAAGGATCTGGACGGCTATATCAACGCGATGCAGGCGCTCAGTAAGAATCAGGACGGTCTGGTCGCCGCCGGCATCCTCGAAGACGGCGCGGACGGCGGAAACATTTCCCCGATCTTAGACAAGCTGTTCGCCCAATAGAAATAAACCGTCCCCCCACAAGCCCCCACGCCCCCGCGGATACACGCTTAAAAAGCAAGCGTAAGATCTAACTGCATATGCCTATACGCCGCAACAATAGAAGACCGCCATCTCGGTGAGCAACAGCTCCTTGAGATGGCGGCCTTTTTATACGCGGGGAGGTTTGACGCTTGCGTTTGACGTATGATAGGACCGTGCATAGCTTGCACGGTCCTATCAGAGAGAGGTGAGTCTAATATAGCGGTAAGAGGCAGATTAGACTGCAGTTTTGCTTTTTTTCCACTTCGGGTTGCCCTTGGAATCCCACATACCAAAGCCTGTAAAGGCACAAATCAAGGAGAATACCGGCACAACAAAGCCTAAGAACATATAGGGAATATAGACCGTTGGGGCAATGCCGAGAACGCCGGAAAAGTACTGCGCAGCAGAACTCCAAGGCACTAAAGTGCATGCTAACGTGCCGGCATCCTCCAGGCAACGGGAGCAGACCTTGCGGTCAACATCAAAGTCATCATAGGTGTCTGCAAAGGTTTGGCCGGGAATCAAAATAGACATTGTCTGATTACCCGTCAGAAGCAACACCAGATAGGATTCAAGCATCGTGCCGATAACGAGTCCGGATGCAGAGTGAATGACCTTTTCTACAATCTGCTTCATCACGACATCAAGAATGCCGCAGCGTTTCATTGCAGCCGACATCACGCTTGCGAACATTACGAGATAGACAGTGCCAACCATAGACTTTGCACCACCGCGGTTAAGGATAGTATCAATAAGGCTAATACCGGTGTTAGAAGAGTAGCCGCTGAATGCCGCACCGAAAACTGCGCTCAGGGATGCACCCTGCGTTGCAACAGCAAAGATTACACTGACGATGACCATGCCGCCCATAGCGATGATAGCGGGTACTTTCAGGATTGAAAGCACCAGAACAAGAATCATTGGGATGACCGCAACAAAGCTGATGTTAAAGTTGGCAGCAAGCATTTCCCGCAGCATCGTGATCTCAGAGAGATCAACATTGACCGAACTTGCCGCACGCAGGCCGAGAACAATGTACATAATTAGTACAACGATCGTTGCGGGAACGGTTGTGTAGAGCATGGAATAGATATGCGAATAGAGATTCGTGCCGGACACTGCGGGTGCAACATTTGTCGTATCGGACATAGGTGACATCTTATCGCCAAAATAGGCACCGGAGATAATTGCACCGGCAAGAAGCCCGGTGTTGATACCCATGTTGATGCCGATGCCAAACAGCGCAAGACCCATTGTTGCACCGCTGCCATAAGAGGTTCCGGTACACACCGATGTAAATGCACAGAGGACAAACGCCAACGGAACAATCGCCGAGGGCGAGATCACACCGAGTCCGTAATAGATAAGCGTTGGCAATGCGCCGCCAATTAACCAAATACCAACAAGAACGCCAACCTCAATAATAATGATGTTGGCCACTGTTACACCGTTGATCGTTTCGATCATCTGCGCTTCAATGTCTTTCCAGTGAACACCTAAAAGCATTGCGATGATGACTGCGACTGCTGCACCGCAGAAAACAGCCATCTGCGTGCCGATAGAAAGTTTGAGACCGATAACAATGACTGCAATAATGGCAAACAGGCCAAGAATAGAAACTGCGAGAGACGGTTGTCTGGTTTCTTTTAAGTTGGGTTCCATCGGATTCTCTCCTTTTATATTTATAGTCGGGGGGCGAAATTCTCCCATGGTTTAAACTGTTTGCTTTCTATTCCGAATTGCATCAGGACTTTGCCGATCACATGTGCCATCTGACTTTGCAGTGTTTCCGCTCCGTTGTAGAATGTCAGCATCGGCGGAACGATGGCACACCCGGCATCAGAAGCTGACTGCAAATTACGGAGGTGGACACGAGAAAGCGGCATTTCTCTCGGTACAAGTACCACACGCCGACCTTCCTTGAGACATACATCTGCAGCACGAACCAGCAGGTTGTCACTGTATCCGTTTGCGATGCCCGAAAGCGTTTTCATGCTGCACGGCGCAACGATCATTCCGCCGGTCACAAATGAACCGCTGGAGATTACCGCAGCAAGATTGTGATCATCGTGGACATAATCAGCAAGAGCATATACATCTTCCAGCTTCAAAGAGGTTTCCAACTCGAAATTGCGCTTTGCGCCATCACTGACAACAAGATGCAACTCGGTATCTACCTGTTCGTGCAGCGTTTTGAGCAGCTCGTAGCCCAGCAGGACACCGCTCGCTCCAGAAATACCGACAATGAGCCGAGACGGGTGTGCTTGATTGATTGAATAAGCGTTCATTGCGCGTCTCCTTTTTTCTCTGCCTCCGAATCCTGTTCGCGCAGGAAACATTCAACTGCTTCGCAGGTATTTTCACACAAACGGCGTATCTCATCCTCTGTCGCGTGATCGATATGAACACCGACTGTAACATTGACCGGCTGAAGCATTGACATACAAATCTTCTTTGCTGCCTGTTCAGCGAGAATGGTATCTTTGTGTCCGGGAACTGTAATGCTCCATATATCGCATGTCATCCCGTCTCGGCTGGATTTTTCGCGCGGTACAGCGAGAACTGTTCCTCCGACATGCGGGGATTCTCCACCGCTGATAAAACAGCACAATCCGCGCCCATTGGTTTCATGAACGCTCAGTGTCACAAGGAAACGCCCGTTCCCGCTTTGATATGTCCTCCTGCTGTCCAATGCTGATGACCTCCTGATAGCCGGATTCACAAATGTGAGTATCTTCTTTGAACTGTGAGAGAAATGTTTGCGTTGCGCCGCTGATGATAGCATCGCGATTTTGCAGGATCACGGGATAGGTATAGCGTTCAAAGCCCTCTATTCGCTTACTATACAGCTGGGTGCTCCGCATGGCATCGATAACCATTTTGGGCTGGTAACTCAGCCCAAGCCCTTGTGCTGCAAGAATCATGACGGTCGCAGCGCTGTTGCATTGACAGAAAATGCGAGGATTGAAACCATTCCGCTGGCACTCTGCGACGAGTATCTCGTTGTACCCATAAAAATCGCCGCTGCGCATCATACAAAACGGAATATTCTCCAGCATTTTCACCGGAATTGAATCCCTTTGCGGAACCGGATCCAAAGTTGGGTTTACTACCAGCACCAGTGGATCCGGCTCCAGCGGAATGACGGAAAACGCCGGATCGTCGTACAAATGCGGCAAAAGAATGATATCAACTTTGCCTTTTCGCAAAAGCTCGATCAGTTCGTCCGGATCTTCCTGTACAATACGGAATTCGACGGAAGAGTATTTATTTTTTATGCTGTTGATCTTGCTGGAAAGCAGCGGAACTGTTGTATACCCCGTTCCAATGCGAACCGTGCCCTGGGCGCCGGTTTCTGCTTCGCGCACGAGAGAAAGCATATCTGCATAATTTTTCAGCAACAGATTTCCCTTCTGATGCAGCACTTTGCCGGCATCTGTCAACTGCAATCCGCGCGTTGAGCGCACGAAAAGAACTACGCCAAGCTCACGCTCAAGTCTCTGTAAACTGCGGCTCAACGCCGGCTGGGCAATATAGAGCTTTTGTGCAGCCTCTGTGATATACCCGACCTCGGCCACCGTAAGGAAATACTCAAGCTGCTGAAAATTCATGATAATTCACTCCTCTTCTCGTCTTTTAACATTGTGAATTAAGAAGAGTATACCTCAGTGCACTATGGATTCAAGCGTTTTTTTCGCCTTTTCCGTATCTTCCGGCCTCGGACGGCAGACGACGACCTCGTCGCGCATCTCCTGCCACATTGTCGCATCGATGCCAAACTTGTTGACTGTATTATTCTCTGAGACGGGGTCGAGAGAAATAGTAAAAGACTCGGGAATCAGGAAAGTGTCGCGCCCATAGCGTACACGCGTTGCAATGGCCCACATGACTTCATCATCACGTCTGATATCAATGTCTGTATCGACTACGACAGCAAGCTTGACCGTATAGTCAAGTCCCATCAGCATCGTCATCGCAACCTTTGCCATACCAGCCGGCGCCTGTTTCATTTGAATGTAAGCCTGCATATCGCCGCCGGAGATGGGGTATGTAAGATCCGTGACCCAGGGCACTTTCTCCTGAATGCGGGTAAGAGCCGAGGTTTCGCAAACCATATGCGCGAGGTACAGGTGATCTTTGGAACGACCGGGAACGGTTGTTTCATAAATGGGATTTTTTCTGTGGGCGAAACCTGTGCAGTAGAAGAGGTTCTGCGTAGAGCGCGAAGTAGAAAAGCCCGTGAACTCGCCAAACGGTCCTTCCGGTTCATGCTCGTTTGTCGGGATATAACCCTCCAGCACCACTTCCGCCTCAGCCGGATACTCAATGTCTACGGTGCGGCCTTTAACAAGACGCAACGGTTCACCAAGGATAGCACCAGAAACATCGTACTCATCTTCGTTTAGGCCGGGACGTGCAACAGCGCCCATAGAAACAGCGGGGTGACAACCGACGATGATAGCAACCTCAAGATTTTTCCCAGCCTCGCGAGCCTTTTCATAGTAGTAGAAAAGATGCTGCCGTGTATGCATACTGATACCAAATTTGTTGCCGCCTTTAAACTGCATACGGTGGTAGCTCAGATTATGTACGCCGGTCTCGGGGTCCTTCACAACAACGATTGACGAAGAGATATAGCGCCCGGCATCGGTGGAATAGTACTGCATCAGCGGAAGCTTGTTCAGATCGATATTTTCGGTCTCAAAAACCTCCTGCACAGGACCGTTCTCAACAATTACAGGCGGAATGGTATTTTTCTCAACGCGGATCCAGTTCTTGGCGACCTCGCTTTCTCCGCCGTCGCCAAGCAGCTCTGCGATGCGGCGGCGGCTGGCAAATACATTCCCGACGACTGTAGTGTCCTCGTACCCCTTTACGTGGGTGCGGATGATGGGGGGGTACGGTTGCTTATCGAGCTCTAAGGCGATCGCTTGGAACTCGAACTTGAGGTCAATGGGATGGGGAATGTCCAAAAAGTCGTTTGGGCGCTTTTCTTCGAGCTGTTTGAGATAATATCCTAAAGATTGATTTTCCATTGGTTTCTCTCGCTTTCCGTTCCAACTGCGGAACATGACTATTCTGAGGGATTTTCATTTGCGACCATGGATTCCGGACTCCACAATCTATAAACGCGAACGGATTTCAGCACAACCTGATTATAAACAGTCGGAAATCTGCCGCTTTCTTGTATTATATTACAAAATGATTTCACAAAAGGCAAATGCCCATTTCTGCACGGCTCCATGCCATAATGGTATCGGAGAGGGCTTGAAAAAAGAGAACTTTGCGGTTAAAGTTATAAGTAGCTGGGTTACCACATGATATATTAAAAAAACGGGGGCTCTTTTATGATAGAAGATATGTTGATCATGGTTGATACGCAGGACCGCCCACTGGGGCCGTGCAAAAAAATGCAGGCACATCAGTCCGCGCGCCTGCATAGAGCTTTTTCCGTATTTCTTTGTTGCGACGGTAATATGCTCCTACAGCGTCGAGCTGCCGGCAAATACCATTCCGGCGGTCTGTGGGCAAACGCTTGCTGTTCCCATCCCCGATGGGGCGAAACATTGGGGGAAGCGGTTACGCGCAGACTTTGGGAGGAATTGAATATTTGTCCGCCGGTAAATGAATTGTTTTCATTCCTGTATATGGCTGAATTTTCAAACGGTCTGAGCGAATATGAACTGGACCATGTATTCCTTGGCGAATGTGACCAGATTCCTGATTTTGCCCCATCCGAGATATCTGAGATGCGATTTGTCTCGTTCTCTCAACTCCGAAAGGAATTGGTCGATCAACCGCAGCAGTTTGCCCCATGGTTTTTAATCGCTGCGCCGCGTGTACTAGACTACCTGGAACAATGTGGTACAAAACGGTGATGTCTGGTCATGCTATGAGACGACGGTTAGAAGCAAAGAGATTTGCCGTTCGCAAAGGAGGGCGAGTCGATTTGAAGAGGCAATCGCTTTGCCGGTGTGTTCTTCTGTTCACCGAGCGTGCAGCACAAGTCCGAGGCAAGGGTCCCTGCGGATCGTTGTCGATCAGAAGGACTTTCGTGCCTGCGGCATTGAGGGCGGAACCGAGGTTCAATGCGGTCATTGCAGGAATCCAGATATTCAACGAGCTCCTGCTTGAAGTGTTCTATAGAAAAACACCCCATTTGTTAGACAAGAATTTTACCATACTTGTCTAACAAATGGGGTGAGGTTCAAGATCGCTCGCGGGGGTTTTCTGTCGCTTGGAGAAGAAAGACACTCGGGGGTTTTATCCCTCTTCCGAATAGCCGTTTGGATTTTGTACCTGCCAGTTCCAGGAGTCTCTGGCACAGTCCTTATAGTCATATTCCGCCGTCCAGCCAAGGATGTTCTTTGCCTTTTCGACGGCGGCAAAGCTCAGGGGCACGTCGCCCGCGCGCGGGCCGACGATGCGGTAAGGCACCTTGCCAGATTGACAACGTGGATGTAGTCGCGGACCCCCGTTCCGTCCGCGGTATCGTATTGATCGCCGTAAACGCTCAGATACGGGAACTGCCCGAGCAGGGTGCGGGTGATGTAGGGGGCAAGGTTGTTTGGGGCCTTCTGACCGCAGTCCTCGCCGATGAGCCCGGAGGGATGTGCGCCGACGGGGTTGAAGTAGCGCAGAGAGGCAAAGCGGAAGTTGTCGCGCTACCGCGCGAAATCATGCAGGAGCAGCTCGACCTTAGAGTTGTACAGATTGTCGGCAATGACAACGTCATAGCCGGCGTTCAGAAGCTCTACCACCGTGTGGCTTCCGATAAAGCCCGTGCCGCCGGTCACCAATATCGTCATGACTTTAATTCCTCTCTCTTCCGTTTGTTTTCTGACTGCTTGCCGCTCAGAGCAGTCCCTTTTGCTCCAGCTTTGCCATATACCAGGACTTTTTGAGGCTCTTTTCGTTGGCGTAGGTATAGACCACGGTATCCACAAGCGTGAGATCGCCGTTGTTGTCCCGGATGAGCGTTTCCATGGCGCGGATGACCTCGTCCATCTTCCCGTCGCACTCCTTTTCCAGGGCGTTCGCCCGGGAAAGATAGCCCTTTGCCATCTTCGCAAGCTGAGTCGTTGTCCGCTTTTCCGCGGGGAGTGCCAAATACTCCGCCTTTGCGTCGGCATACATCGTATCGAGCGCCAGCGTGTACTCCTCGCGCAGGACGTAGACCTTGGCGATGAGCGCCGACAGCTCCTTCTGATAGCTGCTTTCCGCACTTTGTTCGCTCTTCTCGCCCGCAGCCGGCGTGTCGGTCTTCGCGACCGGCGCGTCCGTCTTGCCGCTGCTTTCCGGACGGCTTGCCGGGACAGCGCTCTCCGCATCGGGTTGGGAGGGTTCCCCTCCCCCGCTGCCCGTCAGGCGCTCCATAAGCTGCTCCTGCGTCATCGAGCCGTCGCGCAGCGCCTGACGCTCCTCCTCCGTGACCTCGCGCACCGTGACCTCGCTCGCCGAGCGCACCGCCTCTTCGATCATCTGCTGGTTTTCCTCCAGCTTTTCCTCCAGCTCGGCCGATGTATGCTGCGTCGCGGCATGGATCGCTTTTAAGTTATCGCGCTGCCACCAGAAAAGCCCCGCCAGCGATACCGCCAGCAGTACAAGAATGGTGCAGAGAATGGTTTTACGCCGTTTCAAGCCGTTTCCTCCACTTCTTTGAGGTCCATTTTCCTCATCCACCAGTTCCAACGCCTGTTATGAGACTTCTGCCGTTGCTCGACCGTTGATCTCCTCCGGGGAAGTATATGTCGGGACCATCTCCCGTAGCATGGTGATCAGATCCTGAGGCGGTATGTCGCGGGTGACGGCTTCATCCAGCCGCAGCAGGTCATCCATGATGACGTCCTTTGAAATGTCCTGCTGCTGTTCGATGAAGATCTTCTCATTGCTTGTTTTGGAGAGTGTTTCACTGCGCATCAGCAGCTCCTCATAGAGCTTTTCGCCGGGGCGCAGGCCGATCTCCTGAATGGTGATATCCTTATCCAGCTCCAGTCCGGACAGGCGGATGAGGTTTTCCGCCAGTTCCAGAATCTTCACCGGCTCGCCCATGTCCAGAACGAAGATCTCGCTCCGCTTTGCCATGGCGCCCGCCTCGAGCACCAGCTGGGCAGCCTCAGGAATGGTCATAAAATAGCGGATGATACGCTTGTCCGTGATGGTGACAGGGCCGCCCTCCTGAATCTGCTTTTTGAACAGGGGCACGACAGAGCCATTGGAGCCGAGCACATTGCCAAACCGCACTGCGCAGAATTCTGTGGGGCTGTCCGTCCTGCTTTGCAGGATCATCTCGCAGAAGCGCTTGGTCGCGCCCATGAAGTTGGTGGGATTCACCGCCTTATCCGTGGAGATCATGACAAACTTTTTGACGCCGAACTTCTCCGCCGCCCGCACCACATGATATGTGCCGAAGATGTTATTCTTGATGGCCTCCTCTGGGCATTCCTCCATCAGCGGGACATGCTTGTGGGCCGCCGCATGGAGCACGATGTCAGGGTGATACATCTGAAACAGGCTGTAAACTTTTTCCTTATCTCGCACGGAGGCGATCTCCACCCGCAGGTTCAGCCGATCGCCCCATACACGCCGCAGCTCCTGCTGGATATCATAAGCATTGTTTTCGTAAATATCCAGAATGATGAGCTGCTTGGGCTGATATTTGGCGATCTGACGGCAAAGCTCGCTGCCGATGGAGCCGCCGCCTCCGGTCACAAGAACGGTCTGACCCTGCAAGAAATCCGTCAGGATCGCCGTGTCCAGCTTGATCGGCTCTCTGCCAAGCAGATCTTCCACCTGCACATCCTTCACCGCCGCCATGCTCACCTCGCCGTTCACCAGCTGGTAAATTCCCGGCAGGCTCCGTATACGGCAGCTCGTTTTCTGGCAGATGTTCAGGATCTCTTTCTTATCCTTGGCAGACGCTGCGGGAATGGCAAGGACGATCTGCGTGATCCGCTCCTTTTTGACCATCTCGGGGATCTTCTCCCGACCGCCGACGATGGGCACGTTCCCGATGTACTTGCCCTGCTTGCTCTTGTCGTCGTCGATGATGCAGCAGACATGGCTTTTTAGCTGCGGCGTGACGGAGATCTCCCGCAGGAGCATCCGCCCCGCCTCGCCCGCGCCGATGAGCATGACGCGCTCGCCCTCCTCCTGCCTTGCCTGACGGGCGGAGCTTGCGAACATCCGCAGAAAGCGGAAGGTGCAGCGCCCGCCCACCAGCAGGAACAGCTGGAACAAAAGCTCCATGAAGAGCACGCTCCTCGGCTGGTGATAGCCGAAAAGCGCCGCCGGTACATGGAACGCGCAATAGGCGAGGACGACGGATATCACCATCTCGGCGACATCATGGGCGCTGACGTAGCGCCAGAGATAGCGGTACATCCGGCGCGGCCAGAAGACCGCCGCCGTGACCAGGAACTGAACGGGCAGAGCACGAAACCACGGCTCAAGATATCCGGAAGGCACCTGCTCAAAGTCGAAGTCGAAGCGCACCAGCAGCGCGAGACCGCCCGCCACAATGATGAAAATGGCGTCCATCAGGAGGAAGAGCACCGTCTGGACGGGTACGCTTTTTTGAATCGTTTTCATACTATCCCCCATGGATATGCGGTAAAAGGCAGTCCCTCCACTGCCTTTTACCGTACTCTTTTGAATTCTCCGCTCAGCGGAGGGCGACGCCGTCAGACGCCTCGCAGATGTTCTTCCACGCCCAATGGGTCTGGGGGACATCCGGGTACTGGCGGGCATTCTCGTAAGACTGACCTGCCATGCAGCGGCCCAGCAGACGGTTCAGCAGAACGGCTGCCTGCGCGCGGGTGATGTGCTGATTGGGGGCAAACTGACCGTTGCCGACGCCGTTGACCCAGCCGAAGGACGCCGCCGTAGAAATGGCGTCAAACGCCCAGTGGCTGGCGGGCACGTCGGTAAAGGTCTCTCCGCTCGCGGAGACCTGGGTGAAGCGGGCGCAGATGGTGACAAACTCGGCGCGGGTGATGGACTGATTCGGGGCAAACTTGCCGTTGCCGATGCCCTCCACGATGCCAAGAGAGGCAAGGGCATTCACCGCCTCGGCGCACCAGAGCGTGTCGGGGACGTCCGTAAAGGTGGATTTGGAGGAAACCTTCTGCTCCTTCAGCAGGCGGTAGAAGATCTGCGCCACCTGTCCGCGGGTAACGGAGCTTGCGGGATAGAACCTGCCGTCCGCCATGCCCTGCATATAGGCAATGTCCTGATCGGTGTTCAGCTGCTTGGAGATGCCGGTCATATCGGGGTCGGCGACCATCACGGCGCGAACGGACACGCTGCTTTCGGGCATGGTGAAGGTGTAGACGCCGTCAGACTGCTTGCTCACGAGAATGTCGTTGCCGCTCACATCCTTGACCGCCAGATCGGAGAGGACATAGCCGTTCGACGCGGCGCTGTCCCGGATGACGGCGGTCTCACCCTTGGGCAGGGTATTCTTGTCCGCGCGCAGCGTGTTGTTCGGCACGGGATCCACAACGACCTTGTGACCGTCGGGCGTGGGCACGACGGGCGGATTCACGCCGCTGTCCGAGCCGGTGGTGTAGGCCTTGAGCGTCACGGTCACGGTGTAGAGACGGCCGTTGTCCCGATAGGTCACGCGGTTGACGCGGTCGACCGTGAGGTTTGCGAAGGTGGAGGAAAGGCTCTTGAGCGTATCCTTGAAGGCGCTGTCCACGCTGTCATAATACTTCTCAACGTACGCATTCCACGCGCTCTCGCCCTGCCGGAACGCCTCGGCGCCCGTGTCCACGATGGTTCTGAGGCCGGTTCCGGCGAAAATGCTCTCCAATTCGCCGTATTTGCTGTCGACGACGGAGGCAAGCTCCGATGCAAGGGGCGTGCTCATCGTGCCATACCGGCTGGAGGAAGCGCTGAGCGTCCGCTCCACGCCGTCGGCGTCGGGACCGGTGATGGTCACGTCGACATAATAGGTCGTGGCTGCCAGCGCGGTCTGCGACAGCAGCGTGCACAGCACCAGCATCAGTGCCAGCGTTCTCGCAATGTTCCGTTTCATGTTCATCTTCATCCTCCATTGTATAATAAGTTGTAAGAATCACGTTTCTACTTTTTCAGACAATGCCCTCAAGATGCAGCGTCTCGCTGTGCAGCCTGCCCGGCAGGGCGCTGTGATGGGTGGCGAATACCGCCGCCGGATACGCGCCCGTCAGCTCTGTCAGCAGCCGTGCCTCCGTATCCTCGTCCAGCGCCGAGGTGATCTCGTCAAGCAGCAAAAAGCGCGGGGCGGAAAGCATCGCGCGGGCGATGGCAAGGCGCTGACGCTGTCCCGCGGAAAGACCGCCCCCCTCTTCGCTCAGGACGGTTTCAAGGCGGTCGGGCAGGTCGCGGACAAAGCCGCATTGCGCCCGATCCAACACCTCCCAAAGGGCGGCGTCATCCGCGTCGGGCTTTGCCAGCAGCAGATTTTCGCGAATACTGCCGGAAAAGAGCCAGGGCGTCTGTGGGACATAGCCGAACAGTCCCCGCACGGCAGCGGAGCAAGGGAGCTCCCCCCGCTCGGTTTCAAGGTATACCCGGCCCTGCTGGGGGTGATAAAGCCCCAGAATAAGGCGGAAAAGCGTGCTTTTTCCGCTCCCGGATATTCCCGTGAGGCAGGTCCAGCGATCGAGCGGCAGCCGCGCGGAAAAATTCCGCAGAACAGGCTGTTCCTCGCCCTCATAGGAAAAGGTGACATTTTCAAATACGATGGCGCGAAGGACGTCGTCCTCCGCCGCCGCTTGTCCCGGTGCCTCCCCGGGCAGGGAATACAGCTCATCCAGCCGCGCCTCCGCCGCGCGGACGGCTGCCAGCCGGGACTGAACGCCCGACAATCCGGTGAGGGGGCTTTGGAACATCGCCAGCAGCTGCAACAGCGCCGCAAGGTCGCCGAAGGAGAGCCTTCCTTCCCGAATGGCGATGCCGCCCCAGACAAGAAGAACGGCGTATCCAAGCTGCAATACGGCGGAAAACCCGGTTCCGACCCCCGTTGAGAAGACGCGCAGGCGCTTGCGCTCGCGCAGCCACTCCTTCTGCCGTCCTTCAAAGCGGCGGACAGCCTCCTCCCCCGCCGTCATGCTGCGCAGAAGCTCCGTATGCTCCAGGATCTCCTGCGTGCAGCCCGTCAGACCTTCCTCCGCCTGACGCACGCGCAGATGCCGCCGCGTCAGATACTTTCGCAGCAGCCGCCCGCCGGCGATCGCCAGCGCGCCCGCGCCTATGACCGCAAGGGCAAGGGGGATATTGACGAAAAACAGCGCGGATGCGGCGCAAAGCAGTCGGATGAGCTGCCCCGCCACCTGGGGGCGGCCGATGACCCGCCATTCGCAGACGGTGTAAGCGTCCTGCGTCAGGCGGCTGAAGACCTGCCCGCTGTGGTAGCGGCTGTATGCCTCCGCATCCTTGCTCAAAAGCGTATCAAGCGTGTCGCGCCGCAGCGATACCGCCGCGCGGTCGACCGTCCTGCCGGAAAGCAGGTCAAGCCCGCCGTCGAGCAGCGGGAGAGCCAGCGCCAGAAACAACAGCACCCAGCCCCACGGACTGCCGCCCTCGTCCAGCACCCGGCGGCTCACCAGGGCAAGCGCCGCGATGCCGAACGCCTGCGCGGCGATGCCTGCATACAGCAGCGTGAGCGGCGCTTTGTACGCGCCCGCCGCCTTTTTCTTCGACTGACTCATCTCATCTTCTCCCGCGTATCAGTCCCCTCCGTGCCCGCTGAAGGAATCGCAGCAGCCTCAGCAAGGGGCGACGGGCGGGAAAGGTATGGACCCAGAAGCGTTCATAAAACCGATAGGGTCGGGACAGGGCGGTCTCCTGCCAGCGTCCCTTGCGGCGAAAGGCGGTGACGTACGCAATGATCTGCGCCTCATCGACCTGCTCCCCTTCCCACTGAGCGTCACCGCAGCAAATGCAGGTCTCTGGCGCACACAGGCGGATGACCCGGTGCAGGATATAGCTGCCGTCCGCCTTCTGATAGAGGGCGATATCGCCTGGTTGCACGCGGCGATCGAGCCGCGTGAGACGCACCATGTCCCGCCCGCCGGCAAGAAGCGGCCACATACTGTTTCCTGTTACCGGAAGGAGCGCTTCTCCGTGCGCGAGCTGCTCATCGAGCAGTTCGCGCAGCTGCGCCATGGGGATCTGCCGGACCTGCATCTTACAGACCGTCCACCGCGCCGACGGGTCTCAGCTTGTCAAGAAAGGCGGCTGCGTCTGTCTCCGCCTGCTCCCGTTCGACCGAATACACGGCGCACAAGGCGTCTCCAAGGCTTTGGAGCGTCTGTTCCTGTTCCAAAAGGTCCCATAAAAATGCGCCGGTCTCGTTTACGGAGATCATCCCCGGAAACGCTTCGGTAGCCGCCCCCAGGGGGACGATGACCGACATATCTGCGACCCGGCGCAGGATGAAATTCTCATTTCTTCGCATATTCCCTCTCCTGTTCTGCGCGCGCTGCGGTGAAGATCGCGTCGCTGCGGCAAAGGAGCGTTTTGAGCGCATCCCCCGTCAGGCGTTTTTTGGCAACGGCAGCGGCGGGGCCCAAATCGGGTGTGCGCCGCTGTGTGCCGTGACAGTCGGATGCAAGGAAAAAGGATTGCCCCTCCCTCAGCAGCCGAAGGAGTTTCCACCGCTCCATGGGATGCAGCAGGCATCCGGCGCTGAGCTGGATGGGGACGTTCAGGCGATACAATTCCTGTATGTGCTCTTTCTTCTGCCGCCCCAGATACCGCTCCAGATGCGCCAGCACCGGCGTAACGCCGCTCTGTGCCGCCAGAGAGTAAAGCTGGTCGATCATGCTGCCGCTCCAAGGGGTGAAGGGCAGTTCCAGCAGCAAATAACGGCTCGAACCGAGACACAGTGCCTCAAGATCGTCCCAATGGTTCATATTTGGCATCCATGCCACCTCTGCACCCAACACAAGGTCAGGAAAAGGTTCGGCGGTTTTCTCCATCGCTGCGGAAAGATGCTCCCAAGCGGCTTGACGTCGCGCGAGAAACTGCTCTATGCTCTCCCTGTCCCGATGAAAATGGGGGGTGAGCGCTACACCCGTAACGCCCTGCGCTGCCTCCATGCGAAGCATTGCAAGACTGGCTGCCGTGTCCGGCGCGCCATCGTCCATGCGGGGCAGAATATGGGTGTGAAGATCGGTCATGGGATGCTCCGTTCCCCGCTGTCCGGCTTCTCCTGTCCGTATCCGTAACCGTAGCCGTGCCCATAGCTGTAGCCGTAGCCGTAGCGGTGGCGTCGATAGCCGTATTTCCGATATCCGTAGTATCCGTTCTCCCTCGTCACCTCATTGAGAACAAAGCCGAGGATCTTGGCATGGGAGCGCTCTAACTGCTCCACCGCGCGCAGGACGCTCCCGCGCTCGGAAAGACCCGCGCGCACCACGAACAGCACGCCGCTGCTCTCCGGCACCAGAACGCAGGCGTCCGTCACCAGATTGACGGGAGACGTATCGAGAATGATGTAATCATAGTTCTCCTGCAAGCTGTCAAGCAGCGCTTTCATGCGGGAGGAACCGAGCAGTTCCGACGGGTTGGGCGGCACGTCGCCGGCAAAAATGACGTCAAGATCCTCAATGCCGGAATCATGGATGGCCTTTCCAAGCAGCTCCGGCTGGATAAGCAGGTTGCTCAGTCCTACCTTTTCCTTCGCGGACAGCAGACGCGCCAGCTTGGGACGGCGCAGGTCACAGTCGATCAGAAGGACGCGCTGCTTCATCTCCGCATAGGAGATGGCAAGGTTGAGTGCGGTGATGCTCTTTCCTTCGGATTGCATGGCGGAGGTCACGATCAGGACCTTGCACGCCGTCTCGTCCGCCAGGGAAAAGGTCACGTTGGTCCGCAGGGTCTTATAGGACTCGCGGATGAAAAAATCGCTCTTTTCCGACAGAATATTCTTCCGTTCCACTTCCATGATCGCGGCAGTATCCGGCGCGTCGTGCCGCCGGGATCTCCACAGAAGAGAAAAATGGTTGTTCTTCATAATGCTTTACCTCTCTCCGCCGTGCTCATCGGCTTTTTGCGCGCTGAGCCCCGCCTTTTTCCGTTCATTCTCCGCGAAAGAGGGGATCTGCCCCAGCATGGGAAGATCGAAAAGCTGCGTCAGGTCTTCCTCGTTCTTGATGCGAACGTCCATCAGATACAGCAGCGTGACATAGACGACCGCGAGAAGCAGACCCACCGCACAGCCCAAAAGGGTATTTTTCCGATAGCTTGGGGTATAGCGGCTCGTGGGCACCTTGGCATGGTCGATGATCTTGGTGGAGCTGCCTTCGACAAATTCCTCGATTTCGCCGGGGGCGACGGTCGCCACCGCGTTGGCGATCTTCGCTGCCATCTCCGGATCGGGGTGGGAGATGTATACCGAGAACAGCTCGGTCTCATCCACCTGCGCCGTCGTCATCATGCCGCGGATCTCCGCTGCCGAGTAATCGAGCCTCGCGTTCTTTACCACCTTTTCCAGCACGGTATCGCTGCGGATGATGTTGACATAGGTGTTGACGAGCTGCTGGGAGGTCGCGAGGTTGGCTGCGCTGATATAATCCACCTGCTGATTCGCCTTTACGTTGTTGACGTAGATGGTGACGTTGGCACGATACAGCGGCGTAATGAAATTGGCGGTGTAGATCAGGGAGATCGCCGCGGCGGCAAGTGCGCACAGCAGGATCAGCCGCCACCGCCTGAGGTAAAGCAGCAGCAGCTTCCAAAGGTCGATCTCCAGAATGTCGCTGGATCGGTTGATGTTGGATTCGTTCATGGTTGTATTTCCCTTTCTGTCTGCGTTTGGACAGATCTTGAGCGGGGCTTTCCGCCCCTTTTGGCGAGAGACCGCCTGAATAGTCTAAAGGCGGCACAAAAAGCCGCAGATCAGTCGGTACTCTTTGTGCCGCTTCCGTCCACTGGCAGCGGGCAGCACGGCGTTTGCGTACTGCCTCCTGTCAATCGATGGGTTTGGCTTGATCCGGAAACAGTTTCTCCCGGACAAAATAGGCGGCGCTGTCGTCATTCCGGCAAATCAGCTGGAACACGTTCGTCTCCCGCAGGAGACGGTCTGCCGCGGCAAGCAGCCGATCCATATCCTCCCGATGCAAACGGAAGGGGGTCTGACTCAGCAGCAGAGGTAAAGCCTCCGCCGGAGTGAGCGGCTGTAAAGCGTTTTCCTCCCCCTGAAAGAGGAAGCAGATCGCGCGCAGGGGCGCGCTGCGGTTCTGATGCAGCGCCTCCTTGCCGCACCATGGCGTGCCGTAGACCTGCCACACACCGCTTTCGCGGCGCAGGGCAGGCTTGTCATCATTCAGAATGGACGCGCCGAACAGGCGCACCCATTTTTCCGTGTGGGTGGATTTCCCCGTGCCCGGCGGCGCGGAAAAGCACACGGCCTGTCCGCCGTATTCCACCGCCGAGGCGTGAAGCATCATCCCCTCGTGGGACAGAAGCCCAACGGCAAAGCAGTCGCCTGTGGCGATGTACTCCGCAAGGTCCTCCGTTTCCAGCTCGGGACAGAGCGACAGCGCCTCCGCGCCGCCCACGCGGATGGTGATATCCGCCGCACCGCCCCGGGCGGAGGTCCGATAGACCTCCGCCTGGGCAGCCGTGCGTCCCTTGGGGGACATTTCAACGATCAGATCAGCGATTCGGTAACGCATTACTTTTTGTGGATCCTTCCGTCCTCACCCCAGTAGGTGCGCTTACCTCCTGTGACGCTGGCGTTCTTAACGACGCCCTTGTAGCCCCACTTATTCAGGGCAATGTTGTCATCCTGCGTCGAACTTGGAGCAGCCAGTGCTTCCATCGGCGCAAGCAGGATCGGCTCGGCTGTCGGAGCGATATAAGGTTTTTTTATCGTTTTCATCATGCTTATTCACTCCGTCTGATTGGGGGTGTCCAGCCCATCCAGGAAGTTGTTGAGGATCGTCTTCTGCTCGGGAGTGAGGCCCGTGAGGCCTTCGGGTTTCGTCAAGGCCTCCTGGAAACTCCACTTTTTTGTTTCGCTATTCTGCGTTTCGTCGTTTTGGAACGTTGCCTGCGCGATGGCGGAGAACTGCTTCCGATAGTTTTCCTTATTGATATCACGCATCAGGTATGCCTCGAAGAAATAGGCGCCGTCATCACTGAGAACGACTTCGCTTTCGATCTCCACTCCCTCAGGGGGCATAGGGGGAATGTCCGTATCGGCAGGTATTTCATAGCGGGGATTGGTGGTCTTGCCATCGATATCCGTCAGGGTAAAGCCCAGAGACTTTAGGTAATCCTTTGCGGCTTTGTCGCCCTGGAACTTGCCGATGAAGAACAGCGCGCACTGCGGCGTGTCGCCGGTGGCCAGCTCAAAGCGGTAGCCGGTGACGGAGATGTTGAAATGGTGGAAGGACAGAGTCGGCGTACCATTTTCCGTCACCGAAATGGCAACATAGCGATCGTATTCCTCATCCACCGTCGGCGTCTGGTAGGTCGGGGCGTAGCCCGTCACCTTGCCAACGATCTTGCCCGTCGGGGCGGTAGTATAGTCCGCCTTTGCAGAGCTGTCCATGCCGTAGAGGGTCTTGCCCTCCGCCACCGTCAGACCGCCGACAAGCGTCACGGTCTTGCCGTTCAGGTCGAGGGTCACATCTTTATCCACCGTGAAGCCGGGCTCCGTGCTGTCCTTGAGCATCTGGATATAGCCCGTGCCGGCGGTATAGTGCTGCACGGCAGCAGCAAGGCTTCTGTAGGTCTGCTCACTGCCGCCGCCGACGATCTTCGCGACCACCGGCTCTTCTGTCGTCCAGGTATAGAAACCACCGGGCTGGTAGACGCCGTAGTAAGTGGCCTGCGTAAGCGGCTGATAATTGTCCGAATTATCCACTGTTGCGTCCGCCTTGAGACCCTTGATGGGGGTAATTTTGATCGGCGCCCAGGCGGGGTCATTGGTGTTTTGCGACGTCATCGCCTCATACACCTGTGTTTCACTTGTCTGGGCGGCGGTCATATTGATGGCACCCGTGCCGGTCAGGACATTGTAGCCGTTGGGGTATACCTTAAAGTAGGCCGCGTTGATATCTTTGCGGCTCATCTCAACGCCATCTACAGGCTCCGTTCCGGTGAAGCCCTGATTGGACTGGCTGACCAGCTCATCCGACACATACAGACCGCCGTTCACGATCATCTCGCCGTCCACGTTCAGCCGTGCGCTTCCGACCGTATCGAGCGTGGGGTGCTTATATCCGCCGCCCGGAAGTTTTGCGGCGTTGACAGGGTAAGCCTTCAACGAATAGCCCTTCTGATACATCCCATTGCCGATTTTTCTGGTATCGTAGTCGTTCAGGCGGTAGAAAAGCAGCTTCGCCTCTTTTGCGACGGTACACGTTCCGCCCTTCTCCACGCTCAGGGACGCGCCGGGCAGGAATTTGAAATCGCCGTTCACGGTCATTTCGCCCGCCGTGCGGAGGTCGAATCCCGCGTTCAGCGGCATCCAATATTCCTGACTTTTGATGGTTATGTCTTTTGACATGCCCATGGCGCTGAACTTGACGTCCAGCTGGAAGCTGCCGGTACTCATCTTGCCGCCCTCGTTCAAGCGATAGACGGTCTTGTCCGCGGCAAGGTCGAAGGACTTGGTCATGCTGCCCTGCGTCAGGTTAAAGAGCGCGCCGGAGGGACCGAAGATGAGAACGGCTCCCGTGGACTGGTTGTTGCCCTCCAGCATGATGCTGTACTGGGCGTACAGCTTTGCGCCGCTCGCATAGGTAACGGGGCTTTCAATGGTCTTGATGGAGAAGTTGCTGAACGGGAAAACCCGCATGCTCGACTTTTCAGCGTCAATTTTCTGCATGACCAGCGCCGCACGTCTATCGGAGATCTCCATCAGTTCACGTACGGTGGAACCGTTTTCTGCGGAGATGGAGCCGCCGCGGATCTGGCCGTAGCCGCAGAGCTCGCCGCCACTGCTGACCGTGACGGCCGCGCTGTCGGATAAGCTCAGATAGCCGATACTCCCCGCTGCGCGGCCATTGGCGGTGCTGGACTGCATGCCATTGACCACGAGCTTTCCGTTCACCGTCAGGTTTCCGTTGAGGGTCACCTTGCAGTAGCTGGAAATACCTGCCGAGGACGTGACCTGCTCCGGCTGACTGGCCGCGGGTCCCGAGTCGGCAAGCCGGTCCGGGATCACCAGCGTTTTACCCGTGGGGATCGTCAGGCTGCCGTTGAAGGTGTCCCCCGCCAGAAGGAATACGGTAGATTCCTTTGTAAAAGCGGTGTTCAAGTCCTTATAGAAATTGGGGGTTCCACTATTCGGGATCGGACCACGCGCCACATACTGATCCGTGGGCTTTACCATCTTGCCGTTCAGATCCTTGTATTGGTAGTCGGCGCTGCCATAGCCATTAGCACCGCCGGCTGTGATGGTCATTGCCGGGACATAGATGGGGGTGACCTCATAGTCCTTCGTCATCTTTACCCTATAGGTGCTGTTGGTGTAGTCGTATACATTGTCAGTGACGTTGTGCCAGCCGATGAAGGTGTAGCCCGTGGGGGCGGTGCCCTGCGTCAGCGTCAGTGTGGCGTTGTCCGCCGCCTTGTAGCTGTACGTTCCGGAGGAGACGCCTTGGGCCGTGCCGTTGATCTTCACGGAGCCGGATTTGAGGACGGCACCGGTGTTGTCCCGGTTCCCAGTGGTAAAGGTGTGTTCCGTGGTGTTGGGCGTGACGGTAAAGTTGGAGATCGTGGCGGTATATGAGTAGTTGTCCGTTTCGTAGCCCGAATTGGTCATCTTATCTTTTCGCGTCTTGGCGTAGGCGTAAAGATAGAGGTATTCGTCCTTGTTTACGACCACCCGCGTGTTGGCGCTGCCGCTCGTTTTCTTTGAGCCTTCGATCGCCGCCGTACCGTTGGTCTTGATGGTGTTGGCGTTGGCGCTTGCGCTGGCGGTGGTGTAATAGTAGAGGAAAACGCCATACTGATTGTCACTTGAGTTGGAGTTCGAGATGGATACCGATTGTGCGTTCATGCTGCTGTCGAAGGTGATGATGCAGTTTTCTTTGCATTTCACGCGGATGATATCGCTGTACAGGGTGGCGCTTGCCTGGCTGTAGCCCCACGTGGTCTGGTTGTCGCCAGTGGCGGTGCCGCTTTCAGAGGACTGGATGGCGCCGTTCGAGGCGGACCATGTTGAGTACGGGAAGTAGGTATGCGGTCCGTAAGAGTTATTTTGGCTCGTGTCGCCGACGTTTGTATGATAGCTCCCCTTTTCGTTGTGGTAGTAGGAAGAACTGGCTTCCACATAAGCGGATTTATCCGCTGCCGGGTCGCTCATTTGAATGACGGAAAACAGGGGATCCCCCGCAAAGCGGGCTTCCACGGTGCAGTCGTCGGAGAACACAGTGGTATAGGTCGCCGCCACGGACACCTTCGTATCATTGACGTACCAGCCGTCAAAGACATAGTTCGCGTCAGCGCGGGCGCTGAGCGTATATTGCGTTGTCACCGGTTTGGTGTAGGTTTCGCCGACCTTCAGCGCGGTGCTGCCGGCTTTTACCGTGTAGCTGCCGTGGGCCGGCTGCGCAAACGTTACCGAGATATCACGGTTCAGCGAGGTCAGACTGAGGTTGCTTAAAGTCGCAGAGGCGGCATAGGCGCTCGGATTCGAACTCGTACTCAAAGCCGGCTTTGCCTGCGTGGTCAATTTGATGAGGACCGTGCCGTTTGGGTCAAGGGTCTTACTGAAAGAGGAGGCCTTTGTTTGCGCCGTTCCGTCAATGGTCAGCGTTCCGGCAGATGGAACCGTATAGGAAAACGTCAAAAGGCTTTTTTCCGCGTTCTGATTGGTAATGGTCAGAGTAGAGGTTGCCTCGCTTGAGTAATAATAGGAAGTCGTGCTGCCGCCACAGCCGCCGCCTGAAGTTGCAGAGGATTCCGCAGGCGTCACCGTTCCGGTGATCTGTGTACCGCTGGCGGCCCAGCTGCTGCTTGCGGTGTTGCTTGTGGCGGTGCCTGTGCCGGGGGTGCCCGCACTGAATCCAGATTCGCTCCAGCCGATGTTGGCATCGCTGAGGGAACCGCTCACAGCCGCCTCAGCGGGCAGCGTGAACGCCGAGAGGGACAGTGCGAGCGCGCAGAGAAGCGCCGTGCCGCGCCGCAGCGCGCCGCTGTGGCTGCGCATGTACGCGCAAAGCGTCCCGAGGCGGGAAATCGCAAAGACCGCCGCCGGAATCACGATCAGGAGGAGCGCCGCCGCAGGTATTCTTATGCTGCCGCTCCCTGCGCGTCCCCCCGCAAATTTTGAGAAGCCGATCAACACCGTCCACACCGCCAGGATCCCGCAGAGATACCGAAGCGGCGAGGGCGTCTTTTTTCCTTCTGACTTCATAAAACGTTTCATCCCTTTCACTATTTACACATATCAGTCACAGTTCAGGGGCGCTGCGGACAGTGCCTCTGATACAGATTATTTTCCTTCTAAATACTGCTTTTTTCAGCCTTTCGTTCTCGCAGCAGGAGCGCGCCGCCGATCAGACAGCTGATGACGGCGAACCACTGTCCGTGTCCAAGACCGAGCCATTCCTTCGGCGTGTCGCGGAGAAATTCCACGAAGAAACGCAGGAAACCGTATGTAACCATGAAAATGGCATAGCGCATACCCGGATGGTCATTACGTTCTTCCATCCGCAACAACAGAGCAAGAATGCAGAAATCTCCGATGCTCTCCATCGCCTGCGTGGGCCAGAAAAAGCGGAAATCCCCCAGTACCATTTCCCAGCCGCCGCAGCAGCCGTTCAGAAAACATCCGAAGCGCATGAACGCGATCATGACCGCTACACAGGGGGCGCAGGCGTCAAGGCTCCGCCCCGGGCGCAGCCCGAACAGCAGACCAAGCAGACCCATCAGCGGGGGGATCAGGAATACAGAGCCGAAGAAGGATACGCCGCCCCATACGAAGCCGTTTTCCAGAAAACAAAGCAGCTTTGCGCCCGTAAGACCGCACAGCGCCAGAAGCAGCGTGAAGAGCAGCGCCTTCGGAACGCTTAGGGAATAGCGGTCCCTGTGCCGTACCAGCAGATAGCCCATGGAGAACCCGCCCAGAACGTACATCGTCCAGTACGTGGAAATATGGAGCGTACCGATGATGACCGTCGGTAACATATCGGAATCTCTCTTTCTACGTTATTTTGGCAGGGAGTGGCGGCCATACCCGCCACTCCCTGCGTCCCGTCCGATTTTCGGAGGATCGAACGGAAAGGGTTTGAGCCTTACTTCTTGGAATTCAGAACTGCCTGCAGCAGGGCAAGGGTCTGGTCGTCGTTAAATGCGTTGGGGTTGGAAACGTCGAATTTAACATCGTAGTTGTTGATGATCCGCAGCGCGCCGAGGTAGCCGTCCATATCCGCGGCGGCGCCCTTGTCGGTGGCCTGCATATATTTGTCGACCCCCGGATCGCTTGTCATCTTATTGAACAGCGTTAGAACATCACCGATGTTCTTGGGAGGCGTTTTCATTGCCGTCTTAAACTCTTCGCTGGTGACATAGTTGGAGTTTGCAAAGCCGACCATGGTACCGTACATCAGGGCAGCCGAGGGCAGCTTGCCGTATCTATCAAAAACGCCGTTGATATTATTACCACCATTGTCTTTTAACGTTTCCAGAACGCCTGCCGCGGTCATATCTTTCGACTTAGAGGCGACATAAAGGACGGTGGCGTTGGCAATCTCCGTGTTGGTGAGATCATCGAAGTTCTCTTTTCCCGTCTTTGCTTTCAGATAATCCTTGAACTGATTAAAATCGGCAGCGCTCATTTGCTTGGCCAGCATATTCACCGCTTCTGCTCCTGTTTTGCTGCCGAGAAATTCGGTGTTAAACAGGTTGGAAAGGTTGTTGGCGGTGTCCGCCAGTTCTTTCTCGTGTTCTTTCAGGTTGGACTGCGTGAATTTTTTGAGATTTTCCTTCTGCGCATCATCCAGATCGACCGACTGAGCGGGCAGGGCGATGGTTCCGTAAGTGCCGTTCGCGTACTTGTCCGTGCGGTACTTTACCGTGGTTGCCCAGTTATCGCCGAAGGCGTTTTTAAGCCACGTCTTAACGACATCCGGGTTGCCGGAAGTGCCAACAGCATCGACCCTCGCGCCTGTCTTGTCGACGATCACGCGGCCCGTTACGCCGGGGTTCTCATACTTGCCGATCTCACCGGCGTAGATGATGTTCTTATACAGAGTTTCGTCCAGACCCTCGTTGGTGCGCTTAATGTAGCCGCCGTAGCCCACCGTGCCGACGCCGGCTAAAATGCCGATGATCGCGATGACCACAATAAGCTCTACCAGCGTAAAGCCTGCTTTGTCACGCAGCTTGTTTCCCACTTGCTTTTTCATGTTGTATCCTCCTCAATATATTTGTTTTCTTTTTGAGAATTATATGAACAGATGATTACTCTGTGGTTTCCTTTCCTGTCTTCCAGTTCAGCACGCCGTAGCCCACGATGCGCGGATCGTTCTTCGGGTAGCAGTTGACGGCAACCCTGCCGCCGCTGTTGCCCTCGATGGTGTAAAGGAAATTCCCTTCCACGCACAGCACCGCGCCGACGTGGTCGGGGTCCTTGCCGCCGTCCGGGTCGTTGCGGCCGTCCCAGTCGAAAAAGACGTAGTCGCCGGGGATGGGCATATTGTTGGCGTCATTGGGGCTGCGCCACTTGCCGCTTTCCTTGAAACTCGCCATGCCTCTGTCCACGTCTGCGAATCTGGGCGGAGCGCCGTCGAAGGTCTCACCGGGCTGCTGCGCCGCTGCCCACGAGAGGAAGCAGGCGCACCATGGGGTGTTCTTGTTCCAGTCGGAGTTGTACCATTTGGAGAAGTAAGTGTCAGTGTTTTTGATCTCTCCCTTGCTGTCGAGCTGTCCGGCAAGCGTCTTTAAAAACTCGAACCGCGCTTTCTTTTGCGCCTCGGTCAATGTAGTGGACACCGGCAGGGTCTGATTTTTCAGCTTATCCAGCTTTTCCTGCGCCTCCGCTTTGCCGACGCTGTCACCCTCGATCCCGGTGCGGCAGAAAACGGAGGTGCTGTAGCTGTGCGCCGCGGTCGCGAAGGTGAAGGTCACGAGGCTGCCGTCCAGATCGACCCGCGCGCCGCGCAGGTTGTCCAGCAGCACCTGATCGCCGCTCGCGCCGCTTGTGAGCGTTCCGCTGTTGTAGCGCAGCAGCACCGCGCCGGGAGTGCCGTCGGCGGTCTTTCCCTGTAGCTGCCAGCCGTCGGAGAGGGGCTCCACGCGGTAGATCTTGCCGCTGGCGGAGAGATCCTCCAGCGCGGAGAGCACGATGCGCACGGTCTGCTGCTCGCCCGCCTCCTTCTGCGTCGTTTGATGCACCCGCAGTCCGAGCAGCATCAGCGACGCTGCGGCTGCCAGCACGATGGAGCTGACAGCGACGGTCACCAGCAGCTCGACCATGGTAAATCCGCTGTTGTTTCGTTTCATTCGCTCGCCCCCCCTTCCGCTGTCAAGTGGGTGATGGTATAGGTGTTGTAGTTGTGCGTGGCCTTGCTGACCTTGGCGGTGTACTTTATGACATCTTGGGTCGTTCCGTCGGGCAGCGTTATCGATGATTTCAGATGCGGGGTTGCGGGACACTCAAGATCCATGCGGATTTTTGTCTCGATGCAAACAGCGGCGTTTTTGTAAGTAAGCGTAAATTTGCAGGAGCTGCTGACAGAATCGCCGGTATCGCCGGAATCAAGGGTCAAGGTATATCCGCTGGTCGGCGGGTTTACCAGTGACTTTAAGTACGTTTCGTACGCTGCTTTCGCCTTGTCCTTTGCTTCACTTTCCGAGTCACATTCTGCGGAATCCGTTAAGGAGCTTACCTCCTCCGCCAGCGCCACGAATTTTTCGATCTCGCCCTCCGCCTGATAGAGCTGCCACGTCTGGCGGACGGACTCCTCCTGCGCCTGATAATTTTTCAGCGCCGCGGTGCAGACGGACACGGCGACGGCGCACAGCACCAGAACGACGATGAGCACATAGATCAGCGCGTAACCGCCGTTGTCTTTCCAGAGCTTCTTCATGCGCCACCGCCTTCCGGCGACACGGCGCGGACATAGGTTTCCACTGTAACGAGCGGTTCCGTGCGCTTATCCGACACCGTGACATGATAATAGGGGTTGTCGCCGTCTTTTACCGTTTTGATCGTCACCTTGGGGAACTCATCTGCGCGGTAGTTATCGCTTGGCTGCGTGACGCCATCCTTCATCAGGGTCTCCACGGCGGTACGGACGTTCAGATGGGCTTCCATTACGGCCTGGCTGTGGGCGTTGATCCGTCCTGCCAGAATCAGGCTGGAACAGATGGGCGCGGAGATCAGGCCGATGATGGCGATCGCCACGACGACCTCCAGCAGCGAAAAGCCCGCTGTTCTCTCTTTCCCGATCTTTTTCATGCCTTGTCTCTCCCAATGGGTCAGTTGAAAATGTCCGTCTTACCGGTCGCGGGCGGCGTTACGCCCGGTTCCTCATAGGTGTTCTGAGCGGACGGCATCAGATACAGCGTCAGGGTCATCTGCCCGTCCAGCAACTTTTTTTCGCTGTCGTAGTTGAAGGTGGCATACCGGATGGAGGTGATGCGCTCATCCGTTGCCAGCGCGTGCACCATGTTCTTGAACTCCCGATAGGAGGCGTGATAGTACACCGTCAGGTTCAAGCCCTCAAGGAGTGCGCCATCGCTCAAGGCCTGCATCGGCGTGATCTCACCGAAAGAAAACTCGATGTCGCCGCCGCTCCCGAAGCGCTGAAGGAAAATATCGTGCAGTTTCTGGGTGTAGCCCAGCTCCTTACTGCCGGTTCCCAGCGTTTTTTCCAGATACAGCAGGTAGAGGATCTGATCTTCTTCCTTCATATCCGCGGGGAAGTTCTCATAAAGCGCGGCGCGGCTTTCCTCGATCGCGGCCTCTGCCGGCTCAAGCTGATCCTGCACGTCCTTGTACATCTCGTTTTCGACGATGGTGGTTTGCAGCGCGGTGATCTGAGCATTTAACTGATCCCGCTCCATGACGTAAGCTTCACTGCGGGGGCGGTAGCCCAGAACATACACCAGAACGGCGACCAACAAGAGCAGGACTGACAGGACAGCCTTCCAGTTTCTACCGATCACTTTCACTGGCCCACCTCCACTTTCTCAACCTTGGCGTCGCGGTCCAGACCCTTGCGCGTCTGCTCCGCCTGGATCAAGGACTCGTCATAGGCCAGCACGACCGTCAGGTAATAGCGGTTGTCGGCAGGCTTCTGCGTCTGAGAAGCGCCGGTGTTGAAGATATCCGGGATGCCTGAGCCGCCGGTTTGATTTTTGAGTTGATTCATCAGGATCCACATCAGCAGATCGTTTTCATCCATGCCCGTGTTGCCGGAGGTGCCGGATGTACCGGAGGTCTGCTGATTTTTCCGCAGCAGCGCGTTGACCGCGGCCACAGTGGCGGCATCCCGCTGGAACGCCGCGCCGCTGTTGATCTCCTTTTGGAGCGCCACGAGATCCAGAGCGGTATTGACCTCTTTGATCTCGCCCATTTCCTTGGCAAGATGGAGCGCAAGCTTGCCTCTCAGCGTCTGATTCTGCCGAATGAGCGCGATCGTTGCGTTGACATTCGTCTTGTTGTCAGTCAGGATATTCAGCAGGTTCGGCAGATATTTGTTCAGCATCACATCGTCGCTCTCATAGAACATGCGGTGCTGATCGGCGTTTTTCCAAATGTCGTCAAAGATCTTGTCGTACAGGATCTGGTCCTTTTCCTCACGGGCGATATCCTCGCGCATCAGCAGGAAAAACTGATACATGGCGGCAGGATCGTTTTGCAGCAGGGACCGGATCGCGTTCTTCTCCTGGGTAGTATTGGAGCGCTTGCGCAGGTCATCCAGCGAGAAGGTCTTTTCCTGCACCGGCCCGTAGACGGCTTGCAGAGCGTCCAGCTGGTTGGAGTTCAGGTATTGCAGGCTGAGACGCAGCTTTGCAATATCGACAGACTCAATGCCAGAAGCAGAGGACGTAGTGCCGCTGCTGGGCGTGGCAGGCGTGACTGTTGTACTGCCGGAACTGCCCGGCGTGCTGGGCGTGGTAGGCGTGACCGGCGTGCTGCCGGAACTGCCCGGCGTGCTGGGCGTGCCGCCGCCGGGGAGCAGCCCCTGGATCCCGGAGAGGATGCCGAGGTTATCCGGGGTAATGGTCACGCCGAAACGCTCCATCACATCCGCATAATTTTCCATCTTTGCAATGGTACTGTCATCGGCACCCGCCGCTTTCAGCAGCGGGATCATATTCCGAAGCGTTTTTCCGTCGATGGCAACGCTGCCACCGGAAGCGTTGGAGAACAGCTCATCGAGGGAATAGCCGCCCTCGGTGGGAGGTTCTTCCGTACTGCTGTCCGTGGTACCATCCGCTGCGCTTTCCTCCGTGCTCGGCACGGGGGACTCCTTCCCCGCTTCCTCGTACAGCGCAGCGATCATTTTGTCCGGGGAGTAGGCTTCCCGCGGGCCGATGGTCAGGCTGGAAACGGTGTTGAGGGTCATGAAGGGCACGTCGCGCAGCGCCACGAGGAAATAAGCGGCGTCCTCCTTGTTCTGGAAGGCGACCTGCGCCGCAAGACACAACTCGGTCGTGCTCAGAGCGGTCACCGTTGACTTCTTGGGGAGCTTTGCCTCCAGCTCGCCCAGCACCAGTTCAAGGTTGTCGTTATATGTCCGAACGGAGTCGAATACGGTGTCCCAGTCGGCGCTGTAAGCGTCGTACATACTCGAATAGTTGTGGTAGTTCTCCGCGCAGCCCGCGTTCTGCTGGGCAAGCGCCGTCAGGCGGTCCTGCTGTGCGCGCAGACCGTCCAGCTCCGTGCTCCACGACAGCTTGGAGGTCAGCAGCAGCAGTACGGACGCCGTCAGCGCCGCGCCGCCAAGGAACACAAGACCGTACTGCCACGCGCGGTTGATGGGTGCGCGCGCGCCGGTGATGTGGTTCAGCTCCGGGTCGCCGAAGTCAAGGGCGGTGAGCGCCGCGCCCTGACAGAGCAGCCACTGCGCGCCGTAGTCGGTCTCCGCCATTTCGACGGGGACATTCAGCAGCGACGCGAGCGCCGGGGCAAGCCCCGCCTCCTTCGCCTGACCGCCGGAAAGCACGGCGCTCGTCAGGCGGGCGCGGCCGGGCATGGCGGAGAAGTAGTCGAGCACGATGCCCGCCTCATTGAGGTCGTCCTGCTGGGAATAGCCCCGCTGCAGCAGGCGCTGCAGCTTGACCTGCCCGTTGTGGACGAAGGTCAGCAGCAGCAGCTCGCTCTCAGCGTTGATATAGAGGCAGACGCCGTCGTCCGTATCCGCGGAGGACTTCGCGTGCTTTGGCAGAGCAAAGTCCGCGTCCACGGCGGTGGCATGGCTGTGACCGCAGAAATCGACGGCGGCAACGCTCAGCCCCATGCTGTTGGCAAGGGCATAGTAGCGCTGCAGCATCGCGCGCGGCACCGCCCAGAGCTGCACGCGCAGAAGACGCGCGTCCTCGCGCGCCTCAACGCCCACGCTCTCCCACGAAAGCTGATACTCGCCCGGGTCGATGGGGAAATACTCGTCCATGTTCGCCAGCAGCATCTGACCGAGGCGCTGCTGCTTTTTCACCGCGGGGACGGTGACGCTCTCGCTGATGACCTGCGTGGAGCAGAGCGAAAAGACCACCTTACGGCAGCGGCGGAACAGCCCCTGCCGCAGAACCGGCTCCATCGCGTCCCGCAGGGCGTCCAGCCCCACGAGCTGACCGTCCTCGACCGCGTTCGGCGGCGTGGGCAGGATGACCTGCTCGGAAATGGCGTCGCTGCCCAGCGTCATCTGGGCGATGCGGATCTCCCGCTCGGTGATCTGCACCACCAGCGCCCTGCCGCTCAGCCTTTGCTTGCTCATAAGTGTTCCCTCCCGGACTGTGGGAATGGCACAGCCGTCCCGAAGAACGGTTCTGCCCCTCCCACAGGCTCTTGTTTTTCTCTCGCGGGCAGGTCCGCGCCTGCCCTGTTTCTCTCCCGTGTTACAGCCCAAAAAGGCCGAGGTACGCCGCGATGAGCCGGTCGCCCCATAGCGCCGCGACCCAGATCCCGGCGGCAAGATACGGCCCGAACGCCAGCTTGCGGGGCGCGCCGCGTTTCATGCGGACCGAGTGGATGATCGCACCGGAAACGCTGCCGAGGATCATCGCAAGCAGGATACGCTGCCAGCCCAGCAGCAGTCCCGCCCCTGCCATCAGCTTGACGTCTCCCATGCCAAGGCCATTGCCCTTCGTCACGAACCACAGCAGGAGGAAAAGAAGGCTCACCGAGAACATCCCGATGAGATAGGTTTTCCAGTGAGATGCGTCCGCGGCAAGCTGCACCGCGCCCAGAAGGAAGATCGCAAGGTTCAGCCCGTTGGGGATCTCGAAGGTGCGCCAGTCGATGAGCGCCACGACCGTCAGCAGGGAGAACAGCAGCGAATACAGCACCGCGCGCAGCGGCTCGGCCTGATACAGCCACGCCGCGAGCAGCCACGCCCCGCCGTTCAGCGCCTCCACCACGGGGTATTGGGCGGAGATATTCTCCCCGCAGGCCCGGCACTTCCCTCCCTGCATCAGCCAGCTTGCCACGGGAATCAGCTCATACCAGCGCAGGCGATGGCCGCAGGCCATGCAGTGCGACGGCGTTTTCACGAACTCCTCTCCACGGGGCAGGCGGAAGATCAGCACGTTGCAGAAGCTGCCGACGCACAGACCCAGCGCCGTCCAGAGCAGCAGCAAAAGACAGGTCATGGGGGAAACTCTCCTTTTTGGTCAGGTCAGGGGTGTTCCCCCGCCCGGTGATAGGGACGCCGGGCGGGGCGTTGTTTCAAATTGCTTGGGGATGATGCGGGGGTGGGGTGGGGGGTAGTTAGTCGCCCAGCACCCACTTTTCGGTAGTGCTCGACCACGTAGCCTTGGTATTGTCGCTCTTGAATTTGAAGTCAGAGAACTTGCAATAGTCTTGGATGTCGGCAGCTTCGACCGTTACGTCCTCTGCGGTGCCAGTAACCGTGATGGAAGGAGCAGTAGCATCTTTGGCCCTCGTAACTACGATCCCCTGGAGCTCGCCGTCCTTATCTGCCTGAACGCTCTTCTCGATATAAGCAAAGTCAACAGCGGTCTTGATGGAGTCGAGCTGGGTGAGGTCGGCGGCCTCGTTGGCCTTCTTGATGTAGCCGGAGTAGGTGGGGACGGCGATGCCGGCGAGGATACCGAGGATCGCGATGACGACGATCAGCTCAACGAGGGTAAAACCGGACTTGGAACCAAACTTTTTCATAGGAGTTTTCTTCCTTTCTTTGTTTTGCGTCGGATTTTATATCATCGCCATGCGGCACGGGCCCCTATCTCCCACACCAGGGGACATGGCTTGGATATACGGATCTACAGGTATTTGTCGAAGGCCTTGGTCATGTTGATCATCGGCAGGTAGATGGCCAGCACGATGATGACCACGAAGACCGCCATGAAGATGATGATGGCAGGCTCCATCAGGTTCAGGAGCTTTTTGGTGGCCTCATCTACTTCTTCATCATAGTAGTCGGCGACTTTGCCCATCATGCTTTGCAGGTCGCCGGTCTCCTCCCCCACGCCGACAAGATTCGACACCATGGGCGGAAAAATGCCCGTCCGCACGAGGCTCTCCCGCAGGGGGGTACCCTCGGCGACCAGGGCGCGCGCGTCGCGGATGGCCTCCAGATAGTAGATGTTGCCCATGTTGCTGGCGGCGAGGTCCATGCTGTCCGTCAGCGTCAGGCCGGAGCCGATCAGCACCTCCATGGTGCGGCAGAAGGTGGCGCAGGCGGTCTTGACTGTCAGGTTGCCTACAACGGGGGTCTTGCGGGCGAGCCAGCCGAAAAAGTGCTTGCCCTTGTCGGTCCTGTGAAACAGGACGCCGCCTACGATCAGCGCCACCAGCACCAGCAGCGGCACCCACCACCAGGATTCGAACCATTCGCAGACCGCCATCACGCCCTGCGTGAGCTTGGGCAGCTCCGCGTCCATATCCTCAAAGGTTTTGAGGAAGTTGGGGATGATCTTCGTCATCATCACGATCAGCACGACGATCATGACCACGATCAGCACGCAGGGGTAGATCATGGCGCTGGTCACCTTGCTCTTGGTGCGCTTGCTGCGTTCGAAATAAAGCTCCATCTGGCGGAAGGATTCCTCCAGATTACCGGAGGCCTCGCCCGCTGACACCATGTTCACCAGAATGGCGGGGAAGATCTTGGGATGGCGGCGCATGGAAGAAGCAAGCGCTTCGCCCTTTTCCACGTCCGCCTGCATTTCGCGGATGGCGGCGCGGAGCTTTTTATTGCTCGTCTGCTGCCCCAGCATGGCGAGCACGGACGCAACGGAAACGCCCGCGCGCAGGATGGAGACGAACTGACGGCAGAACACCGCCATGTCCTTCGCCTTGGGGTTGCCGAGGAACGGGATCTCGATATCGCGGTTGAGGGTGGTCTGCTCCTTAATGTCTAAAATCGTATAACCGGCGCCGCGAAGGGAGCTTTTCGCGGTCTCGATGGACGACGCATCCAGAGAGGAGCGGACGCGCTTTCCGTTTCGGTTGATCGCCGTATAGTTGAATCCGGGCATGGAGCCGCCCTCCTTTCTCAGGTCTGCCGCCCTGTCTTGAATTTATCAGGCTCGTTGGCGGCGGCGAGGGCAGTCTCCAGCGAAATCACGTGACGGTCGACCAGATCCTCCAGCGCGTCGTCCAAAAGCTGCATCCCGTACCGCTTGCCGGTCTGGATGGCGCTGACGATCTGGAAGGTCTTGCTTTGCAGGATCATGCTGCGAATGGCGGGGGTGACGATCATGATCTCGAATACCGCCGTGCGGCCGCCGCCGATCTTCGGCAGGAGGGTCTGGCCCACGGCACACTCCAGCACGTCCGCCAACTGGATGCGGATCTGGTTCTGCTGCTCGGCGGGGAACGAGTCGATGATACGGTCGATGGTGTTGGCGGCGCCCTTGGTGTGCAGCGTGCCGAACACCAGATGGCCCGTTTCGGCGGCTGTGATGGCGGTGGAGATGGTCTCCAAATCGCGCATTTCGCCGACTAAGATCACGTCGGGGTCCTGACGCAGCGCAGCGCGAAGTCCCGCGGCAAAGCTGCTGGTATCAGCGCCCACCTCGCGCTGGTTGATGATACATTGATCGCTCGTGTGCAGGTATTCGATGGGTTCCTCCAGCGTGATGATGTGGCGGCGCTCGGTGTGGTTGATGTGGTCGAGCAGCGCCGCCAGAGTGGAGCTTTTGCCCGAGCCGGTGGGGCCGGTGACGAGCACCAGTCCGCGGGGTTTATCCGCCTGCGCCACCACCACGGGCGGAAGGCCCAATTCCTCGGCGGTGGCAATGCGCAGCGGCAGCAGGCGAAGCGCCAGCGACGTCATGCCCCGCTGACGGAACACGTTACAGCGCATACGCACCAGATCGTGATAGGTCACGGCGAAGTCCGCTTCGCCCATTTCATGAAATTCCTTGAGAAGTCCGGGCGTGATCAGCTCCTGCACATAGGCGGTGGTATCCGCCTCGGTCAGCGGGACCTCCCCAAAGTTGGTCAGCTCGCCGTCCAGTCGAAAAACGGGGGGCTCCCCCACCGTGAGGTGAATGTCGGAGGCGTTGCGCTCCAGCGCGTCATGAATGAGTGTTCCCAGGTCGATCATGCGCCGTCCTCCAAAGGATGAGTTTCTTCCGCCACATTTTCAACGCTGATGCGCTGCATCTCGCTGATGGAGGTCGTTCCCTCCAGCACAAGGCGGCGGGCGCTTTCGCGGAGGGTGTGCATCCCCTCGGCGATGGCAGTCTCCCGCAGCGCGCCCGTGTCGCAGCGGTGGGAGATCATCGTGCGCATACGGGGCGTGATCTCCATGATCTCGTAAATGCCGATCCGGTCGAAATATCCGGTACCGGCGCAGCGCTGGCAGCCCACCGGCTCGTAAACCTCGGCGCTGTCCTTCTCCTTCGGCGTCAGTCCCAGATATTCCAACTCATGCTCTAAAAGAACGTGCCGCCGCTTGCAGTTGGGGCAAAGACGGCGCACAAGGCGCTGGGCGATGATGCCGGTCAGCGCGTCGGCGATGAGGTAGCTTTCCACGCCCATGTCCAGCAGGCGCGTGACGCTGCTGGCGGTGTCGTTGGTATGCAGCGTACTCACCACGAGGTGACCCGTGATGGACGCCTGCACCGCGATGGACGCCGTTTCCCGGTCGCGGATCTCGCCGATCATGATAATGTCGGGGTCCTGACGCAAAATGGAACGCAGGGCGTTGCCAAAGGTCAGGTTCGCCTTGGGATTCACCTGCACCTGATTCACGCCGTCCACGTTCGCCTCCACGGGGTCCTCCACCGTGACGATGTTCACCATGTCGCTGTTAAGCTCGTTCAATGCGGTGTAAAGCGTGGTGGATTTACCGGAACCGGTAGGTCCGGTGACCAGCACGATCCCGTTGGGATGGCGCAGGATCTCGTCGAATTTTTCCAGTTCCGACCCCGTCAGGCCAAGGGCGCGCTTGCTGCGGCGCAGCGCCTTTTTCTGCGTCAGTCGCATCACGCACTTTTCGCCATAGACCGTGGGGAGCGTGGAAACACGCACATCGTATTCCCGGCGGTCCACCAGGATGGAAAAGCGGCCGTCCTGCGGTCTGCGCTTTTCGGAAATGTCCAGATTGCTGAGGATCTTAATGCGCGCGATGATGGCGGGCAGCAGCTGCAGGTCGTAAGTGGCGGTGGTGTACAGCACGCCGTCCACTCGGCAGCGGACCCGGACCTTGTCCGGTCCGGACTCCACGTGGATATCGGAAGCGCGTTGGCGCACCGCCTGCTCCACAAGGGAGTTCACCAGCACCACCACGGGGGAGGCGTTGACATCCTCCTGAAAGACCTGATCTTCCAGAGAGGCGCTCTCCCGCTCGTTGGTCTGGGTGTAAAGCTCGGCAGCCTCCTGCATCTCCTCGCTGCCGTAGCAGCGGTCGATGGTCACGAGAATGTCGGATGTTGTCGCTAAAAATGGCTTAATGCGACACTTGCTGGCGATCGCGACCATGTCGCGCCCCTTCATGTTCATGGGCTCGTTCATGGCGACATACAGCGTGCCGCTGTCCTCCGGATCAAACTGGAAGGGCATCATTGTATATGTACGCAGGATATCCGGGCGAACCGCCTGTCGGACATCCATGGGGATGGTCATTTCGTAAAGGTGCACCACGGGGGTGCGGGTCAGCGAGGACAGGGCTTCGATGACCTGTTCCTCGGGCAGGATGGCGCGCTCTAAGATCAGCTCGCGGATGGACTTGTTCGTTTCCTCCTGAGCACGACGCAGCTCGTCCGCCTGTTCCGCGGTCAAAAGCTGCTGTTCCAGCAGGTATCGCAGGAGCTTTTCGTTCATGCGCGCCCTCCTTTCTCTTGTTTTTCGGGGCAGAAATTATTTTTGAATCAGTGCTTTTCAAAAGTGTGAGACGACAGACTCGTCAGGCTCTCAAACGCGAATGAGCCGCTGCCGCGCCTAACGTCTCTTTTTTTTTGCTCCCCCTCCCCCGGCGGGGCGGAATTGCCCCGCCGGGAAGAGGTGGTCCGAATGATGGATTTGTCTTACGCTGTCAAATTACTTGACGTTGATGATGAGGTTTGCGCTGGCGCTGCGGGTGTTGTAGTTGACCGTCACCTTCTGACCGGCAGGGTCAGCGAAGCTGTTGATGCTCAGATCGCCGAACTTCGCGATGAGGTTCGCAAGCTCGGTCACAGCCTCGAGAGAGGTCTTGGCATTGCCAAGCTCCGTGAGATCGCTCTTCGTCAGCGTCACACCGTTGTTGAGGGTGATGCTCGCGCCGTCGGGCAGCAGGTTCTGCGCCTTGGCAACGATCTTGCCGAGGTACTGCGCAACATAAGTGTCGCCCTTGTTGCCGACGATGTCCTTCATGGTCGGGCTCTTGAGCGCGTCAGCAAGCTGGGCTGCGGTCTTGGTCTGGATGCCATTGTCGGCATTGAACTTCAGGCTGTTGAGCAGGTTGATCTTCTCCTGATACTTCGTCTGTTCGGCAGAGCCGTTATTCAGAATATCCGACACATTGATCGTGGCAAGCTTGTCGTTCAGCTTTGCCTCCAGCTTTGCCTTGCCCTCGTCCTTGATGGTGGGCTTCAGGTTATCCAGCGCAGAAGCATTGGCGGCCTTCTCAGTATCGAAGGTGAGATCCATCTGCACGAGCGCGCTGTAGATCAGATACTTCTCCAGACCGGGGTTCTTCGCCAGCAGATCCTTCAGCGTGGCGGAGTCTTTCAGCGCAGCGTCAAGCTCCTTGGTCGCAGTGTCAACGATCTCCTGCTTGAGGGCATCGCTGAAGGGCTTTTTGTCCTTACCGGTGAGCGTAAGCGTACCGCTAAAGCTTCCCTTGGTAATATGAGCCTTAATCTCGGGTTGAGCAAGCAGGAAGTTGATGTCAGCGACCGACTGGATATCCAGCGTTACGCCGGCAGGCTCGAAGGTGACATTAAACCCCTCAACAAGATTCTTCGCATCTTTCAGCGTACCGCTCTCGTTCGCCTTCTTGACGATCCACGCCTCGTTGATCTGCTTCTCCGTCAGCTTCTTGCTGATCTGGTTCTCGATCAGAGCGTTCACATCGAGCGCGTCGATGTCCTTCTCGATCAGCGGCCACACGGCGTTGATGAGGGCGGTGTTGTCAAGACCCTTGAGGGGGCCGCCGCCGGTGGCAGAGTTAACGAACGTCGTCCAGTTGGTCTCGACCCACTTGTCTGCCTCTGCAAGAAGAGCTGCCTTGAGCGCGTCCTCGGTGGCGTGAGTCAGGGTGATATCGTATTTCTTCAGAGACGTCTCGATCTCCGCATAGATCTCGGGGAGACGCGTCTCCATTTCCTCCTTGACCTTGGCGACGACCTTATCCTTGGTGCCGTCGGTATAGGCGAACTGCGCGGCGATCTGGTCGAGGCCGTCGTTATAAGCCTTCTGGACGTCCTTGCTGATGTTGAGACGCAGATAGTTCTCATCGCCCTCGTACTTGTACTCAAGCAGACCGTTGCTGTTGAGCGTCGGCTTCACGACGAGCTTATAGTTGTAGGTGTAAGCGTCGGTCTTCGCCTTGATGTCCGCGTTGGCAGAGTGATCAAAGTTGACCTTCAGGTCGATCGTGAAAGCGAAATTGTCGGTGTAGGAGGTGCCCTGCGCCTTCATCTGCTTGTAGATTTCCTTGGAGATGGCAGTGCCAAGCTCCTTGACGATCTTGGACTTGGCGGCGGAGAGAGAAGCGCTGCTTTCGCCGACCTGAACGGTGGCGTAGGTCTTGCCGTTGAACACAACGTCCACATTGCCGCAGACATAGTTGCCCTTGCCGTCGTGGAAGTTCGCCCACAGGCTCTTGCCCTCGGTCTTGAGCTTATCGACGACCTGCGCCTTGATCTCGCTCAGGGACTTGTTGGTCAGCACGATGCCGGTCTCGGACTCGACAGCGTTCTTAACGCTGGTCAGGAAACCGTCGATATCGTCGGGAGTGGGCTTGCTCGTGGTGCCGGTGATGATCGCGTTGGCAAGCTTGTTCGCCTGCTCGATGGCGGAGACGACCTGGCCGTCCTTCACCTCGAGAGCGACGTTCCAGGTGACCTCGCGCTCGGTCTTGTTGTCGCCGGAGGTGAAGTTTGCCTTCACGTCCTCGACCTTGACCATGTCGTTGACAATGTTCTTGACCTGCTGGAGCTGTGCATCCGTCAGGTACTTGTTGTCCTTGTTGACCTGATCAACGGCGTCGACAACAGCCTTCTTCATGGCGTCGAATCTGTCGTTGACCTGCTTGACGGACTTGAGAACGGCATTGCCGATCAGGTCATCGGAAACGACCACGGGCGCCTTAGCCTGCCAGACCGCGTACAGGGTGATAATGGGATAGTTAGCGGTCAGCGTGATGGTGCTGTTCGCGGGGTACGTCGCAGCCGTGGCGGTCTTTTCCGTCGCCCAGCCCAGGAAGTTGTAGCCGTCGCGGGTGGCGGTAGCGGTCACGGGGAAGCTGTAAGTGGTGCTCGTCGTCGTCGTGGAGACGGGAGACGCACCGATCAGCGTGCCGCCGTTGGCGTCAAAATACAGGGCATAGGTGTAGGCAGTCACCGGGGGATTCACCGGGGGGGTCACCGTGCCGCCGGGATTAACGCTCGGGGTGTTATCCGGCTTCGCGCTCTGCACGAGGTAAGACATACGGTAGATCACCGCTGCCACCTGCGCACGGGTGGACAGTTCGTTGGGACGGAACGTGCCGTCCTCAAAGCCGTTGACCAAGCCGTGACGCTGGCACTGCTTGACCGCGGCGAGCGCATACGCGGGGATCGCGTTCTCATCGACCATGACGGAGACGGAACCGGTCTCGGGCAGAGTTACCTTCCATGCCTTCTTATAGAGGGCGAGGTAACGCTCGATCATGGTGCACATCTGCGCACGGGTGATGGGGTCGTTAGGGGCAAACTTGCCGTCGCCCACACCATCCACGATCCTGTTGGCGGCCGCCCAGTTGATGGCATCGGTGTACCACTCGCCGGGAGCCACATCGGTGAATGCGCTCTGGCTGCGATCACCCTTTGCACCGTCGAAACGGAACAGGACCGTGACAAACATCGCACGGGTCATGTTGTCCGCGGGGGCGAAGGTCTTGTCCGCGACGCCGTTGAAGTAACCCTTCGACGTCACATAGTCTACGAACTGGTAGTACCAGTCGGATCTGCTGACGTCCGTGAAATCGTCAGCTTTTTCCGCCAGCGCTGTGGGCACCAGGGAAAAGACGATGCACAATGCCAGCAGAGCACTCAAGATACGCTGCTTTTTCATCTTCTTAACCACTCCTTTTTTTTACTGATGATCTTCGAGTACCGCAAAAGGGTGTCAGCGTTTCCGCCCCAAGCGCTGCTCGCAGCATCCAAAACCTGTCCCTGTCCGGGCGTGCGGATAGACGCACGTACTGACAGTAATACAGTCTACATAAAGTCTATCAGATATTTTCTCTTTTTGCAAGCAGTTCTTGCTTTTTTTTCTATATCCTTCCAGGGGTATTACATTCGAAAATTAATCGCCGCGAACTGCTCGGACAAGTCTCACGTGAGACCGCCTTATCCTTCTTCAAAACAGGAGAACGCCGGATAGTAGCGCAGCGGGATGGGCTGTCCGAGCGCGGCGGAGCGATTCTTGAGGATCTTGAGTTCCAGCTCGCGGGGGTCCTTGCGCTTTTCCTCGTCGATGTTGAAGCCGGGCCGCCCCGCCCCGCGCGCCTGAAGTCCCAGCAGCACGTCGGCGGAGTAGTCGATGCCGCCGGATTCCTTGAAGGCGTTCATGGAGACTTCCAGATTATAATTCTCGCGGTTGAAGGAGGAAATGGCGAGGATGGTCAGCCCGTGCTGGCGCGAGAGCTTTTTCAGCGCGCAGACGATGCGGTCAAGGTTCTGCTTGTCCGTGAAATGGACGTCCACCGGGGCGATGATCTGGAGATAGTCGATGAGCACCACGGGCTTTTGTCCGGTCTCGGCTATGTGGCGCGCGACCTCCGCGCGGATGTAGTCCAGCCCCGTTTCGTGGTCGCCCTCGCGGAAATAGAGGTGCTTTGCATAGGAGGCGTAGCGCGTCTGCGCCAGCTCCAGATGCGCGAGATCCTGCGCACTGTAGCCCGCCCAGCGCCTGCCGTCTAAAACACCGCGCGCGGTCTTGGCAAGGCGGCGGCGCGCGGAGGTGTCGAGCAGGAAGGATTCGCGGGAAACGGAACGAGCCATCAGCTCCCATGTCATCATTTCAAGGGAGAAAATGAGAACGTCGCGCCCCTGCATGGCAAGCTGATCGGCGATCTGCATACAAAAGGCGGTCTTTCCCAGCGAGCTGACCGCGCCGATCACATAAAGTCCGTCGTAAAGTCCGCCGTCCAGCGTCTGATCCAGCCCCTCAAAGCCGGTTTTGAGCGCGGGCCGCTTTGCCTGCGCCTCGATATAAGCGCGGAATGCCTCCATCTGCCCCGCGGCGGAGGTCTCGGCATAGGGGGGCGGCTGCTGTGCCCGCCGATCCTCGACCGCCTGCGCCAGAAATCGCGCCGCGCCCTCGCGGTCGGCGCAGAGAAATTCGTTCAGATCCTTGCCGGTGGGAACGCCCGGGCAGCGGTACAGCCACGGAAATTCCTCGGCGAGGGCGGCTGCCCACGTTTCCCCTGCCGCGTCGTTGTCCGTCAGCAGCAGGATGGGGGCGGGTCGATCCAGTCCGCGCAGCAGAGCCGCCGCCTTTTCGCGGTTGCCCGCGCCGTTCAGCGCGGCAGCCCGGTAGCCCAGCTCCTCTGCCGAGAGCGCGTCAAAGGCGCCTTCCAAAAGGAAGACCGGCTCTTCCCCGCCCGCAGTCAGCAGCTCCGGCTGAAAGAGCGGCGAAGGCTGTCCCTTCTCGTTGAGATAGCGCTTTTCCGCGACGGCGCGGCGCACGCAGCGCCCGTTTTCGCATGGCAGCACCACGCAGTCATGCTCAGGGTCGTAGCCAAGGCGGAATCTCGTCACCGTGGCGTCGGAAAGCCCGCGTTTGGCAAAATAATCGGTTTTTCGGCGGTGAGAAAAGCAGCTTTCGGGGTAGGAGGCGGGCAGCGTTTCCCTGCTCAGGCGGTCAGCGGGGCGCGCTTCTCCCGTGTCGCCGTGCCCGTATCGCTTGCTCGCAAGCGCCAGAGCGTCGTGCGGCGCGGTGAGGTTTTCGTCGATTGCCAGCAGATCGAAGAGGTCATAGTCCGCGCCGCAGGCAAAGCAGTGTACTTTCTGCCGCTTTGCGTCGTATCCCATGGAGGGATCGCGGTCGAGATGCTTTGGATTTAGGCAGCGAAAGCGCTTTTGCGGGTCAATACCCCGGTCGTAGAGATAGTCAACGATGCGGGGGCGCAGGTCGTTAAAGGTGTCCGGCATAGGATCGCCTCCTTTTCTTGTCGTTATTATAGCATAAGACCCCGCGGAGGAGCGATTCCCGCGAGGTCTGTAAGATATCTTAAGATATCAATAAGGGGATTTTCGGTAAAAAAAGAAAATCCGAAAAAAATTAGATGAAACAAATATAAAAGTATGATTCGACAGAAAATATCTGTATAAAAGTTTGAAAAACATGGAAAAATGGCTTGGGTGATTTTGGGTCTCCTGCACGACTTGAGGTCGGCTTTGCACGAAATGAAGTCGTCTTAGCACGGCTCGAAGTCGGAATTGGACAGGCTGTAATCCTCGTTTTTTTCACAGGATGGGCACAGACGGTGGATAACTTCCGTGAAAAGTAGGCGTTTTGGTGGGAAAATCGGACTTTTGTCGTCAAATTTCCGTTTTTTGTGGATATCTTTTCCACGGATGCTTTGATCTTCGATCTGTATTTTGGAAGTAATTCGAAGAATTCAGACGTGGTTTCGTGCAGTTGCTGAGGGGTCACTGCGTGCTCTGGGGCGGCTTTTTAGCGGGCTTTTTCTTCGCCTCGATCTGCTTGACCGTCTTGTTTTTTTCGATCTGCTGGATGTAGCTCTGCATGGTGGCGTCAATGCCGATGTTCATCTTGCCGCCGAGGAAGGTATTGATGTCGTCATAGTCGAAATCCATGTGGATCGAGCCGCCCGAGACGTCCTCGATCTCCTCCACCGCCTTATTGAACGGGCGGATGATCGCCTCGTCATAGTTGCGGTTTTTGACGTCCTCCTTGGTCGGCAGGCCGATGTAGTGGATGATGTCCTGAATTTTTACGCGGAAGCTGCCGTCGTCATCGACGGGCGCTTTCCGCGCGCGGTAGAAGAGATAAAACGCCATGCGGTAGGCATTTTCGCTCAGATGACCCATCCAGTCGGGGATCAGCTGGTAATACTGGGTCAGGAAGTGGCGCACGTTCTCGGCGAAGGAGATCCGCACCTCGCCGGTGTACTTTTTGATGGATGCCTCGGTCGCCAGATGGGTGATATAAAAGGATTCAAAATACTTTTTGAAGGATTCCGCGGTGATCTTCATGCCCGTGATGGACTGCATATCCTTCTTGATCTGGCGGTAGGCGGCGTCTCTGGAGCGGAGCCCCGCCCAGTCCATATATTCCTCGATAGTAAAGCTCGCGGTGCTGTTGCGCCAGTTGTCGCTGTTGCCGCGCATCAGGGTGTAGATCAGCAGGCGGTGCGCCGTCCAGGAGAGATTTTTCGTGTATTCCGCGACGGCCTCAAAGATGATGGTCATTTCGTAATCCTTGTTGCGGTAGCGGATGTTCTGGTTGCCGTAGGCGTCAGGCTCGGAATAGGTCACGGTGATGCCGTTGGAGGAGGGATGAAATTCCCTGCCGCGCTTCATATTCGCCCAGACGCCGCAGATGAAATAGGTGGCGGGGCTGTTGCCCAGCACATCGTATTCCTGCACCCTCGCGGTGACGGTCTTATCAAAAATATCCAGCAGCGTGGCGGCGAACGTGACAGTCTCCGACGCGCCGATGGTCACCGCCCCTGCCACCGCCTCAGGCGAAGACAGATCGTGTGTCTGAAGATAACTGTCCATCAGGGGGTAAATGTCGCCGAAGTCAAAGACGTTCATCTGATTTTTGAACTTTCTGGGGTGCTCTTTTTCCAGCGGCTTCAGCTTATTGTATGTATCCAGCATCTCCTGAAACTGTTCGGTCTCCAGAAAACGCAGGGGGGTGTCCTTTAATTGCTCTGCCGGTTCGGGGAACTGGGACATGGTGCGACCCTCCTTTTGCGAAAAGATTGCTTTTTTAGAACCTTAGTATAGCATAAGTTGAAAAAAAGGGAAAGAAAAAGTTTTTTTTCGCAAAGCGCGAGGAAAATATTCTCATCGCTCGGACAGGTCTCACGTGAGACCTGTCCGAGCGGCGCGTTATTTGTCCGTCAGCAGCGGCTGCCGTTGATGATCTTTCGGATCTGGCGCTCGCTAAGGCGGAATTGGGCCGCGAGACTTCGGTAGTTAGAGCCATTAAACAGGGCGCGAATGTCCCGATCGCGAGCGCCGCGCTCCAGCGATTCCCGCTTGGGAACGTACAGCGTTTGTCCGCCGCATAGCAGCGTCAGGTGGACGAACGCCTCCATACCGATGGTGTCCACGATGTCTCGGTACTCCTCCGGGATATCGTCCGTGCGGATGTGGCGGGCAGGGGGGATGCAAGTGGTAGACATAACATTTTTCTCCTCTCTGAAATCAGGTGTGAAACAGGACGAGTTCCTAAGTCTCACGTGTGACTTGTCCGGCTTTGTCCAAAGAACTGTTTCTACCATTCAGCGCCGCCGAGGGAGGCGTTGTATCCTTCGGTCGAACAGAGCGGAAAATTTATTCCTTTTCGCGAGAGAATATCGCTTGTAAAAACAAAGAGAAAATTGTCCAAGTGTCGCCGCTGCCGTTCTGAGCTTTTCCGGAGTGATGAGAAAAAGGGCGGAAGACCGACTTGGAAACGTGCAGTTCGCTGTGTGTAATTTTCGGAATTCCGACGTGCTCTCGTGCATGATGTTTTAGGCAGATGTTTGGGAAAGTACGACTTGAAAACGTGCAGATGAGAAGAAAATCAGTTCCAAGAGATTGGATATCGGCGCGTGATTAAAACACCAGATGTAGTGAATTTGGACAAGTCTCACGTGAGTTTTTGTGGGAGGCGTTCCGATTTCGGCAAGAAATCGAAAGAAGTCTGCACGAAACCAAGTCGGAAATCAGCTGGAACAGGGAAGCGTGGGTGCACGAAACTAAGTCGGAATTTGTCGAAAGCAGGGGAGAGCGCTGCACGAAATCGAGTCGGAATTCGTCGGGGAAAGGGGAAAGCGGGCGCACGAAACCAAGTCGGAATTCGTCGAGAAGATGGAGGAGATGCCGCACGAAACCGAGTCGGAATTCGGCGGTTTGCGGGAGGCGTCCTCCCCGTCACTGCCAGCGCGTTCGCCATCGGACAGCAGGGGAGAGGGGGGAGCGACTTTCCTCGCAGCGGCGAAAAAGGCGGTGCCGGAAAAGAAAAAAGTATCCGACACAAGTCGGATACTTTTATATGAAAACTGATTTTGATGTAGTTTGCTTTCAGAAGGTCAGTCGTCCAAAACCATTTTGAGCGTCTCCACGGTGCGGCGCAGCTCCTCCAGATTTTCAAGGCAGGTGTCAAGCTTTTTCCTGGCGGTGTCCTTGTCCACGTCCGTGCTGAGATCCAGCTCCTTCAGTTGGGCGATGCTGCGCCGGACCGATCTTCCGAAGGAGTCGACCGTCCGCAGGGGGTTGGCGCTCTGGGCGGGCTTTGCCGGGGGAGGGGGGAGTTCGGCTGCCTTTGCCCATGCGATGGCGCGGTGCACCAGCGCGGGCAGGTCACCCTTGGCGTCGTTCCGGGCAACATACTCCTCTACGACAGGCTGAAGATGGATGTTTTTCTGACGCGCCAGCTCATAGGCGTCGGTCATGGTCATCTGCCCGTTTTCCGCCCACGCGGTAACGGTCTCATCCAGATTCAGAAGATCCAGATACCGCTCCACGGTGGCGCGGCTCAGATCGACCTGAGATGCCATCAGCTCCGACTGCTCCTTCACATTATCGGGGAGCCCGCCCTCTTCCGCCAGCGTGCTGCGCAGGGTCTCCAACTGGCGGGCCATGTCGAAGGGAGAGATATTCCGGCGGTGGATGTTGGCGCCCATCAGCGCCCGCAGCTCGGAAAGCTTACTGTCGTAATGGCGGATCTTGCAGGGCACGGTGGCGCGGCCCAGCTTTCGGGAGGCGTGGACGCGCCGGTGACCGCTGATGATGCGGTAACGGCCTTCCGTGTCCGACGGGGTGACGATGATATCCTCCAGCAAGCCGTCCTTCTCCATGGAGTGCATGGTGGAGAGAAATTCCTCATCCTCCGCCATGGAAAAACGGTTCAGGGGGTTATCCTCCAGCGCGTCCAGCGGGATCTGGTGGGTGAATTCACCGTTCACGGCGCTGGCATTGGCGGTGGTCTTTTGCAGCGTGGAGAAAATGGAGGGATTCTTCTTGCTCGCCATTCATCAGCCCCCCATTCTTTCCAGCATTTCGTCGCACAAAGCGGCATAGTCGACAGTCGCGGCGCAGCGGGGAGAGAAGAAGCAAAGGGGTTGAAGCGCCAGAGGCGCTTTTTTGACGTCAATATTCTTGCGGATGAAGGTGCGGAACGCAAGATCGGGCAGCATGGCAGGGAAGTGGGAGATCATTTCCTTATCGAGACTGGAGCAGACCTCCACCGCCGTCATAAAGATGCCCAGCACGCGAATGTCGGGGTTGGCGATCTCGCGGACGGACTGGATGGTTTCCAGCATCACGTCATAGCCCTCGATGGAGTTCTTGTCCACCTTGATGGGGATGAGAACATACTCAACGGCGACCAGCACGTTGATGTTAAAAAGGCTTTCGAGAGAAGGGGAGCAGTCGAAGAATACAAAATCGTATGTATCGGGAAGCTGCGGCAGCAGGCGGCGCAGGGTAGTGTCCCGGCCGAAGGGCATTTCCTGCATGGCTGCCAACGCCGGCGCCAGCAGACCGCCGCCACGGATGAGATCGAGGTTTTCGATGCTGGTGTGGCAGATGGTGTCCGCCAGGACGGCGCTTTTGGATACGATCACGTCGGTCAGGGTGAAAGGGGACACGTCCGTCAGTTGGAGGTTGCTGGTGGCGTTGCCCTGGGTGTCCATGTCCACAATAAGAACCTTTTTGCCCCGGCGGACCAGTTCGCCTGCCAGATTGATGGCGCTGGTGGTCTTGCCGGTGCCGCCCTTCTGGTTCATGACAGCGATCGTTTTCATAACTGGCTCCCTCCGTTCTTTTCCAGCTCCTCAATGCTGGCGACCTGCTCCAGCACGCTGTCCAGGATCAGCTGGCTCATGCTCATGTGCAGCTTGGCGGCAGCCATCTTGATGCGTGCCCGCTCGTCCTCCGTGGCGTAGACCAGCAGCTTGATCTTCTTTTCCTGTTCCATCGACAAGACCTCCGTTCGTGCGTTGTTTGATGTCGGTATCTGAAAGTTTCGGTAGGATCGTTTTTGCGGCTGCGGACAGTCCCACAGCGATCGTTCATTGAGGATATTATGACATTATAATGTCATGCCGTCAAGAGGAGAATGGTCGAAATGATGTCATAACGAAAAAATTTTTACTGCATATTGATGGCGTGTCGTGATTCTGAGAGTTAGGTCGGAAGCGTTCTTCCAAAATTTGATGAATAATAGAAGAATAGGGGGGAGCAAATATGATTTATTTCAAAGATTGGGAGATCTCACACGACGGCAGTATTCTGGCACGCCAGTACGACCACCTTTCCCGTGTGCTGCTGGTGCGCGGCACGCCGCAGGGCTACGACTGGGAGGTGCGGGTACGGAAGGGGGACTGGTACGAGGTCATTCCCCTGAGCCCCATGGAGGGGGACGTGGGCTGCGTGCTGACGGAAAAGCATCTGGCGCTGTGGGGCTGGTACAGCCTGCAGCTGGTGGGAACGCTCCGCACCGACGGCGTGACCGTACAGCACAGCAATGTGATCAGCGTTTTTGTGGCGGAAAGTCTGACGGACGGCGAATGGCCCGCCTCGCCCGGCGAGTTCATCCGCTTGGAGTCCAACGTCCGGGAGATGAATGGTCATCCGCCCATCCCCGGTGAAAACGGCTTTTGGATGCTGTGGGAACTGGATAGCCACAGCTACAAGGAGAGTGCTTTCCCACTGCCGAAGGGACTGGATGGCGTAAACGGCAAAGATGGCGTAAACGGCAAGGACGGGACAGACGGAAGAAATGGGACAGACGGCAAGGACGGCGTGGACGGCAAAACGCCGATTCGCGGCGTGGACTACTGGACCGAGGACGATGTAAGCGCCATGCGGGAATACATCGACGGACGGCTGGGGGTGGTCGAAAATGGCACTTACTGACAAGCTGACGGCGATCGCGGACGCGATCCGCGCGAAAAACGGCGGCACGGACAAGCTGACGCTCGCGCAGATGCCGGAAACCATCGCAAATATCCAGACCGGAACGGACACGGGCGACGCGACGGCGGAGGCGGGCGATGTACGCAAGGGCAAGACCGCCTACGCCAAGGGGCAGAAGCTGGTCGGCACGCTGGAGGAGAGCGGGGGCGGCAGCTCCGCTTATGTGGTCGGCGCGCCGGTATTGTTCACGCTCACCGGCTGGGACACCGCCGAGCAGGGGACGACCTACACCTTGACCGCCGAGGGCTACAAGATCGGCGAAAACGGCGTGCAGCTCGGCCTGCCGTCTGATTCCTCCACCGTCAACACGCAGGCGGTGGTGGCGGCGGCGCTGACCATTGTGAACACCGCTGTTACCGCTCCGAACAAGAATACAAACACGGTGGGCTTCACCACCATCACCATTTCCGCTGTGAACGCGCCGAGCCGGGAACTGACCGTCGCCATCTTCGGGCTTGAAGAGGCGGAACGTGTCACGGTGACAGAGCCCGTCATCGAGGGCATCCCCGCGCCGGTTGCGCGCAAATATCCCACGAAGGTCGTCCGGGAGGGCAGACAGTTCACCGGCACGGTCGCGTGGTCGCCGAACGCTGTGGCATTTAACTACGCTACGGTCTACACGGCGACCATCACGCTGAAGGCAAAGGTCGGATATACATTTGACGGCGTGGCGGAGAACTTCTTCACGGCAGCGGGCGCGGCGAGCGTCAGCAATGCTGCGAACAGCGGCGTTGTGACCGCCGTTTATCCGGCGACCGCCGAGAAGGGTGCGAAATCGTGAACCGGCTGAACCATGTTGCGGTCATCGCCGACGGAAACGGACGCTGGGCGGAGCAGCGCGGTCTGGAGCGCTCCTTGGGGCACGAGCAGGGCTTGAACAAGGTGGAGGACATGATGCACTGGTGCGTGGATCTGGGCATCCCCACGCTGTCCGTCTACTGCTTTTCGTGGGAGAACTGGAATCGGCCCAAGGAGGAGGTGGACGCGCTCTTTTCCATGGCGAACCGGTATTTTGAACGGTATCGGGAATTTGCGGCAAACAACATCCGTGTGCTCATCTCCGGGACGGACAGGCGCGTGCCGCCTGAGAGCATCGAAAAAATGGAGCGCATCCAGCGCGAGACCGCCCACTGTGACGGCCTGACGCTGAACCTGTGCTGCAACTACTCCGGGCGGATGGAGATCGTGGACGCCGTTGCCAAGGGCGCGCGGACGGAGGAGGAGATCACGGCGGCGCTGTATCAGGATCTTCCCGAGCCTGACCTAATCATCCGCACGGGCGGCTTTCAGCGGCTTTCCAACTTCCTGCTGTGGCAGTCCGCCTATTCAGAGCTTTACTTCACCGAAACGCTGTTCCCGGACTTTTCCCTTGGAGAGTTCCGCCACGCGGTCAAGCGCTACGGCAGTGTCAGAAGAAAGCGGGGCGGGGTATGAGCTATACATCCAATCAGTACAAGTATCTGCTGCTGAAGCGGCTCCAGCGGCATTTTTCCATGGGCAACGCCTACGACAGGGCGTATACACAGAGCTTTTTCTGGGAGCTGTTCGACGATTCCGTGACCGTTACGGAGGAGGCCTATCAGAACTTCTGCCGCCTGATGGACGACGAGCTCGCGCTCTGCGCGGAAAAGGGCTGGTATACCTGCAACAGCATTCCGCAAAAAGACATAAAAGAGCATGGGCTTTTGCTCACAAAGGCGTTCGCGGAGATCGGTGTCACGCTGAAGATCGGATTTCCCTCGATCGAGGAGGGGACGGCGACCTTCACAAAACCGAATGGCGCGGTCATGGTCTACACGGTCTCGCCGGGAAACAGTGCGGGCTTCAACTATTTCTACATCAACGCAAGGGCGGGCACGGAGTACCAATATGCCGCAGCGTCGGCGCCTGCCTACAATATGCAGGGGATGGACGTGCCGGAGGGACTGGGAAACCCGAAGATCGCTGGCCCCGGGACATATTGGAGCTACAACGCGGGCACGAAAACGGTGACCGTTTCCGGCGAGGGGGCCTACGCGGGTGCGGCGAAGGACGAGCAGCTTGGCAGCGGGCTGTATCATACGGTGATCCTCGGCGCGAACGTTTCCCGTCTGCTGAGAGAGTGCGTGATCCCCGGCGCTTCGGCGCTGGTGCTGCTGCGGGCCTCGGACGCAGGCTTTGCGGTCGACCCGCAGTTCAACCGCAGCGAGAAGCTGGACGTTTATACGGACTGTACCGCCGCCATTGAAGCGATGAAAGCGGTGGAAAAGCCGGAGAACATCACGCTGCACAGCTTGTCGGAGTGGAACGGATAGGAAAAGGGGCGCTTGGCGCGCTATGCGCTATGCGCCCTCCCCTATATTGAACAAAAATTTGATTTTGTTCAATTATTCGACCGTGTTCCCCTCCGCGCGATCCTATAGAACGCCCATGGTCGGAGACGCGGAAAATCAGATGCTTGTTGTATCTGTTGTTTTCTGCTATACTGTATTCAACTTTTTGCGGTGTGGAGGTGTCAGCCCTATGACGGATACGGAACAGAGCTTATTGACCCTTTTGCGCCGCGCGCTTTTTGGACAGGATACGCCGCTGCCGCCGGATGCGGACTGGCAGAGCATTTTTGAAGAGGCCGCCAGCCACAGCGTTCATCTGCTGGTTTATGACTGCCTGACGGAACAGGAGCGAGCTGCCATCCCCAAGGAGACAGCCGCCCTCTGGCGGCAGGAGGTGCTCTCCGCCATGTGGTATAACGAGCAGCTCCTCGGCGAACAGCAGGAGGTGCTGAAGGCACTTTCAGGGCTCCCCTGCGTGATCTTGAAGGGCAGCTCCTCTGCCGCGTGTTATCCCCGGCCGGAGCTGCGCTGCGCCGGAGACATTGACCTGCTGCTCTTCCCCGCCGATCTGGAAAAAGCGGAGGCGATCCTCTGCGCCAGGGGCTATTGTCCGCCGGAGAACAACCATCCCTTCCATCGCTCCATGCATCGGGAGCAATTCCTCGTGGAGCTGCACTTTGAGCCGCCCGGCATCCCCTCGGGCGACAGCGGCGCGCCCCTGCGCGAGTATTTCCGAAATGCCGCGGGAGAAGGAGTGCTTCGCGGCGGTCTCCCCGTCCTGCCGCCGGAACGTCAGGCTGTTTTGCTGCTGCTCCACAAGCTGGAGCATATCACAAGCAGCGGACTGGGGCTGCGGCAGCTTTGCGATTGGGCGGCGTTTGTCCATTGTGATATGACGCCGGAGCGTTGGGAGGCTCTGCTGCCAAAGCTGTCCCGATTCGGACTGCTTCCCTTCGCGCGGGTCATCACCCGCATCTGCGTGGAGGAGCTTGGCCTGCCGCGGGAGGATGCCCCGTGGTGCATGACCGCGGATGAGGCGCTGTGCCACGCGCTGCTTGCGGATATCCTGCGTACCGGGAACTTCGGCTGCAAGGAAGAACGCTACGGGCAGCGGCTCTTTACCGATGGACGGGCGGAAAATCGACTGGTCAGTTTCTTCCGCACGGGCGTTGAGACCTGCCATACCCATTGGCCTGCCTGCAAGGAGCATCCCCTCCTGCTGCCTGTCGCGCCTGCCGTGTTGGTGCTGCGCTACCGTGAGCAGAGAAAGACGGGAAAACGTCCGCCGTTTCGCCCCCTTACCGCGTACCGCGGCGCCGGGGAACGTCAGAAGCTTTACCACGCCCTTCACCCCTTTGAACCGGAGGACGCGGGATAGAACGAAATAGAGGGAGGCTGCGCTTCACAAGCGCAGCCTCCCTTTTTGGCATGGAATTACCCTTCGTTGAGCAGGAAGTCCAGCGCCTTTACGATTTTGATACCGTCCACGTCGCTGATAAGGTCGCAGTCCATGGCAATCACGATCTTTTCGTAATTGTCCTGCACAGCTTGCAGCGGTGCAAGCTCCCGTGCGCGGGTTTCGGGGGCGTTCATGTTGTCAGTGACTTGGATATACTTTTTCTCGTTCATCTTCGTTGCGATGAAGTCAATCTCCTTTTCACCGACCTTGCCGATAGCCACCTCATAACCACGCCGCAGCAGTTCAAAATAAACGATGTTTTCCAGAATGTGTCCCACATCACCGCCCCGGTTTCCTAACAGATAGGTGCGGAGACCGGGATCAACGATATAGTATTTGCCCAGCGTCCGCAGGTAGTCCTTTCCCTTGATGTCAAACCGCTTGACCTCATAAAAGATATAGGACTCCAACAGTGCGTCGATATAGGCAGAGATGGTCTGCACCGCAGGCTTGGTCTTTCTGCCATCGTCCAACAGGCCCTCGCTGACAAGGGTGCGCCCGATGGACGCAGCCGAGGTGTTGTTGCCGATGTTGTCAGCCAGAAACAGAATGATCTTGCGAAGCAGCAGCGCGTCGGTAACGGCCCGCTGTTCTTTCCGTTTGCCGCGCTCCAGAATGTCCCGCACAACAACAGCAGAATAAATACCGTCCAGCAGCATATTGGCGCGCTCCTGATCCAGCTCCGCCTCGGCCAGTGCGGGCATACCGCCAAACTGTGCGTAGGCTTCAAACAGGTCGCGCAGCTCATACGCTTCGCCGTCTTTTCCCTTGGCGCGCTGTTTCATAGTGCCGTTGGGGGCTTTGTACTCCTCCAGCAAATAGCCATGGAAGTCCAAAAACTCACGGAAGGACAGCGGCAGCATCTTGATCTCCACATAGCGCCCGGACAGATACGTGGACAGTTCGGAGGACAGCAGGTAGGCGTTGGAGCCGGTCACATAAATGTCGCAATCCAGATCCACACGGAAGGAATTCACGGCATCCTGCCAGTCCCGAACCTTCTGCACCTCATCTAAAAACAGGTAAAGCCGCTTTTCCTTGGGTGCTCGTTCCATCACATACTGATAAAGGCTCTTGCTGTCCATATCGGCAAACTGCATGGACTCAAAGTTCATCGAGAGGATCTGATCCTCCATGACGCCCTGTTCCCGCAGATGTGCCATCATCAATTTCAGCAGGCTGGATTTGCCGCAGCGCCGGATTCCGGTCACGACCTTGATGACCTCCATATCCTGAACGGAAATGAGCTTATCAAGGTACTGCGATCTGTTTTTTAATTCCATGATCCTGTCACCACCTTGAAACCATGATAGCACATCTACGGCATTAAGTAAAGTTTTTCACATTGATGTGAAAAACTTTTTTCTTGTCGAAATTATTCACATCAATACTACTTTTGCCGAGCCTGCGCCCCGCGGTATCGCCGCCTCACGCGCTGCGCCTGAGGCGCAGCAGATTGGTTCGGGCGACGAGCCTGGACTTGCGCGGGTACGGGATGCACTGCATTGCGGTGTTCACTGCCCCGCGGCTCCCCACGAGGATGACCTCCTTCCGCGCCCGTGAGATCGCGGTGTAGAGCAGATTGCGATACAGCATTTTTGCAGTCGCCGTGCTCACCGGCATGAGGATAGTGTCATACTGGCTGCCCTGACTTTTATGCACCGTCAGCGCATAGGCGAGCGCAAGCTGCGGCGGGGGCGCGTCGTCATTGGCAGCGCCGTATTTCTCCATACAGTCGATCTGCCAGGTCTTCAACGTTCCCCTGACCGCAAGCGTGGCGACACGGTGAGGCTTCTCTCCGCAAATATACAGCACGCCGACATCGCCGTTGCAGATGTTGTAATAGGAGTTATTCTGCGTAACGATGACACGGTCGCCGTCACGGAATGCTCCCCATGTCTGCTTTTCCGCTGTCAGCGGGTTGACTTCATTTTGCAGGCGCGTGTTGAGCGCCTGTACGGAAAAGTCAGTTTTGGTCTTCACCGGAGAGAGGACCTGAATGCTCTCGCCCGCCCGGTAGCGCCGCGCAGCCTCCTCGCACAAAAGATCGGGAATGATCTTACTATCCGCGGAAAGCAGACGAAAGCTGTCATCCCATTGCAGTTCCCGCTCATCGCTCAGCTTTGGGAAGGCTGCGACGTTCTGCCGCAGCGCCGCGGCAGCCGCGCTTTGACGGTACTGCTGCGCCAGAAAGATCGAGGGAACGCCGAGCTTCAGAAGGTCGGAAAGGACATTCCCTGCCCCCACGGACAGCAGCTGATTCGGATTGCCGAGCAGGACGACGCGGCAATTCCTGCGAACACGGTTCAGGATACCGGCGAGCATCTCCAGCGACACCATCGACGCCTCGTCGACAACGACCAGTCCGGTGCGGATCCAGCAAACGGCGTCCAGAAAGTTTGCATCCGGGACCTTCCCCAGTGCGCCGTGGACCGTGCGCGCCTCGATCCCGGTGCGCTCGGTGAGGTTGCGCGCAGCCTTGCCGGTCGGGGCGGCGAGCACATATGCCTCGGAACTGTCAACGCTCCCTCTGAAACAGTGTACAATGGCTTCAATGAGCGTGGTCTTGCCGCTGCCGGCGCCGCCGAGGATGACGGCGAGGCGGCTGTTCAGCGCCAGACCGATCGCCTTGCGCTGCTGCTCGCTGAGAAGTATGTCCCCGGCGCGGAGCTCCTTCGGGATCTCCATGACCGGCAAAGCCGGGTCTTTAAGGATGTCAGCGAGCTGCTCCGCCGCAGTCACCTCATATTCCCATGTCCGCTGGGCATACAGATGACACCCCTCCTGATGGAGGAAGGCGGCTTGCAGCAGGAGAGATTTATCCATGTAGAATTGCTGTTTGGTGAGGTCAGGTCTCACCGTCTTGCTGACGCGGAACAGGCTCTCATCCGTGCAGTAGGCATCCCCATTCTTGCCGATGGTATCCATGGCAGTGAGGATGTACTTTCCGTTTTCCTTGATCTCCCACTTTTCCTCGTCTGTAAAGGCCTTCGCCGTGGCGGGCTTCTTATCCATATGGTTTCCTTTCCGGCGGTTCAGGGATCCGCCTTGGCGTTGAGCGCCTCGACCGCTTTGGCGAGCGCAGGCGCAGACTGATGCAGATAGCCCTCGGTCGTTTCAATGTCTGCGTGTCCCGTGAGCGCCGCAATGGTCTCCATGGGAACGCCGCCTGCCTGCAGCATCGTCACATAGGTGTGGCGGCAGCAATGCGGCGAAAGCAGCCGCACCTGACCGACATTTTTCAGCGCCGTGTAGAATCGCCAGCGGAAGGAACCGATGCCATAGAGCGGGGCCTCACCTGGGAAGGTCCAGACATAGGGTGCGCCGCTGTGCTCTCGAAGATACCGAACGTAGGGACGAAACTGTTCCGGGATCGGAATGACACGACGGCTGCGGGCACTCTTGGGCGGTCCGAGCTGCGGCACGCCATTCACCATCTTCACGGCGTATTCAACGTGGATCACAGAGCCGTCCTCACTGATGTCCTCGGGGCGCAGTGCCAGCAGCTCCTGCACGCGCATCCCGCTGCACAAAAGCGTGCGGATGCTGTTGCCGAGCAGATCGTCCGGCAGCGCCCCCATCAGTTGGGTGACTTCCCTTTCCGTGAACGCGTCCTTTTCCTTATGCTCTCCGCGAAAGCCGTTCTGCTTGCTGCGCACGGTCTTGGTCTTGCGCGCAGGATTGCGGAGAACCAATCCGTTGCTGTCAGCGGCATCGAAGATCTGGATGAGCATGGCGCGGCATTTGCGGATCATCGAAAGCGAGTAGCCGTCGGCACTCAGCTTGTCCAGAAAACGGTTGATGTGGATGGGAAGGATCTCTGCGAGCGGCTGCTCCCCAAAGCCTCTTTTCAGCGCCTTGAGCGTGTACTGATAGCCGGAATAGGTCGAGGGCTGCACCTCGCTCTTGTAGTCGCCGTACCAGGTGTCTGCCCAGTCGGAAAAGCACATCTTCTTGTCGATGCGTGCCCCGGATTCCATTTCGGCTCGGTATGCGCGGAGCTTATCGAGCACCCCGGCGCGTGTCTTGGCTGTGAAACGGACGATGCGCCTCTTCCCTTCCGGCGTGTAGCCGTCCATAATTTCTCCGCGCCAGCTGCCGCTTTTTGTTTTGCGGATGCAGCCCTCGCCGTTTGAGCGTTTTCCTGCCATGATACCGCCTCCCCTTACGCACCCGGCATCAGGCCGCCGGGCAGAAGAGTTCTCGTCTCGATCCACGCAAGGAAGGAAGCCTTTGGGATGCGAATGCTGCCGTCGAAACGGCAAATCGGAAAGGCATTGCGGTGCGCCAGTTCATACGCCTTGGACTGGCTGATGTTGAGGTAATCCTTGACCTCGTTGATGGTGAGATAATCGTGGCTGAGCTGCTTCATTTCGTTCATGATGGAATCCTCCTTAAATAATGCAGTCAAAAGCGCTATGCAGGCCGGTACCCGCATAGCGCTTTGCTACATTCATAAGGAGGCCCCATTCTGCCGCCGCTCCCCCAAAACGGGGCTTGCGCGACGGCTCAGAAATGGGTATAATACCCCCGTAGCGTAGTTTCACTACTGTGCCGGTGCCCTAGTCACCTGTGCAGGCACGTGGGAGGTTCCAGCTCTCACGTGCTGCTACTTTTAACTTGGGTATAGTATAACAAATATATGGTCGTACATCAATTGGTATCTTGAACGAATATATACGACCACATATGTCTATTTTGAGGTAAAGAACATATGGATACGGTGAAAAAAACAACCGATGCCCAAAAGAAAGCGCATCAAAAATATATGGAAAAATATGTTGAGGTCAAAGTGCGAATGACACCATCGCAGAGAGATGTCCTTCAGCAGCACGCGGCACGTCAGCACGAGAGCGCGACTGCCTTTATCAACCGCGCCATCGCCGAGACCATGGAGCGCGACAAGCACAGCGACAAATGACCATATCCTATCATAGCGGAAGGGAGACTCACGAGGGAGTCTCCCTTCCGTTTATTTTATGTGAGGATATTGTCCCATGTCTGTCCAGCCGCTGTCTGCTTTTGCGGTTACCCTCAAACGATCCTCACCGAGCATATATTCAAGGGCATCGTCAGCCGTATCGCATCATGCTGTCGATTGCGCTGCAATAGCAAAAAGGCGGACATGGGCGCACCTTCGCCATGATAATGCCGTCGTCCTCCTTGACATACAGCGCCATGCCCTCCTGCGGGGCTGCGGCGCCGCCGATGCCGGTGAGCTATTGCAGCGCGATGAGCTGATAGTCCTTCTGAATGTGTGAGGCAAGATAGCCGCATATTGGTATCTTGGTGGAACCTATGCAACGTTCTCCTCGTTCTATAGCTGCATCAACAAGACGCCGACACCTCCGAATCCGCCGGCGCATACGCACTCCTTCGGCGACTGGGAACCCCTGAACGACGCCCAGCACCAGCGCAGCTGCACCTGCGGCGAAACCGAGCAGGCTGACCACACGCTGGGAGAGATTTGGGCCACCACCAAGGAACCCACCACCACGGAAACAGGGCGCAAGGAACTATTTGCACCGGTCTAAAGAGCCGGCGAGATATCAGATGGCAAAAGAGGAACTCGTTGCAATTTCAATAAGAACAAGAAACGGTATGGATACCGCAGAATTACGCAAGAATTGCATAACAACGGCATTTGCATCAACCACAAGACCGTGCAGAAACTCATGAAACAGTTGGACTTAGTTTGCCATGTCCGTGAAAGAAGAAAGTACAATTCTTACAAAGGTGAGATTGGCGAAGTAGCTCCAACCCTGTTGGAGCGGAACTTCAAAACAAATGCACCAAACCGCAAGTGGATTACAGACGTCACTGAATTCAAGGTCAATGAACAGAAAGCTCTACCTGTCGCCAATTATTGATTTGTTTAATGGAGAAGTGGTCAGCTACAACCATAGCCGTCATCCTGATTTCAAACGGATCACAGATATGCTTGAAAATGCTTTTCAGAAACTTCCCGACAAAGTGGACAATCTTATTCTGCACTCAGACCAAGGTTGGCAGTACCAGATGAAGACCTACCAGCGAATGCTGAAAGCAAAAGGAATTACACAAAGTATGTCTCGCAAAGCGACCTGCTTGGATAATACTGTCGTCGAAAACTTCTTCGGTCTGCTTAAGACGGAATTGTTCTATTTGGAAGAAATCGATTCCGTTGACCAGCTCGAAAAGCTATTGTTGAGTATATCGACTATTACAACAACCGCCGAATCAGAATAAAACTAAACGGGCTAAGCCCTGTGCAGTACAGGATTCAGACCGTTCAGGCTGCTTATATTTAAACTCTGTCTAACTTTTGGGGTTCACTTCACAAGCGCGGTGCCGCTTTTCCTCTCCCGCCGCGCGTCTGCCTCTGGACACAGTGCGCTGGAAATGCTATAGTGAAAGAAATATAGGTCGCGTCCCGCGGCGCCCGAAAGGAGTACCGAGCATGCCCGAGCTGGTGGATTTCATCGTAATACTGGATGACCGCATGACGGTGCGGCACGTGGAGTGGGTGGCGCATCCGCTCTCCCCCGCAGCCGAACAGCTGACGGAGGGCTGGATGGGACTGAGCCTTCTAAAGATTCCAGATGCTGCGTGGGATCTTCCCGGCGGCTCGCTGCTCTGGCAGGGTCAGCACTTTGACATCGCACGCTGTACGCTCGACGGCAGCACGCATTGCATTCTGGCGCGACGGGAAAACGTGCAAGAAAAGCTGCTTGAGGGCGCGCTCGACGCGATCTCGGACAGCGTTCAGGTTTACGACAAAAATCTGCGGGCGGTCTATTTCAACCGTGTGTTCCGAAAAATGCTGGACGTCCCCAGCGGCATGAGCTGGGAGGGCAAACGCCTGCTTGATATTTTTGAGGTCGACGAGACGTATAGCACGACGATCACAGCCCTGCGCGAAAAACGGGCGGTGAGCGGCCGCTTCGACAAATATAAATCCATGACCGGCAAGGAGCTGCAAACGGTCAACGCGGCCCACCTCATCATGCAGGGCGAGCGTGTGCTCGGCGCGATCAGCATCGAGCGCGACATGCAGCTGACCAAGAAGATGATCGCGGATCTGCTTGAGGATCAGAACATTCTCTCACAGCATTTACAGCCTTCTGTCCACATGCAGGGCAATGTGCGCTACACGCTGCGCAACCTGATCGGCTTTTCGCCCGCGCTCGTCTCGGCAGTCGAACTGGCGCGCAAAATGGCGCCGAATGAAAGCGCGATCCTCATTCAGGGCGAAACCGGTACCGGCAAGGAGATTTTTGCCCAGGGCATCCACGCGCTCAGCTCGCGGCGGGATAAAAACTTTGTCGCCGTCAACTGCGCGGCCATTCCCGAATCTCTGATCGAGGGAACGCTGTTCGGTACGGTCAAGGGCGCGTTTACCGGCAGCGCGGATAAGGCGGGACTGATGGAAGAGGCCAACCACGGCACGCTCTTTCTCGACGAGATGAACTCAATGAGCCCTTCCATGCAGGCCAAGCTCCTGCGTGTTTTGCAGGAAAAAAAGCTGCGCCGCGTCGGCGGAACCAAGGAAATCCCCATTGATGTGCGCATCATTTCCTCGTGCAACGAGAATGTTTACGCGCTGATGGAGAGCGGAAGGCTACGGCGCGATATTTTTTACCGGCTGTCTTCTGTTGTGATTGAAATCCCGCCGCTGCGCGAACGCGGTCGCGACCTGGAGGAGCTGGTGTGGTACTACATCCGCTCCACCTCGGGCGTGGAGCCGGTCAACGAGATCGAACAGGGCTTCTGGGAGCGGCTGTACGCCCACCGCTGGCCGGGCAACGTGCGCGAGCTGTTCCATATTCTCGGCTACGCGCTCAATGTATCGGAAGGCGGTGTGCTGCGTGAGCGGGATCTTCCCTCTTACTTCCCCGGCGCACGGAGCGGCGCAGTACTGCCGGAACCGGAAACGGTCATATCGGAGCCGCCGGAGAGCGGGCCGGATAAAAGCAGCTACGCCGCAGGGCTCAGTGCTCTGTGCGCAGACTATGAGCGGCGGATCATCAGCGGCGCATTTGCCACCTGCGGCGGAAATCTGACCAAAACGGCCGAGCTTTTAAAGCTCAGCCGCCAGAATCTTCAATACTACATACGGAAATACAATGTAAAATAAATTTTGCTGCAAAGATTATTTGCTGCAAACGGGACTTGCGGTAAAGCGCAGGTCCCGTTTTTTCATCCGAAAAGAATGCTCTTTTCCCATGGCTTTTACGGAATTATTGTGGATATTGTCATTTTTAAGGAAAGCAATTCTTGGCACGCACTTTGCTTTATCAAGCGTAAAGCGCCCAACGCTTTACAAAATACAAGAAGCGAGGTAGAACCACATGGATATGTCTGTCAAAAAAGCAAGAAGCATCCAGACCGTTACCATCACCGACTGCATGCTCTCGCTCGAAGAGTTCATTGCTGTCGCCAAGTACGGAGCCAAGGTCGAGTTTTCCGCCGAGATGGTTGAAACGGTCGAAGCCAACCACCGCTTGCTCGACAAATTTCTAGAAGAGGGGCGCATCATCTATGGCGTGACCACCGGTTTTGGTGAAAACGTGCGCTACACCATCTCCCCCGAAGATGCCACAACCCTGCAGGAGAACATCGTGCGTACGCACTCTGTCGCCGTCGGCGAGCCGCTCGACCGTGAGCAGGCCCGTGCCGTGATGCTCATGACCATTCTCAACGACGGCAAGGGACACTCCGGCATCCGCATCGGAACGCTCGACCTCATTCGTCAGATGCTGAATCTGGACATCTATCCCTGGGCGCCCGGCGAGGGCTCCGTCGGCTATCTCGGCGTCGAGGGCCACTTCGTCATGGCTTACATCGGCGAAGGCAAGATCTACGATCATGGCGAGCCACTGCCTGCGGATCAGGTGCTGGCCAAATACGGCATTGAGCGCCTGAAGCTCTCCTACAAAGAGGGCCTGTCCATGCTCAACGGCACGATCACCGTTACCGCAATGGGTCTGCTCGCGCTTTACGAAAGCGTTATCACCATGCAGAACGTCGAAATCGCGGGCGCGCTTTGCTATGAAGCGCTGCGCGGCACCGACCGCGAGCTTGACCCCCGCATTCACGCGGCCAAGAAGCACGACGAGCAGATCGCGGCGGCGAGCAATCTGCGCCGCATGCTCTCCGGCAGCGAGATCGGCGAAAAATACCGCAATTCCAAGGTGCAGGACGCCTATGTCATGCGTTCGATGGCGCACATTCACGGTGCGGCAAAGAAGCTTATCAGCGAGGCCTATGAGGTCATCGTCAATGAAATGCACTCCGTCAGCGACAACCCCGAGATCTTTGCCGAGGGTGATGACGACGGCGTTGCGCTGATGTGCGGTAATTTTGACGGCAGCTTCGTCGGCTCCCACGCCGATATGCTGGCAATGGCCGCGGCGATCGCCGGCAATCTGGTCGAGCGCGGCACTGACCGCATGGTCAACCGCAATCTCAACGACGGTCTGCCCGCCTTCCTTGTCTCAAACCCCGGACTCAATAGCGGCTTCATGATCCCGCAGTACACCGCCGCCGGTCTGATGAACGAGATCAAGCATCTCGCCGTTCCCGCAACGATTGACTCCATTCCCACCTGCGCCGGTCAGGAGGATCCTGTTTCGATGGGCTACTACGCGTCGAAAAAAGCGCTCATGGGCGTGAAGAAGCTTCAGTATGTCACCGCCATCGAAATTTATGTCGCGCTGCAGGCAATGGACTTCCTCAAGCCGCTTGAGCCCTCTCCGGTGCTCGGAAAGCTGCGTGACTTCATCCGCAAGGAAGTTCCCTTTGTCGACAACGACCGCTATCTCTATCCCGACATCGCCTACATCACCGACCGCGTGCGCGACTGCTCGCTTGTCGATCTGGTGGAGAACGAGATCGGCGCACTGGAATTCTGAAGCATCTTTCCCCGTTTCCCGCCCCTGACTGCCTGATGTGTGCAGACGGAAGACAGAGACAAACTTTAATCTTATTATACGAGGAGGTTTTTTATGGAACTGACGATCATCATCTTATATCTGCTAGCAATCTTTGGCGTTGGCATTTACTGCAACAAGTTCAACAAAGGTCTTGACGACTATCTGGTCGCCGGTCGCCGTCTCGGCGTCGGTCTTGCCACCGGCACGCTCGTTGCGACCTATTTCGGCGGCGGCTACGTCATCGGCGTCGGCGGCGAGGCGTTCTCCACCGGCCTGAGTGCCTACTGGAGTCCCATTGCCGGCGGTCTGGGCATTCTGGCCGTCTGCCTGATTCTCAAGAAAATGGAAGGCATGAAGCTCTACACCGTGACGGAAATCGTAGAGCGTCGCTACAATAGCTCCGTGCTGCGTCTGTTGACCACCATTCTCTCCCTGCTGGCGCTCATCGGCATTCTGGCCAGTCAGGTCACCTCCGCGGGCAGCGTCATCGCCTCCCTCGGTTTCGGCTCGCTGACCACCTGCTCGATCATCGTCGCTGCCTTCTTCATCGGCTTCACCGCTTTCGGCGGCATGTGGGCCGTTACCGTCACCGACTTCGTGCAGATCGTTGTGGCCGCCGTCGGCCTGATCGCGGCAACCATCTTCACGATCGTCAAGAGCGGCGGCTGGGCTGCGATCGTGGAAAAGATCGCAGCAACCAATCCGCCGGACAACTACTATAACATCCTCAAGGGAACCGAGCCGTCCTATGTCCTCTGGCTAATCCTGCCCATGTTCATCTACACGCTCATCGGTCAGGACGTCTATCAGCGTCTCTTCGCTGCCAAGGATACCAAAACAGCCTACAAGTCCGCGATCCTCTCCTGCATTATTCTCATCTTCATCTGCCTGTTTCCCGTTCTCCTCGGTATGGCGGCGCGCGGGCTGTATCCTGAGATCACAGTCTCATCCCTCGTGATCCCGACCGTTATTCGCGGCGTTCTGCCTCCGGTCTTCTCCGGCTTCACGCTGGCGGCGATCATTGCGGCGGTCGTTTCCACCGCAGATTCCATCCTCACCGCAGCAACCTCCCATGTGGTCAATGACTTCTATGTCCGCTACCTCTGCAAGGAGGACACGCAGGATCCCGCCGTGCAGAAAAAGCTGCTCAATCTCTCACGCGTGGCGACGCTGGTCATCGGCATCATCTCCGTGGTCATCGCGCTGGCAATCCCCTCCGTGCTGACGATCCTCAATTCTTCCTACACGCTCTTTACCGCCGGCGTCTTTGCACCCGTGGTCTGCGGCCTGATGTGGAAGAAGGCAACCAAGGCCGGCGCCTACGCTGGCCTGATCAGCGGCCTTGTATTCGTGGCCCTCGGCTGGAGCGGCTTCTCCTTTTTCGGTATCCCCAGCGACATTGCCAGTTCCCTGCTGTCCGTAATCGTGCTGATCATCGTCTCGCTGATCACCTACAAGCCCGAGCAGGCCAAGGCCTGATTCCGACAGTCAGAATTCCGCATCCAATGGAAAAGAGAGATCGCATTTATGCGATCTCTCTTTTTGGTTTCAGCTTATTTCGGAGATTCTTCTCTCTGGGAATGATGAACTCAAAGTTCTCGTTGATCTCAGACTTTGTCTGCTCTCTGTCGGGCACAGCAATTTTTTTCAGAGGAAATGTCCTGATTTCTTGGGCGGCTGACAGCCCGCCCAAACGGTATTTTATTTTTGTCGTTACTATAACACCCCCT
>ERZ773147.200-NODE-200-length-75191-cov-6.162865_pt1 | contig 75191 bp, 69 predicted proteins | sample MGYA00580851_ERZ773147 | MGnify/ENA primary metagenome ERZ773147 (study PRJEB29015, sample SAMEA2737818) | human gut metagenome | biome: human gut; feature: human-associated habitat; material: faeces | place: China | collected 2012 ... | reverse complement strand
TCGCTACCAACCTTGCTTTCCGTGATAACCCTTATGGGCAGGAAGTTCGTGGCGCACCTTCATCCGGCTGGGGCCTTCACCCCCGATCAGGAATGTACCTGTTGAATGTGTATTCGGTTTTCAAGGTTCACGAGGGCGATTGTTTTGTCCCTCACTTGGTAGGCAACGAAAACGGGCAAAAATTAACCCCCTCCAAAAAATTTTTTTCGATTTTTTTGAAAAACGCAGATTTGCGAGTCCGCACTTGATTCTGCGATAATAAAAAAGCACCCTTGACGGGTGCAAAGTACCTGTAATGGATGCAAACAGATGCTCATTCCAAAGTGCCAAAATATGCTCCAAAGTGTCAATTTGACACTTTGGAATTCGTAGTTTGATACTTTGGGGCACAATTTTGCCTGCGTAGCCAATGGGCTGATGGCTAAAACAAAAAAGGACGAGCCACCCGATATGGATAGCTCGTCCTTACCTCATTTTGATTGTAGGCTGTCTAAGTACTTCCAGCGTCGATAGTTTTGCAGACTGCTGATGTGCCACTCGCTCTTTCGGGGTATCGTCCTGAATGCGTTTGAACAGAAAAAATCAATCAGGTATATCTTGGGGATCATATTCATCGCCCTGATGGAAAAATACTTCACCTTGCCTTTGTTGCACCAGCGGTTAATTACCGGAATAGCATATCCCGTGATCTCACTGACCTTTTTAACTTCAAGAACATCTGGGTATTCTTTGAGGAGGAACCGATAATACTCATGCAAATCTTCGCCGTCGATTTTAATTTCCGACGAATAATGTTGCCGAACCGTTCTTCCGCTTTCTTTGTACCATCCCTCCGGTACAGCGTAGAACTCGGGATGGTTCTCCCGATCTTCTATGAAAGCCATCAGATCTTCTTTCCTGATTTTGTAACACCGGGTTTTCTTCCCCGAATAAATGCACGGCAGCTTTCCGCTTTTCAGATAATAGAGCGCTGTTCGTTTGCTGCAATGGCAAAGCAAGCGCACCTGTTCCTTAGCAAGAATATCCGGCACTTTCGACCAATCAATGTCATTGATTTTCATAACATACACCTCTGTCATTTGTTCGGTGGAAGACACCTGTGTATGCTATGCTGTTCTAACATCGTTCTAACATTTCTAACGCGAATTCTAACAAAACTGCCAAAATCGGCTCATTTTTGGCTTTCATTCGAACCCCTTGAAAAATCAAGCTTTTTCAAGGGTGAATGCCAAAATACCTTGATACAGCTATGGTTTTGGGCGGACAAAACAGCCTGAAAGCGATACGAAAAAACCACAAAAGTCATAATGGTTGAAAAGACTCGAAAACCGTTGGCCTTCACGGGCACGTGGGTTCGAATCCCACCCGCTCCGCCATAAACACCGGTTTTATGCGTATTTTCGTATAGAGCCGGTGTTTTTCTTTATTCATACACAAAACCGGATTCAATTTATTGTTTATCCGATGAACCGGGAAACCGGAAAAGATTTCGTTGTTTCATCCGTCAGATGAGAATAGAAGATAGAAAATCAAGGCGCACATAAAGAACACAGGTTTTCCCTTGAAGCATAGCCCCTGCCGCCCCATGCGCGGCAGCGGAGATAAGCCTTGGCATTTGACGCCTCCATAAGCAGAAATGTGTCGAAGAATGTCGAAGATTAGCGACAAAAACCGTTTTCTCTGTCATTGATCCTATCATCTTCTTAAGTCTCTGGATTTGGGAGGATATACCAATGACAGCCGTGCAAGACATTCTGCGATCTCTTGGCATTACAAGATGCTACAAAGGCTTTAAACATACCGAGTATGCCATCTGTCTGGCCATTCAGGACGAGTCCCGTCTGGAGGCGATCACAAAAGAGATCTACATGGAGACGGCAGCTCACTTTGAATGCAATTGGACCGCAGTTGAACGAAATATCCGGACCGCCGTTTCCCGCGCATGGTCTGTCAATCCCGGCTTGCTCTGTCAGATGGCCGGTTATCCATTGGAATCTGAACCCACTTCCTCGCAGTTTATCGAGATAATCTCTTCCTACACAATTCGTTCTCAGCAGCCGCAGCTTCAGCCTCTCGGTCTGCCGTGATCCGTTGCTCGTTCCTCTTAAAACATACGGCCGTCTTCTTTTCCGCAGGCATTTCTCCGACAGCCGCAGTCCGCGCGAATACCGGGAAAAGCATCCATAAGCCGTAATATTCCGCTCCGTCCCCTGAAGGCCCGTGGTTTTAAGCACAGGCCTTCATCTTTTTCCCGAAAAAGTCAGCGTTGTGCAGTGCCGCCAGAGATTTCCGGCGCGCAGGATGGGCTTTTCAAAGCCATCGCAGGCCATGGCATTCGGAAAGTACTGCGTTTCCAGGCACAGAGCGCAGCGCGGCGCATATATTGCGCCCTGCTTGCCGCGGCGTTCGGTCAAGAAATTTGCGGTGTAGAGCTGCATGCCCGGCAGCGTCGTCCGCACCGTCATGGTGATGCCGGACGCGTCGCCGCGCAGTACCGCCGCCGTTTCTCCGGTCAGGCAGAAGTTGTGGTCGTACCCGCCGCCGTTTCGCAGTTGGATATCGTCCGCGCCGATATCCTGCCCGACGCGCTTCGGTGCACGGAAGTCAAAGGGCGTTCCGGTAACCGGCAGCCGCTTCCCGGTCGGCAGCGTCGCCGCGGTGTTTTCCAGAAACTCTTCGGCGCCGATCTGCAGCGTGTGGCCGAGCACGGAACCGCTGCCGTTAAGATTAAAATAGCTGTGATTCGTCAGATTGCAAAGGGTATCCCGATCGGTGGACGCTTCATACGCCATCGTCAGCGTATCCCCGCACAGGCGATAGCTCACGGCGGCGCACATCGTGCCGGGATACCCCTCTTCCCCATCCGGCGATACGCGCGTGAGCCGTACGCCGTCCGGCAGCATTTCCGCAGACCATACATATTTATCAAAGCCGCGCACGCCGCCGTGCAGATGGTTCTCCCCGTCGTTTCCGGCGAGCCGATAGTCTTTCCCGTTCAGCGTGAAGGCCGCGCCGCCGATGCGGTTGCCGACGCGTCCAATGCACGCGCCGAGATAGCCGTCGTTTTCCTCATATTCCCGAAGCGTATCATAGCCAAGGACTACGTCCGTCCACGCGCCGCCATGATGTACCCGAAGCGAGCGGATCGCCGCGCCGTACTCCATGATCTCCACGGCCAGCGCTTCATTTTTGATGCAATAGACGCTGACCGTTTCCCCGTCTTTCGTCATGCCAAAAGGCCTCTTTTCCACTGAGACCGACATGGTATTTTCTCCTTTCACGCCGCAGCGTCGCTTCCGTTTCTTCTGTCCGCTCAGCTGCGCTCGCATCAAATCAGCTTTAAAAGCCGTTTCTCCGGAACTTCCGGCAGGACGCCGCGCAGATGGGCGAGAATGCGCTCTCTCGATCCCTCCGGCTTTCTTTGGTACGCCGAGGTGACGAAGTCCGGGCCGAGCTGCGTCTCCGGCGTCGTATACTCCGCTATGTCCCAGCCGTAGGGCCGCCCGAATTTATCCTGCGAATAGACAAAATCGCCGATGGTGATATAGGTCTGCATCTGGAGACGGGTGATCACCGTATCGAAGCCCGTATTGCCGCCCTTGCGGTAATTTGCGTGTGTATATGTCTTTCCAGATTCAGAATACCACGCCGGAGAGCTTGGCACAAGAGACGAGTCTCTTGATTTGTCCGCTGTCCGGATGCTACAATGGATATATTCTGCAAAGGATCAAAAAAGGGGAGCAGACATGGAGAAGATCAAAAAGAACTTCGGCTTTGGCTTTATGCGTCTGCCGATGAAGGACGGCGAGATCGACACCGAGGAGACCAAGCGCATGGTGGATGCGTTTCTGGACGCCGGATTCAATTATTTTGACACCGCCCACGGCTATCACAAGGAGAAGAGCGAAATCGCGCTGCGCGAGTGTCTTACGAGCCGCTACCCGCGCGAGAGCTATGTTCTCGCGGACAAGCTGACCGAAAACTATTTTAAGACCGAGGCGGACATTCGTCCCGTATTGGAAGAGCAGCTCGCCGCCTGCGGCGTGGAGTATTTCGATTTCTATCTGATGCACTCGCAGTGCGCGCTCAACTATCCGCACTTCAAGGCGTGCCGCGCGTATGAGACCGCATTCGCGCTCAAGGCCGAGGGTAAGGTGCGTCACGTCGGCATTTCGTTCCACGACCGCGCCGAGGTGCTCGAGCAGATCCTGACCGAGTATCCGGAGATCGAGGTCGTGCAGATCCAGTTCAACTACTTGGACTACGACGACCCCGCGGTGCAGAGCCGCAAGTGCTATGAGGTCTGTGTGAAGCACGGCAAACCCGTCATCGTCATGGAGCCGGTCAAGGGCGGCAATCTCGTCAATCTCCCGGAGGAAGCAAGGGCCGTTCTCGATGAACTGCACGGCGGCAGTCCGGCCAGCTACGCGCTCCGGTTTGCCGCAGGGTTTCCCGGCATGATGATGGTGCTCTCCGGCATGAGCAGCATGGAGCAGATGCGCGACAATCTCTCGTTCATGGCAGACTTCCGGCCGCTCAACGATACCGAGCTCGCCGCCATCGCGCGCGTGCAGGCCATTTTCCGCGGCAAGCATCTCATCCCCTGCACCTCCTGCCGCTACTGCACGGACGGCTGCCCGAAGCACATCGCCATTCCCGACCTGTTCGCCACGATGAACACCCGGCAGCTCTACCACGACTGGAACGCCGGTTACTACTATGATATCCACACCATGGACGGGCGCAAGGCGTCCGACTGCGTCAAGTGCGGCAAATGCGAGCACGTCTGCCCGCAGCATCTGCCCATCCGCAAGCTGCTGGAGGATGTAGCGAAGGAGTTTGAAACGAAAGAATGATCGAAGCATATCTCCCCCGTCCCGATGAGCTGTGGTTCCGGCGGAAAATGCTTGCCGACGAAGCGACGATGGCCTATAACGGCGCTTACGGCGGCACGGTGGATTTTCCGGAGGAACGCTGGCCGGACTGGTACGGCCGCTGGGTCGCGCACCCGGAGGGACGGTATTACCGCTATCTCCGCGAGAGCGCTTCCGGCGAGTTCGTCGGGGAGATCGCCTATCACTTTGACGGGGAAAAATATCTCGCCGACGTGATCGTGTACGCCCCTTACCGCCGCCGGGGCTACGGCGCGGCGGGGCTTGCGCTTTTGTGCGCGGCGGCAAAGGAAAACGGCGTCGGCGTTTTATACGATGACATTGCCGCGGACAATCCGTCCGTCGCACTTTTCCTCCGCTGCGGGTTCTCGGTCGAATACCGGACAGACCAGATCGTCATGGTGAAAAAGGTTCTGGAGGAATGACCGCCGCATACGACAAAATACGCCCGCGGAGAGTTTCTCCGCGGGCGTATGGCGTTAATATAGCTTCAATCGCTGCCGCGCGAGCATTTTTCGGCGTCAATGGCGAGGACCACCATGAGTGCGCACAGCGCGTCCCTCGCGTCCGGTACGTCGATGGTGTAAGTATCCGTCCAGCGGAGGAGCTCCTTGGCTATGCGCGCGACGGTGCGGCCCGCCGCGTCCTCGATCGTATAGTCCCACTCCAGAAAGCTGCCCTGCACGCGCCAGCCGTTGAAGTCCAGCACGAACGCGGGGCGGAAGAGCGTGAGCTCCTTGCGGATCGTGCCGATGCTCCGCTCGCCGATGTAGAGATCGAACTTCGGCAGGAACGTCAGCACGCGCTCCTTCACCGTGGCGATGTGCCTCCCCTGCGCGTCGAGAATGTGCAGGCAGTGTCCCCAGGCGAGCTTTCCTTCCACAGTGAAAGCCGTTGCGCCGGTAGAGGCGTCGTAAATGTCGTAGCTGTCAAACCACGAGAAAAACCGCTGCTTGAAACAGAGCTTCATTTTGTTCCTCTCCTTTGCATGACGGCGCACACGAGCGCACACACGCTGAGCGCCATGCAGAGATACTTGAATTCGCGTCCGGCGGCGAGATACATGGCGCTGTTGAAAAAGAGATCAATCACGAGGATCACGATCACGGCGAGCGCAAGCGCCGCCGTCAGGTGCGAGAGCAGATTTCGGAATTTCACCGGCGGTCACTCCTTTGCAATGTACAGGATATCCGTCACGTTCCGGCCGCCGCCGGCCGGCGTGTTCACGGTCGTATCGCCGTCCCAGACCATAACGGCGGATTTGCCGCCGTCGAAGTTGTAGGCGAGCGTGCAGCCGAGACTTTCAAAAAGGCGGGAGAGCTCCTCGAGCTTATACCCACGCGAGCCGTTCTCCCCGCGGCCGTCCACGACCACAAAGCAGTAATGTCCCGGCTCATAGTACCCGAGCGCCGCGCGCGGATTCAGTCCGGCGATGTTCGTGTTGAATTTGTCGATGCTCTTCCCCTCGGCGTCCAGCAGGGCGGGGCCGAACGACCACACCTGCACCGCGCCCTTTTCCATCTCCGCATCCATGTCAAAGACATTGCCGCGGAAGATCCGCATGGAGCCGTCCGTATAGTATACAAGTATGTCGTCAAATCCCGTGTCGCGGAGGAACGCTCCGTTGCGCACGATGGGCCCGTATTCCCGCGAGAAGGCATAGTCCCCGTCGATGGCGAGAATGGCGTTGGATTCTGCGGCCATATCGTGTACGCTCCGGTAGCCGTTCGTCACATACGCCGTGCGCAGATACTCGCTCGAGCGCAGCCAGATATCCGCGACATAGTATACGACGAGCCCGTCGTTCGAGCGGTCCTCGTGCCGCGTCCAGCTCACGCTGACATTGGCGCTGCGGTAGGAGTTTTCCGTCTGTTCTATCGTCCCGTCGGTAAACGGGCCGTTGGCGACCAGCGTTTCGTCCGGCGCTTCCGTTTCGGGCGTCGGCTGCGCCGCTGCGGCGGCCGTGGGCTGCGCCGTCGCGGCGGGCGCTTCCACGAAGCCCCGTCCCAGAAGATACATCCTCCCGTGGTGGAAATAAGCAAACACAAGCAGAATCACCGCGGCCAGGACAATATCCGTTATGGCTCCCGTCAGAGCGCGGAGCCTTTTTTTCGTTTTCATAGTTCATCCTCCTGCGGAGCGTATTTTAGCGCAAAAGCTCTTTTTTGTCCACACCGCCGGAAAATAATTCGCGCTTTTTTGCGTCCCGCGCGCCGTGGACGAGCGCGTCAAACGAGGCGGCGAACCGGTCACGGAAGCCGAGCAGAACGCGGCCGTTCCGCCGGGCAAACCGGGGGAACGCTGTCCGTGCGAGTCATGGCAAAGCCGCCGAAGAGCGTATAAGCAAGAGAATTCCTGCTTTCATCTCCTGACAGAAAACAGCATCGTCCGATATTCTTTCGGACGATGCTGTTTTCGTATATCGGATAAAAAAGCGTCAAAGCGTTTTTACACGGCGTCGCGGTAATCCGCCGCGCAGATCTGCTGCACCGTGACGGCCCGGGTATGGTCGATGTGCGTCCACTCGGGCGTTACGAAGAGCGACTGCACCACGATCGGCACATATGTGAGCATGAACACCGGGAACGTGAACACATAGGCGATCTTCTTCCACGCCGCGCAGTGGATGCTGCGCCACTCCGTCGCGGTCGTGACCGCACCGAGGACAAAAAGCGTGAGATAAAGATTCATCACCGTCTGCAGCGCCGATATGGCAAGCACGTCCCACTCATGGTAATGGAACACGTTGACCGCCGCCGCGCCGAGATTTACCACGATGCTCAGCCCCGTGAGCACCGCCGCGGGCATGATGCTCATCGCCATATCGTAGCAGGAGAAGCTGCCGCGGAACATGCCGGAGAGGAGCTTTCCGCCGTATTTGCGGAACACCTGCAGATATCCGCGCGACCAGCGCAGACGCTGCGCCCAGGACTGCTTGAAACGGACGGGCTGCTCATCGTAGAGCACGGCCTCCGGGCAGTAGCCGACGCGCCGTCCCGCCGTCACGTTTTCGATAGTAAACTCGATATCCTCGGTCAGCAGGTGGAACGGCCAGCCGCCGCCCTGCCCTTCGAGCACGGCGCGTGAAAAGAGAAAGCCCGTGCCGGAAACGCCGCAGCTCGCCCCGATGCGGGATCTCGCGCCGTTCAGATAGCGCGATTCGCGGAGAAACCAGAGACCGTAGCCCGCGGAGATCCAGTTGTCGCCGTAATTTTTCGAATTGCGGTAGCAGGTGACGATATCCTTGCCCTCGGAAAACGTCTCGTTCATGCGGGAGACGAAATCGCGCTCGAGCACGTTGTCGGCGTCGAGGACGATGTAGCCGTCAAACTCGTTGTGCGCATGGCGCTCCATCTCACGCAGGAGGAAGTCGAGCGCATAGCCCTTGCCGCGGAGCGAAGCGTTGTGCCGCTCATAGACCTCCGCGCCGTGGGCGCGCGCCGTTTCCGCCGTTTTATCGCGGCAGTTGTCGGCCACGACGAAAACCTCGAGAAAGCGTTCGGGGTAGCTCTGCGCCTTGATGCTGTCAAGAAGATTGCCGATGACGGTCTCCTCGTTGCACGCGGCGATGAGGACCGCGAAGCGGTGCAGCGGCGCTTCCCGCGCCCGCCGCTTCCGCGGCAGCCACGAAACGGGTATGTACAGAAACTGATACATATAGCAGGCAAAAAACAGGCACATCAGAATGAAGTTTATCATTTTCACGGTTTGCATGGCGCTTTCTCCTTTCCCTGTGATGCCAAGGATATCACGCACCGCAGAGCAAAAGCCATTAAAGGGTCTTTAAGATTTGTTTAAAAAGGAGAAGGCGGAGTCGCCCCCGCCTTCTTTGGAAAAAATCATGCGCTCACGATGTTGTAGTACGCCTTCGCCGTCAGACGGTAGACGATCGTATAGAGCAGCGCAAAAGCGCCGAAGCTCACGAGCGTCGTGGTGACGAAGAGGCCGACATTGTAAAGCGAGAACAGCTCGAGCAGCCGCCGGATCATCGGGAATGCGAACGCAAGGTGCACGCCCGCCAGCAGCAGCGGCAGGAAGAACACGGTCAGCAGCTGGGAATCGATGCTGCGGCGGATCTCCTTTTTCGTCATGCCGACCTTCTGCATGATCTCAAAGCGTTTCTGGTCCTCGTAGCCCTCGGAGATCTGCTTATAGTAGAGGATCAGCACCGCCGCGAGCATGAACACAAGCGTGAGCATAATGCCGATGAAGAAGAGCGCGCCGTTGCTGCCGTAGAAATCGGCGCTTCCGTCCGCACGGCACTCAGCTAGGAGGTACATATAACCCTGCTCCGGCTCCACCTCGCCGAGGGTGCGCATGACGCCCTGTGTGAGCGCCACGCACTCCTCATCGCCGAGGTCGGTATTGAAATTGTAGACCCATTTATACTGCATCGTAACCACATGCCCGTTATATGTGCGGAAATCCTGAACGGCGGAGGCCGTGTCGTTCACGATGAGGGTCATTTGTGCGATAAATCCACCGACCGTCGGCGGGAGAAAATACCCGTTTCGCACATCGGCAACGCGCCACGTGTGGGAGACGTCGTCCATAGCAAGCGTCAGCGTAGGACTCTCATAGGAGCATTTGTAGGTCAGCAGCAGCACCTCGTCTGGCGCAAGCGAAACATTCTCTCCGGTTCGGGCAGCATAGTCCGCAGTAGAAACGATATAGATGTCACGAAGCTCCGAATATGAGGCCGAGACGCCCTCCCGCGAATACCAGCACTGCACCGTGTCGCCGGAGAAAAGACCGCTGGTATTGATATAGCGGTAGTTCTGCACGTCCTTCGGCGGAACGCCCCGCTCTGACGTATAATCGGCGATGGCACGGCGGTAGCGCTCGATATTGCCGTCCGTGATCTGCTCCGGCGTCTCCCCGGCGAGAGTGATGTTTATATCTCTCGGGTAGCGCATATTTGCGGCGTCCTCCGCGCCGAAATAAAGGCACGAGGAAGAGGAGATCATCACGAGGATCATTGTGGCGATGATGCACACGCTCGCAAGGCCCGCGCCGTTGCGCTTCATGCGGTAGGCCATGGAGGAAACGGACACGAAATGCTCCGGCCGGTAGTAGTATTTCTTATTCTTCTGCAGCACGCGGCAGAGAAGTACGCTGCCTGCGACAAGCAGAAGATATGTGCCGATGATGACGAGGATCACGGCCACGAAGAACCATACGATCGCGTCAAGCGGGTTGGTGATGCTCACGGCAAGGTAATACGCCGCGGCGAGGATCACGACGCCCGCAAGGCCGAGCAGCCAGTTTGCCTTCGGCGGCTTTTCGCCGACGGAGGCGCTGCTGCGCCCGACGCGGACGACCGTGGAGAGCCAGATGACCGCGAAGATGACGGCGTACAGTCCCAGCGCACGCGTCAGGGAATCAACGTCAATGCGGATGCGGTAATTGATATCGCCGCCGAGCATATTGACCAGTCCAAGCTCCGCGAGCTTTGAGAGGACGATGCCGAGCGCAAGACCGAGCACGAGCGAGAGCACGGCGGTAATGAGGCTCTCCCACGTGACGATGCGCGCAAGATTGCGCTTATTCATGCCAAGGACGTTATAGAGTCCGAATTCCCGCTCGCGGCGGCGGACAAGGAACGAGTTGGTATAGTAGAGAAAGATCGCGGAGAACACAAAGATCACAAAGCTGCCGAGATTGAGGATCTTTCCGGTGGTGTTGGAGCCGCGCGGCAGCAGCGCGCACGTCTCCGGCGAGCCGAGGAACGAGAGGATATAGAACATCATCACCATGCACACGCAGGTGAGCAGATACGGGGTAAAAAGCCGCTTGTTCTTGCGCAGGCCGTCCCACGCGAGACGCGGATAGAGAGCGGTTTTCATCGCGCCTCACCGCCTCCCGCGAGCATCGTGAGCGTTTCGGAGATGCGCTGGTAGAAGAGCTCGTTCGTGGCGTCGCCGCGGTAGAGCTGGTGGAACACCTCGCCGTCGCGGATGAAGAGGACGCGCCCGGCGCAGCTCGCGGCCTTCACGGAGTGCGTGACCATGAGGATCGTCTGCCCGCCGCGGTTCACCTCGCCGAAGAGACGGAGCAGCTCGTCCGTGGATTTGCTGTCGAGCGCGCCGGTCGGCTCGTCGGCGAGCAGGATGCGCGGCTTTGTGATGAGCGCGCGGGCAACGGCGGCGCGCTGCTTCTGGCCGCCGGAGACCTCGTAGGGGTACTTTTTCAAAAGCTCGCGGATGCCGAGCGTTTCCGCAATATCGATGAGGCGGGTGCGCATCTCATCGTAGCTCTTGCCCGCGAGGACGAGCGGGAGATAGATGTTATCCTCAAGCGTGAACGTGTCGAGCAGGTTGAACTCCTGAAACACGAACCCGAGATGGTCGCGGCGAAACGTGGCGGCCTCGCTTTCGCGGATCTTGGTAAAGTCCCGCCCGTCGAGCAGCACCGTGCCGGCGGTGGGCTTGTCAAGCGCGGCGAGAATGTTCAGAAGCGTCGTTTTGCCGCTGCCGCTCTCGCCCATGATGGCGACATACTCGCCCTCGTTCACGGAGAAATTGACGTTGCGGAGCGCCTCGACCGCATTGCCGCCGAAGCGGGTCTTATATACTTTTTTCAGCCCGGAAACATCCAGTAAACTCATGAGAAATGGACTCCTTTCGTTTTCTGGCATCAGTATAAGCGAAAAAGCCGACCCGTTCCATCGGATCGGCTTACACTCGCACGGCAAATCCAACATTTCTGTCACATTTACTCTACCGTGATCTTCTTTTCTTCCAATTTGATCCGGACTGTCGTCCCCTCGCCGGGGCGCGACTCCGCCGTGATCGTGTGGCCGAGATTCCGGCAGATGCGGCGGCAGAGATAGAGTCCGATGCCGCTCGCGCGTTTGTCCGCGCGCCCCTGCAAGCCGGTGTAGCTGCGCTCAAAGACGCGCGGCAGATCCTCCGGCGCAATGCCGATGCCGGTATCGCGGATGCAGAGCGTTTTCGGTTCTTCAACGTACACGGAAACGCCGCCCTGCGGCGTATACTTCAAAGCGTTCGAGAGCACCTGCTCAATGACGAACGAGAGCCACTTCTCGTCTGTGAACACGCGCACGTCCGTGGGCGTATAGTCGAGCGTCAGGCGGCGCGCGATGAACTCCCCGGCGAAACGCCGGAGCGCCGGACGGACGACATCATCGAGCTTCGCTTCGCGGAATACATAGTCCGTCCCCTCGCCCTCCAGCCGGAGGTACGTGAGCACCATTTCCACATACTGCTCGATGCGTCCGAGATCGGCGAGAAGGCGGCGGGAGGAGTCGCTGTCCTCGCTCTGAAGCCGGAGACGCATGGCGGCGATGGGCGTTTTGATCTGGTGCGCCCAGAGCGTGTAGTATTCAAGCATATCGGCGCGGTCAGCGGCGGCCTTTGCCGCGGCGTCCGCGCTCTGGCGGCAGAGGCTCTGCACGATCGCCTGATAGTCTGTCTCCGGCACGCTTGCCGCCGCCGGCAGCACGCCGATGAGCTCCGCCGCCGTGGTCTCCAGCTGGGAAAGCTCCCGATGGAGCTTATATACGCGCCGGAAATCGAGCGCGAGCGCCGCGAGACTGAGCAGCAGCGCGAGCGTGCACGGATACGCCACGGCGCGCAGCGGCAGATGGAAGAGGGCGAAGGATACGCCGAGCAGCACCGCCGCCAGCGCAAAGAACAGCAGTACCCCGCGGCGGCTTTTGATATAGTCTCCGAGCAGCTTCATTTTTCCCCCACGGCGTAGCCCACGCCGAATTTCGTCGTGATGAAATCATGCAGCCCCGCGTTTTCGAGCTTTTTGCGCAGGCGGCCGACGTTCACGGTGAGCGTGTTCTCGTCCACGAAGGAGTCCGTCTGCCAGAGCGCTTCCATGAGCTTTTCGCGGCTGACGATCTTCCCCTTGTTCTGCATCAGCGTGAGAAGGATGCGGTATTCATTTTTGGTGAGAGCGATGTGCTCGTCGGCATAGGTGAGCGTATTGTCGCCGGTATTGAGGATCGCCCCGGCGTGCTCGAGCACGGGCGCTGCCGCGCCAAACTCATACGTCCGGCGGAGAAGGGCCTGCACCTTCGCAATAAGCACGTTCGTATCAAAGGGCTTGGCGACAAAATCGTCGCCGCCCATGTTCATCGCCATGATAATGTTCATATTATCGCTCGCCGAGGAGATGAATATGACCGGCACGGAGCTTACTTTTCGTATCTCCGCGCACCAGTGATACCCGCTCATATACGGAAGCGACACGTCCATCAGCACGAGATGCGGCTGCACGCGCGCGAACTCCGCCATAACCGCGCGGAAATCGGCAGCGCAGGTGCACTCCAGCGCCCAGAGCTTCATCTGCGCGCAGATGGCGTCGGCGAGGCTGCGGTCATCCTCGACGAGCAAAATGCGGTGTTCCATATCTCGCCCTCCCTTTTCTTTTCGGCTCCACTATACCAGTGCCGTCCGGCGCGTGTCAACCGGCCGGGCCGATATAAGAAGACCGCAGCGCGTGGCAGCGCTGCGGTCTTTGGTATCACCCCACGAGGAAGCGCGAGAGAAATTCGCGCGTCTTCGGGTCCTGCGGGTTTTCAAAAATATCCTTCGGGCGTCCCTCTTCGCAGATGACGCCGTCGGCCATAAAGACGACGTTCGTGGAAACGTCGCGCGCAAACGCCATTTCGTGCGTCACGACGATCATCGTGAGTCCGTCTCCGGCGAGAGAGCGCATAACATCGAGCACCTCGCCGACCATCTGCGGATCGAGCGCGCTCGTCGGCTCGTCGAAGAGCAGCACCTCCGGCTCCATCGCAAGCGCGCGGGCGATCGCCACGCGCTGCTTCTGTCCGCCGGAGAGCTGCGCCGGGCGGGCGTGGATGTACGGCGTCATGCCGACGCGCCCGAGATATTCCATGGCGATTTTCTCCGCCTCGGCCCGGCTGCGCCGGAGCACCGACATCTGACCGGTGACGCAGTTTTGCAGCGCGGTCATGTTGTTGAAGAGATTGAAGCTCTGGAACACCATGCCGACCTTTGCGCGGTACTGCGAGAGATTCATTTCCCGCGCGGTGATGTCCTGCCCGTGATAAAGCACCTGGCCGGACGTCGGCGTTTCAAGAAGGTTGATGCACCGGAGCATCGTGCTCTTGCCCGAGCCGGACGCGCCGATGATGCTGAGCACTTCACCCTTTTCCACGCTGAGATGGATATCGCGCAGCACGGTATGATCGCCGAACTGCTTTTGCAGATGCACAAGCTCTATGACCTTTTCACCCATGGCTCAGCCCTCCCTCGCGGTTTTGATGCGGATCTCGGCGGCGCTGTCGCTCTGCGAGCCGAAGATCACATAGCTGTCGTTCCCGTCAAGTTTACGCTCCACGAAGCGCAGCAGCCGCGTGACCGTGAAAGTCAGAATGAAGTACAGCACACACACGACAAGATACGTCTGGAACGTTTCAAAGCTCTGGCGCTTGATGATCCCGGCAAAGTAGTAAAGCTCCGTTACGCCGATGACGTTCAGCACCGAGGTGTCCTTGATGTTGATGACAAACTCGTTGCTTACCGAGGGCAGGATGTTGCGCATGACCTGCGGGATGATGACCTTGAACATCGTCTGCGAATGGGTCATGCCGATGCTCATTGCGCCCTCAAACTGGCCCTTGTCGATGGAGATGATGCCGCCGCGGACGATCTCGGCCATGTAAGCGCCGGTGTTGACCGAAACGATCAGGATGCCGGACGGAATGAGCGGCAGCGTGCTGCCGCCGGAGGCAAAGGCATAACCCCAGTAGATGACCATCGCCTGCACCATCATGGGCGTGCCGCGGAAGATCTCCACATAAACGGCGATGACGGCGTTCAGGATCTTATGGAGCACGCGCACAAAGCCGTTGCGGGAGAATGGCGCCGTGCGGACGATGCCGGTCAGAAGGCCGATGGCGAGACCGGCCACGGTGCCGGTAAGCGCAATGAGCATCGTGTTTCCCACGCCGCTGAGCAGCTGGGGATAATATTTGGCGACTATGTTGATTACGTCCTGAAAAAAGCTCATGGCTGTTTACCGGCCCTTTCGGTCAGATTACTTGCGGATGATGACGACGAGGTTGGATTCGTAATAGGTATCGGTGAAGTCGATCTGCGCAGCGCGCTCGGCCGTGGGGCTCATGCCGGCGGCAATGGCGTCGATCGCGCCGGATTCCAGCGCGGGCAGCAGCGAATCCCATTCGATGGAGTAAATTTCCAGATTCATGCCGAGACGCGCCGCGACATACTTTGCGATCTGCACGTCGTAGCCGTTGGCGTAAAGGCCGTCCTTGCCCTCGCCGGAGATGGGCACTGCGCCGAAGGATGCGCCGGAGATGTCGGTCCAGTTATACGGCTCATACGCGCACTCCATGCCGACGCGGAGCGTGCCCGTCGGGTTTTCCGGCTCTTCGGCGCTCACGGCAAACTCGGTCACTTCCCCGCCGGAGCTGAGCGTCACGATCTGCTCCATGAGCGCGCTGCGCTGCTCGGGTGTGATCTCCGCGAGAACGGCGTTGATCTGCTCGCGCAGCTCCGAGCCCTTCTTCAGACCGATGGCGATGCCGACGTCGGACGCCGTGGCGGTAAAGCCGGTCTCATTGTTCATAAACGGGAGGAACGTAAGGGTATCGTCGCTCTGGCAGACGGAGAAGGCCGTCGGCTCCTCGGCGATGTAGCCGTCGATCGCGCCGCTCTTGAGTGCGGTCAGAAGATCGGCAAACTCGGGATACGTCGATCCCTGCACGTTTTCGATCTGGTTGAGTGCGTCGGCGTGGAACGTTCCGGCCTGCGCCGCGATCTTCATGCCCTTGAGATCGGCGATCGTCGTGGCTTCCGCGATGCTCGTTCCGGTGCTGTCGGTCGTTTCTGCACTGCCGCACCCGGCGAGCAGGCAAAGGCAGAGGGCGGCTGCCATCAGCAGCGCAAGGATGTTTCTTCTTCTCATTTTTTCTGTCTCCTTTTCGGAAAAATTAAATAAGCCTGCGACCCGATGTGGTATCGCAGGCTTTCCGAAAAATGAGATTCAAAAAGAAAATCAAAAACCGGTTTCCTTTGATAGCTCTCCACAGTAACTGTGACAGTCCGGCGCTTATTGGGCGTCGGCCCAGCAGCAGCACGGCGGCAGCCATGCGGTGCTTCGGCGGAATTGCCTTTCTCCTGCAGCCGCCTGCCGGCGTGTGCTGCAAGATACTCTTCGTTTCCGCGACCTCTATCAGGTGCTTTCTTATTTTATGCACGGATTATACGGCGGGGAGGCCCTTCTGTCAATACCCTCGCGCCATTTTCCGCATTTTATCTCTTTACATTGATAAAAGCATCGGCATAATTATGCATTTATAACAGACGCAGGAAGCGCCGCCGGGGTTCCGGCGGCGCTTTGCTGCTTTCTTCACTTTTCCCATTGGGAGAGCATGGTGCGCATCCAGTCGGCAACATCCATGCGGTAAACGGCGTTGAGCGTTTCCGGCGCGAACACGTCCGCGGCCTCCCCCGCGGCGGCGATTCTTCCGTGGTCGAGCAGCACGCCGCAGCTTCCGTACATCCGCGCGAGCGAGAGATCGTGCACGACCGACACCACGGCGCGGCCGCCCTTGGAGAGCCACTCGCGCACAAGGGAGAATATCTGTTTTTGATACACAAGATCGAGATGGTTCGTCGGCTCATCAAGCAGGAGCAGCCGCGGGTTCTGCGCAAAGAGCTGCGCGAGAAAGACGCGCTGCAGCTCGCCGCCCGAGAGCGTGAGCACGGACTGGCGCGCGATATGCGCCACGCCTGTCAGCTCCATCGCCTCGGCGACGCTCCGCTCGTCCTCGTCGCTCCGGCGGGAGAAAATACCGGGAGCATAGGCATAGCGTCCGAGCCGCACGACCTCCTCCACGGAGAAGCCATAGCCGACCGTGTGGTGCTGCGCGAGCACGCCCATGCCGCGCGCAAGGAGATGGGCGGGCGTTTTCTGCACGTCCTTCCCTTCAAAAAGCACCGTTCCCGTATACGGCACGCCGCGGGACACGGCATTCACGATCGTGGATTTGCCCGCGCCGTTCGGCCCGATGAGCATGAGCCAGTCGCCGTCTTGCACGGAAAAGCTCACATCGTTCACGATCACGGCGCTGCCGAAGCGCACCGAGAGGTTTTGTACTTCCAGCATGCTCATTTCTCGCCCCTCCTTGTGCGGATGAAGATGACGACGAAGAGGATCGAGCCGATGAACGACGTGACGACGCCCACGGGCAGCTCGCGCGGGTCAAAGAGCGTGCGCGCGAGAAGATCGCACAGCATGAGGAAGATCGCCCCGCCGAACGCGCTCGCCGGGAGCAGCCGCCGGTGGTTCGGCCCGGTGATGAGGCGCACCATATGCGGCGTCACAAGACCCACAAAGCCGATCGTGCCGCCGACGGACACGCACACGCCGATGAGCGCCGACACCGCGATCATCACCGTGAGTTTAACGCGCCGGACGTTCACGCCGATGTGCCGGGCGTTGTCCTCGCCGACGGCAAAGGCGTTGAGCTCGCGCGCGCAGCCGAAGAGCACGCCGCCGAAAACGACGAGCGCGCCGAGCAGCACAAGGACGTGGACATACCCTCGCCCTGCGAGAGAGCCCATCGTCCAGAACGTGATGGACTGTACCTTATCCGGCGCGAACGTGATGACGAGCGAGAGAACGCTCGAAACGAACATCGAGTAAATGACGCCGATGAGGATGATCGTGCCGGTGGAGAGCGAGCCGTCCAGCCGGTACGCAAGACCCAGAATGACGACGAGCGAGAGGAACGCAAAAAGCATTGCCATGCTCATCGTCCCGGCGAGCGGGATGCCGGGGAGCGTTATTCCGAACGCGATGGAGATCACCGCGCCGAGCGACGCGCCGGACGATACGCCGAGCGTAGAGCCGTCCGCCAGCGGGTTTTTCAAAAGGCCCTGCATCGCCGCGCCGCACACCGAGAGCGACGCGCCCGTGAGCGCAACGCACAGCACGCGCGGCAGACGCACGGAGAATACGATCGTCGCGCTCATGCCCGTTCCCGTGCCGCGGCCCGCCAGGGCGTTCCACAAAAGGCCGAACGTCTCGCGCAGCGGCAGCTTCACGCTGCCGAGCGACACGCACACGAGAAGCGTGAATACCGTCGCCGCGGCAAATGCCAGATACGCCGGAAGGCCAAACCCCTCCCGGCGTACCATGGTTTTATTTTCTTTTGGCTCAGGCCGCCTTGTCATTGGCCTCAACGCCGGCAATGAAGTCGGCGAGCATCTGCGCGCCTTCCGCCAGACGCGGTGCGGGGCGGGAAAGCTCGTTGTTCTGCAGATTGAGGATGGCGCCGTTCTTCACAGCCGTCACATTTTCCCAACCGGCGCGGGAAGCGATCTCCTCTTCGGGCGTGGGGCCCTCGCCGAAGTACATGGAAATGGTCATAATATAGTCGGGGTTGCGCTCAAGCACCTGCTCTTCGCTGATCTCCGCCCAGCCTTCCACGTCGGCAAAGCAGTTCTTGAGACCGAGCAGCTCGGCGATCTCGTTCATGAAGGTGTTGGCGCCGGCCGTCCACAGACCGTACTCCAGCGGGGAGACCTCAAAGTAAATGGTCTTTTCGCCGTCGCCGCAGACGCCCTTGAGCGACTCAAACGTCGTCTTCATGCCGTCGATGACCGTTTCGGCTTTCTCGTTCTTGCCGAGCAGCGCGCCGATCATGCGGATGGCGGCATAGGTGCCCTCGATATCCTGCGCGTCGGAAACGACAACGTGGACACCGGCGTCCTCAAGCGCCTTGATCTGCTCTTCGGTCTGGGCCATCGTGCTCATAAGGAGCACCTGCGGCTCAAGAGCGATGATCTGCTCGATGTTGGTTTCATAGCCGGACTGCACGGAGGGGATCTCCTGCACTTCGGCGGGGTAGTCGCAGTAGGTGCCGCGGCCGACGAGCAGGTCCATGCCGCCGAGCGCGCAGATGATCTCGCAGTCGGACGCCGTGAGCGCAACGATGCGCGTGGCGGGCTCTTCGAGCGTGATCTCGCGGCCGGTCATGTCGGTCACAGTGACGGAGGTGTCCTCCGCGGGGGCTTCGGTGGCTTCCACGGGGGCTTCGGTCGGCTCGGCAGGAGCTTCCGTCGCGATGGGCTCAGCGCTCTGTCCGCAGGCGGCGAGCGAGAGCAGCATCAGGGCTGCCAATGCAAGAGCAAGGATCTTTTTGGCGTTCATGTCTTGAACTCCTTCTCAAAAAAGTATTCAAACAACCAGCCTTCCGGCGCAAAAACGCCGCCCCTCTCTCGGAAAGGGCGGCGGAATCGGCAATGGATCGCACAGCTATACCCCGTCCCAGAAGCTCTCATGCGAAAACAGGTTTCCCGACTTGGCATCATCCTATTCAAGCCCCTTCCCGCCCTTCGGCAGTGGTACCGGCTTTTTTGTCCGCTTTACGGTTACTGGGATAGTCCGGAATTTGCATCCGTGTTCCCTCGGCGGGGTCTCCCCCGACAACGTCTTTCGACGCGGATCCACACGCTGTTTGTTTGTGGCCATACTATATCGGTTTCTTCGCCGGATGTCAAGGCGGCAAAACCGGCGCTTTCGGTATTTTACCAAAAAGCGCCGGTTTTCTTCTAAAATTTAATATACGCTGGTAAGGATCTCACCATAAGACGGATACGGCCACGCGGCACGGTCCATGATGAGCTCCGCGCCGTCGGAAATTTCGCGCAGGATCTCCATTTCCGGCAATATCTCGCCGCGGCAGATCTCCACGGCGGATTCGGTGGAGAGGCGTCCGTCGTCAATGCGGCGCACCGCCTTTTCCAGTTTTTCCGCACCGTCCCAGAGCTTCGCCGCGCGCGCGGAGAGCTCCGCCGCCGCCGTTTTTTCATACCGGCAGGCGCTCTCGCCGCAGAACTTTTTCTTTTCGTGCGCCGTGGCGGAAAGAGCGCCGGTAAAGCGGCTCACCGCGGGGAGCACATCCTTGCGCAGCATATCGAGCAGCGTGAGCGCCTCGATGCGCACCTCCTTGGCGTAGTGGTCGAGCACGATCTCGCACCGGGCGCGAAGCTCCGTTTCGCTGAACACGCGGTTGCGGCGGAAAAGCTCCGCGTTTTTCGCGTCGAGCAGATGCGGTACGCAGTCCGGCGTGGAGCGGTAGTTGCACAGGCCGCGGCGCGCGGCCTCGCGCACCCATGCTTCTTCGTAGCCGTTGCCGTTGAAGATGATGCGGCGGTGCTCACGGATAGAGCGCTTTATGAGCTCGTGCAGCGCGCTCTCAAAGTCCGCCGTGCCCTCCAGCTCGTCGGCATAGCGGCGCAGCACGTCCGCCACGGCGGTGTTGAGAATGATGTTCGCCTCGGAGATCGACTGCGACGAGCCGACCATGCGGAATTCAAACTTATTGCCCGTGAAGGCAAAGGGCGAGGTGCGGTTGCGGTCGCTCGTATCCTTCGGGAAGCGCGGCAGGACATGCACGCCGACCTTGAACTGCACCTTTTCGCCGGATTCATACGGCGTGCCGTTCTCAATGGAATCGAGAATGCCGGTGATCTCGTCGCCGAGGAACACGGAGAGGATCGCCGGGGGCGCTTCGCTGCCGCCGAGACGGTGGTCGTTGGAAGCTCCCGCGACGGAGATGCGCAGCAGGTCCTGGTATTCGTCCACGGCCTGCAAAACCGCCGTGAGGATAAGCAGGAACTGCGCGTTCTCCTCCGGCGTGTCGCCGGGGTTCAGAAGGTTTTCGCCGCGGTCGGTGGAAAGCGACCAGTTGTTGTGCTTGCCCGAGCCGTTCACGCCCGCGAACGGCTTTTCGTGCAGCAGGCACACCATGCCGTGCCGGTCCGCCACGCGCTTCATGCACTCCATGACGAGCTGGTTGTGATCGGCGGCGATGTTCACCGTGGAATAGACGCACGCGAGCTCGTGCTGCGCGGGGGCGACCTCGTTGTGCTCGGTCTTGGCCGGGACGCCGAGCCTCCAGAGCTCCTCGTCCAGCTCGCGCATGAACGCCGCCACGCGCGGCTTGATCGCGCCGAAATAATGGTCGTCCAGCTCCTGTCCCTTGGGCGGGCGAGCGCCGAGAAGCGTACGCCCGGTGTAGATAAGGTCGGGGCGCTGCTCGTAAACGCCGCGGTCAATGAGGAAATACTCCTGCTCCGCGCCGGCGTTCGCGCGCACGGCGGCGGTCTGCGTGTCGCCGAAGAGCTTCAGAATGCGCAACGCCTGGATATTCAGCGCGTCCATACTGCGGAGAAGCGGCGTTTTCTTGTCGATGGCCTCGCCGCCGTAGGAGGCGAATACCGTCGGGATGCAGAGCACGCCGTCCTTCACGAATGCGTAGCTCGTCGGGTCCCAGGCGGTGTAGCCGCGCGCCTCGAATGTGGCGCGAAGACCGCCGGAAGGAAAGCTCGATGCGTCCGGCTCGCTGTGGATGAGCTCGCGGCCCGAAAACTCCGGCAGCGCGCCGCCGTCCTTCGCCGGGGAGAGAAAGCTGTCGTGCTTTTCGGCGGTGATGCCGGTCATCGGCTGGAACCAGTGGGTATAATGCGTCGCGCCGCGCTCGATCGCCCAGTCGCGCATCGCCTCGGCGACGACGTCCGCCTCGGCGAGCGTCAGGCGCTTGCCGTACTGCCGGGCCGAGCGCAGTGCGCTGTAGATCTCCGCCGGGAGACGCTGCTGCATGACGGCATCCGAAAATACCATCGAGCCGAATTCTTCTGTCATACCGCTCATAAGCCCTGCCCCTTTTATTATTATATAGTAGTTATCCGGGTGAATACCCCCTCGGTCACGGCCGCGCCGTGCAGTCTCCCCTATCGTGGGGAGCCAAGTGGGTTTGCAGAAAACGATCTTGCCTCCCCTAACAGGGGAGGTGGCTTTTGCCAAAGGCAAAAGACGGAGGGGTTGTCCCTGTCTTTATCACTTTAACTTGCTCACTCTACCCTGTGCCGATGATTTTGTCAATATTGCCCGCGATTTTTTATTGACAAAGACGGCTCCGTTCCGTATAATTCGTGTGCGTAAAGGTGAGCAATGGCGTTCGCCGACGCGGTTTACCTGACCGCGTCGGCGACGCTTTTTTCGTTTGGTCAGCGCCGCGTAACATCGTCTTCGGCGCTCGGCAGCGCTTTTGCGCTGCCCGCTCTTGCCGAATCATGCGTTGCTGACGGATATCCTTTATATTTTTAAAAATTTTTGCTGCGGAGGCTATTTATGACCGGAGAGACTGTATTGATTCTGGATTTCGGCGGGCAGTACAAGGAGCTGATCGCGCGCCGCGTGCGCGAGCACGGCGTCTATTCCGAGATCCGTTCGTGCAAAATGCCCGTGGAGGAGATCCGCGCGATGGCGCCGAAGGGCATCATCTTCACCGGCGGACCGGACAGCGTATACCGCGACGATTCCCCCACCTGCGACAAGGCCGTGCTGGAGCTCGGCATCCCGGTGCTCGGCATCTGCTACGGCATGCAGCTCATCTGCCATCTCTGCGGCGGAACGGTCGAGGCGGGCACGAAGCGCGAGTACGGCGTATTCCCCATTACTCTCGACACCTCTCTCCCGCTCTTTTCCGGCTGCACCGTGCCGACGGACGTGCTTATGAGCCATACCGATCTCGTCACGGCGCTGCCCGAGGGCTTCCGCGTTGCCGGTCACACCGATCTCACGCCCGTAGCGGCGTATGTGAACGAAGAGCGCCGGCTCTACGGCGTGCAGTTCCATCCGGAAGTGACCAACACCGTGCAGGGCAATCTCATTCTCAAAAACTTCCTCTTTGATATCTGCGGCTGCGCCGGGGATTACTCGATGGAGAGCTTCCTTGAAACGAAGATCCGCGAGATCCGCGAGCAGGTCGGCAGCGAGAAGGTGCTGCTCGGTCTCTCCGGCGGCGTGGATTCCTCGGTGTGCGCGGCGCTGCTCGCGCGCGCGGTGCCCGGCCAGCTCACGTGCATTTATGTCGATCACGGTCTCATGCGCCAGGGCGAAACGGAGGAGATCCGCTCCGTATTCGAGAATAAGGCGCTCGACTTCCGCTGCGTGGACGCTGCCGACCGCTTTCTTGCAAAGCTCGAGGGCGTGACCGATCCCGAGCAGAAGCGCAAGATCATCGGGCGCGAGTTTGCTCTCGTTTTTGAGGACGAGGCGAAAAAGCTCGGCAAGGTCGGCTTCCTCGCACAGGGAACGATCTACCCGGACGTCGTCGAGTCCGGCACGGGCTCGGCGGTCATCAAGAGCCACCACAACGTCGGCGGGCTTCCGAAGGATCTCGGCTTTTCCGGCGTCGTGGAGCCGCTGCGCTATCTCTTCAAGGACGAGGTGCGCAAGCTCGGCCTTCTCCTTGGTCTGCCCGAAAGTCTCGTGAACCGTCAGCCGTTCCCCGGCCCCGGTCTCAGCGTGCGCGTACTCGGCGAGATCACGCGCGAAAAACTCGCCATTCTCCGCCCGGCGGACGCCATCGTCCGCGAGGAGATCGGCAAGTGCGGCTGCCGCGCCGACCAGTATTTCGCGGTGCTCACCGGCGTGAAGAGCGTCGGCGTCATGGGCGACGGGCGCACGTATGACTATACTGTCGCGGTGCGCTGCGTGGAAACGAGCGACTTTATGACCTGCGTGTTCGCGCCCCTGCCGTGGGATGTGCTGCGGCGCATCTCCTCGCGCATTACGAACGAAGTGCGCGGCATCAACCGCGTTGTCTACGACATCACCTCCAAGCCGCCCGCGACCATCGAATGGGAGTGACCGTTTCGCCGTGAACGCATGGAAGCGGCTGGACGAGCGCCTTTCCGCAGGGAAAGGACGCACGCTCTGGCAGTTTGTGAAATTCAATCTTGTAAGTCTCACGGTGACGATCTTGCAGCTTCTGCTCGCCAATCTCCTGCCGCTCGCGTTCGACCGTGTTGTCTCGCCGCTGCCGCCGCTGCTGCGCGGCATATTCAATGCGGAAGCGCTTTTCCCGGACGGCTCGAAGTATGTGGTAAACGGCGTTGTCACATGGGGATATGTGCTGCCGTTCCTGCTGGCAAACGGTCTTGCAAACATCTACGGCTATTTTATCAACATGAAAACAACGTTTCGCGGCAAGGGTACCCGCACGGGGTTCGCGGTGTATCTTGCGATCCTCTTCGCGCTCATTCTCTTTGCCACGTGGATGCAGGGCGAGATCGTCGCCGCGATGGCGTCGAGCCGCATCGCTCCCCTCTCGCGCACGCTCGCCTCGTTCGGCGCGGGCGTCGTGCAGACGGCGGTGCTCTTCCCGCTCGAAAAACTTGTACTGTTCCGGCAGAGGCCGGACGACGGAAAGGAAACAACATGAACGAAAAGCTCTTTGATTATATCGCCGTATGTCCCACGGCGTTCCACACCTGCGCCCACAGCGCGGACATGCTGCGCGAGTCCGGATATACCGAGCTTTGCGAGGCGCAGCGCTGGGAGATCGTTTCCGGCGGCAAGTATTTTGTCACGCGGAATGGCTCTTCCCTCATCGCGTTTCGCGTCCCCGCCGGGGAGATCGCGGGCTTTATGATGACCGCCGCGCACGGCGACAGCCCGGCGTTCAAGATCAAGGAGAACGCGGAGCTTCCGGACGGGAATTATCTCCGTCTCTCCGTGGAGAAATACGGCGGGATGCTCTGCGCCCCGTGGCTCGACCGGCCGCTTTCCGTGGCGGGCCGTGTTCTCGTATCCGAGGGCGACAAGCTTTCGGTGAAGCTCGTGGATCTCAAGGACCCCTGCGCCATCATCCCGAACGTCGCCATCCACATGAACCGCAACGCCAACGACGGCATGAAGTACAATGCCGCCGTCGATATGCTGCCCGTATGGATGAGCAGCGAAAAGGGCAGCTTCCGCGCCGCCGTCGCCAAGGCCGCCGGTGTTGCGGAGGACGCCATCGTCACCGGCGATCTTTTCCTTTACGATCCGCAGAAGGGCGTCACGCTCGGGGAATACATCTCCGCGCCGCGGCTGGACGATCTCCAGTGCGCTTTCTCCTCGCTGACGGCGTTTCTCGCCGCCGGGGAGAGCCGCTCCATTCCCGTCTGCTGCATCTTCGATAACGAAGAGGTCGGCAGCGAGACGAAGCAGGGCGCGGCATCCACTTTCCTTTATGACACGCTCACGCGGCTGTGCGCCGCGCTCGGCATGGACGGCAGCGAATACCGCCGTCTCGTGGCGGGCAGCTTTCTCGTCTCCTGCGACAACGCGCACGCCGTCCACCCCAACCACGGCGAATTTGCCGACCGCAACCACACCGCGCGCATGAACGGCGGTGTTGTCATCAAATACAACGCCAACCAGCGCTACACCTCCGACGCCGTTTCCGCCGGCATCTTCCGCCGCATCTGCGAGAGCGCCGGCGTGCCGGTGCAGTATTACGCCAACCGCGCCGACATGCCGGGCGGCTCGACGCTCGGCAACATCTCCAACACGCAGGTATCGCTCAACGCCGTGGACATCGGTCTCGCGCAGCTGGCGATGCACTCGCCCTTCGAGACCGCGGGCGCGGCGGACACCGCCTCGCTCGTCAAAGCTCTCACCGCCTTTTTTGAACATTCCCTCGTTGCCGAACGCGACGGGGTCTACCGCTTTCTCTGAGGCTCAGCCGCCTCCCGGGGAAGGGAGGCTCACCTCCCCTCCCCAAATTTTTTTGTGTATATTCATCCTTTGGGAGTGTGAAAGATATGACAAAGTACATTTTCGTCACCGGCGGCGTGGTTTCCGGTCTCGGCAAGGGCATCACCGCCGCCTCGCTCGGACGTCTTTTGAAGGCGCGCGGGTTCAAGGTCGCGGCGCAGAAGCTCGACCCCTACATCAACGTCGATCCCGGCACGATGAGCCCTTACCAGCACGGCGAGGTCTATGTCACCGAGGACGGCGCGGAGACCGATCTCGATCTCGGCCACTACGAACGCTTCATTGACGAGGACCTCAACAAGTTCTCGAATCTCACCACGGGCAAGGTGTATTCCCGTGTGCTCGAAAAGGAGCGCCGCGGCGAGTATCTCGGCAGCACCGTGCAGGTCATCCCGCACGTCACCAACGAGATCAAGGAATTCATCTATCAGGTCGGCAAAAAGTCCGGCGCGGACATCGTCATCACCGAGATCGGCGGCACGACCGGCGATATCGAGAGCCAGCCGTTTCTCGAGGCCATCCGACAGGTCGGGCTTGAGGTCGGGCGTGAGAATACGCTCTATATCCACGTGACGCTCGTGCCGTATCTCAAGGCCTCGGGCGAGCACAAGTCCAAGCCGACGCAGCACTCCGTCAAGGAGCTGCAGGGCATGGGCATTTCCCCGGACATCATCGTGTTGCGCTGCGACGAGCCGATCGAGGACGAGAACATCTTCCGCAAGATCGCAAACTTCTGCAATGTGGAGAGCGACTGCGTCATCGAGAACATGACGATCCCGGTGCTGTATGAAGCGCCGCTCATGCTTGAAAAGGCGCACATGGGCGACACCGTCTGCCGCAAGCTCGGTCTCGGCCAGCCGAAGGCGGATCTTGCCGAGTGGGAGGAAATGGTCAGCCGCATCCACGGCCGCACGAAGCGCGTGCCCATCGCGCTCGTCGGCAAATATACGCAGCTGCATGACGCCTATCTCTCCGTGATCGAGGCGCTGCGCCACGCGGGCTACACTGTGGGGACGCACGTTGCCATCCGCTGGGTAGACTCCGAAACGCTCACCGAAGAGAATCTGGAAGAAAAGCTCGGCGGCGTGTGCGGCATTCTCGTGCCGGGCGGTTTCGGCGACCGCGGCATCGAGGGCATGATCCTCGCGGCGAAGTACGCCCGCGAAAAGAACATCCCGTATCTGGGACTGTGTCTCGGCATGCAGATCGCCGTCATCGAAAACGCGCGCAACGCCGCGCATCTTGAAGGCGCGAACTCCCGCGAGTTTGACGAGCGCTCCCCCTACCGCGTCATCGACTTCATGCCCGGCCAGAGCGACGAGATCGCCAAGGGCGGCACGCTCCGTCTCGGCGCGTATCCGTGCGACGTCATGCCCGGATCGCTTCTGGAAAAATGCTACGGCGCGCAGCACATCTCCGAACGTCACCGCCACCGCTACGAATTCAACAACGAATACCGCGAGACTCTCACCGCCGCGGGGCTCGTTCTCTCCGGTCTCTCGCCGGACGGACGGCTCGTTGAGGTCGTGGAGCGGCACGATCATCCGTTCTATATCGGCGTGCAGTATCACCCAGAATTCAAATCCCGTCCCAACCGTCCGCACCCGCTCTTCCGCGGCTTTGTCGCCGCGGCGCTCGAGCTTTTCGAGCCGCGCGGATAAGCCCCGTCCGTATGGGAAAAATTATTGACGCTCACCGACGGAAAGTGGTATTATAAAGTGTCAGTTTATTGCCTACTCTCTCTGATTTTGGAAAGGACTCTTTTATGGGAAAATATTTCGGCACCGACGGTTTCCGCGGCAAGGCCGGCGAGGTATTGACCGCCGAGCACGCCTTCAGGACCGGCCGTTTTCTCGGCTGGTATTACGCGAACCGTCATGCGAGCGGCACGGCCCGCATCGTCATCGGCAAGGATACGCGCCGCTCCTCCTACATGTATGAGAGCGCGCTCGCCGCGGGCATCACGTCCTCCGGCGCGGACGCCTATCTTCTGCACGTTACAACGACGCCCTGCGTCAGCTTCATCACGCGCACCGAAAACTTTGACTGCGGCGTGATGATCTCCGCGAGCCACAATCCCTACTGGGACAACGGCATCAAGCTCATGAACGGCGTCGGCGAGAAGATGGATGACGCGCTGCAGGACGAGCTTGAAGCTTACATCGACGGCGATCCCAACAGCATTCCCTGGGCGGTCGAGGACAAGATCGGCCGCACGATCGATTTCTACTCCGGCCGCAACCGCTACATCGGCTATCTCACGAGCATCGCCACCCGCTCGTTCGGCGACCGCAAGGTAGCGCTCGACTGCTCGAACGGCAGCGCGTGGATGATCGGCCGCGCCGTGTTCGACGCGCTCGGCGCCAAGACGTACGTCATCAACGACAAGCCCGACGGCGTGAACGTGAACCTGCGCTGCGGCTCGACCCACATTGAGGGATTGCAGCAGTATGTCCGTGAAAACAAGCTCGATGTCGGCTTTGCCTTTGACGGCGACGCCGACCGCTGTCTCGCCGTGGACGAGCTCGGCAATGTGGTGAACGGCGATCAGATCATGTACATCTGCGCCAAGCACATGAAGGCCAACGGCCAGCTGCCGAGCAATACCGTCGTCACGACGATCATGAGCAACTTCGGTCTTTACAAGGCGTTCGACCGCATCGGCATCGCCTACGAAAAGACCGCCGTGGGCGACCGGTACGTTTACGAGAACATGAAGGCCAACGATCATATGCTCGGCGGCGAGCAGTCCGGCCACATCATTTTCCGCAAGTTTGCCCATACCGGCGACGGCCTCATCACCGCGATCATGCTCATGGGCGTGCTCATCGACACGCAGCTCCCGCTCTCGGTGCTGGCCGCGGAAGTGAAGATGTACCCGCAGGTGCTCAAAAACGTGAAGGTGGACGACAAGGACGGCACGCTCGCGGACGAGACCGTGAAGGCCGCCGTGGAGAAGTGCACCGCCGCGCTCGGCGACGGCGGGCGCGTGCTGCTGCGCAAGAGCGGCACGGAGCCGGTGCTCCGCGTCATGGCCGAGGCCGGGACGACCGAGCTCTGCGAGCAGATGGTGGACGCCATCATCGCCGCGATGGATACGTCCGGCCATCTCATCGAGGTGAAAAAGTAATGAAGCTCACGATTTCGGATCTTTACGATCTTGACCATACGCTTGCCGGAGACTATCTGCGGCAGTTCACCTATCCCTGGGAGGCGCTCGCCGGCATCGGCGATATGATCTCCGCGCTCGGCGCGGCTCTTCCGGCGGACGAATATGACCATCCCGAGGAGGGCGTTTGGGTCGCGCGCGACGCGAAGGTCTACCCCACCGCGTATCTCGGCGCGCCGTGCATCATCGGGCATAAGACCGAGGTGCGCCCCGGCGCTTTCATCCGCGGCAATGCGCTCGTCGGCGATAACTGCGTCGTCGGCAACTCCACGGAGCTCAAAAACGTCATTCTTTTCGATAATGTACAGGTGCCGCATTATAACTATGTCGGCGACTCCATTCTCGGCTACAAGTCCCACATGGGCGCGGGCTCCATCACGAGCAACGTCAAGAGCGACAAGCTCCCCGTCGTTATTCACAACGAAGGCGAGGAGATCGAGACCGGCCGCAAAAAGGTCGGCGCGATGCTCGGCGACTATGTGGAGGTCGGGTGCAACAGCGTTCTCAACCCCGGCACCGTGATCGGGCGGGACGCAAGCGTTTACCCCACGTCCTGCGTGCGCGGCGTTGTGCCGGAGCGGTGCATTTACAAAGCCAAGGGCAATATTGCCGTAAAAAAATGATAAAGGAGAAGATGTCTTGAAAGTAATCGTCGCCGAAAATCACGAGGAGGTCAGCCGTCTTGCCGCTGACATTCTGGAGGAAACGGTCCGCGCGAACCCCTGCTGCACGCTCGGTCTCGCCACCGGCTCAAGCCCGGTCGGCATGTACCGGGAGCTTTCGCGGCGCTGCCGCGAGGAGGGTCTGGATTTCTCCCGCGTTCACAGCGTGAATCTCGACGAGTATGTCGGTCTCGCCCCCACCCATGAGCAGAGCTACCGTTATTTCATGGACAGCAATCTTTTTGACCACATCAACATCGACAAAGCCAACACCTATGTCGCCAAGGGCACCGGCGACGCGGAGGAGAATCTCCGCGAGTTCAACGCCGTGCTCGACCGTACCGACATTGACGTGCAGGTGCTCGGCGTCGGCCCGGACGGTCATCTCGGCTTCAACGAGCCGGGCGACACGCTCTGCGACAGCGCCCACAAGGAGGTGCTCGACGAGAGCACCATCGACGCCAACCAGCGCTTCTTCGCCTCGCGTGACGATGTGCCGCGCTACGCGCTCACCATGGGCATGGGCAACATCCTGCGTGCGAAAAAGCTCCTTATGATCGTCTCCGGCCACAAGGAGGACGCAATGCGCCGTCTGCTGCTCTCCGAGCGCATCGACCCGCACTGCCCGGCAACGTTTCTGCGTCTGCACCGCGACGCCGTGGTGCTGCTCGAACGCTCTCTCGCCGACACGATCGGCTATAAGGCGTAAGCCTTTCATCCACCGCTCCCCTGCGGATACCCCGCAGGGGACGCCCCGTTTACTTTGGAGGATATTCTTTTATGTGTGGAATTGTAGGATTTACCGGCTCGCAGGCGGCGGCTCCGCTGCTTCTGGACGGGCTGCGCAAGCTGGAATACCGCGGGTATGACAGCGCCGGCATCGCCGTGCAGAAGGACGGCGCGCTGCATATGATCAAGGCGTCCGGCCATATCGACGCGCTTGCGGAGAAAACACAAAACGGCACGCTGCTGCCCGGCACTTCCGGCATCGGCCACACCCGCTGGGCGACGCACGGCGCGCCCACCGACACGAACGCGCACCCGCATATGTCCGCCGACGGCAAATTTGCCATCGTCCACAACGGCATTATCGAAAACTACGCGGCGCTGCGCGACGAGCTTAAAAGCAAGGGCTTCGTATTCCGGAGCGAGACCGACACGGAAGTCATCGTGCATCTGCTCGACATGTACTATACCGGCGATCTCAAGGCCGCCGTGCTGCACACCGCCGCGCGGCTCGAGGGCTCCTATGCGCTCGGCGTTCTCTGCGCCGACCAGCCGGGGACGATCTGCGCCGTGAAAATGGCATCGCCGCTCATTCTCGGCGTGGGCGTCGGCGAAAATTTCTTTGCCTCCGACGTGACCGCGCTCGTGAGCCACACCAAAAACGTGATCTATCTGGAGGACGGCGAGTTTGCTGAGATAACGCCCGACTCCATTTCCATTTATGACAGCACCGGCGCGACGGTGCACCGCAGCATTTCCCGCATCGTCTGGGATATCGAAGCCGCGGAAAAGGGCGGCTATGAGCACTTTATGCTCAAGGAGATCATGGAGCAGCCCCGCGCGCTCAAGGCGACCATCGCCCCGCGCATCAAGAACGGGAAGATCGTCCTCGATGATTTTGACGAGGCGTTCCGCGCCGACTTCCGGTACATCAACCGCATCGTTATCACCGCGTGCGGCAGCGCGTATCACGCCGGGTGCGTCGGGCGGTACATGATCGAATCGCTCTGCCGCGTGCCGGTGGAGGTCGATGTGGCGAGCGAGCTGCGTTACCGCCACCCGATCGTGGATGAGCACACGCTGCTCATTGCCGTTTCCCAGTCCGGCGAGACTGCCGACACCATCGCCGCCATCCGCGAATGCAAGGAGCACGGCGCGCGCGTGCTCACGATCGTCAACGTCGTCGGCAGCACCGTGGCAAAGCTCGGCGATTATGTCATGTACACCTGGGCCGGCCCGGAGATCGCCGTTGCCACCACGAAGGGCTACACCACGCAGATCGCCGTGCTCGATCTGCTCGCCGTATGGATGGCCAACGAGCGCCGGACGCTCACCGCGCCGCGGTACGCCGAGCTCGTCGCCGGCATTGCGGACCTGCCCGAGCGCACGCAGCGCAGCATTGACCTGAACCCGCAGGTCAGCTATCTTGCCGAGCGCTACTGCGGCAACAGCTCGCTCTTCTTCATCGGGCGCAACATCGACTACGCCGTCGCGCTTGAAGCCTCGCTCAAGCTCAAGGAGATCTCCTACATCCACTCCGAGGCGTATGCCGCCGGAGAGCTCAAGCACGGCACCATCGCGCTCATCGATCCGGGCCGTCTCGTCGTTTCGCTCGCGTGCTACGAGGAACTGTTTGACAAGACGATGTCCAACATCAAGGAAGTCAAGGCGCGCGGGGCCAAGGTCCTCGCCGTGGTGAACGAGGGCAACCGCCGTGTGTTCGCCGAGGCGGACGACGTGCTCTTCGTCCCCGTGACCGACCCGCTCTTCTCCGCCATTCCGGAGATCCTTCCCCTGCAGCTTTTCGCCTATCATGTTGCCCGGTGCAACGGGTGCGACATTGATAAGCCCCGCAATCTTGCCAAATCCGTCACCGTGGAGTGAGTTTCATGAAAGACGTTTACGAAAATCCCCTCTGCTCGCGCTACGCCTCGGAGCAGATGCAGCATCTCTTCTCCCCGCAGTGGAAGTTTTCGACGTTCCGCCGTCTCTGGCTCGCGCTCGCCGAGAGCGAGCAGGAGCTGGGGCTGTCCATCACGGACGAGCAGCTTGAGGAAATGCGCGCGCATCTCGACGATATCGATTTTGACCGTGCCGCCGAGTATGAGCACCGGCTGCGCCACGACGTGATGGCGCACATCCGCACGTTCGGCGACGCCTGCCCGAAGGCCGCAGGCATCATCCATCTCGGCGCGACGAGCTGCTATGTGGACGATAACACCGACCTTCTGCAGATGCGGGCAGCGCTGAAGCTCATCCGCGGCGAATTACTCGCGGTGATCGACGCGCTTTCCGAATTTGCCGCGCGCGAGGCCGACACGCCGACGCTCGCCTGGACGCACTTCCAGGCCGCGCAGCCCACGACCGTGGGCAAGCGCGCGACGCTCTGGCTGCAGGATTTCCTGCTCGACTTAGAGCAGCTCGAAATGGAGTTCTCCCGCCTTCCCATCTCCGGGTGCAAGGGCGCGACCGGCACCGCGGCGAGCTTTCTCGCCCTCTTCCACGGCGACGGGGAGAAGGTCCTCGCGCTTGAGAAGAAGATCGCGGAAAAGATGGGCGTTCCCAACTGCATCCCCGTCGCCGGGCAGACGTACACGCGAAAGCTCGATTCCTTTGTGATGAACATCCTCTCCGGCATCGCGCAGAGCGCTGCAAAAATGGCGACGGACATGCGCCTTCTCGCGCATCTGCGCGAGCTGGACGAGCCGTTTGAGACCGAGCAGGTCGGCTCCTCCGCTATGGCCTACAAGCGCAATCCCATGCGCTGCGAGCGTGTGTGCTCACTCAGCCGGTATGTAGTAAATCTCGCCTCCAACACCGCGGACACCGCCATGACGCAGTGGCTCGAGCGCACGCTCGACGATTCGGCCAACCGCCGTCTCACGCTGCCGGAGGGTTTCCTCGCGTGCGACGCCATTCTGACGCTCTGCGCCAACGTCGTGCGCGGCTGCAAGGTATATCCGCGCGTGATGGAAAAGCACCTGCGCGAAGAGCTGCCGTTTCTTGCGACCGAGAACATCCTCATGCGCGCCGTATCGCTCGGCGAAGACCGCCAGAAGCTGCACGAGGTCATCCGGCAGTATTCCGTGCGCGCGGCGGAGAGCGTCAAGCTCCGCGGCGAGGACGGGCATCTGCTCGATATGCTGCTCGCGGACGAACGGTTCCATTTAACGCCGGAGGCTCTGGAGGAGCTTCTGGATGTCCGCCAGTTCGTCGGGCTTGCGCCGGAGCAGACGCGCGCCTTTCTCAAAACTCATGTTTATCCCGTGCTGGAAGCGCGCCGCGGCGATATCGCCGGGAGCGTTCCGGTGCGTGTCTAAAAAGCAAGGAGGATACAAAAATGCTTACTGCTGTTGTCGGAATCAACTGGGGCGACGAGGGAAAGGGCCGCATGGTCGATCTTTTCTCCGCCGAGCATGAGATCGTTGTCCGCTATCAGGGCGGCAACAACGCCGGTCACACCGTCGTGAACGAGCGCGGCAAATTCGTTCTCAATCTGCTGCCGTCCGGCATTCTGCGCCCCGGCACGGTGAACGTCCTCGGCCCCGGCATGGTGCTCGATCTTGAGCATCTCTCGAACGAAGTCGCGCACATCCGCGAGCAGGGCGTGGCGATCACGCCCGAGCATCTGAAGATCAGCGACCGCGCCACCATCTGCATGCCGTACCACAAGATGATGGACATTCTCGAAGAGGACCGTCTCGCGGACAAGAAGTTCGGCTCCACGCGCCGCGGCATCGGCCCGGTGTACGCCGACAAGTATATGAAGAAAACGCTGCGCACCGGCGATCTTCTCTTCCCGGACAAGCTGCGCGAAAAGCTCGCCGATCTTGTCGAGTGGAAGAACATCACCGTGCAGGGCTACGGCCACGAGCCGGTCAGCGTTGACGAGATGTACGCCTGGCTCGAGAAGTACGCCTTCCCGTGGCGCGAGTATCTCTGCAACACGACCGAATACCTCTCCGCGCAGGCGGACGCGGGCAAGAGCATTCTCTTTGAGGCCCAGCTCGGCGCGCTGCGCGACATTGACTTCGGCATCTACCCCTACACCTCGTCCTCGTCCACGATCGCGGCCTACGCCCCCATCGGCGCGGGCATCCCGGCCAAGCGGCTGGACAGCGTCGTCGGCATCATGAAGGCATATTCGAGCTGCGTCGGCGAAGGGCCGTTCGTGTGCGAGCTCTTCGGCGAGGAGGGCGACCGTCTGCGCGAAGCCGGCGCCGAGTACGGCGCGGCCACGGGCCGTCCCCGCCGTGTGGGTGGGTTTGACGTCGTCGCCTCCCGCTACGGCGTGCAGATGCAGGGCGCGACCGAGCTCGCGCTCACGAAGCTCGATGTGCTCTCCGGCTGGGAGAAGATCCCCGTCTGCACCGGTTACGAGATAGACGGCAAGGTCATCCACACCTTCCCCGTGGAGACCGTGCTTGAGCGCTGCAAGCCCGTATACGAATACGTTGAGGGCTTCTCCGGCGATATTTCCGGCTGCCGCAAGTTTGAAGATTTGCCCGAGGCTGCGCGCAATTACGTCCGCTATCTCGAAAACGCCGTCGGCTGCCGCATCGGCTGGGTGTCCGTGGGCGCAGGCCGCGAGGAATATATCCGTCTATGAAAAAACTGCGCGTATTTTTCGCGTGCGTCACGAGCCGCCTTGCGCGGCTCGCGCTGCGGCTTTTGGGCCGCGGCGGCACAGCGCTGCCCGGAAAGGCAGCGCTGCGCGTATATCCGGGGCTGATGCGTGAGTTGGGACGCGGCGTGGAAACGGTGATCATCACCGGCACGAACGGCAAAACGACGACCGCCGGTATGCTCCGCCACATGCTCGACAAGGCCGGGACGCCGTATTTCTCCAACCGCTCCGGCGCGAATCTCACGAGCGGCATCACCGCGGAATTCATTGAAAACGCCGATCTTCTCGGCAAGCCGAAGAAAACGCTCGCCGTTATCGAATGCGACGAGGGCAACTTCCCCGCCGTCGCCGCGGCGCTGCAGCCGCGCGCGGTGATCGTGACGAATCTCTTCCGCGACCAGCTCGACCGCTACGGCGAGGTGACGCACACGCGCGATCTCATCGCCTCGGGCATTCAAAAGGCCCCCGGCGCGGTGCTCTGTCTGAATGCCGACTGCTCGCTCACCGCGTCGCTCGGCTGGGACGTGCCGAACAAGACCGTGTACTTCGGTCTCGAGAATATTTCGAGCGACGCCGTGCCGAGCGTTTCGGACGCGCCGCACTGTCTGCGCTGCGGCGCGCGCTACGCCTACCGGCGATACACGTTCGCCCATCTCGGCGACTGGTACTGCCCCGCGTGCGGCGCGCAGCGTCCCGCGCCGGACATGGCCGTGGAGAGCGTGGAAGCCCTCCCCGGTGGCGGCAGCGCCGTCACAATGAAAACGCCGGAAGGGACGGTCTCCTTTGATCTCGCGCTCCCGGCGCTCTACAATGTCTGCAACGCCGCCGCCGCGCTCACCGCCGCGCGCGCCATGGGCTGGGATATGGACATCTGCTGCGCCGCGCTCGCCGATTTCGGCGCGGTGTTCGGGCGGATGGAGCAGCTCACCGTCGGGGAAACGAGCGTCCGCATCGTGCTCGTGAAAAACCCCGCCGGGTGTGACCGCGCGCTCGAATTTCTCGCCTCGCAGAGCGAGGACGTTCTCCCCATCTTCTGTCTGAACGACAACGCCGCCGACGGCACGGATGTTTCCTGGATCTGGGACGCCGATTACGAAAGCCTTTTGGCCGCGCGGCGGTATGCGTCCATCGGCGTTTACGGCCTGCGCGCGCAGGATATGCGTCTCCGGCTCAAATACGCCGGGGCGGACGATGCCGCCATCACCGTATACGACACGGCGGACGATCTCGTCGCGGCGGTGCAGAAAGCCGGAAAACCCGTCGTCGTGCTGCCGAACTACACATCCATGCTCACCGTGCGCGACAAGCTGTCCGCGCTCGCCGGCGGAGGGAGGTTCTGGGAATAATGGAACTGAACATCTGCCATCTGTACCCGGACGTGCTCAATCTTTACGGCGACCGGGGCAACATCGCGTGCATGAAAAAGCGGCTGGAATGGCGCGGCATCGGCTGCGCCGTTACGGAGCTGCCGCTCGGCACGGCGGACGATCTCACCGGGTATGATCTCTTTTTCATCGGCGGCGGGCAGGACTTTGAACAGACCGTGCTTCTCGCCGATCTCCGCGCCGGGCGCGCGGAGAACATCCGCGCCGCGGCGGAGGACGGGAAAACGCTTCTCTGCATCTGCGGCGGGTATCAGCTTCTGGGCAACGGCTACCGCACGGCGGCCGGACAATGGTGCGACTATACCGGCATTCTGGACTTTACGACCGAAGGCTCCTACGAGCGGCTCATCGGCAACTATGCCTACCGGCTCGGCGAAGAGTCCGGCGGCGGCATCGTTATCGGGTTTGAAAACCACGGCGGGCGCACGCGCCTGGGCGCTTCGCTCACGCCGCTCGGCACGGTGCTGCGCGGTCACGGCAACAACGGCGAGGACGGCACGGAGGGCGTGCGGTACAAAAACGTGTACGGCACCTACAGCCACGGTCCGCTCCTGCCGAAGAACCCGGCGCTCTGCGATGAGATACTGCGCGGCGCGCTCTGCCGCAAATACGGCGCGGCCGAGCTTACGCCTCTCGACGACAGCGCCGAGGAGGCCGCCCGGCAGGTCATGCTCACAAGACTGCACATTCTCTAAAGGGAGGGCATTCATTATGCGCAACTACGAACAGGAACTCGAAAACCGCGTTGCCTTTATCCGGCAGCTGCTGAAGGAAAGCGGCTGCGAGGGCATCGTTTACGGCAACAGCGGCGGCAAGGACAGCGCGCTCGTCGGCATTCTCTGCAAGAAGGCGTGCGGCAACACCGTGGGCATTCTCCTGCCCTGCGCCACAACGCAGAACTACGGCAGCGACACGGACGACGCGATCCGCGTCGCCGAGCAGTATGGCATCGCCTACCGCACCGTGGATCTCTCGGAAACGCGCGGCGCTCTCGTCGCGGCGCTGGAAAAGGCGGGCGTAGAGCTCAACAACGCCGCCGTATCGAACATTGCCCCGCGCCTTCGTATGACGGCGCTTTACGCCGTCGCTGCCGCCGAGCACCGGCTCGTCGCCGGAACGGGCAACCGCAGCGAGGCGTTCATGGGCTACTGCACCAAGTGGGGCGACGCCGCCGCCGACTTCAACCCCATCGCCGATCTGAGCGTGACCGAAGTCTTTGAATTTCTCGACTATCTCGACGCTCCGGAGACCATCCGGCACAAGGCTCCCTCCGCCGGGCTTTTCGAGGGACAGACGGATGAGAAGGAAATGGGCGTCTCCTACGCCGCCATCGACCGCTATATGGACGGAGGCGCCGTGACCGACGCCGAGCGCGCGATCATCGAGCGCTTCCACCGCAACAGCGAGCACAAGCGCGTCGGACGAAAGGATTACCGCGCCAACTGAATCCATGCCTATGCAAAAGGGCGCTGACCGGCTTGGTCAGCGCCTGTCGGCTTTGAAAACCATCACAAGGGGGCAATTTCGTTTGGTGGAAAATCTTCTTCGTGCTTTTCGGCGTTTTACATCCTTTCAGATCATCATACTCGGCTTTGCCGGAGTGATCGTTGCAGGTGCACTGCTGCTGACGCTTCCGGCGGCATCTGCCCAGGGGGCAGCCACGCCGTTCACCGACGCGCTTTTTACTTCAACGTCGGCGGTCTGCGTGACCGGTCTTGTCGTCCGCGACAGCGGCAGCTACTGGTCTCCGTTCGGGCAGAGTCTGATCCTTCTGCTGATCCAGATCGGAGGTCTCGGCGTCATCACAATGTCGGCAACCTTTCTGATGCTTGCCGGGCGGAACATTTCCCTCAAGGAACGAAGCGCCATGCAGGATGCGCTTTCCGCTCCGTCGGTCGGCGGCATTGTGCGTTTGACGCGTTTTATTTTGAAAGGGACTTTTATCGTTGAGCTCACCGGCGCGCTTGTCATGCTGCCGGTTTTCTGGCGGGATCACGGCTTCCGCGGAATCTGGATGGCGGTATTCCATTCCGTCTCCGCGTTCTGCAACGCCGGGTTTGACATTCTCGGCACGGCAGAAAGACCGTATCCTTCGCTGACAGCCTATGTCGGAGACCCTGTCGTCAATATCACCGTGATTTTTCTTCTCGTGGTCGGCGGGCTCGGCTTTCTCACCTGGGATGATATCCGAACGTACCGGTGGCGGCTGTCCCGCTATCGGATGCAGAGCAAGGTCATTCTCGCAACGACCGCCATTCTGCTTCTTTTCCCCGCTGTTCTGTTCTTCTTTACGGAATATTCCGCCTTTCCGCTGCAAAAGCGTATTCTTGCTTCGCTCTTTCAGTCTGCCACACCCCGGACGGCAGGCTTTAACACGACGGATCTTGCCGCCATGAGCGACGCATCCCGCGCCGTTATGATCCTTCTCATGCTGGTCGGCGGCGCTCCCGGATCAACCGCCGGCGGAATGAAAGTCACGACGCTTGCCGTGCTTGCGGCAAACGTGCATTCCATATTCCGACAGCAGGAATCGCCGCAGCTTTTTCACCGCCGCGTCGACAGCCGCATTGTAAAAAGCGCTTCTGCCGTTTTGCTGCTGTATTTGACGCTGTTTCTCACCGGCGGGTGCATCATCAGCGCGGCAGAAGATCTTCCGCTTGCCGTCTGCCTGTATGAAACAGCATCCGCCATCGGGACGGTAGGCCTGACGCTCGGCATAACGCCGCAGCTCGGACAGCTTTCTCATTGGATACTGATCCTGCTGATGTTCTGGGGGCGCGTCGGCGGTCTGACGCTGATCTACGCCGCCTTCGCCGGACACAATCGGTATCATGCAGTGTATCCGAAAGAAAACATTACCATCGGGTAATCGTCATTTTAAGGGAGGATAGAATATGAAGAACATTCTTCTGATCGGGTTGGGACGCTTCGGACGCCATCTTGCCATGGAGCTGAACCGTCTCGGCCATCAAATCATGGCAGTCGACAGGGACGAGGAGCGTGTCAACGAGTGCATGCCGTTTGTGACCAACGCGCAGATCGGCGACAGCACACGATTGGAATTTCTGCGCTCGCTCGGCATTGGGAATTATGACATCTGCTATGTTACCATCTGCGGCAGCTTTCAGGATTCTCTGGAGACAGTTTCGCTTCTCAAAGAGCTTGGCGCAAAAACCGTTGTCGCGCGCGCGGATCGGGACGTTCAGGAAAAGTTTCTGCTTCGCAACGGCGCGGACTACGTCACCTATCCCGAAAAACAGCTTGCCAAATGGTCGGCCACCCGCTACACCGCCAACCATCTGTTCGACTACATTGAGCTGGACGACAGACATGCCATTGTGGAGGTCGCCGTCCCGGAACGATGGGTCGGTCAGACCGTCGGCGAGCTGAACATTCGCCGCAAATACGGGATCAACCTGCTGGGCTTAAAGAAGGACGGAAAAACCGATGTATCCGTCACTCCGGACACCCATCTCACAAAGGATGTTACGATTCTCGCCCTTGGTGAATATCAAACGCTGAAAAAGTGCTTTGCTCTTTAAAGCAAATTGTTGGATGCAGTCATCCCGTAAGGATAACTGCATCCAACATTCATTTTTAAACCTTTATTTTTTCATTGCCAGCCGCACAAAAAACCGCACGAGTGGCGCGGTGCAGCATACGCCGATCAGCACGCCCATCCCCCACGGGAAGGTCGGCGCGAGCGCCGTCTGCCAGACGGCAATTGCGGTGAACATTACCGCTATCGAAAGGCGCATGTCGGCAATGAGATCGCGCACGCGCCGGTATACCAGCGCACGGTTGAACACCGTCACGCTCGTGCCGACATTCCATGTCTGCGGGAAGAAACTCACGGCGAGCATCAAAGCGTCGCACAGAATGCCAATGACCGGCGTGATCCAGAGCGTTCCCCGGCTGCCGTAGCCGTCGATCTCGCCGTAAAAATTATAGTGCGACGGTATCTCCGCCGGGAGCTGCGCATACCGCACGGCGACATACACGATCCCGGCAAGCAGAATGGCGGGGGCGGCAAAGAACGCGATGCGCTGATAGAGCGTTTCCCGGCAGCCGCAGAAAGCGTCGATCTGAGCTCTTTTCATAACTGTTTTCCCACTTTCAGATATCCAGCTCCGGCGGCTTATCCAGCTCGTCGGAAACATACTTTCCGTTTTTCTTCCGCTGGCGGACGCATTCGGTGAGCAGATACTCGATCTGTCCGTTCACCGAGCGGAAATCGTCCTCCGCCCACGCAGCGATGGCCGCATACAGCTTCGGGGACAGGCGCAGCGGCACCTGCTTCTTCCCGGTTTCCGTTTCCGCCATATCAGTACAGACTTCCCGAATTTACGACGGGCTGCGCGTCGCGGTTGCCGCAGAGCACAACGAGAAGGTTTGATACCATCGCCGCCTTGCGCTCGTCGTCGAGCGCGACGACGTTGTTCTCGCTCAGGCGCTCGAGCGCCATTTCCACCATGCCGACCGCGCCGTCCACGATCATTTTGCGCGCGTCGATGATGGCGGACGCCTGCTGGCGCTGCAGCATGACCGCCGCGATCTCGGTCGCGTAGGCAAGATAGGTAATGCGCGCTTCGATGATCTCGATCCCGGCGGCGTCCACGCGCTGCTGGATCTCCTTGCGGATGCGCTCGGCTACGATCTCGCTCGAGCCGCGCAGACTCCCTTCGTCCGCCACGCCGTCGCCGGTCGTATCGACGTTCGGCGCCACGTCGTAGGGGTAGATGCGCACGATGTTGCGCAGCGCGCTGTCGCACTGGAGAGAAAGGTATTCCTTGTAGTTATCAACGTCAAAGACGGCCTTCGCCGTGTCCACCACGCGCCACATGACCGCGATGCCGATCTCCACAGGGTTGCCGAGACAGTCGTTGATCTTCTGACGGGAGTTGTTGAGCGTCATGATCTTGAGAGAGATCTTCTTATTCCCGGCGACTTCGATCGAGCCGCTCGTCTGTCCGGCAGCGATCACGATGCCGTTCTTGGCGCCGTCCACGTCGCCGCTCTGGCTGAGCTTCGTGTTCGCCGCGGGGTTGACCGCCGAGCAGAACGGATTCACGTAATAAAAGCCCTCGCCCTTGAGCGTACCGATATACTTACCGAAGAGCGTAAGAACGAGCGCTTCCTGCGGCTTGAGGATACGCAGACCGCAAAGCGCGATCCAGCCGAGAGAAACGTACAGAACGCCGAGAACAACGAAGAAAACATGACCGCGCACCGCGCCGAAAATGATGGCGAGGACCGCGGCGGCAAGCAGCGCCAGATACCCAAGCAGCACCGCCATGCCGTACTTCCGGCCGGTAATGATCTTTTCCTGCATGATACTTCCCTCCATTAATCTATTTGATATCATATTGATATCATGCTTTCTGCGCTTTGTCAAGAAAATTCTGTAAATCAAGACCCCCGGCACGGCCGGGGCATCTCCTGACGGAAAAACCCCCGACGCGATCTTGCATATCGCATCGGGGGGCGTTGTCCGTTGGGGAATCAGGGGGCGCGGAAAACCATGCTGCCATCCTTATGCAAAGGGAGGCTTATGGTCATTCCTCCAGCAGCCGCGGCATGAGCACACAGGCTTCCTTTGTGAACACGCCGGTTTTTTCGGCCTCCGCTTCGGTGAAGCGGTGATCGTTCCCGGCGTTCACACCGCTGCGGTAGAGCGCATACGGCACCGGCGTCGGCGTGTGGGTGAGCTTGGCGAGCGGCGTCGGGTGGTCGGGCATGCAGAGCGCGGAGAACGCTTCCCCGCTTTCCCGCAGATATTCGAGCACCGGGAGGATGATCTTCTCGTCGATCTGCTCGATGGACCAGATCTTCTCCTTCGCCTCGCCGTGATGGCCGCACTCGTCCGGCGCTTCCACGTGGATGTACAGAAAATCAAATCCGCTCCGCAGCGCCTCGACCGCCGCGCGGCCCTTGGCGGCAAAGTCCGTGTGATAGTTGCCGGTGATGCCCGCCACGGGGATGACCTCCAGCCCCGCACACACGCCGATGCCCTGCACGAGATCGACCGCGGAGATGACCCCGCCGCGCGCAATGCCGAATTTCTCCCGGAACGGCGTGAGCGCCGGGCGGCGCCCCTCGCCCCAGAACCAGACGCTGTTCGCCGGATGGAGCCCGGCTTCGATGCGCTTTTGATTCACCGGATGCTTACGGAGAATTTCGCGCGAGCGCTCCATCAGCGAGAGCAGGAGCGCGCGGTTCTCCCCTGCCGGAAGACGTCCCGCCACGGGCTTTCCGGTGATATCGTGCGGCGGCGTGAGCACCGCGCCCGAGGCGGCGGCACGCAGCACAAGGCAGTGGCGGTAACGGAAGCCCGCGTGCAGCTCGCAGCCCGCCGCAGCATAGAGCGGCGCGATCGCGGCGATGAGCTCGTGCGCTTCCTCGTTGGAGATATCGTCGGCGCTGTAGTCGATCATCACGGCGTTCTCGATGTTGTCGGCGTCCGAGAGCGTCACGAGATTGCAGCGGTACGTCACATCCTCCGGCGCGAGAGGGATGCCCATGCTGGCCGCTTCAAGCGGCGATCGGCCGGAATAATAGATCTTCGGATCGTAGCCGAAAACGGAGAGGTTCGCCGTGTCGCTGCCCGCGGGCATGCCGGGCGGGACGGTGCGCGTGAGGCCAAACTCCCCCTGCGACGCGAGAAAGTCCATGCCCGGGTGCCGGGCAAGCTCGAGCGGCGTATGACCGCCGAGCGGGGCGAACGGCTCGTCAGCCATACCGTCGCCGAGAAATACCACATGCTTCATATCATTTCACCAGCCAGTTTTTCACGGATTCGCGCATTTCGTCTTTATTGACCACGGCCTTGAACCGCTCCTCCCGCGCTCGCAGCGCGTCGAGCGGCGCGGGGATGGGCGTTTCGGCAAACGCGCAGAGCGCGTCGAGCGCGGCAAAGCCGTCTTCCGGCACATCTTCGCCGAGCGAAGAGAGCATCGCCGCGGCGAACTTGAAGGGCGAGGCCGTGGAGAGCGCGACCGTGGGGCGCACTTCCCCGCTCTCGCGCCGGTACTGCTCCGCCGCGGAGAGCCCGGCGGCGGTGTGCGGGTCGGCCAGATAGCCTTTTTTCTCCCACACGGCGCGGATGACGCGCGCCGTTTCCTCCTCGGACGCGAAAAAGGCGGCAAAGCCCTCGTCCGCAAGGAGTCGGAGAAGCTCTTCGCCGACGGCGTACTTTCCCTCGCCGCGAAGAGCGCGCATCCATTCGCTCACCCGCTCTCCATCCTGCGCGGCAAGATAGAGAAGCCTCTCGAGATTGGAGGATACAAGAATATCCATCGAGGGGGACATCGTGCGCAGGAACGGCCGGTTTTTATCGTATACGCCCGTGCGCAGGAAGTCCGTCAGCACGTTGTTGCTGTTCGAGGCGCACAACAGCTTTCCGACCGGGAGACCGGCGCGCTTGGCAAAGTATCCGGCAAGAATATCGCCGAAGTTGCCGGTCGGCACGGAGAAGTCCACGCGCTCGCCCGGAGCGACGGCGCCCGCGCGCAGGAGCTGGGCATAGGCGGCAAAGTAATACGCGATCTGCGGCGCGAGACGGCCCCAGTTGATGGAGTTCGCGCTTGAGAGCACGACGCCCGCCCTGTCGAGCTCGGATGCGAGCGCGGCGTCGGCAAAGATGTCCTTCACGCCGGTCTGCGCGTCGTCAAAATTGCCGCGCACGGTGAGCACGAGGACGTTGTTCCCGCCCTGCGTCGCCATCTGCGCGCGCTGGATGTCCGAAACGCCGCCGTCGGGATAAAATACCGCGATCTTCGTGCCCGGCACATCCGCGAATCCTTCGAGCGCGGCCTTGCCGGTGTCGCCGCTCGTGGCGACGAGGATGGCGACGGTGTGGTCGTCCGCGCACTTTCTCACGCTTGCGGCGAGAAGGTACGGCAGGATCTGCAGCGCCACGTCCTTAAAGGCGCACGTCGGGCCGTGGAACAGCTCCATCGTCCAGAGCTTATCCCCCAGCGCGTGCAGCGGCACGACGGCGTCATCGTCAAAACTTGCATAGGCTTTTTTCGTATAATCCAGCAGCTCTTCGCGCGAAAAGCCGGGCAGGAATCGCTCGAGCACCGCGGCGGAAAGCTCGGCATACGGCAGCGCGTAAAGCGCTTCAAGCTCGCTTGCGGAAAAGGCCGGCAGCTCGTCCGGCACATACAGTCCGCCGTCCGGCGCAAGTCCCCGCCGGATGACCTCCGCCGCCGTGACCGCCGGCGATTTTCCTCTGGTACTGATAAATTTCACGGGCAAGTCCCCCTGTTGCGTACATTTGTTCTTCTGTCGTTATACTATACGCTATTCTGCGGCGAAAAGCAACCGCAAAAAACGAAAAGAAATTCGCAATTTCTGTGGAACATTTCAGTAGTTCTGTGATATACTGTTTGGTATTCTGCCTCAGGAGGTTTGTCCCTTTGCTTTTGGAAGTTTTGCGCGAGACCGTGATCGACAGTTTGAAGCTGCTGCCGTTTCTCTTTGCGGCGTATCTCGCGATCGAATTTATTGAAGACCGCGCCGAGGAAAAGACCGTGGCGCTCGTCCACCGCGCGGGGCGCTGGGGGCCGGTGTTCGGCGCGGCGCTCGGCGTGATCCCCCAGTGCGGCTTTTCCGCCGCGACCGCCAATCTCTATGCCGGCGGCATCATCACGCGCGGAACGCTGCTCGCGGTGTTTCTCTCCACCTCGGACGAGATGCTGCCGATCCTCCTTTCGAGCAGCGCCCCGGTCTCGCTCATTTTGAAGCTCCTTGGCTATAAGGCGCTCGCCGGTATCCTTCTCGGCGTGACCGTCGATACCGTGGCTTCAAAGCTCGGCTACGAGCGGAAGAAATCCATCCACGAGATGTGTGAGCAGGAGCACTGCCACTGCGAGGACGGCATATTCAAATCCGCGCTGCGCCATACGCTCAAGATTTTCGCGTTTCTCTTCGTTGTGACGTTCGTTCTGAATCTTCTGGTGGAGGCTGTCGGGCCGGAAACGCTCGGCGCGTTCGTGCTCAACCGCCCCGTGATCGGCGAGCTGCTCGGCGGCATCATCGGATTTATCCCGAACTGCGCGGCCAGCGTTGTGCTCACGACGCTCTATCTCGAAGGCGCAATGTCCGGCGGCGCGATGCTCTCGGGCCTTCTTGTCGGCTCGGGCGTCGGGCTTCTCGTGCTGCTGCGCATGAACCGCGACTGGCGCGATAATCTCGTAACGGCGGGGCTTCTCTACGCCGGCGGCGTCATCTTCGGTCTGCTCGCGGATGTGCTGCACATTGTCTGATCTTCATATACGGCAAAGCGCCGGAAGGACAAAAATCCTTCCGGCGCTTGTCTTATGATTTTACGGCGGTGTTGATCGAGTCGCGGAATACGACGAAGCGATTGAAGAGAAATTCCGTAACGGCGTTGACGAGCATCGTCGGAACGAGGATCGCAAATTCATTCCAGCCGTGCTGCGCGAGCGCCTCGCCCCACCAGATAGAAAGCGGCGTGAACACAAGATAGTACCCGAGCACCTTCGCCATGGCGATGGGCACGTTGTTCGCGCTGCGGAACGTGTATTTCCGGTTCGCGGTGAAGTTGAAGATCACCGAGAGCGCCAGCGCCACAAAGTACGAGGGGCCGTATTTAAGCTCCGTGACCGCCGCGCCCGGGAACAGCTTCAAAAAGACCGGCAGGCGGTCAAAATGCGCCGCGGCGTTGAGCAGCGTGAAGCTCACGAACTGGATGATGCCCGCGCCCGCGGTGCACATCAGATATTTGAGCGCCATGAGCAGATTATCACGCTTGGAGAGCGTCGGCTTTTCGTTTTTCGGCGTTTCGGGCATGGATAATATCAGCTCCCTTCTGTCCTCACGTTTATACCAGAGATCGGCGCGGCGCGCAAGAGAAAATCTACCCGCGGCGCGAGGATCTCGGCGGATTCACTCGATCGTACCGCCGCCGAGGACGGTGTCGCCGTCATAGAATACCGCCGCCTGTCCCGGCGTCACGGCGCGCTGCGGCGCGTCGAACACGATGCGGCCGCGGCCGTTTTCCTCCGGATACACCGTCGCGGCCTGCTCCCGCGCGCGGTAGCGGATCTTCACCGCGCAGCGCACCGGCTCTCGCGGCGTCTCGCCGGAGATCCAGTTCACGTCCGATACCGCCGCTTCGCTCCGGTACAGGTCCTTCTCTTCGCCGAGGACGACCTCGTTTCTCTCCGGATCGATCCGGCAGACGTACAGCCGCTCGCCGTGCGAAATGCCGAGACCGCGGCGCTGGCCAACCGTATAGTGAATGATCCCCTTATGCTCGCCGAGAACGCGCCCGTCCGTCGAGACGAATGCGCCGGGAACGCTCTTTTCCCCCGTCAGGCGACCGATGGCAGCGGCATAGTCGCCGTCCGGGGCAAAACAGATGTCCTGGCTGTCTTTTTTGCGCGCATTCACGAAGCCCTGCGCTTCGGCAATGGCGCGCGTCTCGCTTTTGCGCATGGCTCCCAGCGGGAAGATCGTGTGCGCAAGCTCCCGCTGCGTCATGGCATAGAGCACATAGCTCTGGTCCTTTGTCTCGTCGAGCGCCTTTTGGAGAATGTATCTCTCCCCCGCACAGGCGATGCGCGCATAGTGGCCGGTGACGATCTTTTCGCAGCCGAGCTCCTCGGCGCGGCGGAAGAGCGCGTCGAACTTCATGCGCCGGTTGCACTCGATGCAGGGGTTCGGCGTGCGGGCGCGGCGGTAAGCCTCGCAGAACGGCAGCATGACCTGCTCGCGGAAGCCCTCGGAAAAATTGAAAACGCAGTAGCGCATCCCGAGCCGGTAGGCAACGGCGCGGGCGTCCTCCACATCGTCGAGCGAGCAGCAGGTGTGTCTTTCGGATATCCCGGCGTCGGTGCTCGTATAGAGCTTCATCGTGCAGCCGATGCACTCGTACCCCTCCCGCTGCGCGAGATACGCCGCAACAGAGGAATCAACGCCGCCGCTCATGGCGATGAGCGCCCTCACGTCTTGTTCTCCGAAGCGTCCTCGATGAGGACGCGCATCGTCCCGCCGCAGACCATGCCCTCGTCCGCGGCCACGTCGTTCGTCATGTCGATCTCGATAACGCAGCTCTCGCCCGTGCCGATGATCTTCCGCGCGCGCTGCATCGCCGCGGCCTCGCTGCATCCGCCGCCGATGGTGCCGTAGCCCGTGCCGAGCTTGTTGACGGACATGAGCGAGCCGGATTTCACCGGCGTGGAGCCCGTGGACGTGAGCACGAGCAGCAGTGCCTTCGGCTCAGCGTTCTCTGCAAGATACCGGATGGCGGAAAGATCGGAATTCGTCTGCTCGAGCAGCGTGCCGGGATACTCCGTCTCCGGCAGGGCGCGGCGGTGCTCCACGAGCTGCGCGCAGATGGAAACGGCGATCTCCGCGGGCGTCACCGCGCCGATGGCAAGGCCGATGGGCGCGTGGATCGCGGCGAGCTTTTCCGCGTCATACCCCTCATCCCGCAGCAGCCTCATCAGCCCCGCCACGCGGCGGCGCGAGCCGATCATGCCGAGATACGACGGCATCGCCCCGGAGAGAATCTGCCGCAGGCAGTCGGCATCCCAGCGGTGGCCGCGCGTGATGACGCAGACATAGTCGCTCTCCCGGAGTTTGAGCGCCGCGATCGCCGCGGCGAAGGCGTCGCACACGGTGTGCGCCGCTTCCGGGAAGCGCGACGCGGCGGAAAAGTCCGGCCGGTCGTCCACCACGGTCACGTCAAAATCGAGCATAGCCGCCATGCGGCAGAGCGGCTGCGCGATATGGCCGCCGCCGAGCAGGATGAGCCGCTCGCGCGGCCGGAACAGTCTTGTATACTCCACGCCGTCCACCGTTCGGTGCAGCACGGCGCTGCGCCCGGCTTCAAGTTCTTCGAGTATCGGGCGAAATTCTTCCTGTATCATACGATCGAACCTTCTTTTGCTTTTTGTTTTGCCTACTATAACACTATGTTTTTATTTTTTCAAGAAATATCAGAACATTCCGAACGCGGCTCCGTCCCATAATCAGACGCCGATGCGCACGGCGTTTCAAAAATCAAAAAACAAAAAGGAGTTTATCCGATACCATGAAAAAGATTCTTTCTCTCGTACTTGCTCTCGCCCTTGTGCTCGCGCTTGCCGCGTGCGGCCCGGTGGCGACGCTCCCTGCGGATGGGGAGATTCCGAACCCGTGGCAGGACTTTGACACGATGACCGACGCCGAGGCCGCCATCGGCTACGGCATGACCGCGCCGGAGACCGTCGCCGGACTCGCGCCGAGTTCCTTCCGCGTTCTGGACAGTGACGGTGCCAAAATTCTGGAAGTCTGCTACGGCGGAGAGAGCGATGACCGCGCTTCCCTGCGCAAAGGCACCGGCTCGGCGGATATCAGCGGCGATTCCACCGATTACGCCAAAACCGAGACCGTGACGGTCGGCGATATCACCGTGACGGAAAAGGGCGACGGTGAGAACGTATTCTCCGCCGTCTGGACGAAAGGCGATTATTCCTACGCCTTCTTCTCCACCATCGGCGTGAGCGCCGACACGCTCGCCGGTCTGATCGCCGGGATCGAGTAAAAACAGCAATACCATAGAACCGTACAGCGACGGAAGTGACATCCTTCCGGCGCTGTTCTGTTGACACGGCATACCCGCGCGAATTATAATTAACCATGTATCCCCTATATAAATGTATGACCGGAGGATAAATTCGGTGAACTTGTCTGCGTGGAAAGACCGGCTGGCCGCCGGAAAGTACGACGCCCCGCTCGCAGCGCTCTACGGCGCGGCGGACGCGCCGCGGTCACGCTACGCGCGGCTTTGTGAAGAATATCTCCGGACGTTCGGCGATGCGCCGGACGCGCTTTTGATCAGCGCGCCGGGGCGCACGGAGCTTGCCGGGAACCACACCGACCACCAGCTCGGCATCGTGCTCTGCGCCGCGGTCACGCTGGACGCCGCCGCTGCCGCCGCGAGCGCGGCGGACAACGCCGTGGAGATCGTCTCCGACGGCTTCGGCCGGGTGCGCGTATCGCTCGATGATCTCGCGCCGCGCGAAAGTGAGGCCGGCACGACCGCCGCGCTCATCCGCGGCGTCGCGGCGGGATTTGCCGCGGAAGGCCTTCGCATCGGCGGCTGGCGCGCGTGCATCCACTCGCTCGTCCCCGCCGGAGGCGGGCTTTCGTCCTCGGCGGCGTTTGAGATACTCACCGGCGCGATCTTCTCCGCGCTGTATAACGAAGGGTGCGTGGACGCGCTCACGCTCGCGCGCATCGGTCAGAGCGCCGAGCGAAACTATTTCGGCAAGCCGAGCGGACTGATGGATCAGGCCGCGAGCGCGTTCGGCGGCATCACGAAGATCGATTTTGCCGGCGGCGACCGTCCGGACATTACGCGCATTGCGTTTGATTTCCGCACGCACGGGTACGTCCTCTGCGCCGTGAACACGCATTCGCGCCACGATGATCTCACGCCGGACTATGCCGCCATCCCCCGTGATATGACCGCCGTTGCCAAGGCGTTCGGAAAGGATGTTCTGCGGCAGGTGGATCCCGCGGCATTTGCCGCGCCCGGAGTGCATGAGCGCCTTGCGCGGAACATATCCCCCGTCGCCGTGGATCGCGCCGAGCACTTTTTTGCCGAGGATGAGCGTGTTATTCGCATGGCCGCGGCACTGCAAGCGGGCGACATGCAGGAGTATATCCGAAACATGAACGCTTCGGGTGCCTCGTCCCGCACGCTGCTGCGCAACGTTGTCCCCGCGCTGCACCCGGAGCGGACGGAAATGGCCGCGGCGCTCGACCGCGCCGCCGCGCTGCTGGAGGGCAAGGGCGCCTGGCGCATTCACGGCGGCGGGTTTGCCGGGTGCATCCAGTGTCTTGTCCCGATATCCGGCTATGAAGGTTTCCGCGCCGCGATGGACGGCTATTACGGCGAGGGTGCATGCTTCGAGCTTCGCATAAGAGGGTGCGGCGCGTACCGCATCCCGGAAGAGGAATAACCATGTACAACGACCTTTTTTCGATCGGCGGTCTCACAGTGCACGGCTACGGGCTCTGCATCGGCATCGGCATCGCCGCGGCGCTGCTGCTCATCTGGCGGCGCGCCGAGGAGCGGAAGTTTGACGTGCAATCCGTCAACACCCTGATTTTGCTCATTCTCGCTGCCGGCTTTGCCGGAGCGAAGCTCTTTTTCGTGTTTGCGCATTGGAGCGAATTTTGCGCCGATCCGCTCGGCACGCTCGGCTCGGAGGGCTTTGTCGTTTACGGCGGCATTGTGTGCGGTCTCGGCGCTGCGTATCTCTACTGCCGGAAGCGCTCTCTCCCCTTTCTGCGCTGGGTGGACTGCTTTATTCCCTGTGCGGCGCTCGCGCAGGGCTTCGGGCGCATCGGGTGCTTTCTCGCCGGGTGCTGCTTCGGAAAACCGACGGAGAGCTTTCTCGGCGTCACATTCCCGGCGGGCAGCATGGCTCCGGCGGGGATCCCGCTCTGGCCGGTGCAGCTCTTTTCGGCGGCGGGCGATTTCCTGCTCGCCGGAGCGCTGCTGCTTCTGGAAAAGAAACGCCGCGGCGACGGGCTGCTCGCCGGAGCGTATCTTCTTTTGTACAGCATCGGCCGGTTTCTGATCGAGTTTCTGCGCGCCGATCCGCGCGGCGCGGTCGGAACGCTTTCGACATCGCAGTTCATCGCGCTCTTCACCGCCGCGGCGGGAGCCGCCATTCTCATTTTGCGAAAGAGAGGGACACCGCATGGATAACACCGTCAGCGCCGGGCGCAAAAGCACAACGCTCGGCGGCAGAGTATGGGCCTGCCTTCTGATCTTCGGCTTTGTCGGCCAAATCGCGTGGATGGTGGAGAACGTCTATTTCTCCACATACATTCAGAAAAACATCACCGCCGCGGGCTGGGCGACGAGCGCTACGGTCTCCGCAAGCGCCATTGCCGCGGCGCTCGCCACGTTCTTCAGCGCCGCGTGGTCCGACCGTGTGGGACGCCGCCGCTCGTTCGTCTGCTGGGGGTACATCCTCTGGGGTGCGACGACCGCCGCGTTCGCGCTTTTCGGCAACGGGCAGGTCGCGCTGCCGGTGGGTCTTGCGGTGACGGTGTTCGTCATCATGGACTGCATCATGTCCGCCATCGGCTCGGCGGCGAACGACGCGGCGTTTTCCGCCTGGGTCACGGATGTGACGGACGTCACCAACCGCGGCACCGTCGATATCGTTTTGAGCATCATGCCGATCCTCGCGCTCGTTGTGATCTTCGCGGGGTTTGACTCCATGACCGTGAACGGCAACTGGACGGGATTTTATCTCGTGCTCGGCGCGGTCACATCCGTTGCCGGTATTCTGGGGCTCTGGCTCTTTAAGGACAGTCCGAACCTCCGCCCGACGAAGGGAGAGAGCTATCTGCGCGAGGTCGTCTTCGCGTTCCGGCCGGAGAATATCCGCGCGAACAAAATGATCTACGTCTGCTTTTTCGGCATGATGTTTTCGGGTCTCGCCATGCAGATGTGGCAGCCGTACATGATCTCGCTCGTGGAGGTCACGCTCGGGATCGAAAACTACATCGTCCCCATCGCCGTCGTCGTGCTCGCCTCGGCGGTGCTGTCTGTCGCCGCCGGAAAAGTCATGGACCGGTTCGGCAAGGAAAGATTCTATTACCCCGTCGCGCTCATGCAGGTGCTCGGCGGTATTATCGCCTATCTCATCAAGTTTGTCGGACACGCCATGCCGCTTCTCTGCGTCGGCGGGACGCTCATCATGGCGGGCAATCTTATGATGGCCGGTCTCTTCACGGCCTCGGCGCGCGACTATACGCCCGAGGGCCGCGCCGGTGCGGTGCAGAGCGTCAAGATGGTCATCTACATCGTTCTGCCCATGGTGCTCGCAAGCATTCTCGATCCTGTCATCATCCGCGCCGTCGCGCTCGAGCCGACAGCGGAGATCCTCGCCAAATACCCGAGCTACGCGGGGAGCTATCTCTACCCGTATGAGCTGTTCCTCGGCGCGGCGGTCGCCGCGGTGTTCATTTTTCTGCCCGCCTCCGCCGTCCGGCGGGACGCCAAACGTCTGCGCGCGCAGAAGCTCAAGGAGATCCGCGAATGACGATGCTGACAAAGTGGGGCGCGGCGCTCGACCGCAGCTGCCCCTTACCGGAATATCCCCGCCCACAGCTGCGGCGGGAGAGCTTTTATATTCTCAACGGCGTATGGGACTATGCTGTCACGCCGTCCGGTGACGAGCCGGAGGTCTGGGACGGCGAGATCGTCGTGCCGTTCTCGCCGGAAGCGCCGCTCTCCGGTGCTGCGCGCGGCCCGGCAAAGGACGAATACCTCCATTACCGCCGCGGCTTCACGCTGCCGGAGGGATTTCAAAAATCGCGCGTGCTGCTGCATTTCGGCGCGGTGGATCAGATCGCGGAGGTGTTCGTAAACGGCGTTTCCGCCGCGAAGCACTCCGGCGGCTACTGGCCGTTTTCCGCGGACATCACAAGTCTTCTGCGTGAGGGGGAGAACATTCTCCGCGTAACGGTGCGCGACAATGCCGACGATCCCACGTTCGCCTACGGCAAGCAGCGCTATAAGCGCGGCGGCATGTGGTACACCGCGCAGAGCGGCATCTGGCAGACGGTCTGGCTCGAGAGCGTGCCGAAGGTCTATGTAAAGAGCCTTCGCATCACGCCGGAGTTTGACGAGGCGCGCGTGCGCATCGAGCTGGAGACCGCGCTCGAGAGCAGCGCCGCCATCACGTGCGACGTGCGCGCTGCAGACGGCAGCTTTGTCGCCGGGAGCTGGGCAAAGGGCGGCGTGTGCGTCGTTCCGCTCCCCGGCTTCCGCGCCTGGACGCCGGACGATCCCTATCTCTACACGCTGGACATCACCTGCGGCGAGGATCGCGTGGAGAGCTATTTTGCCATGCGCAAATTCTCGTATGTGGAGCTGGACGGCCATAAGGTGTTCGGATTGAACAACGCCCCCCTCTTCCACAACGGTCTGCTCGATCAGGGATACTACCCCGACGGGCTTCTCACGCCGCCCTCGGACGAGGCGATGGTAAACGACATTGAGACCATGAAGCGCTGCGGCTTCAACATGCTGCGCAAGCACATAAAGATCGAGCCGCTGCGCTGGTACTATCACTGCGACCGGCTCGGCATGATCGTCTGGCAGGACATGGTGTCCGGCGGGCAGCCGTACAGCTTTCTCCATGTTTCCGCTCTGCCGACGCTCGGCAAGGTCGATCTTCCGGATCAGGACGCGAAGCCCTACGGCCGGAGCGGGGTGCTCTCCCGCGCGCGCTTCCGGCGCGAGATGGCGGACACGGTGCGGCTTCTCTATAACTGCCCGTGCATCGCGCTCTGGACGGTGTTCAACGAGGGCTGGGGTCAGTTTGACGCGCTGGACATGGCAAACGAGCTCAAAAAGCTCGATCCCACGCGCTTTATCGACCACGCGAGTGGCTGGCAGGATCAGGGCTATGAGGAAATGAAGAGCCGCCACATCTATTTCCGTCCCGTGAAGCTCAAAAACGATGGGCGCGCGCTTGCGCTCACGGAGTACGGCGGATACATTCTCGCCGTGGACGGCCATCGCTGGACGGACAAGGTGTTCGGCTACCGCATCTGCCGCGACAGCGCGGCGCTCGCACACGACTACGAAAAGCTCATGCTCGGGCAGGTGCTGCCGCACATCCGAAAGGAAGGGCTGACCGCGGCGGTATATACGCAGATCACCGACGTGGAGGAAGAGCTCAACGGTCTCATGACCTACGACCGCGAGGTGCTGAAAATTCCGGAGGAGACGCTCCGGGAGATCAACAAGCAACTGAAGTTTTAATAAAAACGCACGGCTCCCGGATTCTTCGGGGCCGTGCATTTTATTTGGTTATTCGGCTTTCGGCTCGCTGCGGAAGAGATATACGCGGGTCTCATACGGCTGTGTGACGAAGCCGTTATTTTCGATATAATCCGTGTGGCTCTTCAAAAGGAGCCGGCCCTTCCGCAGATCGTACCCGCGGGGCGCCTTGAACTTCACGGGATTCACCGAGTACGAGCAGATGACGAGAAGCCGTTCGCGCTTGGCCCGGCGTTCGTACACAAAGAGCTTGTTGCTGAGCGGATAGTACTGACGGAACGTACCGTAGCGCACGACCGGCAGCTCGTGCCGGAGACGGAGCGCCTCGCGGTAGAAGTTCAGCAGCGAGTCGGGGTCATCCTCCTGCGCGGCAACGTTGATCTTCGGGTAGTTCTCGTTGACCGCAAACCACGGCGTGCCGGTCGTAAACCCGGCGTTCGGCGCGTCGCTCCACTGCACGGGCGTGCGCGCGCTGTCGCGCGAGCCCCAGTAGATGCGCTGCATGCGCTTCTTTTCGGATTTGTGCGTGGCGAAGTGGTGGTACTGGTTGATGGTCTGCACGTCCTCGTAGCCGTCGATCGTCTCGGGATAGATGTTCGTCATGCCGATCTCCTGTCCCTGATAGACGATTGGCGTACCCTCCTGGAAGAGATACGACGCCGCGAGCGCCTTTCCGCTCTCGGTGTTGTACTTTTCGCTGCCGTAGCGGCTGATGACGCGGGGATGATCGTGGTTTTCAATATACAGAAGATTCCAGCCCTTCCCGCGCAGCGCCTTCTGCCAGTGCTGCCAGATGGTCTTGAGCTTCACAAGGCAGAACGGGTGATGGGAATAGTCCTGCAGGAAGCAGTCGCCCTCCATGCACTGGAACGGGATCATCATGTCAAGCTCGGGGTGCTTGCCGCCGATGAAGTCGAGCGCGCGCTTCGTCGTGATGAGCGGGGCCTCGCCGATGGTCACGCAGTCGTAATCGTCGAGCACGGTGCGGAATTCGTTGAGATATTCGTGCAGGTGCGGGCCGTTGTTATACTGGAAAATGCCGCGCGCCATGGGCATATAAAACGGCGCGTCCGGCAGTCCCTTGGGCTTGGAGATGTAGGTGATGACATCCTCGCGGAAGCCGTCCACGCCCATATCCAGCCAGAAGCGCAGGATTTTCTTTACCTCGGCGCGGACGCGGGGGTTATCCATATTCAGGTCGGGCTGCTTGATGGCGAAAATGTGGAGATAGTACGCCTTGCGCACCTCGTCGTACTGCCACGCCTTGCCCTCGAACATGCTGTCCCAGTTGTTGGGGAGCGTGCCGTCCTTTTTCGGCTTGCGCCAGATGTAATAATCCTTATACGGCTCTTCCCCGCGGCGGCTCGCCTGGAACCACGGGTGCTCGTCGCTCGTATGGTTTACGACAAGATCCATGATGACCCTGATGCCGCGCTCATGCGCGCCGTCGAGCACCTTTTTGAACGCCGCCATGCCGCCGTATTCGGCGGAAATATCCATATAGTCCGCCACGTCGTAGCCAAAGTCGGCGTTCGGCGAGGGGTAGAGCGGCGAAAACCAGATGGCGTCCACGTGCAGGCTCTTAAGATAGTCCAGCTTTTCGTACACGCCCATCAGATCGCCCACGCCGTCGCCGTCAGCATCCTTGAAGCTGCGCGGCCAGATCTGGTAGATGACCGCGTCTTTATACCAGAAAGTTTTTTCCATGTCTTTGCCCTTTCCGCCGCTCACCGCAGCTTTTCCTCGCAGAAAATGCGCATATTTTCGATCCGGACGGTCTCCCCGTCCGGCAGCTCGACCGTGCCGGAGAGCGTTCCGAAATACTGCCGCGTCTCAGAGTACAGCAGCATCGCGCGCCGCCGGACGCGGTATTCGCGCCGCACCGCAAATTCCAGATGCAGCCGCCGGGTGCTATCGGAAACGTACCACGGCCGCAGCGGGTCGGACGCGCTGCGCTTCATGTATACGCGCCCGAGCTTGCAGAGCGTGCCGTCATAAAAGAGCGCGTTTTCGTCCGCGCTGTCCGCGCCGTCGGAGAGGGCAAGGGAGATCACATGCCCGTCGACGCACGCGCTGCCGAACGCGCGGAGATACACATCGCCGCGCGGCATCACGGCGCGCACGCTCTCGGAGAAGAGAAACGTCTGCGCGTCGAGCGGCAGATCGCGGTTGTGCATCCGAAGATACCCGGAAAGACCGGGGAAGCACCGGAAGCCCCGGTAATAAAACTGCTTTCCGGCAAGCGCCTCGGCGGTATAAATGCCGTCGCCGTCGTTCGCGCAGGAGAGATCGCCCTCGAACCGCTCCGAGCGGAACTGAATGCGGCGCACGCCGCCGTAATGCGTGAGCAGGAGATACAGATCGTCGTTTTCAAACTTGACGGTGTGTTCCTCGCCGCAGGAGAAATCCAGATCGAACGCATCGCCCGGAAACGCCTGCACGGTGCCGGAGGCATACCGCTCGTCCGTTTCGAGATCGGTGAGGCGCACCTCGGCAATGCCGCCGGAGCGCGTATGCCCGTAGCTGATCTCCAGCGCGAAGGACGCCCCGGTGACAAAATAGCGTTCCCATTCCGAGAGACCGCCGCCGGCGGCTTCCTTGTTATAGATAAAATCGTCCTGTGCCGACCAGCCGGGACGGGCAAGCTTTCCCTTTTCGTTCAGCAGCTCCGCCGGTGCGCGGTATTCTTCCATGTCAGACCTCCATGATATGCAGCGCGGCGATCTCCGGGTTTCGGATGCGCCGCATGACGGCGTAAGCGTGGGGCTCGAGGAAATCCCAGCCGCCGTCCGTCAGGCCCTGCGCGCGCAGCTCTTCGATCACCGCTGCGCTCACGCGCTCGATCGTGTCCTCGTCCGGCTCGCGCAGCAGCGCTTCGAGCGTCGGGATGATTTCCGAGAGCTTCGGCAGCTCTTTCGCGGCGCGAAACGCCCATTTATAAAACGGCATGTGCCGCTCATTCAGCAGGAAAAACATGGCGAGCGTATGGTTTACAAACTCGCAGCATGCGAGCCGCGCCGCGGCCTCTTCCCCGTGGCGGCGGCAGCGGGAGACGTTGTACTGCCCGGACTGCGCCATGAGCACGGCGTGTCCCGCGATCTTTTTGACTCGCACGTCCTCCGGCATGCCGGTGCGCAGCGTTTCGCGGATGCCCGTCATGTCGCCGGAGCCATCGTAGAATATCTCCCCGGCGCACGCGGCGGCGAGAGCATAGGACGGGATCGCCATCCACTCGCGCCACGTTTCCGGCGTATGGAAAAGGCCCGTCTGCTCCAGAAGGAACTGCTCGGTCGTCTTAACGCCGTATCGCCCGTTTCCCTGACGGCTGCGGTGCTCGGTCTTCACGCCCTGAAACTCCCGCGGCAGGCGGTCGTAGAGTGCGGAGAGAAGGAAGCCGTGCGTTTCGGCGTCCTCCGGTGCGAGAAAGAGCATACACCCCGCGGCGTAGCCGTGGTCGTGGGAGAGCTCGTCGTCGTACCCTAAGCAGTCCGAACCGCCGCCGCAGAGCCCCGCGGCGAGACGCGGCAGCAGCACAGGGCAGGTTTCCCGGATCGCCGGGCGCACGGCGTCCTCCCAGAAGGCGCGGGAGAGCTCAAGTCCCTTCATAGATGATATCCGCCCTTTCCCGGAGATCGCGCGCCGCGTCCGCGCGCCCAAGCGCTTCGAGCGCCGGGGCGATCTTCCGCGCCGTGTGCGCGTAGTAGTATTCCCAGACGGCGTCCGGGCTGTCCATGCGCTCCATCGCCTTATCGAGACACGCGGCGATACGCGCATCGTTCTCATCCTGCGCGGCGTAATGCTGCGCAAGATTCACATACGTCACCGCGAGATCGAGATCGCCGGGACGCTTTTTCTGGTTTTCCAGCGCGCGGAGCATGTACCGCTCCGCCTCGTCCGGGCGATGCAGCGCATCGAGCGCCGCGGCCATGTTGTTATAAAGCGCCGCAAGGCGCGGATGATCTGCGCCGAGCGAAACGGCATACAGGCTCTCCGCCTCCCGGAAGAGCGGCAGAGCGCGCTGTGCCTCGCCGAAGGCGGCGAGCGCCGTGGCCGCGTTTATAAGGATCGTCCCGCGCGCGGCAGCGCCGGGGCGTACCTCGCCGAGCAGCTCCGTGCACCGGCCGAGCACCGGGTAAAATTTCTCCGCATCAGCGCGCTGGCGGTAAAAGCCCATCAGTTCGCTGCAAAGGGAGAGCGCGGCGCGCCTGTCGCCGGTCTCCTCCGCTTCGGTGAGCGCGGCAAGGAATATGCGCTCCGCGCCGTCCCAGTCGCCGCGGCCCATGCAGTCGTCCGCTCTCGCGGCTATGCTGTCCATTGTTTCTTTCATACGGCGATTATACCTTGAATTCCCGGCGGTTGCAAGGTATAATACGTATGTTCATCATTTCACGAAAAGAGGTTTCTACCTATGAAAAAGACCGTTATGCGCTCCTACGCGAAGCTCATCGTGCGCGTGGGTGCGAACGTCCAGAAGGGTCAGGAGGTGCGCGTTTTCGCGTCTCTCGACCAGCCGGAGTTCATCAAGATGCTCGCCGAAGAGTGCTACAAGGCCGGCGCGAGCCGCGTAACCGTTGACTGGAATTACCCCGAGCTTACGAAGCTCTCCGCGCGCTACATGAAGCTGCGCGACCTCTCCGAGACCCGCGAGTGGGAAAAGGCGCGTATGCAGGATATGGTGGACCATCTGCCGGTGCGCATCTTCATCGAGTCCGAAGACCCGGACGGACTGCGCGGCATCAACCCGAAGTACTTCAAGGCGTTTGCCGCGCGGATCAAAATCTCCAAGCCCTACCGCGACGCCATCGACAACAAGCACCAGTGGTGCATCGCGGCTGTGCCGGGTGAGGCGTGGGCGAAGAAGGTCCACCCCGAACTCAGCAAGCGCGCCGCCGTGGAGCAGCTCTGGAAGGACATTCTCTACACCGCCCGCGCCGACGGCGAGGACCCCATCGCCGACTGGGAAGAGCACAACCGCGATCTCAAGGCGCGCAGCAAGTATCTGAACGATCTCCATCTCCGCGAGCTGCGCTACCATTCCGCGAACGGCACGGATTTCAAGGTCGGCCTCATCCCGACGGCCGAGTTCCACGCCGGACGCGATACGACGATGCAGGGCGTTGTCTACGATCCCAACATGCCGACCGAGGAGGTCTTCACCTCTCCCGACCGCCGCACCGCCGAGGGCATCGTGTACGCCACGAAGCCGCTCTCCTATCAGGGCCAGCTCATCGAGAATTTCTCCGTCCGCTTTGAAAAGGGCCGCGCCGTGGAGGTCAAGGCCGAAAAGGGACAGGATGTTCTCGAGCAGATCATCAGCATGGACGAGGGCTGCCACTATCTTGGCGAGTGCGCGCTCGTGCCGAAGGAGTCTCCGATCCACCAGTCCGGCCTGCTCTTCTACAATACGCTCTTTGACGAGAACGCCGCCTGCCATCTGGCGCTCGGCTTCGGCTTTGACGAGTGCGTGAAGGGCTTTGAGAACATGACCAAGGAAGAGCTCTACGAGATCGGCGTGAACGACGCCGGCAACCACACCGACTTTATGATCGGCAGCGACGATCTCTCCATCGACGGCGTGGACGAGCACGGCAACGTGCATCCCATCTTCCGCAACGGCACTTGGGCGTTCTAAAATGCCTCCCTCTTTGAGGGAGGTGGCTCGCCGGAGGCGAGACGGAAGGAGTGGCTTTTTCTATGTCCCTCAATTATTCCGGCGATTTGATTCTTAGAGCAAAAGAGCTGCGAAAAACTGCGACCCCGCAGGAACGGCATTTATGGTATGACTTTCTTTCCCGTTATCCGGTGCGGTTTCAGCGGCAAAAAACCGTAGGCCGATATATTGTTGACTTCTATTGCCACAGAGCACGTCTTGTCGTAGAGTTAGACGGCAGCCAGCATTATGAGGAGCAAGGCATCGCCAGAGATGCAGAACGAACGACGTATTTGATGCAGCAAGGGCTTTTTGTCCTGCGTTTTTCCAATGCCGAGATCAATTGCAAGTTTCATTTTGTCTGTGAGCAGATCGACCGAACAGTTAAAGAACGGCTCGCATTTTAATTACCTACCCCTTTGAGGGAGGTGGCTCGGCGTTAGCCAAGACGGAAGGAGTTCACTCCCTCAGTCAGCTGACGCTGACAGCTCCCTCTGAGAGGGAGCCAATTCGTCCATCCAAAAACCGGCAGATGATCTGCCGGTTTTTGCAATTTCTGAAACGATATGGTATTATACAACACAAGTCAGAAAAGAATAGTGGCTGTCTCAAGCCCGTGAAGGGTATCGGTATGGAGCCGCTGGGAGGTTCTTGTATGGTACAGTTTCAGAAGGACGCCGCGCTCGGCGGCATCCCGTTCGGCGTGCTGGAGGTCGTTTATCCGGACAAGCCGCTCCGGCGCACGGAGGACTTCCGCATAATGGTCGAGGAGCATCTGCGTCTGCTGCGAGAGAAATACGCCGACTATGACCGCAAGGCGCTCTTTGGCGAAAACGTCTATTTCCGGTTTTTCAGGAAATTCAAAAAGACGTACCCGGTCATGATGCAGCTTGAATCCTTCCTCCTGAAAGGCCGCCCGTTCCCGATCGACAACAGTGTGACCGCCATCCCGTTTCTCGCGGAGCTCGAAACGCAGAGCCTCTCCGGCACGCACGACGTGGACTTTGTCCGCGGGGATATCCATCTGTTTGCCGGAACGGAAAAAGCGCCGTTTCCCGGCATGCGGGGTGAGGAGGTACACACCTACCCCGGCGACTTCTGCGCGCGGGACGACGAGGGCATCATTTTCAGCATGATCGCCGGAGCGGACGCGCGCACCTGCGTCAAGGAGACGAGCCGGCATGTGTTCTACCCCGTGTTCGGCGTGGCCGGACAACCGGAGGCGGAGATATCCGCCGTGCTCGACCGGCTGGAAGAATACGTCCGCGTTCTCGCTCCGGAGGCAGAGATCGCGCGGCAGCTGCTTTAAAGAGCCGGGAGAGAAGCATCGATCGGGCAATTACGACTTTGTTCATGCTCACATCCGCAGACAGGAAGATCATCCCCGGTGCATCGGACTCGCCGGGGATGTTTTGAAGAGTGGTTTGCAGTAACCCAACTTGACCCCGTCTGACAGCAGAAGTTGTCTTTATATGCAAAGAAGCACCGCCCGGAGGCTGTGCTTCTTTGCATATTTTTAGAAAATAAGCTCCAATTCGCCCATACTTGTTTTTACCGACGTCCGGAATCCGGTAAGCGTATCCGCCGCCTGTAAAACGCTTCCCTTGGGATCCAGGCAGAAATCCAGATAAGACGATGTGGTTGCATAGATGCTCTTTAAAGCAGACAAACCTTCAAAGTCGGGATACTCCGTTTCCAGTTCCTTGATCTGTTCTTTCACTTCTTCCATATTTTGCTGTATGGCCGACACCGTTCCAGATATCTTATATGCATCCAGCAGCACAATAATGGAAAATGCAGACACATTGGATACCATGAAAAAAACCGTAGAAAGTGTACTGTCCTCAATTCCTTCCAGCAGCTTTGCCCGCTCTTCCTCCGTATAATTTGTAAAGGTATCAACGACATTTTCCTTATTTTCTTTCGCCGAAGCAACTTCCGCCGTTGCGCATAGTATGCCAAGCTTGATCGTGTTCTGGTCAACACCAGACACGTTTTTCATAAACGCCTGAAGGGGATCCTTTTTATACGCACTGGAGTTGTTGAGGGCATCCGCCCAGAGGTTATACAAATCGTCTCCGAACATGTCCGTCATCGTATAGGCTTCGGTCAGTTGGTCATAGGCTTCCTTTCCCTTTTCTTTTGCCGCCTCTGTTTTGCCGCAAGCCGGCATCGACAGGATCATCGTCAGAGCCAGCAGCAAAGCAATTGCTTTTTTCATGTCCATTCTCCTTTTTTGTCATTCTTTTTGCCTTTTTAAAAATGTCTTTTTATCAAATTTCGACATTTTATAAACTTATATTAACATTTTAAAAATGGCGTGTCAACAATTATAACATTTTAAAAATAACTAATTAAAGAAAATATAGTCTATCCTATTAACTGAAAAGGAGATGACTGTATGGATGCAGAGTTTGTCCGTGAACGCATTACACAGCTTCGCGTTCGCAAGGACGTTTCCGAATACAAGATGAGCTATGACCTCGGGCACAGCCGCGGCTATATCAATAACATTTCCTCTGGCAAAACGCTGCCGTCCATGACGGAGTTTTTCGCCATCTGCGATTACTTCGATATCACCCCGGAGGAGTTTTTCCATGCAGCAAACGTCAACCCGAAGTTGTCCAGAGAAATCACGGAGCTGATCTCCCAGTTAAATGAAGACGATCTTGCTCTGACTCTCGCTAACATTAAACGGTTATTAAAATGATGCATATTCTTTAATACGCAAAGAAGCACCACCCCGCAGGGTGGTGCTTCTTTGCAGTTGTTATTCTTGAAAAATCTTACTTCTTCATGGCCTCTTCGACGGCGACGGCGACAGCGACGGTCGCGCCGACCATCGGGTTGTTGCCCATGCCGAGGAAGCCCATCATCTCGACGTGCGCCGGAACGGAGCTGGAGCCCGCGAACTGCGCATCGGAGTGCATACGGCCCATGGTGTCGGTCATGCCGTAGGAAGCGGGGCCGGCGGCCATGTTGTCCGGGTGCAGCGTGCGGCCCGTGCCGCCGCCGGAGGCAACGGAAAAGTACTTCTTGCCCTGCTCGATGCACTCTTTCTTGTAAGTGCCGGCGACCGGGTGCTGGAAGCGGGTCGGGTTGGTGGAGTTGCCGGTGATGGACACGTCCACGCCCTCGTGGTGCATGATGGCCACGCCCTCGCGGACGTCGTCCGCGCCGTAGCAGCGGACGGCGGCGCGCTCGCCCTTGGAGTAGGGGATCTCGCGCACGATGGTCAGCTTGCCGGTGTAATAATCAAACTGGGTCTGGACATAGGTGAAGCCGTTGATGCGGCTGATGATCTGGGCGGCGTCCTTGCCGAGACCGTTGAGGATGACGCGCAGAGGCTCCTTGCGGGCCTTGTTCGCGTTGCGGACGATGCCGATCGCGCCTTCGGCGGCGGCAAAGGACTCGTGGCCGGCGAGGAAGGCAAAGCACTTCGTATCGTCGGAGAGCAGCATCGCGCCGAGATTGCCGTGACCGAGGCCGACCTTGCGGTCGTCCGCGACGGAGCCGGGGATGCAGAAGCTCTGCAGGCCGATGCCGATGGCCTTGGCAGCTTCGGCGGCGGTCTTCACGCCCTTGCGGATGGCGATCGCCGCGCCGACGCAGTACGCCCAGCCGGCGTTCTCGAAGGCGATGGGCTGCACGCCCTTGACGATCTCATAGGGATCAAAGCCCTTTTCCTTGCAGATAGCGCGGCACTCCTCAATGGAGTTGATGCCGTACTCGGCGAGGACGGCGTTGATCTTGTCGACTCTTCTTTCGTAGCTTTCAAACAGTGCCATTATTTCCGTCCTCCTCTCTTATTCGTGACGCGGGTCGATGTACTTGGCGGCGTCGGCAAAGCGGCCGTAGCTGCCGGTGGCCTTCTTCACGGCTTCGTTGGCGTCCATGCCCTTCTTGATGTTTTCCATCATGGGGCCGGTCTTGACGAATTCGTAGCCGATGATCTGGTCCTCTTCGTCGAGAGCGAGACGGGTGACGTAGCCCTCGGTGAGCTGCAGATAGCGCGGGCCCTTCACCTTGGTGGCGTACATGGTGCCGACCTGGCTCGTGAGGCCCTTGCCGAGGTCTTCCAGACCGGCGCCGATGGGCAGGCCGCCCTCGGAGAACGCCGTCTGGCTGCGGCCGTAGACGATCTGGAGGAACAGCTCGCGCATGGCGGTGTTGATCGCGTCGCACACGAGGTCGGTGTTCAGCGCTTCGAGAATGGTCTTGCCGATCAGGATCTCGCTCGCCATGGCCGCGGAGTGGGTCATGCCGGAGCAGCCGATGGTCTCCACCAGCGCTTCCTCAATGATGCCGTCCTTGATGTTGAGCGTCAGCTTGCAGGCGCCCTGCTGCGGCGCGCACCAGCCGATGCCGTGGGTAAGGCCGCTGATGTCCTTGATTTCCTTCGCCTGCACCCACTTGCCCTCTTCGGGGATCGGCGCAGGACCGTGGTATGCGCCCTTGGCAACGGGGCACATATGCTGTACTTCCGCTGAGTAGATCATTGTGTATCCATCCTTTCCTAAAAGAGCCGCAGCCGGAGAACCGGCACCGGCCCGTTGTTAACTTTGAAACGTTTCCGTATCCAGCTTCGTATTATATCAAATTCCGGCGAAAAAGCAAGGAGTTTATACAGAATGCAAATAAAACCTGCGCCGCGGGGCATGCTGAAAATTGTATGGTTTGCTGTGGAAAAACTATGTAGAATGTGCGTTGCCATATGACGGAGGTTGTGGTATTATGCGCTTGGAAATAGAAAAATTTATAGAAAAGGATGAGGGATATATGCGCAGAACAAAGATCATTTGCACCATCGGTCCCGCCAGCTGCAGCGAAGAGGTCATGCGCGAGCTCCTGCTCGCCGGGCTGAACGTCGCCCGCATGAACTTCTCCCACGGCACCCATGAGAGCCACACCGAAATGATCGCGCGCTTTCGCAAGGTGCGCGATGAGCTGAAGCTCCCCGCCGCCGTAATGCTCGACACCAAGGGACCGGAGATCCGTCTCGGTCTCTTCGATGAGCCGGTCGAGGTCGTTCCCGGTCAGACATACACCTTCTCCACCGTGGAAACGCCCGGCACCGCCGAAAAATGCTTCGTGAACTATGCCGAGCTGCCCGCTGATGTGAAGAGCGGCGATATGCTTCTCGTGGACGACGGCGATCTCTCCTTCCGCGTGGAAGAGACGACCGACACCGAGATCCGCTGCACCGTTATAGACGGCGGCATGATGAAGAGCCAGAAGGGTGTGAACATCCCCGGCGCGCGGCTCAACATGCCGTTCCTCTCCGAGCGCGACAAGAGCGATCTTCTCTTCGGCATCGAGCAGAACGTCGATTACGTCGCGGCTTCGTTCACGCGCCGCGCGCAGGACATCATTGATATGCGCTCGTTCCTCAACTCCCACGGCGGTGAGGGTATCCGCATCATCGCAAAGATTGAGAACACCGAGGGCGTCGAAAAGTTTGACGAGATCCTCGCCGCTTCCGACGGTATCATGGTCGCCCGCGGCGACATGGGCGTGGAGATCCCGTTTGAACGTCTCCCCGGCATCCAGAAGCACTTCATCCGTTCCTGCTGCCAGGCGGGCAAAACCGTCATCACCGCCACGCAGATGCTCGACAGCATGGAGGAAAACCGCCGCCCGACCCGTGCGGAAATTTCCGACGTAGCGAACGCCGTCTTTGACGGCAGCAGCGCCGTGATGCTCTCCGGTGAGACTGCCGCGGGCAAGTACCCCGTGGACGCCGTGAAGACTATGGCGCGTATCGCTGAGCAGGCCGAGCAGGACGCTTTCGCCGCCGATATCTACAAGAACATCTGGCACGCGATGGATCACTCCGACAACACCAACGCCGTGAGCGCCGCCGCCTGCACGATGGCCGAGCAGACGTATGCGCAGGCGATCATCGCCGACACGAGCACCGGCAAGGCCGCGCGCCGCGTCGCCAAATACCGCCCGGCGCAGATGATCCTCGCCGCGACGCCGTCCGAGAAGGTCTATCACCAGCTCGCGCTCGTTTGGGGCGTGTACCCGCTGCGCACGCAGCCGGTGGACAGCGTGGACGTCCTGTTCCACTGCGCTATTGAAAAGGCGAAGGAGCTCGGCTATCTGCACTCCGGCGACACCGTTGTTATGACCGCCGGCATCCCGCTCAACACCCACGGCAGCACCAACATGGTGAAGGTGCAGACCATCCGGTAACCGTTCTCAAACGAGACCCGTTTCGTTTGAAAAGGCTGCGGCGAGCCATAAGACTGAAAAAATCCTCCGATTTTCATCGGAGGATTTTTTTACTCTTTATCTTTCTTTTTATCCCGTTTTACACCGGACTGGGCGACGCTGCCGCCGTTCGAGAGGGTCTTTCCGTCGAGCAGAAGGAGCTTTTCGGCAAACACCCGCGTAAAGCCGCCCATGATGGCCGAGAGCATGATAAGATCCTCGGCGTGTTCGGTCGTGATCTCCGCGTTCTCCTCATGGTTGAGGATCGGCCCCGCCGTCAGCCGGATCTGCTGGATGAAGTACTGCGCCGCCTGCCGGTGGCGGGAGGCGTAGGCCGTGTAGATATGCTCTACCTCTTCTTCCGAAAGTCCCATCGGAATGACCTTCTGGATGAGCGCGATGCTCAGCGACTGCTTGAGCGTCAGAATGATGATGAGATACGCGATATGCACGCGGTAATACCGCCGCTTCACCGGCTCCGGCATGACCTTGATGCGGACGTAGTTGTTGATCGTCGCCGCCGTAATGAACTGCTCATCCTTGAGCTCCGGCGGGAGATAGTCCAGATATTCGCGCAGCAGCACCGTGACCTGCTCCATATACAATCCCAGATTGGGGATCTCCTCCCAGCGCGGAAGCCGGAAATCGTCCAGATACTTTTCCCAGCGGCGCAGCTTGCCCGCAACGAGCGCGTTATCGTATGCCATTTTCATCACCTCGCAGACAGGATTATACCACATCCTGCTGATTTTACAAGAAGCAATTGTGTCTTTTCCCATTGACTTAATTTTGACCTTGATTTATAATAATATCAAATATTAGATGCTTGGAGGGCAAATATCTTGTCTTTTGCTATCCTTACCGATACATCCGCCAATCTGCCGACGCCGCTTCTGCAGAAGCACGGCGTCACCGTTGCGCCGTTTTCCTATTCCTATGACGGTGCGGAGCACACCTGTCTTGATACCGAGGCGTTTGACGGCGCGGCGTACTACGGCGCGATGCGGAAAGGCACGGTGGTGACGACCTCGCTCGTAAACCCCGACCGGTTCATCTCCGCGGCGCGGCCTCTGCTCGCCGCCGGGGAAGACGTTCTCTTCGTCGGCATGTCGTCCGGCATCAGCGGCTCGTTCGGCTCGGCCAAGCTCGCCGCGGGCGATCTGCGCGAGGAGTTTCCCGGGCGCGATATCCAGCTCATCGATACGCTCGGCGCCTCGCTCGGCGAGGGCATTCTTGTGCTGCGCGCCATCGAGATGCGCGAGAACGGCGCTTCGCTTTCCGAAACGGCGGCGGCGCTGCGCGATATGCGCTGGCGGATGTATCAGATCTTCACTGTGGACGATATCATGTACCTGCGCCGCACCGGACGGCTCTCCAACGCCAAGGCGATCGTCGCCTCCGTGCTGCACATCAAGCCCGTGCTCAAGGGCAACGAGGAGGGCGCGATCGTCGCCGTGGACAAGATCCGCGGCCGCCGCAAGTCCATTGACGCGCTTGTGGAGCGTTACCGCAAATATGTCGTCGCACCCGAGACGCAGACCGTAGGCATTGCCCATGCCGACTGCGCGGAGGACGCGGAATATCTCGCCTCGGCGCTGCGTATCGTTGCGCCGCCGAAGGAGATCATGACCGTGATGTACGAGCCCGTGACCGGCTCGCACGTCGGCCCCGGCGCGCTGGCGCTGTTTTTTCTCGGGGACGAGAACGTCCGATCGAAATAATTTGCTGTATATATAAGGAGAGGATACCATGAACGACTTTGTGATCTACACCGATTCCGCATGCGACATCCCGCCGGAGCTTTTGAAGGAGTGGGGCGTGCCGTACTCCTGGCTGACCTACGTGTTTGACGGCGATGCGCGCCAGTACTCGAACTACGAGCTCCCCTTCCCCGAGTTCTACGACAAGATGCGCAAGGGCAGCGTCGCGCGCACGAGCGCCGTGAACGCGGACGCCTTCCTGCAGGGCTTTGAGCCGATCCTGCAGGACGGAAAGGATATCCTCTACATCGGTTTTTCCTCGGGTCTGAGCGGCACATACCACGCCGGGTGCATCGCCGCGCAGGAGCTGCGCGAAAAGTACCCCGAGCGCGACATCCGCTGCGTTGATACGTTCGGCGCGTCCGGCGGGTTCGGTCTGCTGCTTTATATGGCCGTGCAGAAAAAGCGCGAGGGCGGCACGATCGAGGAGTGCGAAAAGGTCGTGCTCGACAACCGCTTCCATCTCTGCCACTGGTTCACGGTGGACGATCTCGTCTATCTCAAGCGCGGCGGACGCATCAGCGCCGCCACCGCGTTCGTCGGCAACACGCTCGGCTTCAAGCCCGTGCTGCACATGGACGACGCCGGCCATCTCATCAACATGTTCAAGGTCCGCGGCCGCAAAGCCTCTCTCAACGCGATGGCCGACAAATACGGCGAGCTTGCTCTTGACAAAGCCGGCGGAACGGTGTTTATTTCTCACGGAGACTGCCGCGCGGACGCCGACACGCTCGCCGCGATCCTCAAGGAGCGCTACGGCGCTTCCGTCAAGGAGATCGTGGTCGTCGGCCCGGTGATCGGCGCGCACTCCGGCCCCGGCACGCTTGCGCTGTTCTTCCTCGGCGAGCACCGGTAACTTATTGCAGAAAGGAACATTTCCATGATCGATTACCGCTACGATACGCAGCTCCTCATCGAAGGCACCGGCCTGGACGAGGACGCCATCAACGACTATTTCCGCACCAACTTCCAGGGCGACTGCCTGCTCGCCGTCGGTGATGATGAGCTCATCAAGATCCACTACCACACCAATGAGCCGTGGAAAGTGCTCGAATACTGCGCCTCGCTCGGCGAAATTTTCGATATCGTAGTCGAGGACATGGACCGCCAGGCCCGCGGTCTCAACGGCTGACTCTTATACAAATGACCCCCGCTTTTCGGAACGATCCGAAGAGCGGGGGTATTTTTATTGCTCTATCAAGAGGAGAAACAGCGAAAGGAGCAGGCAGAACAGCGGAACGGTCACCGCATCAGCCGACCTGATGGAGCATGCCGAAGAGCACACTCACCCGTCCGGGGAACCGGTCAAGGCTGATGTACATCGGCGTGCCGCTCTGGTCGCCGTCGAAATATACGGTCAGGTAGCTGTTCGCGCCGGCAAAGTCCGTCAGCAGCTCGCCGCCGCCCGGATTGAGCTGGGCATAGTGGAACATGGCGTCGTCCATCTGTGCAAGGCGGTAGCCGGAAAAACCCCAGTATTTCGCGAGCAGCGTGCAGAACTTGTCCACGGTCATGCCGTCCGGCAGGATGTCGTCATAGTTATTGTACGTATGGAATGTCTCCGTGCCGTTGCCGGTTTCCACCGTCACATCGCCGCCGGGGATGGGCGTGTCCGTCTCGTCCGCCTTGGCCTCCGTGCTGATGTGAACGATCTTTCCGCTCATTGTGTCAACAAAAAGATTCATGTAATACTTCCCGTCGGCGGTTCCGCCGCGGACAATGTAGCTGTGGGGGAAAATGCGCCCGAACCAGTAGTCGCTCACGCCCGTGTTCGGCGCTTCACCGAGATAGTCCGGTTCGCCGTCAAAAAAGCGATACTCCGAAGAGAGAATGCCCATATCCTGCATTTTCGCAATTTCCTGCCGCGCGACCTTGACCGCCTGCGCGGGGCTGTTGATGAGCCGTCCAGCGGCAAGGGCGCTCCCGGCGAGCACGAGCACGAGCGCCGCCGCGATCAGCACGGTGCGAAGCGTCCGCTTCGCGCGAAGGGGTTTTCCTGTATTTTTTTCCTGCATAGCCGATGTGACCTCCATAAGAAATTCGTCGTCGATCCCGCCGGCCGCTTCCATAATATCCAGCGCTTTCACAGCAATTCCTCCTTAATGAGATAGTCGCGCAGCTTTTTCCGGCTGCGGCAAAGCGAGGTATGTACCCTTCCCTCCCGGCAGCCGAGCCTTTCGGCGATCGCCGGGGCGGGAAGAGCGAGATAGTAGCGGGCGGTGAAAATGATCCGGTCGTTTCGGGAAAGCGTATGGAGAAAGGCGTTCACCGCATGAGAAAGCTCCCGTGCCTCAATGATCTGCTCCACATTGTCCCGCCCCGCGACGCACTCGGCGAGCTCGTCGAGCGCGGCGGCTGCCTCACCGCCGCCGCGTTTCTGCGCGCTGTCGGCGCGAAAGCGGGAAAAGGCGGCGTTCCGTACGGTACGGAACAGATACGCGCCGAGGTGCTCCGGGCGCTGCGGCGGGATGGTGTTCCAGAGTGAGAGATAAGCGTCCTGCACGATCTCCTCAGCGTCCTCCGCCGCGGGGAGAAACCGGCGCGCGATGCCTTCGCATGCGCCGCCGTATTTCCGCTCCGTTTCGGCGATCGCCTGCTCGTCGCGCCGCCAGTACAGGTCTACGATGAAGCTGTCCTCCATGATCTTTCCTCTTTCTTACGGGGCTGCCCCTTGAGTACTCACCCTTATAGACGCAATTCGGGCCTAAATGCTTACAAAGAATATGGGAAAAAATGAAAAACCGCTCTCCGAATGAGGCCGGAGAGCGGCATTTGTTCTATATTACCGGCTGTACATGGCCGTCATAGCGGCGATGTGGTCGGCGAGCTCGTCGGTGAGCGCGCCGGGCAGCATGCGCCAGCACCAGTTGCCGTGGCCGAGGACGCCGGGGACGTTCATGCGCGACTCGCCGCCGAGGGCGAGCCAGTCCTGCATCTGCGCGACAAAGAGATCGGCTACCGAGCTCATGCCGCCGCGGATGATGCCGTTTACGTACCCTTCCTCGTCGTTCAAGCCGAGGTACTGCTTGGCATAGGCCACATCGTCGCCCTTCGCGTCGCCCAGCCACTGGGCGAGCGTGGCGTTGTCGTGCGTGCCGGTGTAGCAGATGCAATTTGTCGGGTAGCGGTGCGGCAGATAGTCGCTCGGCTCGCGGGAATCAAAGGCGAACTGCAGCACCTTCATGCCGGGGAAGCCCGAATACTCGCGCAGGGCAATGACCTCCGGGGTCATAAAGCCGAGATCCTCGGCGATGATGTCGAGACCGGGGAGCGCCGTCTTGATCGCATCGATAAAGCTCTCGCCGGGGCCCTTGCGCCAATGGCCGCTGCGCGCGGTCGTCTCGCCGTAGGGCACGGCCCAATAGCTCTCCAGACCGCGGAAATGGTCGATACGGACGGTATCGTAGAGCTTGCCCGCAGCGCCGAGACGCCGGATCCACCAGCGGTAGCCGTCGTCTCGCATACGATCCCAGTCATAGAGCGGGTTGCCCCAGAGCTGACCGTCGGCGGTGAAGTAATCGGGCGGGACGCCCGCGACCTCCGTCGGGCGGCACTGATCGTCGAGCTGGAAGTACTCGCCCTCCGCCCACACGTCGGCGCTGTCGAGCGGGACATAGATCGGCACGTCGCCGATGATCCGGATGCCCTGCTCGCGGATATACGCGCGCAGCGCGTTCCACTGGCGGAAGAACAGATACTGCGTGAAAATGCAGAAGCGGATATCCTCCGCGAGAAGTTCCTCATACCGGCGCAGCACTTCCTCGCTGCGGCGAAGACGGAGATCCTCGTCCTCCCATTCGATCCAGGGGCGCATGCCGAAATGACGCTTTGCCGCGGTATAGAGCGCATAGCTGCGCAGCCAACTCTCGTTTTCACGATAGAAAGCGTCTACGTTCTCACGCTCTTTGTCCCAGCCGCGCTCACAGGCGCGGCGGAGAAGATCGAACCGTCCGGCGTAGAGCGCGCCGTAATCCGTCTGCGCCGGGTCGCTGCCGAAGGAAACGGCATCGACTTCCTCGCGCGTGAGGAGACCGTCGGTAATAAGCTGCTCAAGGTCGATGAGATACGGGTTCCCGGCAAAGGCCGAGTCGGTCTGGTACGGTGAGTCGCCGTAGCCGGTCGGGCCGAGCGGCAGGATCTGCCAGTATTTCTGTCCGGCTTTCCGGAGGAAATCGGCAAACTCTCTCGCCTCTCTGCCCAGCGTTCCGACGCCGTGCGGCGACGGGAGCGATGTGATATGCAGAATAATTCCGCTTGCTCGCATGGCAAACGCCTCTTTCGTCTGTTAGAATTTGCGGATGCTGTTAATTTTTACGGATGCTGTCCGTCTTTTCGAGCGTGTACGGCGCGAGGACATGCTGCGCGCCCGAGCCGTTTTCGATCATGTCGAGCAGCACGGCGTAGCTCTTTTCCGCCATGAACGCGATCTGCTGCGTAACGGTGGAGAGCCGCGGCTCGTAGTACCGGCAGATGGGCAGACCGTCAAAGCCGATGAGGGAAATGTCCTCCGGGATGCGCTTTCCGGCATCGCGGACGGCGCGGGCCGCGCCGATGGCCATGACGTCCGCCATGGCGAACACCGCTGTGATCTCCGATGTTTCGCGCAGGAGCTCCGCCATGGCCGTATAGCCCTCGTCAAAGCTGTAGTGCGCGGTCTTATAAAACCGGTCCGCGTCAAATGTCATGCCGCGCTCGGTGAGCGCGCGCAGCACGCCCGCATAGCGCAGACGGCCCGTATCGGAGTATTCGCGCTCGCCGCCGATGACGGCGATCTTTTTGTGGCCCATGTCCGCCAGATACCCGACGGCCGCAGCGGCAGCGGCGGTATCGTCGGTCGTGACGCTCGAAAGATTCTTGAATTGGAATTCCGCGGCGGAGTTTGTGACAAGAACCGCGGGAATGTGGATCTCGGCAAAGGATTCGATGAAATCCTCGCTGCTGCCGCCGAGGAAGAGGATGCCCTGCGGCTTTACCTCGCGCACGCGCTTCACGGCGCGGCGCACCTCGTTGTCGAGCTCGCCGATATAGTCCACCACAAGCTGGTACTCCCCGCCCGTTGCCACGGTCTGCAGCCGTTCGACCAGCGCAGCAAACAGCTCGTTGTGCGTGCCGCGGACGATGACGAGGATGTTGTTGCTGTGGGTCTGCTTGAGATTGCGGGCGTTCGTGTTCAGCTCAAAGCCCTGTTCCTTCACGATCGCCATGATCTGCTCTCTTGCCTTTTCGCTGACGTGCGGCTGATTGTTGAGCACGCGCGAGACCGTGCCGAGCGAATACCCGGAGAGAGCCGCCAGGTCCTTGATCGTCATCAGCCCTTCACCGCTCCGGCCGCAACACCCTTAATAATGTGTTTCTGGCAGCAGAGATAGAAGATGATGACCGGCAGGATGCTCAGAAGGATCAGCGCCATCGTCGCGCCCATGTCCACCTGTCCGTAGCTTCCCTTGAGATGCTGTATGACGATGGGGATGGTCATATACTCCGTGCGGTCGAGCACGAGATACGGCAGAAGGAAGTCGTTCCACACCCACATGATCTCCAGCACGCCGACGGAGATCATCGTCGGCTTCATCATGGGGAGGACCACCTGGAAGAACGTGCGCACCGGGCCGCAGCCGTCGATGGCAGCGGCTTCCTCAATTTCCAGAGGAATGGACTTTACAAAGCCGCAGAACATGAACACCGCGAGACCAGCGCCGAAGCCGAGATAAATGACCGGGATCGTCCACGGGGTATCGAGATTGAGCCGGTTCGCCGTGCGGGAGAGCGTGAACATGACCATCTGGAACGGGACGACCATGGAGAACACGCAGAGATAATATACGATCTTGCTGAAGAAGCTCCCGACGCGGGAGACATACCACGCGGCCATGGACGTGCACACGAGAATGAGCGCCGTGGAGGCGAGCGTGATGAAAAGGCTGTAGCCCACGGCCTTCAGAAACGGGTAGTTGCCGAAGGTCATGCCCTTGATATAGTTCTGGAAGCCGACAAAGCTGTTCGCGTTCGGGAAGGCAAACGTCTCCGTGTTGACGGCGGCGTTGCTCTTGAAGGAGTTCATCAAAACGATGAGGATCGGCATGATGTAAGCGATGCAGATCACCGTGAAGATGATCGTCAGCACCATTTTGCCGCGTTCTTCTCTCTTTGCCATTACTGCTGTACCTCCTTTTTACGGGTGGCCTGGAGCTGCAGAAGGCCGATCGCGGCCACAAGGATGAAGAACACCACGGCCTTCGCCTGGCCGACGCCGCGGTTGTTGCCGCCGCCGGAGTAGAAGGCGCTGTAAATGTTCAGCGCGAGCATTTCCGTCGTCTTTATAACGCTGCCGTCCGGCTGCTGCAGGAACATGATGCCGGTCACACCTTCCAACTCACGGATGGCTTCGTCGTTCCAGAAATTGGGGGACGGCGTGACGAAATAGTGGTCCACCATGCGGCCGTTGTGGAAATCATGCTCGATGGTGGCCGGGAGTTCGCCCTCGGCCTGGGTGGAGAGATACTGCAGGTGCAGGTTGGTGAAATCTTCGGCAGTCATGGGAAACCTCCTTATAAAAGAAAAGCTCCCCGCAGAAGGGAGCCTTTCTCAGAAGAACATGGGAAATCAGACGCGCAGGCTGGCGCTTTCGGGCTCGTTGCTGCCCTCGTCGAACTGGTAGTCGTTGCCGGGCAGGAGAGCGTTGAGCAGGATGCCCGCGATGGCGGCAATGGCCAGGCCGGACAGGGTAACGCTGACACCGCCGATGCCGAAGGTGATGCCGCCCACGGAGTTAAAGCCCAGAGCGCACACCAGGATAACGGCAGCAATGATCAGGTTACGGCTGTTGGTAAAGTCGACCTGATTTTCCACCACGTTGCGAACACCGATGGCGGAGATCATGCCGTACAGCACAAAGCTGATACCACCGATGATGCCGGAAGGAATGGTGTTGATGATGGCTTCAAACTTGGGGCAGAAGCTCAGGATGCAGGCAAATACAGCGGCAATGCGGATGACCAGGGGATCATAGATCTTGGTCAGGGCTAGAACGCCGGTGTTTTCGCCGTAGGTGGTGTTGGCGGGGCCGCCCAGCAGGCCGGCCATGGTGGTTGCCAGGCCGTCGCCCATCAGGGTGCGGTTCAGGCCGGGGTCACGGATATAGTTGCGGCCGGTGGTGGCGCTGATGGCGGCAATATCGCCGATGTGCTCCATCATGGTTGCAATGGCAATGGGCATGATGGTGAACAGGGCGCTGATGAATTTTTCGCTGCCGTCAATGGCAAACAGACCCATGGTCTCTTTGTGGATGGGGAAACCGATCCAGGAAGCCTCGCCGATGGCGGCAAAGTCAACCGCACCAGTTACCAGGGCAACCGCATAGCTGACCAGAACACCGATCAGAATGGGCAGGATCTTGACCATGCCTTTGCCCCAGATGTTGCAGACGATAACGGCGGCCAGCGCCACAAAAGCCAGCAGCCAGTTGCTCTGGCAGTTGGTGATGGCGGACGGGGCCAGGATCAGGCCAATGGAGATGATGATGGGGCCGGTGACAACAGGCGGGAAGAACCGCATGATGCGGCGGATGCCGAAGGTGGAGATCAGCAGGCTGGCCACCAGATACACCAGACCGGAAAATGCGACGGCGGCGCAGGCGTAGGGCAGCATCTTGGTGTTGGCAACGGTCAGGTTGCCATCGGCATCAGCCAGCA
>ERZ773147.197-NODE-197-length-75374-cov-12.372111_pt1 | contig 75374 bp, 65 predicted proteins | sample MGYA00580851_ERZ773147 | MGnify/ENA primary metagenome ERZ773147 (study PRJEB29015, sample SAMEA2737818) | human gut metagenome | biome: human gut; feature: human-associated habitat; material: faeces | place: China | collected 2012 ... | reverse complement strand
GAAAAGAACGTCATCGTCATCACTTCCTTTAATCCGGGTTCCGGCAAGAGCTATCTGGCTACCAACATCGCCATGTCGCTCGCTATCAAGGAGAAGAAGGTGCTCGTCATCGACGGTGACCTCCGCCATGGTTCCACCTCTATGCTCGTAGGCAATCTTGCCGAGGGCTTGAGTGATTACCTCAATGGCAGAACCGACGACCTGAAGGGCATCATCTGCCATGGTGAGGAGAACGGACTGGTGAAGGATTTCGACATCCTGCCTATCGGTACCATGCCTCCAAACCCAACGGAGCTTCTCTTCAGCGAACGTTTGGAATCGCTTATCAATCAGCTCCGTAAGGAGTATGACTATATCTTCATCGACTGTCCTCCTGTAGAGATTGTAGCCGATACCCAGATTATCGAGAAATATGCCGACCGCACCATCTTCGTGGTTCGCAGCGGCTTGATGGAGCGCAGTATGCTGGGCGACATCGAGCAGTTCTACAAGGACAAGAAATTCAAGAATATGTCGCTCATTCTGAATGGAACCAAGGCTCAGGGCGGCCGCTACGGCCACTACTATCGCTATGGCTACCACTATGGCTATGGCTACGGCTACCACTACGGCTCCGACAAGAATGGGGGGTGCAAAAATAGGAAAGTAGAAAATTGGATAAAAGAATAGAAAAAATATTCCGTGAGGCGTTCCGTTGGATTTGCAATCCGATGGCAGGCAAGAAAGCACCATCAGAGAGACTCCCCGGCGGCATCGACTGGCACTGCCACATCCTGCCCGGCGTGGACGACGGATTTCAAGAGGTAAAGAAGTCGTTGGAAATGTTGTGCTTTTACGAAGGCGCAGGCATGAGGGATGTCTGGCTTACGCCTCATATTATGGAAGACGTACCCAACGAGACCACCCATTTGCGCCAAGTATTTGCCGACTTCCTGAAACAATATCAGCAGGACTTCGCCGAGCGAAACCCTGCTGACAGAAAAATGCTCCGGCTGCATCTCGCAGCCGAAAATATGCTAGATGCGCTCTTCGAAAAGCGCCTGAAGGCAAACGACCTGTTGCCGCTGGGCGAGGATGGCAAGCTCCTGTTGGTGGAGACGAGCATCTTCTCTGCCCCGATGAATTTTCATGCCCTCCTGGAGCGCATCAAGAACAAGGGCTACAGGCCCGTGCTTGCCCATCCTGAGCGCTACCTCTATATGGAGAAGCGCGATTACGAGAAGCTCAAGTTGATGGGCATCAAGTTCCAGCGAAATGCGTTCTCGATAGATGGGCAGTATGGCAAGAAGGTGCAGAAGCGATGCAAGTGGCTCATGAAGCACGATATGTACGACATGGTGGGCTCCGACATGCACCGCCTCGGCATCTTCAGGCAATACTGGTAGAATTAGAACTTAAGGTTAAGGTTTGATTACTGGGAATTTACTGGCAGCTCTGTACGCAGAATGCGCTAGCTACGGCGGTAAGTACGGTGATGATGAAATTGATCACCTTCTTGATGGTTTCTTTCTTCATAGTTCAAATTAAAAATTCAACATTCAACATTCAACATTAAGCATTAAAGTGGAAATTTTTTCGCTGCATCGAAGCAAGGGCATGCCTTCGGGGTGGTGCCCGGCAAGTCACGATGACCCACTATCTTAGCCTGTGGGAACGTGATTTTGAGCTTGCGCAGCAGATTCCACATTGCGTCATACTGGGCGCGGGTAAGGGTGTCGGCAGGACGCCCCTCGTCATCCAGCCCGCCCTCGTAGCAGATGCCGATGGAGCAGCGGTTGTATGGGCGGGCATGTGAGCCCACCTCCAGCAGCTTTCTGAACTGCGTGATGCTTCCGTCCTTGTGGACATAGAAGTGGTAGCCCACGGTGCGGAATCCACGCTTCTTGTGGTCGCGCATCAGTTGCTTGTCGGTGTAGTTACGGTCGGCACGTGTTGCCGAGCAATGGATTACGAGAAAACGGACGCTCAGAGGTGAGTCAATCATCTCTCCGTTCTCTGTGTAGGCGAGCAGGTGATGCTCATTGAGCACCTCCTCGCCGCCAATCGTCATCGGAAATCGATCTTGTGTCATTTTCGGTCAATATATTTAAAAAAACATGTTAAGGGGATTTGCAATCCCCGTTGAGAGATAACGGGGATATGCTATCCCGGTTACTCAAGTCCATCGCCTTCCGAACCGCTGCCTGGGTTAGTGGTAGAGCCAGATTCGCTCTTGCCTGTATCTCCCGATGGCGTAGTTGTTTCGGTGTCGGTGGTGGTCGAAGACTTCTTTTTCTTAGCACCATACTTCTTCAAGTTGGCGTCGAGGTTGAGATTCACAGAGCGGAAGTCGCCCGTGGCGCGGGCTTTCATTCTTACTCCTTCGATGTTCTTAGATACGGTGAAGTCGTCGGCGTTCTCTGCACCCATCTTGTTCTTGATGCTGATGTAGAAGATGGCGAGGTTGTCGAGCTTTACATTCTTGCCCATGAGCAGGAGCTCCTTGATGTGGGTCACGGCATCGATGAGGATGCCCTTGATGGTCCCGGCTGAGAATGGAGAGTTGTGACCATGCATGTGGTCGGCGAGCTCATCGAGATCTACAGTTTCACTAATGTGGGGCTTGGCGTAGTATTTGCCGTAAGCCTTCTCATTCTTCTTGTTGTTGTTCTTCTTTAAATCGTACTCAATCATAAGGCTAATAAATTGTTTTATGGTTCGTGTTTCATGTATTAAAGCGCTGCGCAGTGCTTGTTTCTTGTTTACGGTTGCAAAGATACGACTTTCAGAAGAGGCTTCTGTACGATAGGGGTGAGATAGGGATACGATGGGGCATAAAACTGGAAAACTCAGTATTATGGCTCGCCCAGATACTCATAGATGAGCAGCGTCTGGCGCATGGTGAAGGTCTTCGCCAACCGTTCGTAGCCCTCTCTTCGCAAGGCTTCAAGCAGAGGCGGGCAGTGGTTTACCATTCGCATCAGGTGGTTTAGTGCCACGTGTTTCGACTGCTCCGGAAAGTAGAGCTTGGCAAGCTCGAATTTTTTGTATATCTTGATTTTCATATAGTTTTGACTTTTATGAATCGCGGTAATAATACTTAGCGTTTCTCTTGATGATACTTAGCGTTGCTGGCAATGCTGGTTAGCACTTGCCAGAATGCTGTTTACTGTTGGTCAGAACCATTCTGGCTATCCGTAGCTACGGCTCTGTACGGTTTCAGGTACGTTTCTGCGCATTCGTTTGGACTGCAGATCGCCTCGGTGTTGATTTCTCCCGGATTCTTCTCTATCACGAGCCATCCGTTGCCTTTGGCGCGGTGTACCTTCTTGAATCCCAGTCGCTGCATCACGGCGCTCAGATTCTGGTGACTCATGTTGCGGCTCAGGGCGGGACTTCCGCCTATGCGCTCCATGATTTCCGATGAATAGCGGAACTTTACATATTGAGGGGCGGTGTCTGATTTCGGCACCTTGTAGAAGCGCAGTATCTGGTCTTCCATGAAGTTGGAAACCATGAACATGCCGTTGTGCTCCCTCATCACGTCGATGTCGACGGTGGTGAGCCAGTATACCCATCCCTCTTCCTGGTTCTTCACCCGATTGGTTACCTCTTGTCCCAGAGCTACAGCCTGGGCATAGACGTGCTGGTAGTCGATGGGGGTCTCCCTAGGACTCTCGATGTTGTCTACGAACCAGGGCGAGTAGCGGCGGTTCTCCTCGTCGGTGATGATCTGTATGCTGTTGCTGGTGCCACAGAGGGCACCACGGTGCAGCAGTTCCGAACGATACTTGTCGTAGGGGCGGCGGATGGAGAACACCAGCTTGGTGACGTTGCTCTTGAGGGCGCTCAGCCCCTTGCCGAAGGTAGACTCCAGCTCGTCGAGGCATATCAGTGCCTTGCTTGAGAAAGCCTCCATGAAGTCCTTGTCGGTATAGTTGGCGGTTGACTCGTTGATGAAGTACTGGCGCAGGCATGGTGGCAGGATATAATAGAAGAATGTGGTTTTGTTGATGCCACCCCTCCCGATGAATATCAGGATGGTCTGGCTCACCACTCTCGGTGATACCCATGCCACCACCATCGATACGAGCCATTTCTTGAAGAAGTATCTGAACTCTTCCTGCGAGTGGTGGTAGCCAGGGCAATAGTTGATGGTTACCCGGTTGGCAAGCTCGTTGATGTAGTCGGTCTTTCCGTCCCATTTGGGCAGACTCCTGAGATATTCGTCGAAGGGATCCCAAGGTTCGCTGAAGTCACTGTTGATGATGGCGTGCAGCTTGATGGCGCTCACTTCGAGTCCCATCTCGTCCATCTGGGTCCAGATGGTGTTCTCTATGTTGTCGTCGATGCGGGTCCACTTATGGTATTTGCCTTTGATTATATCGCGACTCAGCACCTCGTGAAATCCCGTCACCTCATTGTGGTGGAACTCGTATCTCATTGAGAGCCACTGCTTGATTACCTTGACGGTCGGCTTACCCGAGAAGCCCTCGCCTTTGCGGTAGAAGTGCCAGGTGCCTAGTTTCTCGGTGTGCTTATAGCATGATTTCATCACGCTGTCAGCATCGGGATAGTCGGAGCAGAAGTTGCTCTTGGCGTAGGTCATTGCCTCTTCCTTGTCTATGCCATAGCGCACGCACACCTTGCCGAAGTGGAGCACATACTCGTTGTGGGCACCGCTCTCAAACTTGTAGCCCCACGTGTCGAGTAGGTTCAGTATGTGCTGCGCTGCCTCGTCCATCGAGGGAACCCCCTTGCCCAGTGCCACCATCTTCTGGCTGTTTCGCTTGCGCTTGCTGGCACGTTTGGCATATTTCGCCTCGTTGGCCTTCTTGGTGTAGAGCGCCTTCAGGTCGTGGGTGTCCAGACCGAAAGGCTCTGCGTCCCAATGGAAGTAGGCGGTAGGGTCGTGGGCGAGTCCACACATCCGGGTGATGTCTACGCATTGCTCGTCGGCAGGCACGCCTAGCAACTTACTGTAATAGCTCATCGCCTTGCGTATGATCACATCGAAAAGTTCCAGTGCGGTCACCTCGTCGTCATCTATGGGCAGGTATCTGGAGATGATGCGCAGGCCCCGTTGGCTCACGGTGATGAACCTCATCATGGTATGAGGGTCGGCGTCCGCCTTCTGTACGACCTCCTTCATCTTTTCTGCAGGAATCTTGTCGATGTCCACGGCAATCATCTGGGTGGTCATCACCACGTTGCGCAGTTCCTTGCCCCGTCCGTCCATGAGCACGGAGGTAGTGATGCCTGGCATCATCACCTTGGTTTGATGAGCGAGCTCGCTGCTGATGCGCATGTTCTTGCGGTAGTCTTCGGTACGAGCCTGGGTCATGGCGTCGAGGGTGATGATTCGCTGCAGTTCATCAAGACTGATGAGTTGTCTGCTTTCGCTGGAGGCGATAGCATAGAAGAAAGATGGTAATACCATTTCTTGCTTTTGTTTTTGTTCTGTTGTTGTCATTTTTAAGCAAATAATTATAAGTTGTTTTAAAATTGAATCATATAGATTCCGCTGCAAAGCTAAGCATAAAATTTGGCATTGAAATCAAAAAGTTCCGATTTTGGAACATAACATAAATTTATTTAAAATGTTTTTCAAAAAAATCAAAAGTGAAGTCATGGGAATCAAGGATTCCTACGACTACAGACGGGCATGATTTCTGTCCACAAGTGTTTTAATCTTTTAGTCCACAACGTGTTCTGGGCTATGCGTGAAGAACTGAAGGAAGACCGTTTTGAGGGTGGTCTTACTGAGGAGGAGAAGCATTGGGCTTCCACCAAGTCAGCCATCCGCAAGGAGTTCCGGCTGTCTGATGCGTACACCAAGAGTCTGGAGGCGATGGACCGTGATGTTTCCATCGACGACTACTGGGGCGCGATACGTTGGATGGAGTCGTTGGTTGGCGAGGCTCACAGAGACGAGCTGCTTCGTCTGATTGACAGGTTGCTGGAACCTTTGTCGCCGAAATGATCGATTTTTAGATTAGCAAACAAGGTGTGAAGTGTGAGGGGGGTATATGAACTTTAGCGTGAAAAGCGTGTTAAAAAGAAGGCATAACTATCTGATACCCTTTCTCTTTATCTTTTGCGTACGATGTATATACATAAGTTCTTATACACCCCCTTCACACCCACCCAAACATACAAACAAGAAGAAGTGATCGTAAAAGTCTGTGAGAATCTGACCGAATAGGTCTCATCTGCGGATAAGATATAAAGGAAAAATCTGCGTCATCTGCGAATTGAAAATCGGCGGCCGAAGGGAAAGCCAAATCTGCGTGACCCTCTTAAATCCCCCGCCGCCCAGGCCGCAAAGAAATCTGTGTTCATCTGTGAAATCTGTGGGACATCGATGTGTTAAAAACCGGAAATACCTTGGCTATTTCAGATATTTCCCTTATATTTGCACCATGTAAGGTACTAAATATTAGAATTGAGAACGTTCAATTATAATGATATGCCTCATGAAGTTTTAGAAATGGCTTCAGAGTACGCCATTAAGGAAAGTCGTTCGGGAAGAGGTCTTTCTCATTCTCAGGCAATGGAAAAGATTAAAAAGCAAAGAGGATGGTGAAATCATTAATATAATGGTGATAGCTCATTATAAGCAGTCAACTGTCACTGTTACAAGAATGATTAATCGTTTCATCGAGCATCATACGAAATAAAGTCTTCCTCTAGGCGACAAACACTCGCAACTCTGTTGCGTCTAATAATCGCATTTTTATTGCGTAAGCACTCTCAGCCAGCCCCTTGCGGCACAGGCTCCGCTGGCTGACCAAAACTCTGGCAGAGCTATAGCGCCGCCAGCTACATCCCTTGCCCTTATGCTAAGGGTTTCTGTCCCCTACAAGGGGAACCGAAGGGGTCGTAAAGACTATTGAAGGGCTTGGGAGTGGGATAAGGACCCCCTCTTCGCAGAGGGGGACAGGGGAGTCGAAAAATCTGCGTTCATCTGTGCAATCTGTGGGACAATGTTAAAAATCAGAAATTCTTTGGCAATATCATATATTTCCCTTATATTTGCACCATGTAAACAATAAAGAAAGGAACAGAATTATGGAAGATGTCGTGAAAATAGCATCCTATATCTGCCAGCGCTATGAGCATCAATATGGTACTCGCATTGATGAGATGAAGCTACATAAGTTGCTTTATTTCACTCAGCGTGAATGCTTGGTTCAGTTAGGAGAACCCATGTTCGGAGCAAAATTCAAGGCATGGAAATATGGTCCTGTTATACTTGAAATTCGTCAGCACTATAAAGATAACTCATTGAGTTTTTCTCTATCCCGAGAAAGTCTCCAAAAATATCAAGGTGTTTTTGATAAGGTCTTTGAGCAGTATGCTCCCAAGCAGTCATGGAGTCTCAGTACTTTGAGTCATGGCGAATATTCTTGGAAGAAGGCGCGTGAGGGCTATTCACCATACGATACATGTGATGTTGATATAGATTTGTCGGATATTCGCAAGGATGCAGAAAGAATCAATATCCGTAGATTCTTATTAGCCCAGTATAAGGATTTTCAAATGTCAAGAGCATGAGAATAACTGAAGAACAAGAACGGATATTAGGATCCTTACATTGTGAAAGATTGTCCTCTAATGTTGATAATTTCAGATTGGTGGATGACTTTTATAATGGAAGGAATCCCAGTATTGTCAATGCGCTGCAAAATGAGGCCTATGAGGATGATGCAAATCATCGAGTAGCTTATTATGTAGTTAAGAATAATTCAGGTGAAATTTTGTTTTATTTCTCATTGAAGTGTGGCTTGTTGTATGATGAATTTCTGGAAGGTGATCGCCTGTTAGATATGAAAGCCTTCTATGAGCATATTTTTCAGTTGAGCAAAGATCCTTCATTGCAAGGAACAGATAAAGATGCAATCAATGCGATACTTGAAAAAGCAAGAACCAAGAAGGGATTGAAAAAACTGGAGGTAGCAAGAGCTCTTCATCTTTCTTTGGATTCAGAGGAACTTCTTAAAATCTTTGGTGAGAATAACAAGAATGTAGGTACCACTTTTGCAGGAGTAGAGATTGTGCATTTCTGTGCAAATGAAGCATATCGTGATTTTTGGTATCAAACAGGGATACATCAGAAGTTAGGAACAGTTGTGTTTTGGCAATTCATAGTACCTAAGATTCTTGATTTAATGGAAATTGTAGGTTGTGAGTATCTGTTTTTATTTGCAGCTGACTTATCTGAGGATGCCGACCTGGTAAACTATTATGTTGATAATTTAGAGTTTATTGATGCCAGTGAGCATAGTGCTGCTACGCCGATGTATGATTTTGCCTGTCGCTTTTTGTGTCAGGAAACAAGTACATTACAAGAGCGAAGAACCAGTTTCTTTGAGCACTTCAATCCAGATGAGGAAGTTTAAATATTTGCAAATCGCCTTTCCACCCCTGGCGGTCCCATCCCGCATAATCTGGCGAGACCTTTGATGGTCCGCCAACCTTATAGCGTAGCGGTTCGAGCACCGAGTAGGGCGGTTTTCCTCTTCTTCCCTGAGGTTTCTGTCCCCCGCAAACGGGGGAACCGAAGGGGGTGTAAAGACCATTGAAGAAGACCGAGATGAGAGGTGGAGCTTTCTTTAATGGTAAAGAAGGACGGGATGATTCTAGAACAAATCTCTTTGCAGGAGAGACGGAGAGGTAGAAAAAACTCTTATAATATCAAATTCAGACTATTTTTACTCAATCAATATCCAGGTAAGAATTCCCTAAAAACGATTCTTATCTGGTAAGGACTCTATGTCCTTCATTTCCGATACGAAACAATTATATTGTTAGAAATAACAAAAAAATATATATAACGAGAAGTAGCTTAGTAGTGTGGGCGCTACATAATCACCCGCAACGCATCTTGCAGCTTTCTATCGGAAGACGGTTACCGATAGAGGCTCAGGATGCTATAATATAAGAACTTAATTGAGAATGTGGTTTAATAAACAAGATTCTGACGAGTTTTATCCTCCAAAAGATGAATATCAGAGAAAATATCGCCAAGCATTTGAAGGCGTTGTAGATAAGTATCTGATTTATCATTGTGAAGATGAAAATGCCAAAATACTAATTTACATTGATCCAGAAAATGATATAGATTGGATCATGAAGCAAGATCCTTTAAATGGGAATGAAGAATTAACTAAGGAGAGAAACAAATGGCTAGCCAAACTAGACATAGCACAAGCTTCACCATGTTTGAATTTGACAGAGAAAAACATCATGAAGTTCAAGATAATGCTAGGAGCTGGTTATGAAAGTGCCTTATATGGAAATTTCGATTCAGTCCAGTCATGAATAGATCAAGCTTTGCTTTTTCTAAAAGCAAGAAACAAAGAACAGAGTAGATTCCTTATTTTGCTCGTATCAACGTTCATTGTTGTTATGTCCCTGATAGCAGGTTACTTTTGTGATGTGTTTTCTGATGAACAAATAGTCGGCTTAGAACTGGGTGTTCTTGGTTCTTATGTCTCTATTTGGTCAAGATTTGGAAAAATGAATATGACAGGTTTGGCATCTTAAAGATATCCATTATTTAGAGGCTTTTGCCCGTTTGTTTTGTGGAGGAATCTTTGCTTTTGTAGCCATTTTATTTATTGATACCGGATTAGTTCTTAAAGATATCACCGTATCAAATCCGTGGGCATATCATTGTATAGTAGGTTTTATTGCTGGTTTTAATGAGCGATTTGTACCTTCTATTATAGAGTCATTTACGTCAAACGTAACAGAAGAAAAAAAGTAATGATTATGAGACCAAACTATACTTAATTATAAGTGATGGTGGAGGAAATGCTCCTCTTCGTGGTGTTCACATAGATAAAGAAAATTTTCTGAATTTCTTCAAGTCTCCAGAAGGTGGAGCCTGGAAGGATGACGAGATAAGTGTATTTGATAAAAATAATTTTTATTTAGAAGCTCTAAAGATTAATGATCTTACGGCAAGAGTAAATAAACACCCGATAGATTTTTATCTGATAGTATTCTGTGGTCATGGATTTACAGATCAAAATCATCAAATTTTCTTTGAGGTTCGTCAGGATTTTCAATTAAATCTTGATGATTTGCTCGGAGCAGTTGCTAGAAGTCGCTGTTTAGTGATAGCAGATAGTTGCAGAGCTATATATCATTTGCAGGAAGGTGGTCGTATTGCAGATGTACGCTTGTTTAGCACAAGTGAAGATGCAAGAAATAGTGCTTATGCAGATTTATGTCGAAATGAGTATAACGACTTAATAGAGGCTACTCCTTCAACAATGCAGGTGGTTTATTTCTCTAATTTTGATAATGAAACCGCTAATGAAAATCCTCGTGTTGGTGGTTTTTATAGTCATGAGTTGTTGGCTACAGCCAAAAAACAAATAGAAAAAATCAAAACTTTGCAGCAGCATGATAATCAGTCTTATTATGTGAGCATTGATGATGTTCACTGTGAGGCTGCTAGGATAGTGGCGAGCAAAACTCATAATGGACAGCATCCTGATATATATCTAAATTGCAGGTCGAAAGCGCGCTTTCCTTTTGTTGTTCCACATTGGCAACTGCAATTATTAGATGACTGATAAGAATTTGGTAAATACATATTTATGGCAGAAAGAGAATCTAGAATAAAGAAAACATTACTAAACGCAAGGGTTAATTTTATATATTATTTTATTACCCTTATATTAAGCTTCTTTTCTCGTAAGGTATTCTTGGATTGCCTGGGAGCTGACTTTGTTGGTTTAACAGGCACTTTGCAAAACCTTTTGGGATTTCTCAATTTGGCAGAACTAGGAGTTGGATCAGCAATAGGTTATTTGTTATACAAACCTTTATATGATCATGATCAAGATAAGATAAATGAGATTATCTCTGTTATGGGATATCTTTATCGAATCATCGGATTGGTGATACTTGTTGCCGGTTGTATTTTAGCTTGTTTCCTTCCTCTGATTTATCCTAATACCGATTTTGGTATGGGAATCATAGTGTTTGCCTATTTTACATTCTTGGCAAGTACGCTGATTGGCTATTTCATCAACTATCGTCAGAATTTGTTGGGTGCTGATCAGCGTAATTATGTAGTAACAGCTTACTTTCAAACAGCAACAGTTGTCAAGACAATCCTTCAGATGGTATCAGCCTATTATACTGGGTCTTATTATCTATGGATGGTAATAGAATTAGTATTTGGTATTGGTTATTCTTTCATTTTGAACTGGAAGATAGACCAAACCTATCCATGGCTCAAAGCAGAAGTAAAATTAGGCAAGAAACTCTTTAAGAAGTATCCTGAGGTAATGCAGAAAACGAAGCAGCTATTTATTCATCAAATTAGTGGCTTCGTGCAGTTCCAGACAACTCCATTTCTTACCTATGCATTTGTATCATTGAAGATAGTGGCATATTATGGTAACTATACCTTGCTGGTGGATAAAATTATAATTTTATTAAATACATTTTTAGGTAGTATTAATGCTAGTGTAGGTAATTTAATCGCAGAGGGTAATAAACAGAAAATTATGTCTGTTTTTTATGAAAATTGCTCGCTCAGATATTTGTGCGCATCTTTTATATCCTTTGTGATATATACTTTTTTAGAGCCTTTTATAGAATTATGGCTTGGTGAAAAATATATATTGGGTCAAGTAATTGTTGTTTTATTGGCATTAAAAATGTATGTCCAAGCAATTGCAGGTAATACATATTCCTTTCTATTTGGTTTTGGACTATTTGCAGATGTATGGGCTGCGGTTGTGCAATCTATAATATTCTTAGTTGTAGCAATTGTAGGTGGATATTGGTATGGTTTGCCGGGCATTATTACTGCAAGTATTGTAAGTTACTTTATAATTCAATGCCTTTGGAAGCCTTATTATTTATTTAAAAAAGGGTTTAAGGAGTCTTTATTCCCATTTGTAAGATATAATTTTGGAATGAATGTGATAAATTCTATATCGATTTTACTTCCAATATATCTGACAAAACAACTATTCCCAATTAATAGTTCTTCGTTTAATAGTCTTGTTATCAACTTAATAATATCTATGTTTGTTTATTTGCTTACAACACTTATACTATATTTATCTTTATCGATGAGTACGAGAAGACTTGTGAGACGTATTTTAATGAATATTTCAGTCAGACGTTAAGTTTTATCTATAATTATCACTATGAACTAAGGGAAATATTAAAATAGGGATAAAGTTATATGTATTGTTTAAGAAGAGTGGGGGGGCAAAGAAATGGTGGTGTTGATGTGTTAAGATTGTTAATGGCACTTTGTGTTGTGATTAATCATTCTTGCATATTAGGTCATTATTTCCAAAATGTATTAGAAATGCCAGTACCTGTATTCTTAATGTTATCAGGGTATTTCTTCAATACAGATGATAGTGTGAAAGAGAAAAATAAAAGTAAGAAGCAATTGATAAAAATAGGAAAATTGACTGCTTTCTCTTATGTTTTTTATATCTTTTGGCATATTGTCTGGAATTTGATGCATGCGAAGTCCTTGATGCTTGATTATTCAACATTTTATACTTGTACAAATTTATTTGCTCCTCATATTTGGTATTTGCATGCCTATTTTCTTATGCTTTGTTTTGTTTGCCTTTTGCATCGTTTTGGCTTTTGTTTTGGCAAGATTAGATGTCGCTTTTTGTTATTCTATATAATAATAAGTTACTTGATATTTCATATATCATATATTCCGCCACTTATAGAGAAGGTATTCGGTTATTGCCTAACCTTTTTCTTGGTAGGAATTTGCATTAAGAGGTTAACAACAAACAGAACCTACAGTGTTGCAGGAATGTTACTTTGTTTATCGTTATGTGGCTGTATTTTGAATCAAATATTTGATATAGATAATATTCGTTATTCATTCTTCACGATTATGGCATCAATCTTTGCTGTTATGGTTGCAATTACGTTGCCAATAAAAACGTCTAATATATTTGCTAGAGCAGGCAAGAATTTGTCGCTTTATGTTTATATCTTCCATTGGGCTGTTTTGGATGTTATAAATACGTATATGGTATCAAACGAATGCTCCCGTATGTTGCTTTATTCAAAAGCAATATTATTGGTAATGATAAGCTTGGTTGTAGCTTTCGTTTTTACTAAAACAGAAACATCAAAATATCTAATCAAATAAGATTTTGAGTTATTTCTGAATTTAATAGTTTTCTTATCTTAATTTGTCAATTTAATATATGAAAATATTGCAAGTTGCATCAGGTGATTTCTTTTCCACATACGGGGGAGGTCAGGTGTATGTTAAGAACATTGTGGATGAAATGATCAGCATGCAGATAAATGTATGTGTTTTGTCCTTTGTCAGCTTTCATCATGAAGTGAAAGCAAAGCAGTATAAAGGTATTCCGCTATATGAAATTGGTACAGGACTGGATGAGGATATAGAAAAGGTAATAGATATACTTCATCCTGATGTAATACATACCCATAGTCATAAAGCATTAGTATGTAGCATAGGTAAGAGAAAAAATATACCTGTAGTGGTAACTTCCCATCATGGAGGTATTTTATGTCCAGCTGGTACTTTGTTGGATTGTGATGACGCAATTTGTTATAAGCACGTAAGTATCAATAATTGTACAAGATGTTGTCTTCGCAATATTCGTACGGGATTATATTGGTATCCACTCGTATCTCTATTGTCTAATAGCGAGTATGTTGAATTAGGGCATTGGTTGCAAAATAAACCTTTTGTGCCTTTTATATCCCCTATTGGTGGAGTAGCTCTTGCTATTGAGCGTAAGAAACAAGAGTGGAATACAATCATTGAAAAATGTACTCTTATGATTGCCCCTTCTTATGCCATGGCAGATGCAATGACGATGAGAGGACTAAATAAGGAAAAGTTAAAAGTTGTACCACATGGCATACCGATGCCTGATATAACAATTCAGGAACCTACACCAATTCAAGGAAAGTTGAAATTTTTCTATGTAGGTAGAATCTGTTATGTTAAAGGCATTCATGTGCTGTTGAATGCATTCCATCAGGTACTTAATCCTGATATAGAACTACATTTGATAGGTGGTAGTGGAAATAAAGGTGAAGAAAAATATATGAAACTGCTGCAAAAGCAATATGCTAAGGACAAGAGAATAGTTTGGCATGGTAAAGTTCCTCCTACAGAAGTTTATCAAACTATAAAAGATTTTCATATTTCTTCTTCTTCTTCTTCTTTTATGGAGGCTTTTGGACTGAATATTTCAGAATCTTTAGCTATGGGTAAACCTGTTTTGGCAACCCGTTGCGGTGGTGCAGAAATACAGATTAAAGATGGAGTAAATGGCTGGTTGGTTCCAACCAACGATGCAAGTGCAATGAAAGCAAAAATTGAGGAAATTATTGCTCATAAGGCATTGATACCAAAAATGTCTGAGCAATGTCCGAAAACTGTAGTGTATTTGCATGAACATTGTAAACAATTACAAGATATATATAATACGGTTGTTAAGTAATCCATTTAAATGATGAAGAAAAAGATACTAATTGATACAAAGACTATCCTTCCTCTCTATATACAGGGTTTTATATCGGGTATAGGCAGAAGTACTTATGAATTATTAAATGCATTGCAAAATAAAAAGGATGTATCTTTCGAGATAATTCTCTTTTCTCAAAGTACTAAAGGCGTTTCTCCCAAAAAGGATTTTCTATTTAAAAATCTGCATTTCTATATGCCAGATAGACCATTGTTTAGAAAGGTGACCAATTTTCTGAAAATGAAAAGATGGTTCGTTAGATATGATTTATTGCACATGCCTAATAATACCGCAGAAGTTCCTGAATGTATAGATAAAACAATTTATACAATTCATGATCTTGCTGTTTGCAAGTTTCCGGAAATGTGGCCGAATACTGATGGTGACTTTTTTGAAAGACTAAAAGATGATATTGTTCGTTGTAAGTCTATAGTAACTTGCTCTGAAGCAACAAAAAAAGATATAGTAAAGTTTGCGGGTGTTAGCCCTGATAAAATAGAAGTAATATATTGGGGGGTAAATCAAGAAAAATTCAAGCCTTCTATGTGTGATGATTATTTGCAAAAACATCGTATAACACCTTCATATTTCTTTTCGTCATCATGTAACCATCCGAGGAAAAATCTTCCTGTATTATTGGCAGCTTATAGAATGTATAAGGAAAATAATGGAGAGAGACAACTGGTATTATTGAATCCATTAAAAGAATCTTTGGATGATTATATGGATTTGATAGAAAGTAATAATATTATAGTCTGTAGAAATGTATCTGATGAGGATTTAATTGAGTTATATAGCCACGCTCATTGCTCTTTTTTAATATCTTCGTATGAGGGTTTTGGTTTCCCTATATTGGAATCCTTGAGTTGTGAGACTCCTGTAGTTTCCGCAAATAATAGTAGTCTTCCAGAGGCAGGAGGTGATGTGGCTCTCTATCTTAAGGATACCACAGTAGATTCTGTTTATGAAATGATGAAATATATAGATGTTAAGGATAAGTCTCAGTTACTGGATATGAGTGCATGTAGAAAACATTTAGCTAAGTTCACCTGGGATGTATGTGCTGATAAATATGTTTCATACTATAAGACTCTATTAAAACTTTAATAATAACTAAATTAGGTTCGATACTTTTAGTGTATATCCATTTAGTGTAATAAAAAGAAATAAAATAGATGACATTTTCAATAGTTATACCTACGTATAATGGTATGCTTTTTGTGGAAAAAGCAATACAGTCTGCTTTAGCACAGACAAGAAAAGCTGATGAAATTATTATCTCAGATGATAATTCAAAAGATGATACGTTAGCTATTTGTAAAAAATATAAAAGTCAAATAAAAATATATATTAATCCTAATGGACCGTCCGGATTTGTAAATGGTTGGAACAATGCAATACAGTATTGTACGTCGGATTATATAGCGATTTTACATCAAGATGATATTTTTGCTCCTAACTTTTTAGAGGAGATAGAGCATGCTTTAAATATATATCCTGATATAAAACATCTATTTGTTCCTTGTAGCAATATTGACGAAAATGGAGAGGTTTTCTATACTCCTGATTATTGTGATGGAAGTATGATTAGATATACTGCGTCTGAATATATAAATGCTTATCAGCATATAGGAAATCCTCATATTCATAGATGTCCAGGTGTAGTGACCCATAGAAGTATTTTTGATGTTTGTAAGTACAGACCTGAAGCAGGTCATATCGCAGACGATGACTTCTTTTATAGAGTAGGTCAATTTACAGATATTGTTGGTGTATTGAAGCCACTTGCATCTTATCGTGTACATCGGTTTTCTGAAACAGGTCATTTAGATGATATGATGCTTGATAAGAGATTGTTGCATGATTATTGTTTTCAAGTTAAAGAAATTCCATATAACAAGTCTTTAGATAAGAATGCTATTTCTTATTTTAAATATTGGAAGTGGAAATATTTTAGGCGATTAATTGGGTATGGGTTATCAAAGAGAAAATTTAGCATTATAAAGTATGCTATTGCTCAAGTCTTATAGCCTTATTCCAATGTTATTTTTTTACTAAATAAAAAATGAAGTCAGAGTCATGCTTTTGAAGTGTGTTAAGGAATATATTAGAAATCTTCGTATTTTTGCCATTCGATTTAAGGCCAAGAATTCAACTATCCCGGTTTTAACAAATTTGTCAGTCATTGTTGCCCCTCATCCTGACGATGAGGTGTTCGGATGTTGTGGTTTGATGCAGCGTTTGATAGCGCTAGGAAAGCGAGTAGAATTGATTATCATGGCGGGTGGTGGTAAAAGTCATGCTGGCTGTTGTGATATTGATGAAAACGAGTTGATTCGTCAGCGCCGACAGTTGACTATTCGTGCAGCGAAAGAATATGGGTTGTCTCAAGAATATATCCATTTCTTGGATTATCCAGATGGTGGAGTTCTAGAGAGTGATTCTCAAACAAAGAAACTTTCTAATCTTTTACAAAAACTTGTGGATGGGCAGGATGATGTATCTGTGTTCTATCCTCATAAAAATGGAGAAGGTTGGTCGGATCATGTAACTACGAGCAATATTGTATCTCATTTATTTGATAAGATTTGCCCCAACGCCAAGCAGTATGAATACTGTGTATGGTTCTGGTTCTATAACTGTTGGAAGATTGATTGGAAACAGGCTTGTCTTGTTAGAATGAATAAGAAAGAGCATGCCGTAAAATTGAAAGCAATTGATGTTTATATTGAACCAAAGGCTCCTTGTGGCAAGCCATGGAGTGGAGTATTGCCTCCGGTGTTTCTTTGGGCAAACAAATGGGATAAGGAATTATATTTTAGAGTGAAATGAATCAGGTAATTATTATAGGTGATTCTACGCATAATACGCTTAGTGCTGTCAGAAGTTTCGGAGAAGCTCACATTGCGCAAGTACTGATTTTAGTATGCCATGAGGATACATGCTATGTAAAATATAGCAAGTATCTGAAAGCTAATAACCTATATGTTGTATCGGAACTAGATGAATGTATGTCTCTGTTAGAACAGTTATCTCATGTTAAAGGTCAGTATCTGATGACAACCTTTGATGCTGCAGCAGAATGGGTTGATGCTCGTGAGGCAAAACTTTCTGAATGGTTTCTGACTCCTTGCCGAGGTAAGCAGATTGGTAATTTATTTAATAAGGCTGCACAATGTGAGTTGGCAAAGCAATGTGGCTTGGATGTTCCTCAATCTGTTGTTTATGATAGGGAGACTTCTTTGGATGGAATATCTTTGGTATTTCCTTTACTTACCAAGCCTTTGGTAAGCAGCAAGGGCGCAAAAGAGGATATTCATATTTGTAAAAATATAGAAGAGCTAAAGATAGCATTGCAGGAAAATAGCCATTGCCAAAAGTTTCTCTTGCAGCAATTTATAGAAAAAGAATACGAGATAGACGCTGTAGGTGTAAGTACCAATCAAGGTGTTGTAATGGGTGGTGCTATTCATAAGTATCGCCATTGGCCAAGATTAGTTGGTGCTGGTGCCTTTGGTGTCTTTGAGAATATGGATAGCTTTAATGTTGATGTGCAAAAGATAGAGCATTTCCTTCATGCATCTGGCTATCACGGACCGTTTAGTGTGGAGTTCTTGCATACAAAAGAAGGTAAGAACTATTTTATGGAGGTTAATTTCAGAAATGAAGGTTTAGCCTACGCATCAACATGTGCCGATGCGAATCTTCATGCATATTATGTGGATGCTTCCAAGAAGATAAATTGGAAGAAGTTCCGTAAGACTTATATGATGAACTATAGTATCGATTTACTTTACGTAAAAGAGGGCGATATCACTATTTGGCATTGGCTGAAAGATTTTCTTCGTACTAGATGTTTTATCAATATCTGCTTCTCTGATTTAGGTCCTGTATTAGCTTACTATAAGCATAAAATATCAGGAAAACGATAGAAGTGATATTCACTAATATAATTACTATAATTGAATTAATAATAATTGTATGTTTCTTGATAAAAGATGCAGAAACTCTAAAATGATTAAAAGATAATTTTATATGGTTATACTTTGTTATATTGTTGGGGCAATAGTTTTTTTATATGCATTTATATATGCTTTTATGAAGCCCATGCTTGTGTCTTATCCTATTTTTGAAAAAGGATTATACTATCAAGCGAATCAGAATTTAAGCTTTCTATTATTTTCTATAGCAACAACAATGATTTTTCTTGTACCTTTAGCTTTAGTGAAGTATGGAATTTGGATAGTTATCCTTCTTTTTCTATGCATTACTAGATTTCAAAAAAGGATTTGCACACCATTGGTGTTTTATGCGTTATTCTTACTTTGGTGTTGTTATGCCATGACGTATGCAGTTGATATACCTCAAGCAACAAATATGTTAATCAAATATATTTTGCCGATTCTGTATTTCACATTAAGTTACAATGCTATTAACGATGAGAATGATTTAGCTGTTTTTTTGAAATATACAACGCTTGCTGGTGTGGTATATGCAGCCTTAATAGGTGGGTTGACAGAAAAGGTTATACCTCCATTGTATTCATTTTTGAGCTTTGGTACAGGTATATGTATTACTTATGCCTCTCTTGCAGACTTTTTTACAGGTATTATTTGTGTTCCTTTTTGTCTGTATGCTTTTACTCAAAACAAAAAATATTTATGGGCTGCAGCATTCATGATGTTATCAACTGTATTAGCGGCTGTTCGTACGGGAATAGGTGGAACTACAATAGCTTTGTGTTTTTTTGCTTTTATTATCTATAAGTTGAAGTCTGTTGCTTATATCTTTTTAGCAGGGGCTTTAGCAATGGGCGTTGTCATGTTTGTTCCAAGTGTAAATGAGAAAATGTTTGGGCATGAGGAAAATAATACTAATATTGAATTAAGTGTTGGGGGAAAGTCTGTTGCAATGAGTGGTAGAGAATATATTTGGGAAGATGCTCTTAAACATTGTTACGAGGGGCACGAACTAAAAGGTTCTGGCTTAGGATCGGCTACTCATTTTTTAAAGACCAATTATTCTTCACTTCGTTTAATGCATAGCGATTTTGTTACAATGAAATGTGAAATCGGTGATATAGGACTTGGATTTTACATTTTGTTTGCACTCGTAACTCTTTTTTCTGTATTATCAGTAACTAGTAGAACGTCAAGTTGGGTTGTAAAAGTGATGGGTGCAGCATCTATTGGTAGTTTTGCAGGTATTATTTTTTCTATGGGTTTTGATAATGTTGTATCTTATGCTCAACAAGCATTGATATTCCCTTTTGTCTTGTTAGGTGTTTTTTATCGATGTATAGATCTTGATTTGTAGTTGTTATGAAGATTTTGTATTGTATTGATAGCTTAGTTTCTTCAGGTGGTACAGAACGTGTGCTCACGACAAAAGCAAATTGGATTTCAAGACAGAAAGAACATTCTGTTTGGATAGTTACACTAACAGAAGAGGGTGTTCCGTTTTTTCCATTGGATAGCAATGTGAAAAGAATCATGCTTAATTTGCATGATGTGTGCACGAAAGAATATAGATTTCGATTGAGTGAAGTTCTAGATGAAATTCGCCCAGATGTATGTGTTGCTGTTGCCGGTATGTCAGTAGATGTCCTTCCTTCGTTGAATGACAATAGCTTAAAAGTGATGGAATTTCATTATACAAAGAATTTCTTGGTAAATTTTGTGAATGGAATGAAACATGATAAATTCCATTATTTGAGACTTGCCAAGATGTATTATCTTCAATGGAAACTGGCAAGAAAGGCTAAACGTTTTGATTTATTAGTTGGTTTAACAAGAAGAGATGTGGGGTTGTGGGGAAATCCCCGTAATATGACTTATATTTATAATCCTTTGTCTTTTCGAACTGATAAAAAATCAACTTGTGAAAGAAAGCAGATAATAGCTGTAGGTAGCTGGACACCAGCTAAAGGTATGGATCAATTACTTTATGCGTTTGGTAAGATTGCCCATAAATATCCTGATTGGACGGTTTCCTTGTATGGTAGAGGACAGGATGAAAATTTATTGCGTTCTATAATTAAAGAATATAGGATGGAGAATCAGGTTTTTCTTCATTACTCGGTTCCGAATATCAAGGAAAAATTAATAGAAAGCTCTATATATGCTTTTCCGTCTCGTAGCGATGGTTTTGGACTTGTAATTACTGAGGCTATGGAGTGTGGCTTACCTACTGTTGCTATGGATTGCGAATGTGGTCCTCGAGAGATAGTGACATCTACTACAGGTATTGTTGTACCAGATAAAGGTGTAGATGAATTTTCTAAAGCTTTAGAAAAGCTCATGAAAAATGAAGACCTTAGAAAATCAATGGGACAAGCTGCTCAAAAAGAAGTTCATAGATTTTATGTTGAGCAAATTATGCCTCAGTGGATAAAATTATTTGAGAGTTACAATAAAAAATAAGATTATGAAGGTAAAGTATTCTAATTTTGTGAGTTTGTATCATAAAACCAAACGCTTTGGTTTTTATATCCCTTTTACTAATTTTCTCTTAGTTCATTGTGCTAAAATTCTTCCAGCTCGATTTCTAGATAAAATTAGTTTAAGTAGAAATCAACTTATAGAAAATAAAATCCGCTCAATCGTAGGGAAGGTTGATGTTAAGGAAGATCAACTTGTTGCTAATGGTAAACCAATAATATGGATGGTTTGGTTTAGTGGGGAGGAAAATTTGCCACCATTGCAAAGAATGTGTGTTGAAAGTGTAAAGCGTAATGCAAATGGGCATGAGGTCATAATGATTTCACTGCAAAATTATAAAAAATATATTGAAATTCCTCCAAAGATCTTGGAATTGTTTCATTCTGGTATTCTTAACCCAGCAAACCTTGCTGATGTAATTCGTATCAGACTGCTTAGCAAATATGGTGGTTTTTGGATTGATTCTACAGTATATGTAACCCAACCGATTTCTGAGAGTATCTTTTCAAAGAAATTATTTTCATTAAAACAGAGAAAAGAATGGTATTATGTTTCTGAATGTCGTTGGACAGGATTCTGTTTTTATATGAATAAGTCGTCTTTGTTACCTCATCTTGTTGATGCCATGTTAATGAGATATTGGGAAAAAGAGACATGGATTATAGATTATTTTTTGTTCGACTATTTAATTGATATTGCTATGAAGGATTATCCGTCTGTCAAGAAAGAAGTCGAGGATATAAATTATACTAATCCAGAAATGAATAGATTATGTTCGAAATTATGTGATAAATTTCAGCAACAGGATTGGGAATCGCTAACAAAAGAAACTTCTTTCTTTAAGTTAAGTTGGAAGGTATTTTCTTACGATCAGTTACTTGCTGATAAGGAAAACTATTATCATTTTTTGCAAAAAAATATCGGTTTTAATATATGATTTCAGTGGTAATTCCTTTATTCAATAAGGAAAGTCAAATTGAAAGAACGTTAAGGGCCGTCTTAAAGCAATCTTATTCTGATTTTGAGATTGTGATTGTTAACGATGGTTCCACAGATTTAAGCGTAGAAAAGGTTAAACGATTCGATGATAAAAGAATTCGTTTAATAAATAAAGAAAATGGTGGAGTTTCAAGTGCACGCAATAAAGGTATCGAAGAGGCAAAAGGTGATTATATAGCTTTTTTAGATGCTGATGATGAATGGAACGAAGATTATCTTGATGTTCAACATCTGTTAGCCGAAAAATATCCGGAATGTGATATCTTTGCTACGGATTATATATTCAAAGATGCCAAAGGTAATGTATCAGATACAATTATACGTAAACTTCAACTTTCAGGTGAAGATGGTATTATTGATAATTATTTTGAAATTTGTAGCTGTTCTCATCCGTTAATTACGTCGATGTCTGTTATGATTAAGCGAGAGGCCATAATGGGTATAGGTGGTTTCCCGAAAGGTATAAAGTCAGGTGAAGATTTGTTGACTTGGGCACGACTAGTATGTAAGTATAAACTGGCGTATAGCAAGAAAAAGTGTGCCGTTTATAATCTTGGTGAAGGATACGAATATACGAAATTACCTCCAAGGAAACAGGATGAAGGAGATCCTGTAGGTAAGGCTTTGAAAGAATTGTTAGCTATATATCCCCATAAAGTAGGATTAAAATCATATATTTCTAGATGGCATAAGATGAGAGCCTCTGTTGCCTTGCGTTATAACGAACGGATTGAAACAATCCAAGAAACATGTAAGGCATTGTTTTATGATTTGGGTAAAACTGAAGTATATCCTTTCTTGCTTTTGCCGCTATTACCAAAATTTATCATTAAAAGAATACTTGTTATAAAGAATTCTATATAGAATAATATGAAACGAATATTTTTTTATTTTTACTATTATGCAGCTATAATGGCTAGGTTGATTAATCCAAAACTATATATGGTTTTAATAGTTAAGGCTCATAAAACTGCAGGTGTGATTTTTGATGGTATTCCTGAATATATAGATTATCATTCACATCTTGACCCCTCGGGTGGATTGACTATTGGCACAGGTGCAGTAATATCTACCCAAGTAATAATATTAACTCATGATTGGTCTTTTCTTAAAAAGATGAAAGCCAAAGGTGAAGAATATACAGAAATGATGCATCATGAAGCTTTTAGTTCTGTAGATATAGGTGAAGAGTCTTTTATAGGTGCAGGTGCCGTAGTTCTTCCTGGAACAAAAACTGGCAAATATTCAATTGTTGGTGCAGGTGCTGTGGTTAAAGGATGTTTCGCCGATTATTCTGTTATAGTGGGAACACCTGCAAAGAGAATTAAAGATATTCGAGAATAAAGCATTAAGTAATTGTCCTGATTTATTTTGATTTATGAATAATATCTTGTTTATTGGTGGTGCTGGATTTGTTGGTTCTAATTTACTTCATGTATTTTTGAAAAATCATAAGTATAATATTTTCGTCTTTGAACCTGCGTTTGCAAATTTAGGAAGATTGGATTTTATAAAAGAACATCTTACAATAATTAGAGGTACTATTTCAGATATGGAACTATTGAAAAAAGTGATCGAAGAACAGCATATTGATATAATAGTGCATCTTGTTTCTACTTTGGTTCCTGGAAGTTCCTATGAAGATTTCAAGAGAGAGTTTGAAAATGTAGTATTTCCAACGTCACGTCTAATGGAACTGTGTGCAGAAAAGCATGTTAAGTTCATTTATTTTTCTTCAGGTGGAACTGTATACGGTAATAGTATTTGTGGGAATCAGTTTAAAGAAACTGATGCCTTGTCTCCAATCTCATATTATGGTTTGACAAAGCAAATCATAGAGAATAATGTTTTATTTGAAAATCGTAGAGGTAGTTTAGATTATTTAATAATTCGTCCTTCTAATCCTTTCGGTAAGGGGCAATCTCTTTATGCTAATCAAGGTTTTATAGCTGTTGCTTTAGGTAAAATTTTAAGAGGAGATCCTGTAGTTGTTTGGGGAGATGGAAGTAGCGTCAGAGATTACATCTTTATTGATGACTTGGCGGATGCATTCTACCAAATAGTTGATAATGGAGTGAACAATGAAATTGTAAATATAGGAAGCGGAAATGGATACTCTGTGAATGATGTTATACAACGACTCCGTCACTGTATAGATATCCCTTTCGAAGTTAAATATGAAAGTAGTCGAAGCGTTGATGTCAATTCTATGGTTCTTGATATTACAAAACTCAAATCTTTGGTAAAAGTGACTCACACTTGTTTAGAAGATGGTATTAAAATATTCTATGATGAAATAAAAAGTAGTACTAAAAAGTAATTTAATTTGATGATGAAATCAATTATGGGGGGGGGCGATTCTTGGGAATTGATATCGTAAGAACGATAGCAATATTCAGTGTTATTGCTGGGCATTTTTGGGTACTGAATACTCCTTTTCGTAAAGTGGATTTTGATGGTAGCTTTTCCATGTTTGTGCAGGGAATGGGATACTTCTTCTTTGGAATTGGTGTTCCTTTATTCTTGCTGATGACTGGCTATCTGAATTATAAGAAAGTAACTTTCAACAAGAAGTATTTGAAAGGAATACTCAAGGTTATCTATGCCTATCTATTCTTTTCTGCTCTGACTTATCTCTTTAGAACCTATTATCTGCATGAGAATATAGGAATGGTTGGTGGTATAAAGAAAACGCTGGATTTCTCTTTAATTCCTTATGCATGGTATATCGAAATGTGGATTGGATTGTATCTGATTATCCCGTTTCTTAATCTTGGCTATCAGGCAATATCAAATAGGGGACAAAAGAAGGTGCTAATCATCTTATTGTACTTAATGACTGCCTTGCCTGATTTTTGTAATCGGTATGGTATGCATCTAGTACCTGGATTTTGGAGTAGCCTATACCCAATTATGTTCTTTGTGATAGGTAGATATGTGAGAGAGTATAATCCCAATTGCTCTCTCAAGGTATTGGGGCTAGCTGCATTGTTACCATGCCTTATCAATCCTCTGTTTGGAACATTTGTTGTTTCAGGGAGACCACTGATGCAGATTGCAGGTAGTTCTTCTTCAGGATTGTTTGGTACAATACAAGCAGTGGCTGTATTCCTGCTTCTATATAAATTGGATATTCAGAATGGGGTAGCTAAATGGTGTGTCAACAGGGTTGCCTTACTTTCCCTTGATATTTATCTGGCTTGCTATATGGTTGACCAGTTGGTATATCCTATATTTATATCTCATTTCTACCAAAATCAGCAACAGTTTGGTTGCTGGTTTTTCGTCATCGCTCCTTTGATTCTGATTGTTTCTGCCATACTTGCCCAAATGAAAAAATGGATTTTTAAAGCCATGCGATTAGCATAATATTTTATCTATGAATAAACAAAGAATTCTTTTTGTTCTTCACCTGCCGCCGCCAGTACATGGTGCGGCTATGATGGGAAAGTATATTCACGATAGCCGTGTTATCAATGAGGCTTTCGAGTGTAAGTATATCAATCTGACATCTGCCAAAACCTTGCAGGATATTGGTAAGGGAGGAGTGATGAAGTATATCAAGTATCTGATGCTCTTGTGCAAGGTAGTGCTAATGGTGATTACCTTTAGACCACAGCTTGTATATGTTACCCCTACGGCTTGTGGCGTTGCCTTCTATAAGGACTTTCTCGTGGTACAGCTTCTGAAACTGATGGGAAGAAAGGTGGTGGTACATTATCATAATAAGGGTGTCGTAACCCGACAGAATAAGAAACTGGATGACTGGATGTATCGTAGATTCTTCAAGGGCATAAAAGTTATGTTGTTGTCAGATGCTTTATATGAGGATGTGAAGAAATACGTGAAACGTGAAGACGTCTTGATTTGTGAAAATGGTATTCCGGATACTTCTGATAGGTCTGAGAAAATCATCAGAAATAATCCTACACCAAGAATCTTATTCTTATCAAATCTCTTAATTACAAAGGGAGTTATCGTACTTCTTGATGCTTTGAAGTTACTGAAAGGTAAGAATATTGATTTTGTGTGCAATTTTGTAGGAGCTGAGACCTATGAGATTGATGCTCAGCATTTCCTTGGGGAGGTTCAGAAAAGAGGATTGCAACAAGAGGTGAAATATTTGGGAAAGAAATATGGAAAGGAGAAGGAAGAACTCTATCGGTGTTCCGATATTTTCGTTTTTCCTACCTATTATTATAATGAATGTTTCCCGCTGGTTTTGCTGGAAGCCATGCAAATGCATCTTCCTTGCATCTCGACAACAGAAGGTGGTATCAGTAGCATCATCAATGATGGTGAAAACGGCTATCTGGTGGAGATGAATAATCCAATAGCTCTTGCTGATAGCATTGAAAAACTATTGAAAGATGCTGATTTAAGAAAGAATATGGGAGAGAATGGATGGATGAGATTCAAAAGTGATTTTACTTTGGAGGCTTTTGAAAAACGAATGGAATTCTGCTTGAAAAAGGCTTTGAAGTAAAAAACTACTTAGTGATATATAGAGAAAGAAAGTAATATTTTATGGAGAAATATTTTAATATCAACTACGAATTCTCGCCTCAGGAAGTAGGGCGAAGAATCGATGAACAATTATCAAAAAACGAGTCTGACTATATATGCGTGGCGGATGGAGTAATCCTAAACAACGCTAATAGAAAGCCAGACTACTTAAAGATTGTAAATGGCGGTATGTTTGCTATCTGCGACAGCGGATATGTGCCGCTCTACATCAAATGGCTGTATGGTAAAAGGTATCCGCAATACTGCGGTAGCCAGATTTTCAAGGACTTGGTCAGTTCGCAGAAATACCGGATGTTCTTTATGGGTACCAATCAGAGAACACTCGACGGGTTAAAAGAGAACCTGAAGGCGATGAACCCGAAGGTAGAGAACATGAGCTTCTATGAACTGCCCTTCAAGGCTGTGGATGAGTTTGACTATCCTGCCATCGCAAAGATGGTGAACGAGGATGGGGCGGATATCATCTGGGTGGCGCTGGGCGCTCCGAAACAGGAAATCTTTATGAGCAAACTGAAACCTTATCTGAAAAGAGGGGTGATGATTGCCGTGGGGGCTGCCTTTAAGTTCTACAGCGGACAGGATGAGAAGCGTGCGCCGAAATGGATGCTCGATGCTCATCTGGAATTTGTTTACCGCATCTTCTGCGACCCGAAAAAACAGTTGAAGAGATGTGGCTGGATTGTGGTTACCCTGCCTATGCTGCTTTATCAGGAGTGGAAGCGTAAACGTTTCATGCAACTATAGATAATGCAGCTATAGATAATACATTATAGAAAATGCAATAAAAAGTAACAATTTAGACTATTTACTTTTATGATTCAACCAATTTATATTTTCCTGCTGGTAGCACTTGTTGTGTCTGTCACCATCGCCATGCTGGTGTTGCCTAACATCCTCCTTATCTCGCATAAGAAGAAACTCTTTGATATGCCGGATAAGAGAAAGGTGCATCATGCGCCGGTTCCCCGTCTGGGAGGACTCTCGTTCTTCCCTGTGATGCTTATTACCATGGGCGGCCTGGTGCTGATATATCATCTGATGGGACTGAGCAGCGGGTCGATGCACGGGGAGGTGCCTTATGAGTTCCTGGCGCTGCTGGTGGGTAGCATGATGCTGTTCCTGGTGGGACTTGCCGACGACCTGATTGGAGTGGGGTACAAGAAGAAGTTCCTGGTGCAGATAGTGGCGGCATCACTGCTCGTGGCTTCGGGCGTGTGGATTAAGTCGCTCGACGGACTCTTCGGAATCTATCAGTTGTCGCCATGGGTGGGCATGCCTTTCACCGTGCTCATCGTGGTGTACGTAACCAATGCCATCAACCTGATTGACGGCATCGACGGTCTGGCTTCCGGACTCTGCGGCATCTCGCTGGTGGCTTTGGCGGGGCAGCACATCTGGCTGCATCTGTTTTCCTTTGCCCTGCTCTGCATTACGGCGCTGGGTGTGATTATCCCTTTCTGGTTCTACAACGTGTTTGGAAATGCCATGAGGGGCAGGAAGCTCTTTATGGGCGATTCGGGTTCGCTGTCGCTGGGCTACATCATCAGTTTCCTGATGATTCACCTGAGCACGGTGGATGTGAGCCCGCATGTGGTGTCTGACTACAACATGGTGTTTGCCTTTACCACGATGCTGGTGCCGCTGCTCGACGTGGTGAGAGTGGTGGGTCACAGACTGAGAAACAGGCAGAATCCGTTCTTGCCTGACAAGAGCCACATCCACCATAAACTGCTGAGATGCGGACTGAGGGTGAGACAGGTGATGGTGGCTATCTGCCTGCTCTCGCTGATGTTCATCCTGCTCAATTTCCTGATGATCGGCCACGTAAACATCACGTATATCCTGGGCATCGACATCGCTGTATGGATAGTGTTCCACCTGGTGCTGGATGTCATCCTACACACCAGGAGGGCGGAAATGGATATTTAATCCTCTATATTTAAAACTATGCTATTCCCGGCTCTGAGATTCAAAAATGAATCTCTGGGTCGGGATTATTTTTTTTGTTAAAATCGTAGAAATGCTTGGTTGTTTCGGGGATTTGATGTATATTTGCAATTCATTAGACTGCGTTTGATTATGGCAAGAAAATTATATCCTATAGGAATTCAGACATTTGAACGGATCCGCAAGGAGGATATGTTCTATGTAGATAAGACGGAATACATCTATCAGATGACACATACCGATGGAACGTATTTCTTCCTGAGCCGACCACGCCGTTTCGGCAAGTCGCTGCTGGTTTCCACTTTCAAGAGTTATTTCGAGGGTAAGAAGGAACTCTTCGAGGGGCTTGCCATTGAGAAGCTGGAGAAGGAGTGGACGGCTTATCCCGTGCTGCACTTCAGCCTGGCTGGAGGCAAACATATGGAGAAGGAACAGCTGGATCGATACCTCTTATATATATTAAAGGAAAATGAGGATAGGTTTGGGGTGGATTGTGATTCTCCTGACCCAAATGTTCGTTTGCTCAACTTGATAAAAACAGTCACTGCAAAGGCAGGCAAGCAGGCTGTGGTGCTCATCGATGAATATGATGCACCGCTTCTGGATGTGGCTCATGAGAAGGAAATGCTCGATGTCTTGCGCAATACGATGCGCAATTTCTACAGTCCTTTGAAAGATTGCGAGTCAATGCTTCGCTTCGTTTTCCTTACTGGCATCACGAAGTTCTCGCAGCTAAGTATCTTCAGCGAGCTGAACAATATCAAGAATGTGAGCATGGACGAGCCTTACGCCGGCATCTGCGGTATCACCAAGGAGGAAATGCTTACCCAGATGAGCGATGATATCGACGCTCTTGCCGAGCATCAGGAACTTAGTAGGGAGGAAACCATCGAGGAACTGAAAAATCATTATGATGGCTATCATTTCTGCTGGCCATCGCCAGATGTCTTCAATCCTTACAGTCTGCTCAATTGCTTTGCCGATGGCAGAATGGATGATTACTGGTTCGGCTCGGGCACACCTACCTATCTCATCAATATGATGAGAAAGTATGATTTTTTGCCTGCTGACCTTGGCGAAACCATAGAGGTGGGCAAGAAGGACTTTGATGCCCCCACCGAAACGATGACCACCATCGTACCTTTGCTCTATCAGAGTGGATACGTCACCATCAAGGGATATGACAAGCCTACAAAATTGTACCTGTTGGCATTGCCTAACCAGGAGATAAGGGTGGGGCTATATGGAAGTCTCTTGCCTCATTATCTGACGGATAAGTCGGCGAAGGCTAACACGACCATTGCCAAGATGTCGGTATTGGTAAAGAAGGGGGATATGGATGCTGCCTTCTGCCTGCTGAACGACTTTTTGGAGACGGTGCCTTACTGTGACAATACTAACTACGAGGGGCATTGGCAGCAGACGCTCTACATCATGTTTGCCCTGCTCACCAACTATAGCATCCATGTGGAACCGCATACGGCAAAGGGCAGAATCGATATCACGATGGAAACGGCAGATACCATCTACGTGATGGAACTGAAGTTCAACAAGAGTGCCGAGGAGGCTCTCGCCCAGATTGAGGCAAAGCACTATGTCGACGCCTTCAAAATGAGCGGCAAGAAGGTGGTGAAGATAGGCTTGAACTTCTCGGTGAAGGACGAGGTGAACTGTCTGGAATGGAAGATAGGATGACAAGATCTTATAGTCCTGTATATTTCCTGATAGCCTTGATGAAGGTGTCGCCATATTTATTGAGCTTGAATTCTCCGATACCACTGATCAGACTCATGGCATTCTTGGTGGTAGGTTTCATCCTTGCAAGTTCATGAAGGCTCTTGTCGCTGAGTACGATATATGGAGGATAACCCTGTTCGTCGGCAAGGTTCTTGCGTATCTTTCTGAGGTGTTCAAAGAGCCCTTTGTCTTCCACGCCTTTCGAGTCTTCCTGGAAGATGACACGTTCGGCATGCACCTCAGGAATAAGATTTCCCGGCTGGGTGATGGCGCCCTTCCTGTTGCGTACCGTTTTCTGTGGACGGGTGGCTTTATCATCTTCTTCGATATAAGCCAGCGAAACATGATGTTCTCCCTTCAGTACCTTCCAGCCTAAATCGGTAACCTTCATGTAGTTGTGGTTGTTGTAGGCAATCTCGAAGAATCCCATCTGTAGCATCTGCAGCAGATAAGCATTCCAGTCCTTAGATGTTGTATCCCTGCCCACACCGAAGGTTTTCATCTCGTTGTATTTGTTTTTCACAACGGCAGAAGAATGCATGCCTCTCAGAATCTCGATGCAGGTACCTACTGCAATATGCTCACCCGAACGGACCACGGCACTCAGGGCTTTCTGGGCTCTGATGGTGCCGTCGAAGGTGTGTGGAGGATTCTTGCAAACATCACAGTTGCCGCAGTTGCAGGATGATGTCTCGCCAAAATAATTCAGCAGAATGCGTCGTCGGCATACTCTCGATTCGGCATATTCCTCCATGCGGCGCAGTTTTTCCATGTTCACATCACGCTGTCCGCTGTCTTCGCAGAAAGAACGGAGGGTGATGATGTCGGCCATCGAATAGAACAGCACGGTATCTGATGGTGCTCCATCTCTTCCGGCTCTACCTATTTCCTGATAGAAACTCTCTATGCTTTTAGGCATATTATAGTGGATTACCCAGCGCACATTACTCTTGTCGATGCCCATTCCGAAAGCGATGGTAGCACATACCACCTGAATCTGGTCCATCTTGAACCGCTCCTGTACTGATGCTCTGGTCTGGGCAGTCATTCCGGCGTGATAGGCTGCGGCATTGATACCCAGATCGATAAGTTCCTGAGCTACCATTTCGGTGTTCTTGCGGGAGAGACAGTAGATGATGCCTGCTTCTTCCGGATGATTACTGATGAAGCGGGTGATGTATTGGAGCTTTGCCTTTTTGGTGCTCTCCTGTCTTACGGTGAGGGAGAGGTTGGGGCGGTCGAAACTGCTTACGAACGTCTGCCCATTGAGATGAAGCTGGCGTATGATATCTTCGCGCGTTATCTTGTCGGCTGTGGCTGTGAGCGCCATCACCGGGACATTGCGGAAATTCTCGTGCAGCATACCTAGCTGCGAATACTCCGGACGGAAATCGTGTCCCCACTGGCTGATACAGTGGGCCTCGTCAACGGCAAAGAGCGAAATCTTGATGTTGCTGAATAAATAAGGTATCTCGCTGATGAGTTTTTCGGGCGAAACATAAAGGAGTTTCAGTTCTCCCTTCTCGCATCGGCGGCGGATGATGAGTTCATCGGTCGTGTCGTTTCCGCTGTTCAGTGCTTCTGCAGGGATACCGTTTGCCTTGAGCGCCTCCACCTGGTCGTGCATCAGACTGATGAGCGGTGAAATGACCACAGCTGTACCTTCCATCGCTAATGCGGGAACCTGGTAGCACAGACTCTTACCACCACCAGTCGGCATGAGAACCAGACAGTCGTGTCCCTGCATTACCTCTCTGATAATCGCCTCCTGGTTGGGGCGGAAGGAATCGTATCCAAAATAGCTTTTTAATATCTCGTTTATCTGCATGATTGCCGTTTTATGTTTTCTGCCTTTACCGGCATGTTTTTGTTTTGATTTTCATGCAAAGGTAATGAATAATCTGCATAAATAAAAGTTTTCTCCAAGAAAAAGTGCATATTTCAAGTAAAAAACTTTGCAAAGAGCGAAAAACAGGAGGAAAAGTTTGGTATGTGGAAAAAATGTATTACTTTTGCATGGTAAATACAGATAAAAATGGCAAAATGTAATGTAAACACTCAAGAGCGATTTGCCGATATCCAGATGCTCCGTTATGAGCTGAAGGGTTTCGAAAACCTGTCGCTCACACAGAAAATTTATATTTATTGCTTGTCGAAGGCAACCCTCTTGGGACGTGATATCACCTTCGACCAGCAGGGCAAATACAACCTGCGCATCCGTAAAACCCTGGAGGCTGTATACCTTCATTACGAGGGTAATCGCGAAAGCGAAGATTTCAAGGCTTTCGAAGTTTACCTGAAGCGTGTCTGGTTTGCCAGCGGCATCCATCATCACTATGGATGTGAAAAGTTTGTGCCAGGATTTTCAGAGGAATCTTTCTATGAGATGGTTGGGGCTGTAGCCGATGAATACCTGCCTCTTTCCAAAGGTCAGAGCAAGGAAGACCTGTTGGGCATTCTGGTGCCTGTCATCTTCAATCCGGAAGTTATGCCTAAGCGCGTGAATCAGACGGATGGCGAGGATCTGGTGCAGACTTCAGCCTGCAATTTCTATGAGAATGTTTCTCAGGCAGAAGTAGAACGTTTCTATGCCAGGATGAAGGAAGATGGCAACGAACAGGCACCTTCGTATGGACTGAACTCTAAACTGACCAAGCGTAATGGTGAACTGGTGGAGCTGAAATGGACAGAAGACGGACTCTATGGCGCAGCTATCAAGGAGATTGTTTCCTGGTTGCTCCGTGCTCAGAAATATGCAGAAAATGAGGAACAGAAACATCTCATCGATCTCCTGGTGAAGTATTACCGTACAGGCGATCTGAAGGATTTCGACCGTTACAGCATTGCCTGGGTGCAGCAGCACGAGGGAATGATTGATTTTATCAACGGATTTATCGAAGTGTATGGCGATCCGCTCGGACTGAAAGGTACTTGGGAAGGCATCGTAGAATATAAGGATCTTGAAGCAACGAAGCGCACCCAGACCATCAGTCAGAATGCCCAGTGGTTTGAGGACCATTCACCTGTAGACCCACGTTTCCGCAAGCCGGAGGTGAAGGGTGTTACAGCCAATGTCATCTGTGCGGCGATGTTGGGTGGCGAGGAATATCCAGCTTCTGCCATCGGCATCAATCTTCCGAATGCCAACTGGATCCGTCAGGAATATGGTTCTAAGAGTGTGACCATCGGTAACCTGACCGAGGCATATAACAAGGCAGCTCAAGGCAATGGTTTCCGCGATGAATTCGTTATCGACGAGGATACCATCAGTCTGATGAATCAGTACGAGGATATTACAGATGATCTGCATACCGACCTGCATGAGTGTCTGGGGCATGGTAGCGGACAGCTCTTGCCTGGTACCGACCCCGATGCACTGAAGGCGTATGGCAGTACGATAGAAGAGGCGAGAGCCGATCTTTTCGGACTCTATTATGTAGCCGACCATAAATTGGTAGAACTGGGTCTGACTCCGAATGATGAGGCATACAAGGCTCAGTATTACGGTTATCTGATGAACGGTCTGCTCACCCAGACTATCCGCATCAAGGAAGGCGACAAGATAGAGGAAGCCCACATGCGCAACCGTGCGCTGATAGCCTGGTGGGTGATGGAGCATGCCGAGGGTGCTGTGGAACTGGTGAAGATGGATATGAACTATGCTTCTGCCGAGGATGCTTTGAAGGACAGTGAGGGCAATATCATTACGACGAAGACTTATGTGAAAATTAATGATTATGCCAAGCTCCGCCATCTCTTCGGCGAGTTGCTTGCTGAAATTCAGCGCATCAAGAGTGAGGGTGATTTCGAGGCTGCCCGCCTGTTGGTTGAGAAGTATGCCGTGAATATTGATCCGGAATTGCACCGCGAGATACTGGCAAGATACAAGAAACTGAATCTCGCTCCATACAAGGGATTCATCAATCCGAAGATGACGCTGGAGATGGATGAAGAAGGCGAAATTACAGACGTGGTATTGGATTATGAGGAGAGCTATGTCGACCAGATGTTGCGCTACTCTGATGAATACGGAACTTTGTAATAAGAGAAATGATGATAGATAATAAGAACGAGGAATTTCCGATAGTAGATGAAATGGGCAACATCCTGGGCGCTGTTACCCGCGGTCATGCCCATGACGGAAGCAAGATATTGCATCCGGTTGTTCATCTGCATGTATTCAATAGCCGGGGTGATCTGTATCTTCAGCATCGTCCAGCCTGGAAGGATATCCAGCCGGATAAATGGGATACAGCCTGCGGCGGTCATGTTGATTTAGGCGAAAGTGTGAGTCAGGCTTTGCATCGCGAGGTAAGGGAAGAATTGGGTATCACCGATTTTGAACCGGAATCTCTTGGACATTATGTCTTTGAGAGTCAACGGGAAAAGGAACTGGTTTATGTACATCGCTGTGTATATGATGGCGAGGTGAAACCGAGCCAGGAAGAATTGGCCGGTGGCAGATTCTGGACAAAGGATGAAATCAGCGAAAACATCGGCAAGGGTGTTTTCACTCCGAACTTCGAAAACGAATACCAGAAGTATTTCATGTAACGCTGAAATTAGCCATAAAAATACGTCCCGACGTAGCATTTGCTGCATCGGAACGTATTTTTTTGTATGTCGGGACGCAGCAAATGCTACGTCGGGACGTATTTTTAGAAGGGCCGTGGCCTGTTTCTGACCGCTTCTACAGAAGCGTTAAATCTCGTAGATACCCTTGAGTGCGCCTCTTGCAATTTTCTCGAAATCTTCACCGAAGTCGCAGAAACGGAGAACCGCATTAGAGACAGCATGTTTTATTCCCATGTTGTCACCCTGCAATGCTGTGGCAGCCTGATCCAGGAATTCATTGATGCCACGCTCGTTAGGCTCTTTCCCATTGGCAAAGAGACGGGCAAGGAGCTGGAAACCGGCAATCTCATAGAGCGGCTTATCACTTGCTATCCACTGGTAGGCGATGACAGGCGCGTAATCTACGTGCTGCAAAAGGTTGAAGGCAAGCATCTCTGCCATCTCCTGACTCTGTACCTGTTCCATCCATAAATCTGTGATTTCAGGAAGCATCTTATCGGCAGGCATGATGAGTGTAGCCAGAATCTTGCACTCCCGGATATCTTCCTTCCACAGTTCGATGGCGAGGTCATAGTCTTTACCATATTCCTCAGCCATCTTTTTCAGTTCATAGAATGGTACGCCCCAATTCAGTTTATATCCCAGTCCCTTATCGCGCATAGATTGCGATCCCGGACCGTTCATCAGCAAGCGGAAGCTTCGCTTGATAGTCATCAGTTTCTGATGTGTTTCTTCGTTCATTATATTTAGAGTAAATTATTAACTAAATTAAAGTTTCATTATTTTACAGAACATTCCTTCGAACTGTTCCTCTATATTTGCAGGTTTATGCTTGAAGATACCGAAGATGGCACTTCCGCTACCACTCATCGCTGCATATACGGCACCCAGGTTGTACAGCTTCTGTTTGATTTCTGCCAGTTCCGGGTGCATCTTGAAGATAGGTGCCTCAAAATCGTTGACAAGTTCCTCTTTCCAAGTCTCGATAGGCTGGCGTACAATGTCGCGGCAACATTTGGCTGGTGCCTGTGGGGTGATGGCTGCATAAGCCTCTTTGGTGCTGACGGCAATATCATCGCGCTTCACCACAACCAGATGATAGCCCCTCAGATTATCGCCAGGACCACTTACCGGCATCAGTTCTTCGCCGATACCTTCTGCATAGCATGCAGTGTCACCATCTTCGGGGTCAGCAGAAATGAAGTAGGCACAGTCTGCGCCCAGTTTGGCAGCATATTTTTCCATCTCCGCATTACCGATGTTGAGGCGGAAACGCTCGTCCAACAAACGAATCATGAAGGCTGCATCGGCAGAACCGCCACCCAAACCTGCCTGCAAAGGAATACGCTTCACCAGGTGAGCATGGATGCGTGGAATCCTGAAGTCGGCAGCCAGGAGATTATAAGCTTTTACAACGAGATTGTTCTGTTCATCGCAGTCCACTGCGTTACCTGTAATCTTCAAATCACAAGGAACATCGCTAGGGAATTCATCGCCCATGAGCTTGATTTCAAGTGCATCGGTCAGCGGAATAGGGTAGAACACCGTTTCAAGATTGTGGTATCCATCTTTCCGCTTGCTAACTATATTTAAACCAAGATTGATCTTGGCGCAAGGAAATGTAATCATAACTTTTCAGTTTAAAGGGTTCGTTACTATTTCTTTTTCTTTGCAAAGATACGGAAAAATATCTAACATGGTGCATCTTTTACAGGATTATTTTTATCAGTAGCATTAAAAATATTAAAATAAGCCCTGTTTTGCAATATCTTTTGTATCTTTGCAATTACAAATTATTAATAGATTATGAAAAAAGGAGATAAAGTCAGATTCTTGAGCGAAGTGGGTGGCGGAAAGGTTGCCGGCTTCCAAGGTAAAAATATTGTGCTTGTTGAGGATGAGGATGGTTTTGAGATTCCGATGCCTATCAACGAGGTGGTTGTGGTGGAGCAGGATGAATACTCCATGGGCAAGATGATTTCGGCTAAGATGGATGCGCAGCAGAAGGCTGAGGAGCATGCCAATACCGAACTGCATCAGGACAGCCGGAGTATCAAGGCTATCTTGAATGATCACGATGACGTGGATATGGATGTAGAGGAATATGATGCTGCCGACCGTGAGATAACCTTTGTGAAACCGGTTCAGGAACGTACGGGTGGCAACAAACTCAGTGCTTATCTCGCCTTTGTACCTATCAACATCAAGGACGTAACCAATACCCGTTTCGAGACCTATATGGTGAATGACAGCAACTACTATCTCCACTATACCTATCTTGTGGCTGAGGGAAATGCATGGACTCTGAAAGCAGAGGGAGAAATAGAACCGAATACCAAACTCTTCATCGAGGAATTCGGTCGTGAGGCTCTGAACGAGATGGAGCATATCGCCATCCAGATGATAGCTTACAAGAAGGACAAGCCATTTCTCCTGAAGCCGGCAACAGATGTTCAGTTCCGTCTCGATCCCGTGAAATTCTACAAACTTCATCTTTTCGAAGAGAACGATTTCTTCGAGACTCCAGCCTATCTCTTTACGATTGTAGAGAACGATGAAATAGCCCGTCCGCTGGTTATCGATTCCAAGCGTCTGAAAGAGCAGATGTATAAGGATGAGAAGGTTGTCGCCAACACCAGCAAGAAGAAGAGCAAGAAGGATGATGGTACCCTTGTGATAGATCTTCATGCGGATGAAGTACTTGAAACAACTGCTGGAATGAATTCTGCCGATATTCTTCATTATCAGATGGATATCTTTAAGAAGACCATGGAGGAATATAAGAAAAAGAAGGGACAGAAAATTATCTTTATTCATGGAAAGGGCGAAGGTGTGTTGCGCCAGACTCTCATTCATGAGTTGAACTATCGCTATAAGAGTTGCACCTATCAGGATGCTTCTTTCCAGGAGTATGGCTATGGTGCTACACAGGTAACAATAAAGTAATTTATTATGAAGTACGGATTTATTAAGGTAGCTAGTGCCATCCCTGCCGTAAAGGTGGGGGATGTCATTTTCAATACCCAGCAGATAGAGGAACAGATAGCGCTGGCTGAGGGAAAGGGTGTAGAGATCATTACATTTCCGGAACTCTCTGTTACGGGCTATTCCTGTCAGGATCTCTTCCGTCAGCAGATGCTTCTCGAATCATCTGAGCAGGCGGTGATGATGTTGCTCGATTTCACACGCAAACTCGATATCATCTCTATCGTAGGTGCGCCGGTGATAGCGGGCGACTTGTTGCTCAATTGTGGTATCGTTATCCAGCATGGACAGATTCTCGGTATTGTACCGAAGACCTATCTTCCAAACTACAGCGAGTTTTATGAGAAACGCTGGTTTGCCTCGGCTCAGGACCTGAGAGATTGCGAAGTCCGTTATGCCGGACATAAGGTGAAACTGACGCCTGATGTTCAGATTTTTCAAACTTTCGATGGCGTACAGTTTGGTGTGGAAATCTGCGAAGATGTATGGGCTCCGGCTCCTCCTAGCAACAAACTGGCGCTAGCAGGAGCAGACCTGATTTTCAATCTTTCTGCAAGCGACGAACTCATCGGAAAACATCATTATCTGAAGAGTCTGCTCAGCCAGCAGAGTGCCCGTACCATGACCGGATATATCTACAGTTCATGCGGATTCGGTGAGAGTACGCAGGATGTGGTTTATGGTGGAAATGCCCTGATTTATGAGAATGGAGTTTTACTTTCACAGAGTGAACGTTTCTCTATTGAACCGCAGATGGTTATCTCACAGATAGATGTAGAAAAACTCCGCTCTGAGCGTCGTACGAATTCTACTTATGTAAATGCCCAGCGCAATATTAAGTATTCTGTTCTCGGCGGTCAGTTCAATATCCGTAATATCGATGCAGATCCTACCGAGAATGAGCGTGAATTCGTGCTAGAGCGTGAGGTGAATCCGCATCCTTTTATTCCTACCAGCAACGATATGAACGCCTCTTGCGAGGAAATTTTCAATATCCAACTCATGGGACTAGCCAAGCGTATCGTTCATACCCATGCCAAGACCGTAGTAATTGGTATTAGCGGTGGTTTGGATTCTACGCTGGCCTTACTCGTTTGTGTAAAAGCTTTTGATAAACTCAAAATGAACCGCAAGGGTATCGTAGGTGTCACTATGCCGGGATTCGGAACCACAGACAGAACCTACAATAATGCTATCTCGCTGATGCAGAGTCTTGGTATTACCATTAAGGAAATCAGCATCGCCAAGGCTGTAACCCAGCACTTTGAGGACATCGGTCAGGATGCCAGTGTGCATGATGTGACTTACGAGAATTCCCAGGCTCGTGAACGTACCCAGATTCTGATGGATTTAGCCAATAAGATGGGTGGTATGGTTATCGGTACCGGCGACCTTTCAGAGTTGGCATTAGGATGGGCTACCTATAATGGTGACCACATGAGTATGTATGGCGTGAATGCCAGCATTCCTAAGACCCTGATCCGGCATCTCGTAAATCATGTAGCAGAGAGTGGGGTAGACGAACAGAGCCGCATCACTCTTCGTGATATCATCGATACGCCTATCAGTCCAGAGTTGATTCCGGCAGATGAGAATGGAAATATCAAGCAGAAGACGGAAGATTTGGTGGGACCATACGAACTGCATGATTTCTTCCTCTACTATTTCCTGCGTTTCGGTTTCCGTCCTTCCAAGATTTACATGTTGGCAAAGAAGGCATTTATTGATTCCGAACTGGAGCGTGTAAAGATCAGTGATAATGATCCTGACAGCTATGATGAGGAGACTATCAAAAAGTGGCTGAAGACCTTCGTGCGCCGTTTCTTCAATCAGCAGTTCAAGCGCAGCTGTCTGCCAGACGGTCCGAAAGTAGGTAGCGTAAGCCTCAGTCCTCGTGGTGACTGGCGTATGCCTAGTGATGCAGCTTCAGCCATCTGGTTGCAAGAGGCTGAAAACCTCTGAATTTGATTTCGGACAAGCCAAAAGTACAATATTCTTTCTGTTTTCTGGCGCGCCCGTTATATTAATTATAAAGGGGCTGGATTTTGTAAATATTTGGTTTACAGAATCCAGCCTCTTTTTCTTAATATTTGTGAAATCGATTGCACAAAAATATCAGCAGAAAAGTGAAATATCTTGTTGGGCGGATAGAAATAGTTTGTATTTTTGCGGCAGATAATTCAACTATTCAATTTTAACTTAACAATTTCATTATGAAGAAACTTGCCGCAAAATTATGGGCAGTTTTAATGCTCATGTTGGTCTCTATGCAGACGATGGCTACAGACACGTTTACCAGCAATCGTACTGATTTCCGAGACGAAAGTATCTATTTCATGATCACCACCCGTTTTTACGATGGAGATCCAAGTAACAACGTGCTCTGCTGGGATAACCAGGAAGCGCAGAAGAGTACCAAGGACCCTTGTTGGCGAGGTGACTTCCAGGGTGTGATCGACAAGCTCGACTACATCAAGGCTTTAGGTTTTACAGCCATCTGGATTACACCTGTCGTTCAGAATGCGTCTGGTTATGACTACCACGGCTATCATGCCATGGATTTCTCTAAGGTTGACTGCCGCTATCAGAGCGGTGACGGCAGCAAGAGTGGTGACGTGATGTTCCAGGAACTCATCAACAAGGCTCACGACAAGGGTATCAAGATCATTCTTGACATCGTGCTCAACCACACTGGTAACTTCGGTGAGGAGAAGCTCTGCAAGATGTTCGACCGTGATACTCATCTTCGTAACCAAGCATACATTGATGCTTGTATGATCCCTGATGAGAGCAAGTTGGGCAACGATTACTTGGGCAATGTAAAGATACAGTATCAGCGTCGTCTTGCCCTGATGAAGAATACAGATGGTAATAACCACGATATACACAACTATTGGCACCATACTGCCAACAACTGGAACTGGGACTTCCCAAGCCGTTGGATGGGGCAGATTGCTGGTGACTGTGTGGATCTCAACACAGAGAACGACTACGTGGCTAAGTATCTCGTAGATTGCTATGGACAGTTTATCAAGATGGGTGTCGATGGTTTCCGTATTGATACATCTGGCCACATCTCCCGCTTGACATTCAACAAGGAGTTTATCCCTCAATTTGAAGCACTTGGTAAGCAGTACGAGAACAAGCGCTTGAACAAGGCACCTTTCTTTATGTATGGTGAGGTTTGTACACGTATGAACGATGTAACCTATAGAGGTCAGGCAAACCTCTCTTGCTACTTCTATACCTGGAAGTCGGACGAGGCCTTGCTCAACAAATGGGATGGAAGCAAAAGTTACTGGGATAATCAGGTGATTCCTGAGGGTTCTGAGCCTGTAGGCCCACAACTGCTTTGCTTGGAGGAGACTACTTCTCCAAAGAGCAACAATGCCAAGATGCTCAATGGTGCATGGCACGAGCCAGACTATTCTCAGTCAAGCGGATTCAACGTCATTGACTTCCCTATGCACTACAGCTACAACACTGCCCAACAGGCTTTCAGCTTGGCAAGCGGCGACGAGTGCTATAATGACGCTACTTTCAATGTGGTATATGTAGATAGCCATGACTATAGTCCAGGTCCAAGCGATACCAACCGTTTCGGTGGTACAGATGCTCAGTGGGCTGAGAACCTCTCTCTCTTGTTTACCTTCCGTGGAATCCCATGTCTCTATTATGGTTCTGAGGTAGGTTTCCGTCGTGGTGTAGTAATTGATAAAGGTCCTAATGGTCCTCTTTCTAACACCGGTCGTGCTTACTTCGGTGGTTATATCACAGGTGATGTAGAAGCATCAGACTTCGGTGAATACAAGGCTTCTGGTAATGTGGCTGCCTCTTTGAATCATGATGTGGCTCAGCACCTCATCCGTCTGAACAAGATTCGTCAGGCTGTTCCTGCTCTCCGCAAGGGTCAGTGGACTACAGATGGTTGTAAGGCCAATGGTGGTATCGCTTTCAAGCGTGCTTATAAGGACAGCTATGCACTCGTAGCCCTCAATGGTGGTGCTACTTTCACAGATTGCCCAGCTGGTACCTATACAGACTTGGTAACAGGCAAGACTTACACAGGTCCTACTATCACCGTTGATGCTCCTAATAATCAGGGTCAGGTTCGCGTACTCGTGAAAGACTGGACTGGTGGCAAGCTCATTGAGGATGGTGCTTTCATCTACGAAACTGCTGCTCAGCATAAGGGTGGTCAGACCTATGATGGTAATGAAGAGGCTGGTACAACTTGGATTGATGAGGCTCCTATTCAGCCTGCAAGCGTTTCATTCTCACAGGCAGGTGGATCATTCCGCACTGAGACTATTAACATGACAGTTACTCTCTCTGAAGACGCTAAGTCTGGTTGGTATCAGATACAAGGCCAGGATAAGGTGAACTTGACTCCTGGTGTGAGTGAGAACCTTACCATCGGCGAAGGTATGAACTTTGGCGACACCAAGACTATTGATTGGAGCGCAGAGGGCCAGGACGGTAAAGTGAAGAGCGGTAGCTTGACCTTCACCAAGGTAGATCCTAATGCTTCTATCATGGTATATGTAAAGGCTGCTAATGCTCCTCACATCCATGCTTGGACAACAGGTACAGACGGCAAAGACTTGACAGGCGCATGGCCTGGTAAGGTAATGCCCGGTCCTGTGGAGATTGATGGTGCTAAATACTGGACTTACTCTTTCGATGGCGTAGAGAATTTCAATGTCATCTTGAATAATGGAAATGGTGCACAGTCTGGTGAAATCACTGGTATCACAGGCGATATCTACTTGGAGTATGATGGTGGTACAAGTGCCAAGAAGATTGACGCTCCTGTCAATACTGCAGCCAAGGTTACTTTGAGTCCTAATGGTGGTGACTTCCAGAAGACTATCTCCGTAACAGCAACCCTCAGCAACAATGCCAAGAGCGGTTGGTATAAGATTGGTGATGGCGAGCAGGTGGCTTTTACTCCTGGTAAGGCTGCTACTTTCACTCTCGGTGCTGACATGATGGAAGGCGAGAGCAAGACTGTAACTTGGAGCGCAACCAATACTGACAATGAAACCAAGACTGGTTCTGCAACCTTCAACAAGATAAAAGAGGTAGTTATTCCTACTCCAACAGGTATCTTCGCTTACTTCCTCGCTCCTGCAGAATGGAGTGACATCCACGTATGGGCTTGGAATGATGCAGACAACTTTACCGGTGGTACCTGGCCAGGTGTAAGCTGTACCAAGACTGACATGAAGAAGAATGGTCTGGATGTCTGGATGTGGAAGTTTGATGGTGATTTGACAGGTGCTCCTACTAATATTATCTTCAACAATAATGGTAATGGTGTCAACCAGACAGAAACTTTTACTTTCGTCAACGGTGCAGTTTATGACCGCAACGGTAAGACCAATGCTTTCGTCAATGGTGCAGTTTACGACCGCAACGGTAAGACCAATGAGTCTGTCTCAACAGGTATCAACCAGGTAGGTAGCAAGAAGGCTCCTGCTAAGTTGAAGATTTACTCTATCAATGGTGTGAAGGTAGCCGAAGTAAACAAGGTTTCTGATGCAGAATACGTTCTGGCTCCAGGTATGTATATCTGCAATGGCAAGAAGTTTGTTATCAAGTAGTCAATGGTTAGCCGCCATTACTTTTAGAAACATTTAGTTTATCATATTTCATTTATTTTAGGTTTAAGTACTCCTAAATGACTTGAAAAGAGCAATTTTTCAGTCATTTAGGAGTCTTTTTTGTATATATAAGTAGAAAATATATTAAAGATTTTGGGTAAAACCTTTTTTTTTTGTAACTTTGCGCCCAAAAGTAAAAACAATATAAAAATATAAGATAATATGGCTAAGAAATTTGCCGAGCACAACGGTCTGAATTTGACTCAGACAAACAATGACGTACTAGCAGCGTGGGAGAAAAATGATATCTTCCACAAGTCTATCGACGAGCGTGAAGGCTGCCCTCAGTTTATCTTCTTCGAGGGACCTCCATCAGCTAATGGCCACCCGGGTATTCACCACGTGTTGGCACGTAGTATCAAGGATACATTCAACAGATACAAGACCATGAAGGGCTTCCAGGTTCACCGCAAGGCGGGATGGGATACCCACGGACTCCCTGTTGAACTCGGTGTCGAGAAGGAACTCGGCATCACCAAGAAGGATATCGACAACAAGGCTTCAGAGAAGTATATCTCTACTGAGGATTACAACCACAAGTGCCGCGAGAACGTGATGAAGTTCACCGCAGAGTGGCGCGAGTTGACCGAGAAGATGGGTTACTTCGTAGATCTCGACCATCCTTATATCACCTATGATAACAAGTATATCGAGACACTTTGGTGGCTCCTCAAGCAACTCTACAACAAGGGCCTGCTCTACAAGGGTTACACCATCCAGCCATACTCTCCAGGCGCAGGTACAGGTTTGAGTTCTCACGAGTTGAACCAGCCTGGATGCTACCGCGATGTAAAGGACCTCACCACCACAGCCCAGTTCCTCATCAAGGATCCTAAGGCTGAGTGGACCAAGTGGGGCAAGCCATACTTCATCGCATGGACCACTACACCTTGGACTCTGCCATCAAACGTGGCTCTCTGTGTGGGTCCTAAGATTGACTATGTAGCCATCGAGACCTACAACCTCTACAATGGCGAGCCTATGACACTCGTGATGGCTGAGGCTCTGGTTGGTTCATATCTGAAGGCAGACCAGGAGTGCAAGGAAGGCGATCTCCTGCCATTCGACAAGGAGAAGAAGCAGTGCCCTTGGCGCATTGTCGACCACATGAAGGGTACCGACCTCGAAGGCATGCACTACGAGCAGCTCCTGCCATGGGTAAAGCCATGCGAGAAGGTTGATCTCTTCGCACCGGCTTTCGTAACAGAATATGCTGCTGCTCATCCTGAGAAGGTGTTCGCTTCTGAGGATGGTCGCGATCAGTTCGTCGAGATGGAGAGTGAGGCTTTCCGCGTAATCCTCGGCGACTACGTTACTACCGATGACGGTACAGGTATCGTTCACATCGCTCCTACATTCGGTGCCGATGATGCCAAGGTGGCTAAGGATGCCAACATCCCAGCTCTCTACCTTATTAATAAGAAGGGCGAGACCCGCCCAATGGTTGACCTCCAGGGTAAGTTCTATCTCATCGAAGACCTCGATGCCAACTTCGTGAACGCTTGCGTCAACAAGGAGGCATATGCTCATCACGCAGGCGACTACGTGAAGAATGCCTACGACCCACAGTTTAATGTGGATGGCGTCTGGGACAAGAAGGCTTCTGATAAGGCTGAAGACCTGAACATCGTACTCTGCTACGAGTTGAAGCAGGAGGGCAAGGCTTTCAAGAGCGAGAAGCACGTGCACAACTATCCTCACTGTTGGCGTACCGACAAGCCTATCCTATATTATCCATTGGATAGCTGGTTTATCAAGGATACAGCCCGCAAGGAGCGCATGGTAGAACTCAACAAGACCATCAACTGGCAGCCTGAGAGCACCGGTACAGGCCGTTTCGGCAACTGGCTCGAGAACCTGAACGACTGGAACCTTTCACGTTCCCGCTTCTGGGGTACTCCATTGCCTATCTGGCGTGATGAGAACCGTGGCGAGAAGTGCATCGGCAGCCTCGAGGAACTCTATGCTGAAATCGAGAAGTCTGTGGCTGCCGGTATCATGCAGAGCAACCCATTGAAGGAGAATGGTTTCGTTCCTGGCGACTACAGTCAGGAGAACTATGATAAGATTGACCTCCACCGTCCATACGTTGACAAGATTGTATTGGTTAACGAGGAGGGCAAGCCAATGTATCGTGAGAGCGACCTCATCGACGTTTGGTTCGATTCAGGTTCAATGCCTTACGCCCAGCTCCACTACCCATTCGAGGGTGAGATGGCCCGTGGCACAGAGGCAGACCGCGATGCACTCATCCACAGCACCTACGAGGGATATGCTATTCCTCCTAAGTTCTATCCAGCCGACTTCATCAACGAGGGCGTGGATCAGACCCGTGGATGGTTCTTCACCCTGCACGCCATCGCTACCATGGTATTCGATAGCGTAGCCTTCAAGAACGTAATCTCTTCTGGTCTCGTTCTAGATGCCAAGGGTAACAAGATGAGTAAGCACGTGGGTAACGTGACTAACCCATTCGAGATGATTGACAAGTATGGTGCCGATCCTGTTCGTTTCTATATGATGACCAACAGCGAGCCTTGGGACAACCTCAAGTTCGACCCTAATGGTGTGGACGAGACCCGTCGTAAGTTCTTCGGTACCTTATATAATACCTACAGCTTCTTCGCCCTCTATGCTAATGTAGATGGTTTCGATGCTGAGGCTGCTCAGGTGCCATTCGAGAAGCGCCCAGAGATAGACCGCTGGATTCTCTCTTCACTCAATACCCTCATCAAGGGCGTTGACAGAGAGTTGGCTGGCTATGATCCAACCCGCGCAGGCCGTCTCATCGATGCTTTCGTCAACGATGACCTCTCTAACTGGTACGTTCGTCTGAACCGTAAACGTTTCTGGGGTAAGGAGATGAGCGAGGATAAGCTGAGTGCTTATCAGACTCTCTATACCTGCCTGATGACAGTGGCTAAGCTGCTGGCACCATTCGCTCCATTCTATGCAGACGAGTTGTATCACGACTTGGGCGGCGAGTTGGAGAGCGTACATCTCGATAAGTTCCCTGTAGCTGATGAGGCTGCTATCGATGCCGACCTGGAGGAGCGTATGGCCATCGCCCAGAAGATTACTTCTATGGTATTGGCTTTGCGCCGCAAGGTGAACATCAAGGTGCGTCAGCCACTCCAGCAGATTATGATTCCTGCAGTAGATGATGTACAGAAGGCACACATCGAGGCAGTAGCAGGACTGTTGAAGAACGAGGTGAACGTGAAGGAGGTTAACTTCATTGAGGGTCAGGGTATTCTCGTAAAGAAGGTGAAGTGTAACTTTAGAGTGATGGGTAAGAAGTTCGGCAAGCTGATGAAGGGTGTTGCTGCCCAGATTTCAGCGCTCGATCAGGACCAGATTGCAGCCTTTGAGAAGGCAGGCAACATCACATTGAATATCGACGGACAGGAAGCCGTAGTAGAGGTAGCCGACGTGGAGATTATCTCAGAGGATATCCCAGGATGGCTCGTATCTAACGAGGGCAATCTGACCGTAGCGCTTGAGGTAGAGTTGACCCCAGAATTGAAGAAGGAGGGTATGGCTCGTGAGTTGATCAACCGTATCCAGAACCTCCGCAAGGAGACAGGTCTGGAGATTACCGACCGCATCAACGTAACTGTGGCTCCTAATGAGGAGACTGACGCAGCCATCAAGGCATTCGCTGACTACATCAAGGGTCAGGTATTGGCAGACAGCATCGAAATCGGCGACAACTCAGGTGTTGAGACCGAGTTTGATGACTTTAAGTTGAACATTCTCGTAGAGAAGAATTAAATAGTTAGGAGTTAGGAGTTAGAAGTTAGGAGCATTTCCAAACTGCTTGCTTCTAACTTTCTAGCCCTTATTTCCTAAAAACATTAACAAATAACATAATAGATAACATCTATGGCTAACGAAAAACTACGTTATAGCGATCAGGAGCTCGAGGAGTTCCGCGCTATCATTGATGAGAAATTGAAGGTGGCAAAGCAGACTTATCATGATTGCATGGCTCAGCTGAACCACTCAGACAGTAATGATGTGGTAGATACATCACCAACCTACAAGGCTCTTGAAGAGGGTAGTGAAGCACAAAGCAAGGAAGAAATCATCCAGATGGCTCAGCGTCAGCAGAAGTTCATCAAGGGATTGGAAGCAGCTTTGGTGCGTATCCAGAACAAGACCTATGGTATTGACCGCGAAACAGGCGAGTTGATTCCTAAGGAGCGTTTGCGTGCTGTACCTCATGCCACTTTGAGTGTAGCTTCTAAGGAGGCTAGAAAAAAGTAATAAATGGAGAAAACAAGTAAAATTAAATACGGATGGCTCGTCACGGCAATGGTGGTTGTGCTTCTTGTTATCGATCAGATTATCAAGGTGTACATCAAGACCCATTTTTGCCTTGGCGAGTCTGTTCGTGTTACTGATTGGTTTTATATCGAATTTGTAGAGAACAACGGAATGGCTTGGGGTATGTCGTTTATCGGCAAGTTCTGGCTAAGTCTGTTGCGCCTGGTAGCCATCTGTGCGTTGAGCATTTATCTGCATCGCATCATTAAGCGTGGTACCTATCGCTTGTTATACATCATTTTGGTGGCGCTGGTTCTGACGGGTGCAATTGGCAATATGATTGATTCCATCTTCTACGGACTTATCTTTACCGGTGCTTCACCTTATTATGTATCTTATCTTGTGCCTTTCGGCGAGGGGTATGCACCCGTGCTCATGGGCAAGGTGGTTGATATGTTCCGCTTTCCGTTCTTCACATATACATGGCCTGAATGGTTCCCTTTCTGGGGTGGACAGCATGGTACATTCTTCGATCCTGTATTCAATTTTGCAGATTCCTGTGTATCAGTCGGTATCATTTCTCTCTTGCTTTTCTGTAGAAAAGAACTGGAAGCTCTCGGAGGTGGTGATAAGGAGAAGAAGGTTAAAGATTCTTCTTTTATTGAAACTGCTGAAGAAAAGATAAAGTCTCAATCTCAAGAAAATAAGGAGGACAAGTAATCATGAAGAAAGCTTTTCTTTATCTCTGTTGGATAGTAACCTTTTGTGCAGCCTTCGCTTCTTGCAAGCCTTCGCTGCCAAGAGATGTGCTCTCTAAAGGAAAGATGACGGATATTCTCTTCGATTATCACATCGCTCTTGCTATGGCGCAGAACGAAGACGGTGGTAGTGAGAAGAATAGTCTGGCTTATCGCGAGGCTGTACTGAAGAAACATGATGTCACCTCGGCAGACTTCGACAGTTCGATGGTTTATTATATGCGCCATACAGAATTGCTGCATGATGTGTATAAGGATTTGGCTGAAAGATTGGATAAAGAGGTGGTTGCATTGGGTGGAAACAGTACAGGAAATAGTGATTTTGACAATCTTACTGCTGTTGGCGATACTGCCAATATCTGGAAGGATGCTACTTCGATGGTATTCTCGCCTGATGAGGGCTTCAACAGTCGCAGTTTTAAAATTGAAGCTGATACTGCTTTCCATAAGGGTGACCGGTTCCGTCTTGATTTCGAATCGCAGTTTATCTTCCAGGATGGTATGCGTGATGGTATCGCTTTGCTGGCTGTTCAGTTCAAGAACGATAGTGTGGCACAGACTGTAATTCATATTCAGAGTGCTCAGCACTATAGTGTAGAACTCGCTGATAATGATAGCCTTGGAATCAAATGTATAAAGGGGTACTTTATGTTGAATGAGGGTGGCTTCAGTTCTGATGCCGGTTCTTTGACGACTCTTAAACTGATGTTTGTCAATAAGATTCGTCTCATCCGTATGCATCCTAAAAGGGTGGCACCGGTTTCTTCTTCTGCAGCATCTTCTGATTCGGCAAAAGTAGATACTGCTCGTAAGACCCGTATACCAGGTCCGAGTGTTCCAGCACGTCCGGATGGAGCTTTGGCGCCTCCGACCAGTGCACCGGTTCCTATGTCTGATAAACCTATTCAGATGAGGAGTAATTAGTCTGGATGTTTAAGATATGGCTGAAATGAGAAGATGCGGAGCCCATCAGGTGATATTGCCGGATGGCTCGATATTGCAGCAGGCTGTGGTAGAAATACAAGAGGGCAGGGTGGTGAACTACTTCGAGTTTCGCGAGGAGTTGCCGATGACCGAATGGTTAGGCGGCGAAATCCAGGTGGAACGCGATGAGGAAGGCATCCTCCGTGCCCTGTGGAACGGAAAAGTAATCAATAAACATTAAACATAAACATTAATAATATGTTAAGCGTAGATCAATTAGAAGACAAGTTGATAGACTTGGCATTTGCTGAGGATATCGGTGATGGCGACCACACAACCTTGTGTTGTATCCCAGAAGACGCCATGGGTAAGAGCCACTTGCTTATCAAGGAAGATGGCGTGTTGGCAGGTGTTGAAATGGCAAAGAAGGTATTTGCCCGTTTCGATCCTACCATGAAGGTAGAAGTGTTGCTTCAGGATGGAACCCATGTTAAGAAGGGTGACATTGCAATGATTGTAGAGGGTAAGACCCGTTCTTTGCTCCAGACAGAGCGTTTGATGCTCAATATCATGCAGCGTATGAGTGGCATTGCTACCATGACTGCTAAGTATGTAAAGCGTCTTGAGGGTACAAAGACTCATATCCTTGATACCCGTAAGACAACTCCAGGTCTTCGCATGTTGGAGAAGCAGGCTGTGAAGATCGGTGGTGGTATGAACCATCGTATCGGTCTTTTCGATATGATTCTCCTCAAGGACAACCACATCGATTTCGCTGGCGGTATCGATAATGCCATCGACCGTTGCCATGCTTATCTGAAGGAGAAGGGCCTCGACCTAAAGATTGAAATCGAGGTTCGCAGTTTCGATGAACTTGACCAGGTATTGAAGCATGGTGGTGTAAATCGTATCATGCTCGATAACTTCTCTGTGCCTGATACTAAGAAGGCTGTAGACATCATCGCAGGTAAGTATGAGACTGAGTCATCTGGTGGTATCACTTACGATACCATCCGCGATTATGCAGAGCAGGGAGTTGATTTCATCTCTGTTGGTGCCTTGACACATAGTGTGAAGGGCTTGGATATGAGTTTCAAGGCTTGCGAATAAGTGAAGAATGAAGAGGGAAGAGTGAAGAATTCAAATGCTCTTCTCTTTTTGTATATATAAACTTTGTATATATAAATTAAGGTATATTTTATGAATAAGATTTTTGCTTCAGCCATAATGGCTGTGGCTATGTTGGGCAGTGTCTCAGAAGCTGAGGCATGTACCAACTTTATAGTAGGAAAAAAAGCATCGGTTGATGGATCTGTGATGTGTTCATATAGTGCCGATGACTATGGTATGTTCCAAAATCTCTGTCATTTTCCTGCCGGTAAGCATGCTAAGGGCGAGATGCGTAAGATTTACGATTGGGATACCAATAAATATCATGGTGAGATTCCGGAGGCTGCCGAGACTTATAATGTGATTGGCAATATCAATGAATGGCAGGTCACCATCGGTGAAACTACTTATGGTGGACGTGAGGAGATGGCTGATTCTACAGGAATCATGGACTATGGTTCACTCATCTATGTAGCTCTCCAGCGCAGTAAATCGGCACGCGAGGCTATCAAGGTGATGACCACCCTCGCCAATACCTATGGTTATAATTCAGAAGGCGAAACCTTTACCATCTGTGATCCGAACGAAGCTTGGATCATGGAGATGATGGGCAAGGGACCAGGCTCTAAGGGCGTGGTTTGGGTAGCTCTCCGTATTCCTGATAATGCAGTTTGTGCACATGCTAACCAGAGTCGCATCGGCAAGTTCAATATGAAGGATAAGAAAAACGTGATGTATGCCAAGGATGTCGTTTCTTTTGCTCGTAGTAAGGGATGGTATCAGGGCAAGGATGCTGATTTCTCATGGAAAATGGCATATGCTAAGCCTGATTTCTCAGGACGTCGTTTCTGTGATGCTCGTGCTTGGGCTCTCTTGAATCATTTCTATGATATGAGTCCTTATCTTGATTGGGCTTTGGGTAAGAATCCTAATGCGAAGGATATGCCTCTCTGGGTGGTTCCAAACAAGAAGGTGAGTGTTGCTGATGTTGAGGCTTGCATGCGTGACCATTATGAGGGTACACCTCTTTCTGTTGCTGATGGCACTGATATCGGAGGTGGTATCTGGCAGATGCCTTACAGACCAACTCCATTGATGTTTAAGGTGGATGGAAAGCAGTGCTTCAACGAACGTCCGGTCAGCACCCAGCAGACTGGTTTTGTTTTTGTTAGCCAGATGCGTTCATGGATGCCTAGAGAGATTGGCGGTGTTCTTTGGTTTGGTAATGATGATGCCAATATGGTAGCGTTCACACCAATCTACTGTTCTTCTACAGTTCGTCCTGAGTGTTATAATACACCGGGAGCAGATGCAGTGAATTTCAGTTTCAAGAATGCTTACTGGGTGTGCAATATGACCAGCAATATGGTTTATCCTCGTTACAGCCAGATGTTCCCTACTTTGAAGGAGGTTCGTGATAGTCTGGATAACAGCTATTTTGCTGCACAGCCTGGTGTTGAGGCTAAGGCTCAGGAACTGTATGCACAGAATCCACAGGCTGCAGTCAAGTATCTCAATGATTATGGTATTGAGAAGGCACAGCAGATGTTGGCGCGTTGGCAACAGCTCTTCCAGTTTATGGTAGTGAAGTATAATGACATGATTATCAAGCCAACTAAAAAAGATGGCAGTTTCGAGAAGACTCCTTATGGATTAGGTGCAACCCCAATTCGTCCTGGGTATCCTGAGAAATATGCCAAGGAACTTATTAAGCAAACAGGAGACAAGTTCCTGGTTCCTGAAACAAAGTAACAATATTTATCATCACATAAAGAAAGCCGATTCAAGTATATTACTATACAAGAATCGGCTTTCCTGTTTTCTAGACTAACAATACTAAATAATCGTATTATAATTTTTAAAGTTACGTCTTTTAAAATCTATTACTTGAAGTATCTCTTGTAGAGACCTGCAAAACCTGCACAGTGGCGGGCTTCATCCTTAGCCATCTCATGAACGGTATCGTGGATAGCATCTGAACCCTGCTCCTTAGCAAGCTTGGCAATGCGGAACTTATCCTCACAAGCACCCTTCTCTGCTGCAATACGAGCCTCGAGATTGCTCTTGGTATCACCCAAAACCTCACCGAGAAGTTCTGCAAAACGAGAAGCGTGATCAGCCTCCTCATAGGCATAACGTTTGTAAGCCTCTGCAATTTCAGGATAGCCTTCACGATCTGCCTGGCGTGCCATAGCAAGATACATACCTACCTCGCCACACTCACCATTGAAATGGTCCTTCAAACCCTTGATAACGTCTTCATTAACGCCATCCTTATATGCCTGACCGAGAACGTGAACGGTAGCAAATGTCATATCGTCATCTACTGCATCTTCCATCTCTTTGAACTTGCTGGCTGGAGCCTTGCAGATAGGGCACTTCTCTGGTGCTTCTGTACCTTCGTAAATGTAACCGCAAACGGTGCAAATAAACTTTTTCTTCATAATGCTTTTGTTTTAAATGTTGTTGTATAATTATTGTTTTTTTTTTGAATTAGTGAACAGTCTCTGTGAGAGGCGACTTTACGCCTTTTTTAGCGCATTCTGCACAGATTCCTCTGTAGTAGAGCTGTTCTTCCAATATGATGTTTCCTTCAATTTCCTTTCCTGGTTCCACTTTTGGAGCTGGTTCGCCGAAAAAGTCAATTACCTTGCCACAATTTCTGCAATAGAAATGAACGTGGCTTTTAATATTTCCATCATAACATACGCGATGTTCATCGATTGTGATCATCTGAGCCGCATTGTGCTCACTCAACATTCTGAGTGTGTTGTAAACGGTTGTCTTGCTCAATGTTGGGATACTCTCGGCTAATCCTTTGTACACATCCTCGATAGTTGGATGAGTGGGATGCTTGATGAGCCAATCCATAATGGCAATACGCTGGAGTGATGGTCGGATACCTTTCTCCACGAGTCTTTGATAGGCTTCTGTCTGTTTCATAATTACTTGTTTTTATATTTTGTTGATGCAAAGATAAGCAATTCTTTTGTATCAGCCAAATATTTTTGCAAATATTCCAAAGTATTTTTGAATATTTTACAATTGCATAGTTGTTTTAAGATTTGTTGTGCAAAAAGGGAGAGTCTATGATTCGCTTTTGGAAATTATTGATACTAAAACCCTTTTGGAAAAAGTAATTCCCCGTCACGCTACCGGAGTGTTGTGGCGGGGAATCTTATTTGAAAATAAACTTTATACGATATTTCAGGCGATTATCTCAGGTCGATGACTTCAGCTCCTGGACATTCCTTGCTGTTGAAATTGAATGTGCTGTTAGAAACGCTCTTGGCTCTGAAGTTACTTACCGTGATGGTACTCCAGGTATTGCCCTGTCGCATCTTGACAACTGATGGAATATGTGTCTTTTTGTTGATGGTGATATACATTTCGGCTACAGAACGTTTCTGGTTATTGGCAACGAGATGTACTACATAGTTATTGCCTGCTGTCTTGAGCGTTGACTTATAACCAGTCTTATATATATTAATAAAGGTATAAGGGTTCATGGACATCTGCTGAGCCTGTGTAGGGTTGCTGACATTCACCTCGTTGGTTTTCTTTAGATAAGTCCACTGGGTCTTGCCGTTGAACCAGACGATGGCTTGCGGGGTACGGGCGTTAAACTTGTTGCCTTTGATGGCAATACTGCCGCTTGCTGATCCATACTTAGAACTGCTCATCTTGAAGTTGGCGCTAGCTCCACCTTTGTTGCCAATAACGGCAGCGGTCTTATCAAGTACCTGTTGCGCAGTCTGCGCCATGGCTCCGATGCTCATCATTGCAACGAAAGCCAATGCTAAAATCTTTTTCATTTTTATCTTTTCCTTTCTTTTAAAATTCTATGTTATATTTTCTAAAATTTCATACTCTATCATAAAGCCGTAAAAACGTCTTTTCTCTCTTAGACGTTTTCACGGCTTCAGGGTTTAATAATTTAACCTTTTCCAATATTATCTTCTTTCATACCCTTAGTTCTTTACTAAAATTAAGAGTTTCGAAGTGCCATTAACAGATTATTAAGCTGGTTTTCATCCTGTATCAGTACCTCACGAGGCTTGCTGCCCTGTGCTGCACCTACGATGCCTGCAGCTTCCATCTGGTCCATCAGTCGTCCTGCACGGTTATAGCCGATACTGAACCGGCGCTGTATCATGCTGGTAGAACCCTGCTGCGAAAGAACAATCGCATGGGCTGCCTCTTCGAAGAACGGATCCAGTTCGCGGGCACTGATGCTGCCGCTTCCACCTGCGCTTCCTTCATCATTAGCTGGTTCTGGCAACTCCATAGGTTCGATAGGGCCAGGCTGTTCGCAGATATACTCGTTGATGCGCTCGATTTCTGGTGTATCAACAAAGGCGCACTGTACACGGACAGGTTCGTTGCCGCAGAGATAGAGCATATCACCACGACCAATCAGCTGGTTGGCTCCTGTACGGTCAAGAATGGTCTTTGAGTCGATGGCAGATGTAACCTTAAAGGCGATACGGCCAGGGAAGTTAGCCTTGATATTACCCGTGATGATGCTGGTTGTAGGACGCTGGGTGGCAATAATCATGTGGATACCCACGGCACGTGCCAGCTGGGCGATACGGGCAATAGGAAGTTCTACTTCCTTGCCGGCTGTCATGATCAGATCACCGAACTCATCTATAATCACCACGATGTATGGCATATACTCATGTCCATCTGTCAACTTCAACTTGTGGTTGATATACTTCTGGTTGTATTCTTTGATGTTACGTGCTCCTGCCTTTTTGAGCAAGTCGTAACGGCTATCCATCAGTACACACAGACTGTTCAGGGTTCTAACCACCTTGGTTACATCGGTTATGATAGGTTCTTCCTCATCAGGAACCGCAGCCATAAACTTATTGGCAATACGGGAGTAGACGCTAAACTCCACCTTCTTAGGGTCGATGAGAACCAGTTTGAGTTCGTTTGGATGTTTCTTGTATAATAAAGAGGTGATGATGGCATTCAAACCTACAGATTTACCCTGTCCGGTAGCACCCGCAACAAGCAGGTGAGGAATCTTTGCCAAATCAACCATAAATACTTCGTTGGTAATGGTCTTACCCAAAGCGATAGGTAACTCCATCTTGGTTTCTTGGAATTTCTTTGAGTTTAAAGTACTTTCCATACTAACGATGTTCGCCTTTGCGTTAGGTACCTCAATACCGATGGTTCCCTTACCTGGTATAGGAGCGATGATACGGATGCCGAGAGCTGCCAGACTCAAGGCGATGTCATCTTCCAGATTCTTGATCTTAGAGATACGTACGCCTTCTGCAGGCTGGATTTCGTAGAGTGTGATGGTTGGACCAACCGTAGCACGGATGGTTTTGATCTGTACGCCAAAGTTGCCCAGCACCTCGATGATGCGGTTTTTGTTGGCGCGCTGCTCTTCCTCATCGATGGATACGCCGTCATCCTCATACTTCTTCAGAAGGTTGAGTACCGGATATTTATATCTGGTGAACGGCTCCTTCGGATTGATCGGAGTATTCAGTACTTCTGCATTGCTCAAGGTGTTGCCTGTAGCCTTCTCGTCGGCTGTGGCTACAGAGATGTCCATACCTATATGCTCAGAAGCTGCAGCAGCCTCGGCAGCTTGCTTTTCCAATGCTTCCTTTTCAGCCCGTTTTGTACGGAGTTCGCGCTGACGTGCAATGAGTGACATATTCTCGTTCTGCGTGCCGTTGGCTATAGCGATGGTTTCATCTTTTTCTGTATCACCTTCTGTTCCTGTAGCTTCCTGTCCGTCTGCCTCTGGCTCAACAGGCGTAGAAGGTGTGTCCGGGTTTGCGAAAGTCTGGTCCGGATCCAGATTCAGGTCGATGACTTTGGCTGGTTCTTCTTCCTTATATTCTTCTTTCTCATCCTCTGTGCCAGGACCATATGCTGCGCTGGCGTATACCTCGTCGATAGCTTCCGTATCTTTCCTGTTCTTTCCATGGTTAGTAATCTCAAATTTCACCTTATTTGATATATAACCGATAGGGTTGAGTGCTTTTCTGATTACCGTAATGGTTTCAGTGGTGAGATAGGTGAGGAATGCTACCGCCACGAAGAAAAGAATGGCAGTAAGTCCTGGAGGACCCATGATGTTCTCCAGATTCTGCACGACAAAGAGTCCGTGCTTTCCGCCCGGATTGAATGTGAGGCTTGGCATGATAGGTGCGATGAACTTGGCAAAGGTTACCGACATCCATAGCATGACCACAATCATGCAGAAGAACCATTTCCACAGGTTCAGCTTGTAGGCATGCATCATCTGCAATCCCACCATAATGACAAAGAATGGGAGCATGAAGGCTGGAAATCCGAAATTGATGGCAATGAGCCAATAGGATACAATGGCTCCCCAGGATCCGCAGTAGTTCTGAAACTGTTTTTCCGTGTTGGTCCATTCGCCCGGCTTCAGATTTTCGAGCAAACTCTGGTCATTGGCTCCTGTGTTGAGAAAGGAGATCATAGCGATGATGATAACCACAGCAATGACTACCAAGGCTAATCCTATGAAAAAGTCGGTGATAGTATTGTTGAAAATATACTGTAAACCAATAGCTTCGCTAAAGGTTTTGGTCTTTTTTTCAGTTCTTTTTTTAGCCATTTTATATATTTTTGAATAATTTATCTGCAAAATTAGCGAAAATAATTGAGAAAACAATTCTTTTTCTCATCTTTTTTTTCTAATTTTGCAACTTGTAAAGAATAAAAAGCATAATGAAGATTATTTTCACTAGTTTCGACAAGGCGGCAATCACGAATTTGCCAAGAGCTTTGTTTCCTGGCAAAATCGTAGTCGTTGACAAGCCTGAAGATACAGAAGCGGCTGTTAATGACCTACTTAGCCATTATATACTGGGTGTGGATACAGAAACGCGCCCATCATTCAAGCGTGGTCAGGCTTACCATGTTTCGTTGTTGCAGGTGAGTACACATGATACTTGTTATCTCTTCCGCCTGCATCATACGGGCATGACTCCTGCCATCATTCGCTTGCTCGAAGATACCACCGTGCCAAAAGTAGGACTTTCCTGGCACGATGACTTGCTGCAGCTCCATAAGCGAGCTGCTTTTAAGGCTGGCTACTTTATCGAGTTGCAGGATGTTGCAAAGAACTTTGGTATCGCAGACATGAGTCTGCAGAAACTGTATGCTAACCTGTTTCACCAGAAAATCAGCAAGGCGCAACGGTTGAGCAATTGGGAGGCTAGCGATTTGAAGGAATCGCAGGCTCTCTATGCAGCTACAGATGCCTGGTGCTGCATTAATCTGTATGAGGAATTCAAGCGTTTGTCTGCTTCAGGCGATTACGAGCTCGATGAACTCAGGGCATGATATAAGGTGGTAAGGAATAGAAATTGATAATCGTAAGAAACATCATATATAAATATGTATAAAAGCGTATATTTAAAGAAAGGTAAGGAAGAATCGCTCAAGCGTTTTCATCCATGGATCTTCTCGGGTGCTATCCAGGCAATGGATGAGGGCATAGAGGAGGGCGACATTGTGAGAGTGTTTACCCGTAGTGGTGAATTCATTGCTATAGGTCATTATCAGATCGGTTCTATCGCTGTACGTGTTCTTTCTTTTAGAGATATTGAGATTGATGAGGAGTACTGGTGTGCCAGATTGGATTCGGCATATAAGATGAGACTCGCTTTGGGTATTGCCGGTAATTCATCCAATACTACTTATCGCTTGGTTCATGGTGAGGGTGATAACTTGCCGGGACTTGTTATCGACTGCTATGGTCCTACTGCTGTCATGCAGGCTCACAGTGTGGGTATGCATGTTTGCCGCATGGAGATAGCCAAAGCCTTGAAGAAGGTGATGGGCGAAGCACTGGAGAATATCTACTATAAGAGTGAGACAACCTTACCGTATAAGGCTGACCTCAGACAGGAAAATGGCTTTATACTGGGAGGTGATGCTGACGATGTTGCTGTAGAGAATGGACTGAAATTCCATATCGACTGGTTGCGTGGTCAGAAAACGGGTTTCTTCGTAGATCAGCGTGAGAACCGTTCGCTGCTCGAGCATTATGCCAAGGGTAAGAGCGTGCTCAACATGTTCTGCTATACCGGCGGTTTTTCAGTTTATGCGATGAGAGGAGAGGCTAAGGCTGTTCACTCCGTAGACAGCAGTGCCAAGGCGATAGAATTGACCAATGAGAATATTGCGCTCAATTTCCCTGGAGATGCACGCCATGAGGCTATCTGCGAAGATGCCTTCAAGTATCTTGATGAACATGACCAGCAGTATGATCTGATTGTTCTTGATCCTCCTGCTTTTGCCAAGCACCGTGCGGCTTTGCGCAATGCGTTGAAGGGCTATACCCGCCTGAACGTAAAGGGCTTACAGCGTATTAAGAAGGGCGGCATCCTTTTTACCTTCAGTTGCTCTCAGGTGGTTACGAAGGATCAGTTCCGCAATGCTGTGTTTACTGCTGCAGCGCAGGCTGGAAGAAAGGTTCGTATCTTGCACCAGTTGCACCAGCCTGCCGACCATCCTATCAATATTTATCATCCGGAAGGTGAATATTTGAAGGGATTGGTTCTCTATGTAGAATAACAAATGATTAAAGGATTGATAATGAATAAGTTCAAAACGTTTACAGCCTTGATGCTCTTGCTGGCTATAGGATTTGCAGGATGTGGCAAGTCGGAAGCAGAACGTCATCGCTTGAGCAAGAAGGAAAAGGCTAGATTGGATAGCCTAGACCGTGCTGCGCTGAAGATAGCGGTGATGCCAACAATGGACTGCCTGCCAATCTTTCTGGCATGTGATGACAGTATCTTCCAGCAGCAAGGTGTAGACGTACATTTGCGTAGATATACTGCACAAATGGATTGTGATACTGCTATCGAGCGCAAGCGCGTAGAGGGAGCCGTGACCGATCTGATTCGTGCTCATCATATAGAGAAACGGGGTACTGCTTTGACGTACCCTATTTCTACCAATCTTTATTGGCAGTTTATCACCAATAAGCGTTCGCGTATATCCGAACTGAAACAACTGTCAGATAAGATGGTGGCAATGACCCGCTACTCTGCAACTGATTATCTGGCTACTTTAGCAATCGATAGCGGTAAGCCTAAATATGATGCTTATAAGGTTCAAATCAACGATTTGAACATCCGTCTGCGTATGTTGCTTAACAACGAGATGGATGCCATGTTGCTGCCAGAACCTCAAGCTACCAAAGCCCGACTTGAACAGCATGTAAAACTCTTTGACAGCAGAGATAAGAACTTGCAGTTAGGTGTTGTGGCTTTCCGCAAGAAAATACTTTCAGAGCCGCGCCGTAAAGACCAAGTTGCCAAGTTTATCAAGGCGTATAATATTGCTGTTGATAGCATAAACAGTCGTGGGGTACAGCATTATGCAAGAATCATCACAAAATATACGGGTGCCGATGCTAAAACCATCAGTAATCTTCCAAAACTTAAATATGAACATGCTATGGAACCAAGACGTCGTGATCTGGCTGTAGCACAAAAATAAACGGCTTATGAAAAGAGAAGATTTTAGCTGGACAAAGTTTTCGCATGAAAATGTCACTACTATATCCAGAATTGAGGCTATTCGCAAGATAATTGACCAGGAAGTGGGGCTCGAATCGTGTCAGCCTGGAATTGCTGAAATTGAAAAAAGATATGATGATTTGTATCATGATTATATAGACGGCAAACTTAAACACCGAGAACTTTATAATCTTGCTCAAACTTTAGATCTTGATACTGATATGTTCTTTGGTAAAGTGCGTCACGAATGGATTTTGGCTAATGAGTCTACATTTGTTGCACTTCGCAAAAGAGCTCAGAATCTGACAAGTTTTGATGAGGTACAGGAAACCTTTGAGAAATTTGCTACAGATGAAGCTATGCTAAATTTGAGGGTAGACTTGTCTGAAGAACAGATAGACGAGGAAAGGCAAAAGATACAGGAGCAGCTAAATGCCTATCGCAATATGGTGTTTTCTTATATTCTGGTAACTGATGACTGGAATGATGATTTTGTCAAGAATATACTTGATATCATCGCTTCCGATTTGGTAGATCCATACACCATCAATATGCTCGTTTCGGCTGTTTCATTGTCATGCTCTGTATTCTTTGATGCCCCTAGACTTGCAGTCTTGATGCGCTTAATCAAGTCTGACGACTGTACATGCAGTGTTCGTCAGCGAGCTTTGGTGGGTTTCGTTTTCTGTGCAATAACCAATTCGGGTGAAAAACAGAAATATTGGGATTCTGCTGCTGGTTTGATCATGGATGATGAATTTTTGGCAGCCTGTGTTGATCTCCAACGCCAGATGCGTCTATGTCTTACAAGTAAAAAGGATAGCAAGGAGATGATGCATTCCGTGGTGAAGACCATGTTCACTTCTTTTACTCAGGATTTGGCCGAAAAGATAGACCAAACGGGTGAATTGGGACTTAATTGCTTCTCAGCAGATGGGGAGAATCCTGATGATGCCCTTAAGGGAGCCTTCGACTATATGTTGAATTCAGAAGATATAGGAGTTGATGTCTATTATCATCAGTTTGCCAACCAGAAGAGCTTCGGTCATTTCCATTCACTCTATAATTGGTTTGTTCCTTTCTATGTCCGTAATTCTACGCTCAAGAATGTTCGGGCTACGATGAAACAGCATCGCAATTTCATCAACAATCTCTTGAGAGGCGCCTCTATGTGTGATACCGATCTGTATAGCATCATTCTTTCATTGAATAATACATCTAAGGAATTTATTGAATCATTGGATGTTACCCCGGAAAATATGGTGTCTGGTCCTGTTTTTTATGACGAAGAAGATGAGGTGGAAAAAGAGCAGAATACCGAAGAGCCAGTAGAGGATGAGACTGATTCTACAGAAGCAAAGGATTCTGAAAATGTCACACTGCTTGATTCGGTAATGGAACATGAAGAGAATCTCTCAGAAGAGGAAAAGAAGAAACGTGCAATCAGGGTTCGTCATCGCTATGTGCAGGACCTCTACCGATTCTATACTCTCTCTCCAATGAGGAAGGCATTTGATAATCCTTTCGAAGTGCAGAAGGAAATTCCTTTCTTTACTACGGGACTGTTTGCTAAACCGGAATATGACAAGTATCGCCTGTCGCTGGCCCGTTTCTCTGCTAAAAGAGGCGACTATGCCTTTGTTAGCAAGATTTTGCGTAATCTGGAAAAATATACCGACGAAGAGCATATGATGCTTGCATTGGCATACAAATCGGAGGAAAAATATGATGAAGCGCTTGAACATCTCTATGTGATTAAGAATACAAGCCCAACTTATAAGGCTGCCACGGAGTTGAAATTAGAAATAGAAGAAGAGAAAAAAGACCCGGCGGCTTTAATAACATTGAATTGCTTGATTAAAGAAGAATCAGATGAGAGTAAGCAGTTTAAGCTCAAGCTGAAAAAGACCGATCTCTTATTGAAACTCCATCATTATAAAGAGGCTTTGGAATGGGCTTTCCAAATGGATGAACAGTATCCTAAGGAAGAACAGGTTGAATGCAGACTGGCTTTCTCTTTGCTCTTTTCAGAATCGGAAGGCGATAAAAACATTGACCATGCAATGGCTTTAATAGAACCTTATCTGCAAAATAGTGATGATAATGAAATCAGGGATATATTGAATTCTGACATGACAGATATGGATAAGGATGAAAAGGAACGCATGTTCATGAAAATGTTATCTGCGATGGTGAGCAAAGTTTCCAAGCCACAAGACCACAGATGGGAGTCTATGAAATTTTTCTATTATGGACTCTGCGTTCTCGTGAAAAAGGGAGGAACTGCAGCTATCAGATTTTTGAATGAAGCATCTGGTCATGCAGCTTTTTCCCCTGAGGAAGATATAGATGCACTCGGCCTGCTCGAGATGGGAGATTGGCTCGATAATCGTGGTATTGCGCCTATAGAATTGGAATTTATAACAAAAAAAGTTTTCGAGGAAAGGAAAAACAATAAAGATGGCGGAGAATAATAAAAATAAGAATAAGGTACAGATAGATCCAACCTATGCCCATTTGCAGCCGCAGGCTGTGAATGTGGAGCAGGCGGTACTGGGTGCCTTGATGATAGATTCTGATGCCTTTTCGGTGGTGTCGGAGTTGCTCAAGCCGGATACTTTTTATGACCCGCGTCATAAGAGAATATATCAGGCTATCCAGGTGATGAACATGGAGGAACGGCCTGTGGATATCATGACTCTTGCCGATCAGTTAGCCAAGACTGGCGAACTGGATAAGGTGGGAGGAGCACAATATCTCATGGATATTTCTGCAGGCATGGCTTCTGCTGCCCATGTAGAGTCGCATGCCCGTATCCTGGCGCAGAAATATATGCAGCGCCAGCTGATTCATTATGCCGGCGACATCGAGACGATGGCGTATGAAGAAGGTGTGGATGTGGATGAACTGATGCAGAAAGCTGAAGGTGAACTCTTCCAGCTTTCGCAGAACAATATGAAGCAGGATTATACACAGATTGATCCGGTTGTAAAGGAGGCCGTTGCCATCTTGCAGCGCGCTGCTCAGAACTCGGGTGGTCTTACCGGTATTCCTACGGGTTATCGTGGGTTGGATGATATGACATCAGGTTGGCAACCGTCCGACCTTGTGATTATCGCCGGTCGTCCTGCCATGGGTAAGACTTCCTTTGCATTGAGTATTGCCAAGAATGTGGCGGTAGATTATGATGTGCCTATCGGATTCTTCTCTCTGGAAATGAATAACGTTCAGTTGGTGAACCGACTCATCTCGAATGTTTGCGAGATTTCGGGTAAAAAAATACTGAACGGACAATTGGAACAGCCAGAATGGGAACGGTTGGATAAAAAACTGAGAAAACTGACAGGTGCACCTATTTATATTGATGATACGCCTGGTCTTTCTGTTTTCGAACTCCGTACCAAGGCGCGCCGCCTGGTAAGGGAAAAGGGTGTTAAACTGTTGATGATCGACTATCTCCAGCTGATGAATGCCAATGGTATGAAGTTTGGTAGCCGTCAGGAGGAGGTATCTACCATTTCCCGTTCGCTCAAAGGTATTGCCAAAGAGCTGAATATTCCTGTGCTTGCTCTTTCGCAGCTCTCCCGTAATGTAGAGAACCGTGAGGGGTTGGAAGGAAAGCGACCTCAGTTGAGTGACCTCCGTGAATCCGGTGCCATAGAGCAGGATGCCGATATGGTGCTTTTCGTTCACCGCCCGGAATATTATCACATCTATCAGGATGAAAAGGGTAATGACCTTCATGGTATGGCACAGATTATCATTGCCAAGCACCGTAAGGGTTCTGTTGGAGATGTTCTCCTGAACTTCCGTGGAGAATTTACCCGATTCCAGGATCCGCAGGATGCTGCAGCAGCACCTGTCGAAGAAGGTGGTGAGATTGTAGGCTCTAGGATGAATGGCGGAGGGCAGGATGGTAGTCCGCTACCACCGCCGCCTGCAGAGAATCTGCCTTTCTAAGGTTAGAGTTTGTCAATTTTTCACTCACAAACTGGCTTTTTCGCCAAATTCTAGCACAGAATTAACGTTTTTGGGTGAAAAAACCATAAGGTTATAGGAATTTGTTATCATTTCTATTAAAAAAGTTATAAATTGTTTGCTAGTATCAAATAAAAGTGTTACCTTTGCATGCGAATTTAAGAATATAACATAATAAGATAGATATGAGAACAACATTGTTGAACATTACAAGCATTATTATTCGACTTCGACTGCAGTTTGTGGGCGGAAGTGATAAGGTGTGCGTATAGTTCATCGCATAAGATATTAAAAGCCTTTCTACACTTCCGTCTATGGAGTGGGGGAAGGCTTTTTACTTTATCTGATGCTTCTGCACGGATTGCTATATAAACGTAGTGCGTTCTGAATGTGTAGCTCTTATATATATAATAAGGTGTAAATTTAAAATTTTAAAGATATGAGTGACAGATTATACATTTTCGACACGACCCTCCGCGATGGCGAACAGGTTCCTGGATGTCAGTTGAACACAGTTGAGAAGATTCAGGTGGCAAAGCAACTGGAGCAGTTGGGCGTGGATGTAATTGAGGCTGGATTTCCTATATCAAGTCCGGGTGACTTCAATTCAGTGGTAGAAATCTCTAAGGCTGTAACCTGGCCTACTATTTGTGCACTTACCCGTGCCGTAGAAAAAGATATTGATTGTGCTGCTGAGGCTTTGCAGTATGCCAAGCATAAGAGAATCCATACCGGTATCGGTACCAGCGACAGTCATATCAAGTATAAGTTCAATTCTACCCGCGAGGAAATCATCGAACGTGCTGTAGCTGCTGTCAAGTATGCTAAAAAGTATGTTGAGGATGTTGAGTTCTATGCTGAGGATGCAGGCCGTACCGATAATGAGTATCTGGCTCGTGTCGTAGAGGCTGTTGTCAAGGCGGGTGCTACTGTAGTGAACATTCCTGATACTACAGGTTATTGTCTGCCTGATGAATATGGTGACAAAATCAAGTATCTCATGGAGCATGTTGATGGCATTGACAAGGCACGCCTTTCTACCCACTGTCATAACGACCTCGGTATGGCTACTGCCAATACCCTGCAGGGTGTTTTGAATGGTGCACGCCAGGTTGAGGTTACCATCAATGGTATCGGTGAGCGTGCAGGTAATACTTCGCTCGAAGAGATTGCCATGATTCTGAAGTGTCACAAGCATATCAATATTGATACCAACATCAATACTACCAAGATTATTCCTACCTCACGCATGGTGAGCAGCCTGATGAATATGCCTGTTCAGCCAAACAAGGCTATCGTGGGTCGCAATGCATTTGCTCATTCTTCCGGTATCCATCAGGATGGTGTCTTGAAGAATGTTCAGACTTACGAAATCATTGATCCTAAGGATGTGGGATTGGATGACAATGCTATCGTATTGACAGCCCGTTCTGGTCGTGCTGCATTGAAGTACCGTCTCCATGTCAATGGTGTAGAGATTAATGATGAGGAGAAGCTCGACAAGATTTACAAGAAGTTCCTCCAGCTGGCTGATAAGAAGAAGGAAGTTACCGATGAGGATGTTTTGATGCTTGCCGGTGCTGATTCTGCTGATAAGCATGGTGTTCAGCTCGACTGGTTGCAGGTTACTACAGGTAAGGGCGTGAAGAGCGTGGCAAGTATCGGTCTTGATATTGCAGGTCAGAAGTTTGAGGCTGCATCATCTGGTAACGGTCCGGTAGATGCTGCTATCAATGCTCTCAAGAAGGTCATTACCAAGGAGATGAACCTCAAAGAGTTCACCATCCAGGCTATCGATAAGGGCTCTGATGATGTGGGCAAGGTTCACATGCAGGTGGAATACGATGGTCATGTATATTATGGCTTCGGTGCAGATACCGACATCGTTACGGCTTCTGTTGAGGCTTACATTGATTGTATTAACAAGTTTAAGATTAGATAAACATATATATATAACAAGAGATATTATGAATACATTATTCGACAAGATTTGGGACAAGCACGTTGTCCAGATTGTTCCGGACGGTCCTACTCAGCTTTACATCGACCGTCTCTACTGTCACGAAGTAACATCACCTCAGGCATTCGCTGGTATGCGAGCACGCGGACTCAAGATGTTCCGTCCAGACCAGATTTTCTGTATGCCTGACCACAATACTCCAACTCACGATCAGGATAAACCAATTGAGGATCCTATCTCAAAGAAGCAGGTAGATACCTTGGCAAAGAACACCGCTGATTTTGGTGTTACTCACTTTGCCATGAACACCAAGGACAATGGTATCATCCACGTAGTAGGTCCAGAGAAGGGTCTTTCTCTTCCTGGTATGACCATCGTCTGCGGTGACTCTCATACATCTACCCATGGCGCTATGGGTGCCGTAGCTTTCGGTATCGGTACTTCTGAGGTTGAGATGGTGATGGCTTCACAGTGTATTCTCCAGAGCAAGCCAAAGTCTATGCGTATCAGCATCAACGGCAAGCTCAGCAAGGGCGTTACTGCCAAGGACGTTGCTCTCTATCTGATGAGCCAGCTCACTACTTCAGGTGCTACCGGTTACTTCGTTGAGTACAGTGGCGATGTAGTGAAGGATATGTCTATGGAAGGTCGTCTTACCCTCTGTAACCTCTCTATTGAGATGGGTGCCCGTGGTGGTTTCGTAGCTCCTGATGAGACAACATTCGAGTACATCAAGGGTCGTGAATATGCACCTAAGGGTGAAGAGTGGGACAAGGCTGTGGCTTACTGGAAGACCTTGAAGAGTGGCGATGATGCTGTATTCGACAAAGAGTTGATTTTCGAGGCAAAGGATATCGAACCACGTATCACCTATGGTACCAACCCAGGTATGGGTATCGGCATTACCGGGAATATCCCAACTCTCGATGAGATTCCTGAGGAAGAGCAGGCTGGTTTCAAGAAGAGCCTCAACTACATGGGCTTCCAGCCAGGCGAGAAACTCGAGGGTCATCCTATCGATTATGTATTCTTGGGCGCATGTACCAACGGTCGTATTGAAGACTTCCGTGCTTTCGCTTCTATTGTTAAAGGAAAGAAGAAGGCAGATGGCGTAACTGCTTGGCTTGTACCAGGTTCATGGTTGGTTGATAAACAAATACGTGAAGAAGGAATTGATAAGATTGTTGAGGCTGCCGGCTTCGAAATCCGTCAGCCTGGATGCTCTGCCTGCCTGGCAATGAACGATGATAAGATTCCTGCAGGCAAGTACTCTGTAAGTACATCCAACCGTAACTTCGAGGGTCGTCAGGGACCAGGTTCCCGCACCATCCTTGCCAGTCCATACGTAGCAGCAGCTGCCGCTATTACAGGTAAGATTACCGACCCAAGAGAGTTTATGTAAATAGTGATTAATGATTAGTGATTAGTGATTAGTTGGGCTTCGCCTTATAACTATCAATCACGATCCAATCAAGTAAACACTAAACATTAAAAATTAAACATTACAACAACGATGAAACAGAAATTCAATGTAATTACATCAAGCTGCATTCCTCTTCCTTTGGAGAATGTAGATACAGACCAGATCATCCCAGCCCGTTTCCTCAAGGCCATCGACAAGGAGGGTATGGGCGACAACCTCTTCCGCGACTGGCGTTATAATGCCGACGGAACTCCAAAGCCAGACTTCGTGATGAATGACCCATCTTACAGTGGCGTCATCCTCGTAGCTGGCAAGAACTTCGGTTCAGGTTCTTCCCGTGAGCACGCTGCCTGGGCTATCGCTGGTGCAGGCTTCCGTGTTGTTATCAGCTCTTTCTTTGCTGATATCCACAAGAACAACGAGTTGAACAACCTCGTATTGCCAGTAGTAGTAAGCGAGGAATTCCTGAAGGAACTCTTCGAGAGCATCGACAAGGATCACAAGACAGAGGTGAAGGTAGATCTTCCTAACCAGACCGTGACCAATCTTGCTACCGGCAAGAGCGAGCACTTCGAAATCAACGGCTACAAGAAACACTGTTTGGAGAATGGTTTGGACGATGTAGACTTCCTCGTTCAGAACCGCGACAAGGTTGAGGCTTGGGAAGCTAAAAACAAGTAATTATGAACGTTAACGCAAAGAGAGATAATTCCCGTATCAAGGAGATTGAGATCATGGACTGCACGCTGCGCGACGGCGAGCAGACCAATGGTGTCAGTTTCCTTCCTCACGAGAAGTTGATGATAGCAAGAATGCTGTTGCACGACATCAATGTAGATCGCATTGAGGTGGCTTCAGCGCGTGTGTCAGAAGGTGAAAAGGATGCTGTCGCTCGAATTTGCCGTTATGCTAAGACTATAGGTAAACTGGATTCCGTTGAGGTATTGGGATTCGTGGATAACAACAAGAGTGTGGATTGGATTGCTGAATGCGGCGGTCATGTCATCAACCTCTTGGCTAAGGGTAGCTACAAGCACTGCACCCAGCAACTCAAGATGTCGCCTGAGGAGCATCTCGCTCATATCAAGCAGACCATCGACTATGCTTTGAGCAAGGGATTCACCGTGAATCTCTACTTGGAGGACTGGTCGAGCGGTATGCGTGACAGTCGTGACTATCTCTTCATGATGATGGATGAGTTGGTAAAACTGCCTATCAAGCGCTTCCTTCTTCCTGATACGTTGGGTATTCTGAACCCATTGCAGTGTGTGGAGTATATGCGCCAGATGGTGCGCCGTTATCCGAATTCTCACTTCGACTTCCATGCCCATAACGACTACGATCTGGCTGTGAGCAACTCGCTGGCTGCCGTATTGAGCGGCGCCAAGGGTCTTCACGTTACCGTGAATGGTCTGGGTGAGCGTTGTGGCAATGCACCATTGGCAAGTGTTCAGGTGATTCTGAAAGACATGTTCGAGGCAAAGACCAATATTAAGGAAGACCGTCTGAACGATATTTCCCGATTGGTTGAAGGATATAGTGGCATTGCCGTGGCTCCGAATACTCCGGTAGTAGGAGACAACGTCTTTACCCAGGTAGCTGGTGTGCATGCCGATGGTGACAACAAGGACAAGCTTTATTGCAACGACCTGGTACCTGAGCGTTTCGGCAGACATCGTGAGTATGCGTTGGGTAAGAACTCTGGTAAGGCGAATATCGTGCAGAACCTCAATGAACTGGGATTGGAACTGACGCCTGAGCAGACCAAGGCGGTGACCAAGCGAATCACAGAACTCGGCGACCGCAAGGAACTGGTAACTCAGGACGACCTGCCATACATCGTGAGTGATGTATTGAAGCATGGAGCTCCAGAGGATAAGGTGAAACTGGTAAGTTACATGGTGTCTACCTCATACGGTTTGAAGCCTATAGCCAGTGTAAAGGTAGAAATAGAGGGTAAGGAGTATGAAGACCGTAGCTCTGGTGATGGTCAGTATGATGCTTTCGTGAAAGCCCTCCGCAATATCTACAAGGTGAAGCTCGGCAAGACCTTCCCTAAGCTCGACAACTATCAGGTAACCATCCCACCTGGTGGTCGTACCGATGCCCTCGTTCAGACCGTCATCACCTGGCGTGAAGGAGATCGTATCTGGCGCACCCGAGGCTTGGATGCTGACCAGACAGAAGCAGCTATCAAGGCAACGCTGAAAATGATTAATATGTACGAGGCAGATAAGAGCGATGATCAGGCTGTATCGCCTCGAAATCTGGATATGGAATAATATCTCCGAAGATTACGAAAATATCTCCGAAGGTTATGAAAATATCTCCGAAGATTACAGAATTATCTCCGAAGGTTATAAACAATAAAACAATTAAAAAATCAAATAAGATGAAATTAAACATTGCAGTTCTCGCCGGTGATGGTATCGGACCAGAGATTATGAAGCAGGGCGTAGCAGTTATGCAGGCCATTGCAGAGAAGTTCAACCACGAGTTTACTTACAATGAGGCTATCTGCGGCGCTCACGCTATCGACGAGGTAGGTGATCCATTCCCAGAGGAGACCTTCAAAACTTGTATGGATGCTGACGCAGTGCTCTTCGCAGCCGTTGGTGACCCACGTTTCGACAACAACCCTACAGCCAAGGTTCGTCCTGAGCAGGGCTTGCTCGCTATGCGTAAGAAGTTGGGCCTCTTCGCCAATGTCCGCCCAGTAGCCACATTCGATTGCCTGCTCCACAAGTCACCATTGAAGGATGAACTCCTGAAGGGAGCTGACTTCGTAGTAATCCGCGAGTTGACTGGTGGTATGTACTTCGGTGAGAAGTATCAGGATAACGATAAGGCATACGATACAGATATCTATACCCGTCCTGAGATTGAGCGCATCCTGAAGGTAGCTTTCGAATTTGCCATGAAGCGCAACAAGCACTTGACAGTAGTAGATAAGGCAAACGTATTGGCATCTTCTCGTCTCTGGCGTCAGATTGCCAAGGAGATGGAGCCACAGTATCCTGAGGTAAACACCGATTATATGTTCATCGACAACGCTTCTATGCGCGTATTGACTGAGCCTACATTCTTCGATGTTATCGTTACAGAGAATACCTTCGGCGATATCCTGACCGATGAGACTTCTTGCATCACCGGTTCTATGGGCTTGCAGCCATCTAGCTCTCTCGGTGAGCACACACCATTGTTCGAGCCTGTTCATGGTTCATGGCCACAGGCAGCTGGCAAGAACCTGGCTAACCCAGTAGCTCAGATTCTTTCTGCAGCTATGTTGTTGGAGCACTTCGGCTTGAACGAGGAGGGTGCCTTGATCCGCAAGGCAGTAGATGCTTCTCTCGATGCCAATGTCCGCACACCTGAAATTCAGGTTGAGGGTGGTGCTCACTATGGCACAACTGAGGTTGGCGCATGGATTGTTAACTGGATTAAGAATGCTTAATCTGTAAATGGATTTTTCGGCGCTGGGTGAATTTTCTATCCAGATGCTTTATAGATAAAAGCCTTAAGAGGAGTGTTTCTTTCTCTTAAGGCTTTTCTTGTTTATTGTCCTGTCTTTCTGAAATTTAGTTCTTTTTGTAAACTCAAATAAGTTTTATAGTTTTTTATTTGGCAGTTTGCAAAAGTCTTCTTAACTTTGCACCATGAAAAGTTTTTATACATTATTATTGGCATCGATCGTTTCTTTGTCTGTATCTGCGCAGAACGTAGATGCCGACAAAGCACGTGCTGCTCAGAATAAAGCCTTGCGCGATTCACTCTCCAAGGCTACAGAAGTGCTTGCATATCATCCCGACAGCATCGATCTGCGACTGAAAAAGGCTGCTTGGAATATACAGCTGGAGCAGTGGCAATATGCCAAGGATGATCTTGATAAGGTACTCTTTCTGAACAATACCAGTATCGCCGGTTTGTTCTATCGTGCCTTTGTCAATGAGAAGTTGCTCCGTTATAACTTTGCACGTCTCGATTATCAGAATCTTCTGGTACTTGTTCCTGGCAATTTCCAGGCGCAACTCGGTCTGGCTTTGCTCAATGAGAAAGATAAGCATTATACCGAGGCATACGACGGCATCAATAGCTTGATAGAGCAATACCCTGATAGTGCGATGGCTTATGCTGCAAGAGGTGGCATGGAGAAGGAGAGGGGAATGCTTGAATTGGCTGAGTTTGATTACGCTAAGGCGATGGAACTGGATGCAGGTAACGAGGATTTTGCTTTCAATCATGTTGACATTCTGATTCAGCTAGGAAGAAAAGACGAAGCCTATCGTGATTTGAAGAAACTGCTCGATGCCGGTTGTCAGCCTGGCAGGTTGCAAGGTTTCTATGCAAGGTTGAAAAAGAAGAAAAAGTAGTATTTAAGAGTTATAAAAAAGAGTTTTTAAAGATAATAAGACAAGAATGCATAAAATTATTCCCTATATCCTGGCTGCCTGTTGTCTCTTTATGGTGGCATCCTGCGATACCGTCTTCGATGTTCATCCGTATGATGTGCAAATCGATGGGGCAAGAAATCTGAATGTTACCAATATTCAGAAGATTGAGGCTGCTGTAAAGTCGAAAGATACCATCCGTTTTGCTATGATCAGCGATTCACACCAGTGGTTGGATGATTTGAAGAGTGAGGTTAATGATATCAATCGCCGCAGTGATTCCCTCGATTTCGTGATTCATTGTGGAGACCTTACCGACTTTGGTGCTACCCGTGAGTTTCAGTGGACCCGTGACCATCTTCAGAAGTTGAAGATACCTTTCGTGGCTCTGCTGGGTAATCATGACTGTTTGGGAACAGGTAACCAGGCTTATGAGAAAATCTTTGGTAATCCGGATTTCAGTTTCATCGCCGGTAAGGTAAAGTTTGTCTGTCTCAATACCAATGCCATAGAGTTTGACTATTCCCGCCCTGTACCTAATTTCGATTTCATGGAAGAGCAGGTTAAGGCAGATGCAGATGACTTTTCGCGTACCATTGTCTGTATGCATGCTGCCCCTTATTCAGAGCAGTTTAATAATAATGTGGCTAAGGTCTTCAATTTTTATACGCATCAGTTCCCAGGTTTGATGTGCTGTCTTTACGGTCATGGTCATCATACCAAGCAAGAAGATATTTATGGCGATGGCATCATCTATTATCAGGTGGCTAATGCCGCTAAGCATCAATACTATATATTCACCATTACTCCAACAGATTATCGTTATGAAATTATTGAGTTTTAAGCATATATTCATTCTGGGAGCTTTGCTTGCTGCAGGTTCTGTACAGGTTCATGCTGCCGATGAGGTTACCGGGAAAAGTGAGGAGTTGGAACTGAAGGATAGTATCGTTCATGATACTCTGGTGTTGGCGGATGGCAAACTGACCCGATATGACCGCCGCATTATGCGTTACCGTAAGCATTGGGATTTGCTGATACCTACTAGTGGCATCATTCAGACCTGTGGTAATATGGGTATTGTTTCGCTGGGTATCGGATGGGAATATGGTAAGCATCGCCAATGGGAAACGCAGCTCTTGTTTGGCTACGTCCCAAAGTTTAGTTCTAACGATGAAAAGTATACCATGACGCTCAAGGAAAATTTCATTCCTTGGCGTCGTAATATCGGTAAGGGCTGGTGGTTTGAACCGCTGGAGTGCAGCCTGTATTTCAATACGGTGTTCGGACATGATTTCTGGACTAAGCAGCCTACCAAGTATGAAAGCGGCTACTATCCGTTTTCTACCCGCATCCGTCCTAATATAGCCTTGGGTGAGCGGTTTAAGTATGATATTCCGCACAATAAACGTAAGCGTATCAAGAGTATCACGTTTTTCTATGAGTTGGGTACAACAGATATCTACTTTATGTGTTTCTACCGTAATGGCAATGCCAGTTTCTGGGATGTCTTCGGCCTCTCTATCGGTGCCAAGGTGCAGTACCTTTAAACCAAGAACTGGTTGATGAGTTTGCTTACTCTGATGATATCTTCATCGTTGAGCGATGAGTTGCAAGGCAGACTCAGTTCTTCGTCAGCTATTCTCTTGGCTACCGGAAATTCCAGATGATTCATTTCCGGATAACATGGCTGTAGATAGGGTGGGCGGAAGTAATGAATCTTTGTGCCGACCCCATTCTCTGCCAGGAAAGCTTTCAGTTGGTCTCGTTTCCGGGTAAGGAAAGGGAAGACGTGGAAAACATTTTCATGAGCAGGAGAGAGGAGTTTCGCAGCGATGCATCTGTCCTTGATATCGTCATCCAGATGCTCCAGGTATAGCTGTATCTGTCTGTATCTCGCTTTCTGTTCGTTCTCAGGATATTGCAGTTTCACATTCAGTACCGCAGCCTGAATCTCATCCATGCGCGAGTTTACGCCCTGGTATCTGAAGACGCCGTCTTCTATCTTTCCATATTCGTGTAGTGACATGATGGCTTCCGCCAATTCCCTGTTATTGGTAGTTACAGCTCCCGCATCTCCCAATGCTCCCAGATTCTTGCTAGGATAAAAACTGTGGGCGGCAGCATCCGAAAGATTTCCGGTATATCTTCTTTTCGATGGTTTTTCAGAAGAATCAGATAGAGTAGTGGAGCATCCGAATCCCTGCGCATTGTCTTCGAAAAGCAAGAGATGATGCTTCTTGCAGATTTCAGCAATCTTCGGAGTCCATGCCAGTTTGCCATAGAGATGAACAATCATGATGGCTTTGGTCTTCGGTGTGATTCGGGCTTCTATCAGTTGGTCATCTATCTGTAATGTATCGATATTGGCATCCACCAATACAGGTGTCAGTCCTACGCTGCTGATGGCAAGTACGGTAGCGAAATAAGTGTTGGCAGGCACAATCACTTCATCACCTTTCTGCATCTTTCCGATAGCCAGTTCGCCCATCAGCATCAGTTTGAGCGCATCCGTCCCATTAGCGCAGCTGATGCAGTATTCAGTACCGATAAACTGTGCATACGATTTCTCAAACCTTTTTACGGCTTCACCTTGCAGATACCATCCGCTGTTGACCACCTTGTTGATAGCATCCTTTATCTCCTTCTCGTATGGTTTATTGATAGCCTTCAGGTCGAGATAAGATATCTTCTTTACTTCTGTTTCCATTGTTTCTTATGTGATGATTTATACCAAGTGATAAAACTTGTTTCTATAAATAAAAACGGATGTTTTGCGGTATTTATTATATGGGGAGCTATAAAAAAGACAAGAGCAGCTATCTTCTCAGACAACTGCTCTACATTCAATAGGTATTAGTTTTCTTTAAGGTAAAAAGATTGTATTCAGGATAACGTTTGCAAAGGTACTAAAAAAAACTGAAACAAAAAAATAAAATGGCAACAAAATTACCATCAACTTAAAAAAAAGTTTTAAAAACCATTACGGAGTCTTTTCTATTTGTACGAGAAAACAGAGTTTTATATAAATATTGCCAAATAAAAAGCTGTGAAATGGAAAAACTGTCACGAAACCGTCTTTTTCCCTTTCACAGCGTTCGATGTCAAAAATCTTTTGCCAAACAGGATGTTCATCATTGTTTTGATTCGATTTGCTCTCTATACAAATGGTTACCATCAATATATAGTCAATATGCTATGTTGGGTATGATTCTTCCCAACAGTTAGATAAGGTGTCTTCCAACTCCAAATTCTTCTGCAACTTGCGAGAATCGGATATATTTTTCAGTCCTTATCATTTAAAAGATTTTAAAAAGCAGTAATTATCGTTTACGAGTTCCCACTGTGGGAACTCTCATTTATTTTATTTTATGTATCTTTGCACCGTGTGACACAGATTAGAACCTTATTACCTACTTTGGAGGCGTCGCGACAAAAACAGTAATTTGTGGATCTCTACTTCCGAAAGCCAACGGAGGCGGAGACAGGAGAGATTATGCCCATAGCAAGAGAGCTATACAGAGCATTCTTTGCTCAGTGTTCACGGTGACAGGGTGACACGATGACACGAGTTTTTCAACATTTCGCCTCGCACGCGGGCAGGCAGGAAAAATCAGGCCGAAAGTTCCTGCCTGCCCGCGCGAG